>Ga0255346_1000079_pt1 | contig 172992 bp, 143 predicted proteins | sample wastewater_treat_FD_194410 | JGI IMG/M metagenome (GOLD analysis project Ga0255346, IMG submission 194410) | Wastewater microbial communities from Lulu Island WWTP, Vancouver, Canada - plant22 | ecosystem: Engineered > WWTP > Wastewater > Unclassified | place: Canada: Vancouver, British...
ATCGCTGATGACGCTGATTGTACGGATTTGCACTGATTTTGACCCGTGATCATCCGTCTGATCCGTGTTATCCGTGTTCTATTTTATTTTTATTTGAACGCTGATGACACTGATTGAACGGATTTTCACTGGTTTTGATCCGTGATCATCTGTCTGATCCGTGTTATCCGTGTTCCATTTATTTTTCTTGAACGCTGATGACGCTGATTGTACGGATTTGCACTGATTTTGATCCGTGGCCATCCGTCTGATCCGTGTTATCCGTGTTCCATAAATTGTTTCAAGGTAATATTTTGTTTATCCTTCTGTGACAATACCGGATTTGGCTCTGGCCAGTCGATATTCAAATCAGGATCATTCCAGATCAATCCTCTTTCATGTTCCGGAGAATAAACACTGTCAACTTTGTAAACTACTTCGCTGATATCAGTTAATGTACAAAATCCATGAGCAAAACCCCGCGGTATCAATAACATTTTCCTGTTTTCTTCAGATAATATGATCCCTTCCCATTTCCCGAATGTTTTTGATCCCTTCCTAAGATCAACAGCCACATCAAATATCTCTCCCCTGATACATCTGACCAGCTTTGTTTCTGCATAAGGCTCAAGCTGGAAATGCAAACCCCGTATTATCCCCTTCCTTTCCGACCGTGAATGACTTTCCTGAACCCATTCCCTGTGCAAGCCGTGCTTTTTGAAAAGTTCAGCGTCATAAGTCCTCATAAAGAAGCCGCGCTCATCCAGGTGCGGTGACAGAACAATTTCAAATACTCCTTTTATTTCAAGTTCCCTGAATTCCATTTATCAGAATATTGTTTTATCTGACCGGCACATAATTTGTAAACATCCTGACGCGGGTATTTTTTATACCATTCAACCGTCAACCCGGCAGCTTCGTCAACATTTAAAACTGGTCTCCATCCAAGGATCTGTTTCGATTTGCTTATATCAAGCTTTAAAACAGCAGTTTCATGAGGCTTGTGGTCAGTATTATCAACTATCCAGCCTCCTTCACCCCAATGCCGAACTATCAAATTAACCAGCTCTTCCACAGAAATGATATCAGCAAACTCAGGGCCGAAGTTCCAGGCGCCGGAATACTTTCGCGGGTCCTCAGCCATTTTCACAGCGAGAAGAAGATAGCCTGCAAGAGGTTCAAGCACATGCTGCCAGGGTCTTACTGAACCAGGATTCCTGACAATAACAGGTTCCCCGATTTCGAGCGATCGAACACAGTCCGGGACCAAACGGTAATCCGACCAGTCGCCTCCGCCTATGACATTGCCTGCGCGGGCGGTGGAGATGGATTGGCTGAATGGGTGGTTGGATGATTGGGTGAGTGGGTGAGTGGGTGAGTGGGTGAATGAGAGCCGATAGGATTGGGTTATTATCTCGGCCGCGGCTTTGCTGGCGCTGTATGGATCATGTCCGCCGAGCGGGTCGGTTTCGCTGTAACCTTTCAGGCTCTCTTTATTTTCATAGACCTTGTCGGTTGTGACAATGATTATCTGCTTTACAGATGAAGTATGTCTGCATGCCTCAAGGATATTGACAGTTCCCATTACATTGGTCCCAAAGGTCAAAACCGGATCTTCATAACTTGGCATAACAAGTGCCTGGGCAGCCAGGTGAAAGACTATCTCCGGACTTTCTTTTTCAAATATTGTTTTAACCTTATCCAGATCCCGTATATCCTGTCTGTAATCTTTTATTTTATCAGCCAGTCCCGCAAGGATGAACAGATCTCTGTCAGTTTTTGGCTCAAGAGCAATACCGGTGACTTCGGCTCCCAGCTGCTTCAGCCAGATAGTAAGCCATGAGCCCTTGAAACCTGTGTGACCGGTGACCAGGACCTTCTTGTTTTTATAAAAATCTATTAAGGCTTGCATTAAAATAAATCAGAACACGGATAACACTGATCAGGTGGATTCTCGCGGATTTAAATCTGTGTAAATCCGTTGCATCCGTGTCATCTGTGTTCCATCCATTCAATCATCCAATCTATCCAATCAACCCCAGATCTTCCACACCGGGTTTTCCTTCCACATTTTTTCAAGCAGCTGGCTGTCCCGGTAGGTATCCATGCACTGCCAGAAACCTTTATGCCTGTAAACGGCAAGTTCCCCTTTTTCTGTAAGCTTTTTCATTGGAATACGTTCGAGATCAGCAGCCGGGTCATCGGGAATCATTTCCAAAAAATCCTTCTTAAAAACAAAGTAACCTCCATTAATAGGTTCCTGCCGGTTCTCATCCTTTACCTTTTCATAAAACTTCTTCACTTTATTTCCATCGGTTTCAAGATCACCGAAACGTGATGGGGGAAACACACCGGTAACAGTGCCGGTTAATCCCTGATCAATATGAAACTTTAATAAATCTTGGAGATCAACATCGGATACGGCATCACCGTAGGTAACCATGAAGTTATCACCGTGAACATACTTCCCGGCAAGTTTTACCCGATAGCCTGTCATAGAGTCAGCTCCTGTTTCAACAAGGGTGACCGTCCAGTCATCAGGAATACAGTCGTTATGATAATACGTTTTCCCTCCGTCACCGAGAGAAACAGTAAAATCGGAATTATATTTATAATAATTAATGAAGTAATCCCGGATCACATTCCCTTTATAGCCAAGTGCCAGAATGAATTCCTTAAAACCGTAATGGGCATAGTGCTTCATGATGTGCCAGAGAATAGGTCTCCCCCCGATTTCGACCATGGGTTTGGGCTTGTACTCGGTCTCCTCACGGAGACGGGTACCCATTCCTCCACATAAAATAATAACAGGTATTGAGTCTTCCTTATTCTGCATCTTTATAATTACCCTTTCATTGTTTTGTCTTGCTTAAACTAATCTTAACATCTCTTACTCTTTCCTGCCAGTTAGGTCAATCTCATTAAAAATCACGTTTCATCTGAATAATAACCCTTTACAGAATCAGAATAACCATATTTACCATACTGACTGTAATAGTTATAACCATAGTTATAACCGTATCCCATTGAATAACCGTATCTCAATCCGTAACCGTAATAACCCGACATGCTTATGTCGTTCATAACGATGCCTATACTTTTAAGATTCCCTCCTGCCCTGAGTTCCTCGATCAGTGCCAGGGTGTTCCTGGACGTGTAACGCTGACGGACCACGAAGAGATAAAAATCGGAAAATGGCGAGAGGAGCAGGGCGTCTGTTACAATAGCCACGGGAGGGGTGTCCAGTATTATGAAATCGAACTCTTCCCGGGCTCGTGCAATAAATCCGGCCATGGCTTCCGAATCGATTAATTCTGCCGGGTTTGGCGGCACCGGCCCGGCTGGTGTATAAAACAGATTTTCAAATTCGGTCTTTAAAACAATGTCCTCGTATTTTTCCTCACCGATAAGATAGCTACTGATACCCTTTTCATTCTCCGCTCCAAATATCCTGTGTATCCTGGGCTTGCGCAAATCCAGGCCCGCGAGAAGTACCCTCTTGCCCGACATCGCTATTATGGCGGCAAGATTTATAGAAACAAAGGTCTTCCCTTCGCCCGTGATAGTTGAACTAACCGAAATAACCGGGCATGTCCTGTCTTTCAGAAAGTACTTCAGGCTGGTCCGAACCGACCTGAAGGACTCGGAGAGGGTGGATCCGGGATTCTCTGCCACGGGTATTTCACTTTTCAGGCTGTTGTGACTTATGTAGCCAATTACGGGGATACTTGTTCTTCTTTCAAGATCTTTTTTATCAATGATCTTATTATTCAAATAATCCACTAACACGATGCCCAAAGCCGGTAGAAACAATCCCAATACCAGGGCCATCATGAGATTCTGCCTTTTCTTTGGGCCAACCATCGCGGTGCTGAAAAACCCGGCGTCATCAATTATCCTGTTATCCGGCACATTCGATGCCCTGGCGATGCCTGCTTCCGCCCTCTTCTCAAGCAGAAAGGTATATACTGTATTATTGATATCGAACTTGCGTTGTATGTTTATCATTTGTCTTTCCGTGGACGGCAGCCTGCGAATATCTTTCTCGATTTCCAGGAGACGCCGGTCGGCATCGCTCACCGAACTCTCTATGTTCCTGAGCCCGTTCTCTATGTTCTCCTCCAGAGCCTTGTAAGCATTTGTTATACCGGTATCTATAACCCTCAGGGGCTCGGCAGACTCGTACAGGTTCAGGGAGAGCTGCCTCTTTTGTTTCAGTAGGGATGAGAGCTCGTCAACTAGCCTCATGAGAAGCTGGTCGGTAACTCCCATGACTGAAGGTGCGATGATATCGGCACTTTCATTCTTCGATACCACGTAATTCCGAAGATATTCGTAATAATTCTTCTGCATCAGGAGTCTTGTTCTTTCTGCATCGATCTGCTCAAGCTTCTGCTGTATCAAAACTCCTTCGCGGCTGATATCGATGAGCCGGTGTGAAAGTCTGAAATTCTCGAGGTTGCTTTCTGCACGCCGCAACGAATCAGAGATGGTACCAAGCTGATCCTCGATAAACCTGATTGTCTGAGCAGCGGTCTGGTTCTTGTATTCCAACCCGAACTCCAGGTAAACCCGCATGAGAGTGTTCAGGTAATCAATCTCCTGGTTCGGCTCGTAGCCGGTGGTAGAAAGTGTTACCAGCGATGCCTCTTCCTTTATAGGCGTAACCGAAAGTTTACCTCTGTACTGGTTCGCGAGAGAAACCGGGCTGACAAACCGGAAATAATAGCGGTTTGAAGCATCAGGATCATACCTGAACGTACTGCTGTTTCTCAGCCGGATCACGAAATCAAATCCCTGCTCCCTGAACCGTTCCCCGAACGACAACTCCTTCTCGAATCCCCTGGAGCCGTTAATCGACAACCTGTATCCTGAATCAGAAATAATCCTTATATCAATCCTCTGTCCCATGGTCTGGCTTGACAATGAATCGTACACAACCACGAACGGTGTTGACTTGTATGACCTTTGTTCGGCAATACCTCTTTTCCCAACCGAAGTATAGACAACCCAGAAGTCGGGCAGCTCCATCATCACCCTGTAGTTCAGGTTATAGGATTTCAATATACCGATCTCGTTGTTCACGTTCTGCTGATTACTGAATGCATCCGATCCCCGGAAAATATTCGTCAGTGCGCCGCTGGGATCGTCCTTGATCAACAGCGTCGATGACACTGTATAGATCTCCTCCGACCACCTGTTTATCCCGTAAGCGATACTCATGGAGATGAACAGGGCAACTGCAAACCAGTACCAGTTGCTAATAAACAGCGAGAGATAGCGCTTGAAGTCGATGCCTTCGTCGTCCATGGGCGGGAGGTAGGACTGCGGGGAGGGGGGTTGGGGGGTATTCATTGTAGTTTCGGGTTTAGGGTTTCGGGTTTATGGTTTCGGGTTGCGGGTTTAGGGTTTCGGGTTTCGGGTTGCGGGTTTATGGTTTAATGTTTCGGGTTGAGGGTTTATGGTTTAATGTTTCGGGTTGCGGGTTTGTTGTTACAAGTTATTTATATTTGAGGCCTTTGATATCTGAATTTTTAAGATGTTGTATCAGGCTATAAATTTTCCGACTTATACTGTCTGTTCTTGTTAATAGCTCTTCCAGTTGGGTTTCTGTTATATGTTTAACATCGAAAGCACGGTATGATTGAGATCGAAGTTCCGCTACTGAGCCTCTGGATATTGATAAAAATTGTATGAATTCTTTGTTTCCTCCACGGTCAAATCCCTCTGCAATATTGTCCATAATCGAACCAGCTGATGCCCTAATTTGATCTCTGAATTTAAAATCCTGTTTACATGGTTCAATTGATGTAATATCATAGACTATTTTACAAATCTCCCTGGCTTCCTGCCATACTTCCAAATCTTCAAACCTGGTGATCTTCATTCAATTAACACGAAACACGAAACACGAAACTCCAAACACGAAACTCCAAACACGAAACTCCAAACACGAAACACGAAACACGAAACTTTTTAATTTTTTCCAAAATAATTTATCAGCAACAACGTGGTCGTTATCAGCGAGGTGGTGACTGACAGGATGGAGGCGAAGGTTGGGAAGTTCAGGTTGAAGATCTTCTTGTCCTGCGGCTGAACTATAACCACATCGTTGGGGAGGAGGAAATAGGCTTCGTTCGAAAGGATTGCCCGGTCCTGCAGGTTCAGGGTGTAGGTTTTTGTCCCGCCCTCGACCGGACGGACAACCAGGAGCCTGTCGCGCCTGCCAAAGTCACCTATGCCGCCCGCGCGGCCGACTGCTTCCAGGGCTGTGAGGTAATTGTTGTAATTAATATAGGTGCCCGGGGCATGTACCTCTCCTATCACGGTGAACTTGAAGCTCAACAGCTTGCATTCGACAGTAGCGTTGTTGAAATGCCTGTCGGCAACATCCTGGATAATCTCCCGGGCTTCGTCAAGGGTTAATCCCCCTACTTTTATCGTACCAAGCACCGGGACGAGTATCCCCCCGTCGGAGCCAACGTCATAACCATAAATGTATTGCCCGGCCTCACCTGAAGAAAATGTCGTTGTACCGGTCCGGCTGCCAAAAGATGAAAGGAAATCCTGTATGGTGCCATCAGCCGTCATGGCCTTCACGGTGATATACAGGATATCCCTGGGCTGCAACCTGTATTCTGGGATGGACATGGGGAAATACTGCTCCCCCGCCGCCTCGGGAAGATTGGCCAGGTAGGCGAGTTTCTTCTGGCTTGTGCAACCTGTGGCAAGCAGTAAGGTTATCAGGGAGATTATAGAGAATGGTTTCATTTTAAGAAGTTTCGAGTTTATTGTTTCGGGTTTATTGTTTCGAGTTTATTGTTTCGGGTTTATTGTTTCGGGTTTATTGTTTCGAGTTTCGGGTTTAGGGTTGCGGGTTGCGGGTTGCGGGTTTATGGTTTCGGGTTTAGGGTTTGAGGTTTCGGGTTTCGGGTTTCGGGTTTCGGGTTGAGGGTTTATGGTTTAATGTTTCGGGTTGCGGGTTATGGGTTTATGGTTAAATGTTTCGGGTTACGGGTTATGGGTTTGAGGTTTCAGGTTTCGGGTTTAGGGTTTAGGGTTTCGGGTTTCGAGTTGCGGGTTTCGAGTTGCGGGTTTGGTGTTACAAGTTATTTATATTTGAGGCCTTTGATATCTGAATTTTTAAGATGTTGTATCAGGCTATAAATTTTCCGACTTATACTGTCTGTTCTTGTTAATAGCTCTTCCAGTTGGGTTTCTGTTATATGTTTAACATCGAAAGCACGGTATGATTGAGATCGAAGTTCCGCTACTGAGCCTCTGGATATTGATAAAAATTGTATGAATTCTTTGTTTCCTCCACGGTCAAATCCCTCTGCAATATTGTCCATAATCGAACCAGCTGATGCCCTAATTTGATCTCTGAATTTAAAATCCTGTTTACATGGTTCAATTGATGTAATATCATAGACTATTTTACAAATCTCCCTGGCTTCCTGCCATACTTCCAAATCTTCAAACCTGGTGATCTTCATTCAATTAACACGAAACACGAAACACGAAACTCCAAACACGAAACTCCAAACACGAAACTCCAAACACGAAACTCCAAACACGAAACACGAAACACGAAACACGAAACACGAAACACGAAACACGAAACCATAAACTTTTTTGCATGCTTCCGCCCCGTCAGCCACAGGGGGTTTTTAAGCCCTGGCCAACTGTTTCGCGGTACGCGGTGTCCTTTATAACGGTATTCGGTGTTCGGTGTTCAGTATTCGGTTTGTCATGAGATTGAGTGTATACCGAATACTGAATACCGATTACTGAATACCTCTTCTCCTCACCTCCTCCCCATCACCCGTTCTCTCCATCGCTCTTCCACAACAGCAGAAGCTCCGCGGGCTTTAATTTTCCCAGGTGGATCTCCGTCTCATGGGGTTCGAGCACAATATAACTAACCTTTCGTCCTACAAGCTCCTCAGCCTGCACAATTTTACGAGCAAGATATTCACGATCAATATCTGCTCCTGTAAGGATGAGTTCAATCACGGGGCTGTCCTTTCCGCGCGCAAAATCGCCGGTAAGGTGCACGCTCTCGAGATTGCCAAGACGGTGAATCACCTTTTCAATAACCCTGTCAATGCCCGTCTCCTTCAGGATGATGCTGTGAATATCCCTGAAAAGCGGGTGCTTGGGATTGGCCTGGTAGATTTTCTTGTTGCCGTCGGGGTATGACCTGAGCAATCCGGCTCCCTCGAAGCGGTTCAGTTCCACGCGTATGGCATTGGATGATTCCCCGAACTCGGATTCCAATCCGCGGAGATGCGCCCTGGTGCTGCTGTTGAGAAAAAACTTCTTCAGCAGCTTTATCCTGGTCTGTGATGTGACGAGGCTGTCAAGCATTTAGGACCTGATTAATGAGTAACAAAGTTACTCGTTGTTTGGACAAACGCAAGTATTTACAGATAAATTTCTGCTTCAGCCACCAATTGTTATCAACATTTTTTGAACCTGCCCGGCGCCCACGATAATACAATACCGGTGGACGCTGACCATTAAAGATATTGTATCTTCGCGGGATTCAGGGCAGCGGTATGAAAAAGCTTGAAAGGGTTTACAGGATTTTATTCTGGGCGGGGTACACTGCCATTATCATCACCTCCATCCTTCCCGCCGGAGGAGAGTTGAACAGGAAACACATTGGTCCTGAGGCATTCAGGATACGTCTCGATCATTTTCTTCATTTCGCGGTTTTTTTCCTTTTATGCATGTACTACCTGGCCGGCCGGATAAATGGTTTGTCTTTATTCAAAACAAAAGCATTGTTCAGGTTCATTTTACTGGTGTTATTCCTTGCAATCATCACTGAATTGGTACAGTTATGGGCGCCTTCCAGGGCATTTAACGTGTTCGACCTGGTTGCAAACACGTCGGGGCTGCTGGCAGGATGGATCATTATAAGAATAGCCGGAGGATAAAGGCGGGAACAAAAGATAGCTGACCTTAGGCGGATCTATTTCCCTGTACTGATGTACCAATGATAAAAATATCAGGCAGTATTTAATTACTGCCTGAAAAGAAATTGTTTTCCAAATGTAAGGATCCTAATAAAGTGATTATCAGCAATGATAAGCCGACCGGTATCCGTTAACCAAATGGCTTATCGCCGAAAGGGCTTTTGAAAGCCGGCTCATCATACCCTTTGTTATCAAGTCCTTTACCTCCTCCTCTTCCCCTGGGATCCGGTGGGAAAGGATGCGACTTCATCATCAGGGTCACCGACCTGTCGAGTATAACCCTGGTAACCTCGGGCTTGATATATTGTTTTCTTGCAGGCATGCCCTGATTTTATAAACTTCAATAACAGTCAGATAGTTCTTTAATCTAAATACAAAGGTAGATTAATTGTTAAAATTACCAAAATTATTACTTAACCTTTACATGTTCACGTTCACCTGTCAGCTTAAAATATTAAACACTAATCCTGTTGTTAATCATTTAACAACAACTCTGCCGGAATGTTTCATTGAAGAAGATGTTATGTCAACAATGAACACTCCCTTATTGTTTCCCAGGGGAAGCTGCACGGGTGATGATCTGCTGAATTCAACGTTCCTGGCGTCTGTCAGTACTCTTCCCGTGAGGTCAATAACCTTAATCATTCCTGTCCGGCCCTCCCATTGCTCGTTCAACAATTCAATATTGAGCATCCCGAGAGAAGAATAGATGTTAAAGGGATTCTCCTGTTTTGTTTCGGCGTTCCTGAGCGCCGTGGTATTTTCCACTGTCAGCACGAAGCGGTTCTTTACCAGTCCGCCGGGCGCATTGAAAGAAAAGCCCTTGTTTTCCCTGAGGTTCACCCTGGTTTTCTGTTCCAGGTCCCGGAGGTAAAAAGTCAGGTCATCAACATTGTCGAGACCGGATTGTCTTATGGTATAGCGACCTTCCCTCGCCGTGCTTAATGTCAGCGGGATATCAACTGATGTTTCAGGGAACGGGATACCATTTATAGCATAGCTTTTACCCTCCAGTTCTGACCAGAATTGCAGCGCCGGTTTTTTGTACAATATTTTTTCAGCGTCAAACTTGGGATCTTTACCTGTGGTTGCATTATCGTTAAACCAGATGGCTGTTTCATCAGCCAGGCTGCCATTGTCAAGGGTCAGCCTGAGCATTGCATAAAATCCCTCTCCCTTTTCGCCTGACCCCTTGTAGAACGGGATGTTGTTATGTTCCTTAGCTCCTGAGAAATCAGCCGTTGCCCCCGCGGCATTTGCCTGGACGAAGAATCCCTGGAGCGGCGGTATGTGCCCGGTGGTACCGGCAGGTACGCCAGGTCCGCCCTGTATGTAGTAGTATTCGCGACGATCCTTAATAAAATGGACGGTGGGATCCAGGTCGCCGGTAAGAACCACTTCATCCCAGTCAAGACCGCATGTAAGTGAGTTGCCAAGAAAATTCCAGCCGAATGTTGTAAAGCTCAGGGTCTTTTGAGGCAGCGAGGTGAGCAGGGAATGCCCCGTGAATGTCACGTAAGAATCTTCCTCGTTGTAAAAGTTGTATCCCTCGCCGGTTACTAATTCTGATATGGGCGTGGTATTATCGTAACCGTCGTGCCATTGCCATCCTTCCCTCATGTTTGTAATTGCAGCCGGCTCGGAGTACCACATCAGGTCAAGAGGACTGACGTCGGTAACAACCGATTTATCCTGGCGGTAAGGCACGGCAAAATAGTGCCACCTGTAATTCCCCGGACCGGCCGTTCCCCCGGTGAAGAAAAGCCTGGTATTCACTGTTCCCGTACCGGAATAACTGCCCGGCATGAAGGAGAACATGCCCGAGGGGCCTGATTCGAGGTTTATTGTACCCGTGTTGGTCACGCTGCCGATGGTGGCTCTGCCCCCGGGATTAACGGTCAGAACGCCGTTAATATCAGCCGAGTTGAATTCCGCGCTGCCGTTCACGGTGAGCGAGGCACCCTGACCAATGGTCACGACGTCGCTCTCGGCATCAACGGAAGGTGTGATCACCGGCTGGTTGGGTGCGGCTGAGGTGATCCTTGCATGGGTAGATGCACCCGGGACGCCCCCGGCCCAGTTGGAAGCTTCATTCCAGTCGGTGGTGTTGCCCAGCCATGTGCCTTCCGGAACATTATTGTTCACCACTCCCGCGGCAGCGTCGAAATAATCCGTTAAAATATGGTCAGCTCCGGAGCCAAACCCTCCGTATGACCCCGGGCCCATCGCCTGGCCGCCAAGGTTGAGAGAGGCGGTTGTATGCGTGAACGTCCCCAGGTTTGCCTTCGCACCGGCAAGGATAGTGAAGCCTGTTGTCATGGTATAAGCTTTCTGCAAGGTAATTTTCCCGCTGGTGTTTGCGAGAACAAGGGTGTTGACGGTTTCAGGAAGACCGGTGCCGGTACTCTGGTCTGTCACTCCATTATAGATATAGTTTGCAGACTGATCGAAATTTCTAGTACCCGAGACAAGAATATTTCCATTATTAGGATCATTTGTACCTGTTTTATATATGCCATAGCGAGAAGTTATTCCCAACGTGGCGCCGGCAGAAAGATAGAACGTACCTGAACTTCCCTTAATAACCGCGGGACGCATTCCTGTTCCAAGCTGGAGGTAAGCCCCGGTCTCAACCCGGAAATCAATCGTGTTTTGGAATGTGCCTCCCGAGGTAAATAACTGCATGGCGCCGTTGCCATTGAAAATAATCGCACCTCGTCCCGTGGAAGAGGTTTCGGTAATAGTGCCCCCGGTGAACCGGAAATCGCCTGCAACGTACAGGTTATCGGTTACCGTTGAAGAGGCTGAATTATTCAATATAAAGGTCCCGCCTGTCTGTGTATAGTTACCTGCCACCGTCATCGATACCCGTGCAGTGTTACTTGTCAGGGCAAGCTTACCGGCACCGGTGGAGGTGATGGTAAAATCGCCTTTTATGGTAATATCATTGTTTATTGATACGGTAAGCGCCGAGCCCTGGGAGGCGCAGTTCCAGGTAAAGTCCCCGAAGCTTTGTCCCAGTCCAGTGGGTGCCGTGGTGGTGATCCCGGTTACCTGGCACCGGGACTCTGTATCCCATTCAGCGGTGGGGATAGTACCCCCGTCAGTGTCGTGATGATAAACGGAACCCCGGTTGAAAACAAATTCCCCGTTCGGAACCAGGGTCCCTTCTACTCTAAGAGTCCCGTTCACAACACAGTCGACAGGATCGTTTCCCGGTCCTGCATTGTCAGCGATGGTCAGCGTAATACCGCTGTTTACATGCAGGGTTCCCCCGGCATCAATCACCACCTGGTCAGCGGTCACGTTTTCTGCAACGGTAATTGTATGTCCCGATCTTATGGTTATGATACCGTCAGAATACGAGGGAGCCTGGGTTGCAGTTGTCCACACACCGTCCTGGTAAACCTGCCATGAGGCCGGTGATCCCCAGTTGCCTGTCACCCTCGAGCGGTAATCCCCGTTGGCTGCCGTTTCAGGAAGTGTAGTGACATCCCCCCTTGCGGGCCCGGGTACTGTGAGATAGTCTTCCATCCCGGGAGGGCCGCTGAATTCATACACGGCAACATGATAGGTTTTATCCGCATCAAGACTTACTACATTTACGCTGTCAGCGGTTCCGCTATAAACAACAAAATTTCCCGGAGATATTTCCTGTCCTCCTGTCCAGGTATTACTGGCTGCATATGTTGTTCCGTCATCAGGAACAGCATTTACCGGACTTCCTTCCCTTACAATGACCAGGCGGTTTGTCCCGTTCCCATTGGTCCATTTAACGGTAAAGGAAGACGAGGTTATGTTGCTGAAGGTCACATTTGATACCTGGACAGTTGGAGGGGGAGGAGGCGCGTAATTCAGGCTGATCCCGGTAACGGAAACGGTTGCACTGTTATCCAGTGATGTTTCAACTTCATCAGTAATGTCTGAAAGAGGGAAGTGTCTCTCAGCGAGGAAGTTTTTCATGCTGTAATAACCACTAAATCCTGAGCCTTCTGAAAAGGTTGATTCATCGATCATTTCCCAGTGCTCAGCATAAGTTATTGTCCGAAATTTTTTATTACCTGAATTATAAATCCCGCCTACCTCGATGGCTATGTTGTAGGCATTAACCGCAAGGGGAGAAGTAAAAGAGAAGCTGTTGACCAGATCATTCACGCTGTTATAATTTTTTGTATCTGTTAGCGGTGAGGTCTGGTTAACATGATCAAAGACAGCAGCCCATACATCCATCTGTCTTAGAGTGCCGCCCGTAACCGTGACCGATAACGTGGTGTTTATTCCCGCTTCACCAAGACCGACTTCATCAAGATAGTAAAATGCCGTATGCTGTGTAGCGCTAATATTAAAATCACCGGCAGCCTCGGTGAGTGGCCGACCCCCATAGGATAGATCAATACTCTGAGTGCCTGCTGAGGTAATTTCCGATGCCAATGCCACAACAAGCAGGCGGTTGGTACCCGTACCCGCGGGAACAGTATAGCTAATACTCTGGGTGGAGCTTGATTTGCCGCTATATACAGGCGTCCAGTCTTTAATCGCCCTTACCTGCCCCGAAACCGGATTGAGGCAGGCGCCTGTCATTGCAATTATAACACTTAAGAATAGAAATTTGGAGGCTGGGATTTTCATGTCTTCAGGTTTTTGGGGTACAAATATGCTGATTCTGTTACCGTAACAGTGTTCCCGCGTGATAAATAATGACTAAACAAGTTCATCTGACCGGCGGTGTTGCTGTTTAACAATCCGGAAGTATTGTTTGTTCTGTTGCCAATACTTTCTAAATCTAAATAACAAATATAATACTAATAAGCTGGATACCCGTGATCAATATGTTAAAAAAAGAAAGGATCGGATTAAGCGATTTTTGAAATCAGCATGTAAAGATTAACACGAATTTTGTTGCAAGAAAGGCATGTTTAACCTGATCTTCTATCGAATAAAATCCACTAATTTTATAAAATATAACTAAAATGGGCAGTCCGGATTCATTTTCATTTTCTAATTACCTTTCTGCCCACCCCGTTATTTGCCGGATTTCTCCAGTCTGAAGCTAATTAAGCCCGAAATAATCCGCCACTTCATTATAATTGTTAATATCAACCCCGTCGTCCTTAAGTTTCATCAGTATATTATCCTTAGCAGATAATCCTTTTTTCCCCAAGACTGTATTATCCGTGATAAGCATGAAGCGATACTCGAGGAAAACATCGGCATCAAGCTCCATGAACCCTGATGTCTGGTAAGCGAACAGGGTAATGGTATTCAGGGAGTAGGTGTGCAGAACATATTGTCTTTCACCTCCGTCCTCATCTTCCCAGGTAAGGGGCATTACGTACCAGTTACCAAGTATGTTGCAATATCCTAGTACAATGCCATGATCAATAATATCTTCATTTACAGCTTCGTCTTCCAGGGAATAAAAACTCGCGGGGCGGCGCAGGTATTCACCCTCGAGCCAGGTGACATCCTCACCCAGAAGGCTGATCACGGTAACATTGGCGTTACCATCCTTTCCGGCCTGACCTGTCTGACCGGTTGGGCCTGCAGGACCTGCCGGACCGGTGTCGCCTTTCTGACCGGCCGGACCCATGGGACCCTCCGGGCCTTCACAGGCGAACAGCCCTGCCAGTGCAATCATAAGAAACAAACTACGGAACTTAACAATCGCGTTTTTCATAACAGATGAAATTTTAGTTATTAATAAATTCAGTTTTCACGCCAATAACGAATCAGCTCAGGCAGGCTTTACATGACCCTGTATTCCCGCCGTAATTGAACCATGGAAAAATAGTCTTCCTTTGTAAACCATAGCTTTTTAGTTATCAACTAAATAAAAACGTTTTTCAACAAACGATATTATATTACACGAGCCATTTCTCCCCGCTGAACGTTCAATCACCCGCTATTAAAAAGCCAGGTCAGCTTCCAGAGTCTTGCCGGGTAACGAATCAACGCACCTGCCAAGCTGCAATCATATCTCTGCTTCATCCAGCCAGGCGATGGAAAGATATCCCCTGCCAGGAACCTCAGCCTTTTACCCCGGGACAACCCGAAGACCTGTTCACGGTAAATCTTCTTCCTGTAACCGGGATCCTTTTTACCTGAAAAGTATTGAAATATCCCCGGATTGATGCCTGCATATCCATCTTTCTTTAAAAGCGAGATATCCAGTAAGAGCTTCAGTTCCGGGCCGGTAATAGCCTGGTGATAAAGCCTGTGTTCTTCCAGGTAGTCGAGGTGGGTCGCATCATCCGGAATAAAAGCAGTCGTACCTTCAACTTCAACCGGTACGGCCCTGTCCATAACTTCGGAGAGGTCTGAATCCCTGCCGCCAAAGCCGTGCAGCCTGACGTGTATCTCCAGGGCATAACCATCTTTTACGAGGGTCGGGAGATGCTTGCCGATATCTGCAATTATTTCCCGGTGAAGGGCAGATTTTAAAGGCTGTGAAGTAAAACCGTGTTCCTGCAGAAGCTTCCATGCCTTTAACCCGTCTTCCTTCTTCACCAGTATGTCGTTATCGGTCATCTGCCGGAGTCCCTCCGATCCGTAAACGGTATGCTCCAGGGCCATGCCTTTCAGGAGCAGATGTTTTATCCCGGCTCCGGTAAGGATATTGTTTACTTCTTTCCACCTCCCGGCGAGCCATACGTTTCGCATCACGCTTTGCATCAGGCCGTCATCCAAAAGTCGTTTTATATTTCCGGGAACCCGGTTTTCAAGGTCTGTCTTTTTTATATTACGGGCAACGAGCGCGATAATGCCATGCCTGTTGGCCAGATCCGTGAACTTCATCCAGTCTTTTATCTCATCAACAAGTAATTCAAGACTTCTAATTTCATTCTCACCGAATTCAAGCCGGCAAAGAGAAAGAAGCAGTTTTTCTTCCGGATAAAGCATTGGTAAGTATGTAGAAATATTCCAAAGGTAAATTTAAACAAAAGCAGGAAATGAATTTGCTTCTTTTTTCACTACCTCCGCACGTGTTCATTGAGCCTTGCCTTTGATTTTTTCAATTTCTTCGGCGGCTTATTGTATCCCTTGGTTACCTTACCGGGATGGTCAGTGTAATACTTCGGGGCACAAGAGGGTGCAGCAAAAAGAAGAATGAAAAACGAGGATAATATGATCAGAAAATTTCTTACGCGCATTTTTAAATATGGATGGTTTCCAGTAAAACGCAGGAAACCTCCCTGAAGTATCTTGGAAGACGGATTCAGAGAATGACCTGAGTCAGGGTGGTCACAATCATTGATCAGGAAACCGGCCTGAGCGTTTAAACTTATAAACCGGAACGCAAGGGTCAACGATTCATGCATATACTGAATGAGTTCTCCCGTTGTTATCGTTCAAGATCTTTTTGTAATTTTACCTGTTCCAATTAGTTAATTCCATGCGTGACTTTACCGGGCCTGCCCTGAGACTGCTTCTTGAAACATTCCTTTCCAGCGGATACGCCTTCCAGACATTTGCCGGGTTCACCAGGGAACCGGCAGGCCGGGTAATCATTCTCCGGCACGACGTGGATAAGCGCAAACTGAACTCGTTAAACACGGCCTTACTCGAGAAAGAGCTCGGGATAACGGGAACCTATTATTTCAGGGTTGTCCCATCGAGTTTTGATGAAAAAATCATCAGGGAGATTGCTTCCATGGGGCACGAGATCGGCTATCATTACGAAGACCTGGCTCTGGCCGGGGGTGATGAACAAAAAGCCATCAGTTTGTTCGGGGAACATCTCGACATGTTGCGAGGCATTGTCCCGGTTGAAACCATCTGCATGCATGGCAGTCCACTGAGCCGGTACGACAACCGTCACCTCTGGAAAAATCATGATTATCGAAGATATGGCATCATTGGCGAGCCCTATTTTGACCTGGACTTTGACGAGGTTCTCTACCTTACTGACACGGGCCGCCGCTGGAACGGGGAACCCGTCTCGGTCAGGGACAAGAATCCTGCCCCGGGATTGCTTTCTTCCCCAAAAGACTTCCCGTCCCTCGCCCGACAACTGAAAACGAGTTTCGACATCATCCGTTTTGCAGAAAACAATCTCTTACCCGACAGGATCATGCTGACACTTCACCCCCAGAGGTGGGATGACAGGCCAGGCCCATGGTTACGGGAACTGGTATGGCAAAACATCAAGAATACAGTGAAACGGCAAATTGTAAAATACCGTGATTAAGGACAAGCAGGCAGAAACGAAACGTGCTTAGTCCGTCTATAACTTTACTGTGATCGGGCAACAACCTGATGTTTACATGCAGCTATCAAGTGGCCAGGTTATAAGTACCGGTCAAACACAAGAAATCCTATCTTTGTGGAATTATTTTGCCCGGATGAGAAGATATTTAATATTCATACTGCTTTTGTTGCCGCTTTTCCCGTGTACCATATCGCATGCACAGGACATACCGCATCCCGTTGTAAACACGGGGGTTTACGAGTTCCTGGACGAGCTTGCCATTATTCAGGCCATCGATCTCAATTCCGTCGTGAAACCATACTCGAGGCTGTTCATCGCGAGGAAGCTCGAGGAAGCAGACTCCAAACGCGAGATGCTGAACAAGAGACAGCAGTCGGAACTGGACTTTTACCTGACCGATTTTGGGAAGGAGAGCGGGAGAATCGGGGAATGGCGAAAAGGAGTGAAGGGTGAGGGAGGCAGAAAAAGATGGGATCTGATCTATTACAGCGATTCATTGTTTTCAGTAACAATAAACCCGATCTTCGGGGGTGAGGTCTTTTTCAACCAGTCGGGGAGGGCGCTCTACGCGCGTAATTTTGTCGAGGCAAGAGCCTACATGAAGAGGTGGGGCTTTTTCGCGTCACTGCGCGACAATCACGAGAAGCCTTTCCTCGGGTTGCCGGAATACCTTACCAAAAGAGAAGGCGGGCATTTCAAGGAAGGAACAGACTGGAGCGAGATGCAGGGCGGGATAACCTACTCGTGGAAATGGGGTCACGCCGGGTTTGTAAAGGATCGTCAGCAATGGGGCAATAATTATAATGGTGCAAATATTTTTGGAGGCAACAATCCCACTTTCGTGCAGGTCAGGCTCAACCTGAAGCCTGCCGACTGGTTCGAATTCAATTATTTCCACGGCTGGCTCAACTCGATGGAGCCCGACAGCTCCAGATCGTACTGGGTAAACAACAGTTACGGGCCAGATTACAGGATACTCTACCACAGGAAGTACATTGCAGCCAACATGTTCACCTTCACCCCTTTCAGGAATCTGAACGTCTCGTTCGGCAACAGCATTGTTTATTCCGACAAGAACTTCAACCCGGTTTACGTCATGCCCCTGTTCTTTTACAAGTCGGTTGATCATACCTACACGTCAGGCACTGACAACATGAACTGCCAGACCTTCATAGATATCAGTTCAAGAAACATAAAACATCTTCACCTTTATGCAACCCTTTTCGTGGACGAACTGTCGGTTGCACGTTTTATCAGAAACGACAGGTGGAACTTCCTCAGTTGGAAAACCGGGTTCAGGCTTGGCAACCTTCCGGTTCAAAACCTCTCCTTCACGACTGAGTTCACCTACTCCTATCCCCTTGCTTTCCAGCATTTCGTGCCAACCCTCACCTTCGAGACGCAGCGTTTCAACCTGGGCCATTACCTGAGAGACAATGCCCGGGAATGGTACCTGGCATTAGACTATAAACCCGCCAGGACCCTTAATTTAGGCATTTATTTCACCGATGCAGTCCGCGGCGAAGATCACACTGAACTAGGCACACCACGGACAACCAGCCGCCCGCTCGATGTTATAAAATGGAGAAGCACCATCCTCGGTATCAGATCTTCATACCAGATCATAAACGACCTGTACGTCTGGCTGAACTTCACGGCTGGAAAGATATCAGGCGACACCAGGTGGAGCCCGCCATACTTTTATGGAAACAAAAACACACTGAATGCAGGTATGACCTATGGATTTTAGCTTAATTTTGCAGAGAAATAATTTCCCGTTTCATTATTATTGCCTTAATTTGAGCAACACTCCTGTCAGACAACCATGAAGGCCGCGAGATTCAGGACTTTTACATTAGTTGCTGATATTGTCATACTTGCAATATCATTCCTGATCGCGGCATCTTTTAAACCTTCCGGGTTCACGGGCTATATACCCACTCATTACATCTTTTTTACCGGCCTTTGCATTATCTGGATAATGGTATCATTGCTGAACGGCAAAATGCACAGGGGATACATTGTAAATTACAGGTCACTGTTTTCCAGGGTTCTTACCAGCAATATCATTTCACTGGCGATCATAACCCTGCTGATGTACGCTATAAGAGAGTATTACTTTTCAAGAACGGTTGTACTCGGGACTGTAGTTATTGCCACTGTCCTGGAACTGCTTGTCGGCATACCGTTCATTGCCTTCAAGAAGGCAACCGTGCAGGATTACCAGAATTACAGCGAGTACAGGGCAACCCGCAAAAGCGAACAGGAGCTCGTTGACAAAACCAACGGGAATGGCAACGGGAACGCTCACCTGAAGGTGGAGGAAATAAACCCGAGAGCAATAAAGGCAATCGAAAAGGAAGCAGGCGGTGAAATGGCAAAAGCCATCATGAATATTGCCGGGCCCAGGCTCAACGGGAAAACAGCCGTGCTGTCGACCACCACCATTTTCAACATTGCTAACCTGCCGGAAGAAAAATACGACTATATCATCAACCTGCACAGGTTTAACGATATTATTAAACTAAATTATTTTCTCGACGAGGTAAACCACAAACTCCCGTTCAGGGGATATTTCCTGGGTTGCGTTGAAACAAAGGATCAGCGTAAGGAACGGCTGCTTAAAAAATATCCCCCGGGAATCAATTACATCTTTTACTCGTTCGATTTCATTGCAAAAAGGGTATTTCCCAAGCTCAGGATCACCAGGAAGCTGTATCGTTTCCTGGCACATGATTCAAACAAGGTCCTGTCGCGGGCCGAGGCTCTCGGCCGGGTATCCCGTGCCGGCTTCATGATATCACAGGAATCATTTGCAGGGAACCTGCTTTGCATAGAGGCAATCAAGATAGGGGACCCCCTGCAGATGAACGGGATCAATTACGGGGCGATAATCGTGTTACCCCGGGTCGGGAAAAACGGGGAAATGATAAAAGTTTACAAGCTCCGAACCATGCACCCTTATTCTGAATATATCCAGGACTACGTTTATAACCAGTACGACCTGCAGGAAGGAGGCAAGTTCAACGATGACTTCAGGGTAACCTCCTGGGGAGCCGTGTGCAGGAAAATATGGGTCGATGAACTGCCGATGCTCATAAATCTATTGAAAGGGAACATGAAACTGGTAGGCGTAAGGCCCCTGAGCCGGCAATATTTTGAGTTGTATGATTCCGGCCTCCGCGACCGAAGGATAAATTACAAGCCCGGGCTCATCCCCCCGTTTTACGCTGACCTGCCCTCAAACCTCGTGGAAATACAGGAATCCGAGTCGAGATACCTGGACCAGTATGATAAAAATCCATTCTTAACCGATTTCAGGTACTTCTGGAAGTCGGTCTGGAATATCCTGTTCGGGAACGCCAGAAGCAAGTGAGAGAGCGAAGGCGAGCGCGCGGGAGAGCAATGGGTTGAGCCAGGGAGAAAGAGTGTTTTTCAATGGATCCCGTGGAAATCAAGATACCATTCACAGAACTTTTTGAGGCCCGTTTCAAGATCTGTCCGCGGGCTGAAGCCGCAATATGAACGTATAAGACTTATATCCGCGTAAGTAGCCCTGACGTCGCCCTGCTGCATGGGGAGATAGTTGACAATGGCCTTCCTGTCAAGGGTTTCTTCAAGCTTAGAGACGAGGGTATTGACGCTGACCGGGTTATTGTTGCCAATATTCATCACCGGCGGCGGCGGGCTGAGCCTTTGTTTGTCCAGTATTGCTGTTATCCCGTTAACAATGTCATCAATGTAGGTAAAGTCGCGTAGCAGCTTTCCCTCGGCGAAAACCGGCAGTGGCTCGTTTTGCAGTATCGCCCGGGCAAACTTCCACACGGCCATATCGGGTCTTCCCCATGGACCGTAAACAGTAAAAAATCTCAGTCCCGACATGGCAATCCCGTACAAATGGCTGTAAGCTGCAGCCATAAGCTCGTTACTTTTTTTTGTCGCTCCATAGAGGCTTACAGGGAAGTCAACATTATCATTCTCGCTGAAGGGTACTTTCTCGTTGTTGCCGTAAACGCTCGAGATGCTGGCATATACCAGGAACTTAACGGGATAATGACGGCAGGCTTCAAGGATATTAAAAGTGCCAGTGATATTGCTCCCGATATATACCCCCGGGTTCTCAATGCTATACCTCACGCCTGCCTGTCCTGCGAGATGTATCACGTAGTCAAACTTCTCCTCCCTGAAAAGCCTGAATATCCCTTCCTTATCCTCCAAGTCCATTTTAAGGAACCTGTACCCATCAAATTTGCTGCTTGGCGCAAAGTGCTTCTCACGCACGTCATCCCTCCTGATCCCGGAATCCGCCAGCCTGGCAAACTTCAGGTTCACGTCATAGTAATCATTGATGTTGTCGATACCGACAATCTCTTCTCCTCTTGTTGAAAGACTGTCGGCCAGGCGGTGTCCAATAAAGCCCGCTGTTCCGGTTATCAGGTATTTAGCCATGGTCAGAATATTGGGCACAAAGATAATTGTTTAAAAAATAATCTGCCCGTTCCACATGAAACCAATAACACTGATTTCAAACCTGCCATGTTGCAAGAGCACGCGGGGGCAGTGTGATTCAAAATTCAAAAAGAGAAAAGAGAATCTGACGGAGTCAGTGGACAAGGCAATGATGCCTCAACAAGAAAGCTGAGGCATCAGGTCAGATTACAGGGATATTTATTCAGCCCTCAGGCAAGTCCCGTTACTTCTTATCAGTTGGCAGAAAAGCCGAGATAACATCGAGCGGGACAGGGAAGACGATTGTCGAGCTTTTCTCTGAGGCTACTTCAGTCAGGGTTTGCAGGAAGCGAAGCTGCAATGCAGAGGGGTTCTGGCTGATGATCTTCGCGGCATCAGAAAGCTTCTGGCTTGCCTGGAATTCGCCTTCGGCATGGATGACCTTGGCCCGGCGCTCTCTTTCAGCCTCGGCCTGCTTGGCCATTGCACGCTGCATTTCCTGCGGCAGGTCAATATGCTTCACCTCAACCATCGACACTTTTATTCCCCACGGTTCGGTCTGGCTGTCAATGATTTTAGCCAGCTCATGATTTATCTTGTCGCGGTGTGACAGCAACTCGTCGAGCTCTGATTGCCCGAGGATGCTTCGCAGGGTGGTTTGCGAGAGCTGGGAAGTGGCGAAAAGATAGTTTTCCACCTCCACGATTGCTTTTTCAGGTTGTATAACCCTGAAATAGACCACGGCGTTTACCTTTATTGACACGTTGTCCTTCGTGATGATATCCTGGGGAGGCACATCCAACACCACGGTTCTCAGGCTTACCCGTACCATCCTGTCAACAACGGGTATGAGCAGGATGAGCCCGGGTCCCTTCACGTTTATCAGTCTTCCCAGGCGGAAAATCACCGCTCGCTGGTACTCGCGCAGGATACGGACCGCGCTTGCAAGAATGATCAACAGGAATATTATTCCCGTAATCAATAGTGTGTAAGATGTCTGCTCCATAATGATTTCCCCTTAAATTGTTGCTATGTTGTTTTCCGGATCAATAACTTCAGATTTGAAACTCCGTTTATTTTTACCCTGGTTCCCTTGCTGACGGGGCCCTCAAGGCTTTCAGCATTCCAGACCTCACCCCGCACACTGATCTGCCCTTCCGGATCCAGATTGGTGATTGCCTCACCGGTCTCACCGATCATTCCTTCAATCCCGGTTGTTGGCTTGCGTCCCTGTGCCTTAATTCCGAAACTTATTGCAAAAAGGAAGAAAGCAGCAGTCAGGATGACGATTATCAGAATTACCTGCCAGGAGATTTTGATCACTTCCATGGTTGTTTCAGTATTTATAAGCATTATTGACCCAAGTATTAACGATATGACCCCGCCGATTGCCAGCAGGCCATGACTGACTACCTTAATCTCCGCAAGGAACAGGATCACGGCGAAAATGATCAGTGCCAGGCCAGCATAGTTAACCGGCAGGGTATGCAAGGAGTAAAATGCAAGTATTATGCTGATCCCGCCAATTACTCCCGGGAATATTGCGCCGGGGTTGTACAGCTCAAACATGATCCCGTATATTCCTATCATCAGCAATATATAGGCGATATTCGGATCGCTGAGCAGGCTGAGGATCTTCTGCTTGAAATTCATTTCCATATTAATTACCTCAGCACCTTTGGTATCCAGAACCTTCTTGCCGGAAGAAAGGACCACTTCCCTTTTGTCAATCTTTTCAAGCAGATCCTCCACTGATACGGCGACGAGATCGATAACTCCTTCCTTCAATGCCTCGCTTTCGGTAATGGATAAGCTTTTCCTGACCGCATCTTCAGCCCATTTGATATTTCGTTCACGCTTCTCGCTTATTGTCCTGATAAAGGCCGCGGCATCATTGGTGGCTTTTTCATTCATGATGGAATCCTGCTGGCCCTGCATGGTCACAGGATGTGCAGCACCAATATTGGTGCCGGGCGCCATGGCAGCAATATGCGCGGCAAGGGTAATGAAAACACCCGCCGATGCTGCCTGCGATCCCCCGGGATAAACAAAAACCACCACCGGGACAGCGGAGTCGAGAATATCGGTTACAATCACCCGGGTCGATTTTAACAATCCCCCGGGTGTGTTCAGCCTGATCACCAGGCACTCAGCGTTCTTTTCCCGTGCATTCCTGATACCCGAATTAATGTATTCCTGGGTTGCAGGATTGATTGAACCATCCAGAGAGATCACCACCACCGGCCCCCTTCCGCTGTCCTCCCCGGCCCGGGACATCACCCCCGTAAACAGAACGAGCATTATACAAATACCGATATATGGGAAAAACTGCCTCATCGTTACAATTAAATCCTTTTCTGCCATCGGTGATGTAACTGATCCATCACACCGGCTTTTTTAAACCGATCTCTCACTCTTATCAAATATACGTCAATTGATTCATATTTCATAAAGAATGAGGGTCGGTGAAAGGATATATTGCACTAATTTGTCGGGACAGTCCCCTGCAGTTAATAAAAGACTGCTTGTCACTCCCTGTCCGGACGACCGTTCAAACCATTTTTTCTGTAAATTGCAGGTAGAAATCGAAAAATCACCGTAAACGGGGGAAACAGGGAACGGTATGATTATTACAATCCCCTTCTGTTCACAGCATTGCCAGGCTTCAGAATAATTCTGTGCGGGTACTCCCCCTGACCGGCCTGTAACCGGCAGGCTTTAAAAAAATAACAATATTATGAAACCCACATGATACAAAATCACAAACAAACATGAAAATAAAATTCATGTAGATTCCATGTGAATCACTTAATCTTCAGTAGTTTATTAATTTATTTCCACATGAAAAAAATGATTTTATTAACCATCTGCATGCTGATCCCTTCAACTTTTATCCGCGCACAGGTAAGCATAATAGCTCACCGCGGAGCATCATATCTGGCTCCGGAGAACACGATCGCCTCAGCAAAACTTGCATGGAAGCACGGGGCTGATGCCGTTGAATGTGATATCTGGCTGTCGAAAGACAATAAGATAATCGTGTCGCACGACGGCAATACAAAAAGGACCACCGGACACGATCATAAAATAAGTGAAACAAACTCCGACGTCCTCAGAAAACTGGATGCCGGTTCATGGAAGGATCCGAAATACAAGGGGCAGAAACTTCCTTTTCTCCATGAACTTATAAAAACCGTTCCTGCAGGAAAGGAAATTGTGATTGAAATAAAATGCGGACCAGAGGTACTGCCTCTCCTCAAGGAAACCATTGCCGGATATGCGGCGAAAAGGAAATTCACATTCATTTGTTTCGATCTTCCGACAATCACCGCGACCAGAGAAGCCTTTCCCCAATATCCGTGCTACTGGCTTTGCGATAATCCTTCCCTGCTGGAGGAAAATTTTCATAAAGTGAAAGAAGCCGGACTACAGGGATTCAGTCTGAATTACAGGTTAATAACCAGGGAAATTGTCGACAGAGCCTCTGAAATGAACCTGGAGGTATTTGCCTGGACGGTTAATGACAGGGATGAGGCACATCGACTGATATCGCTGGGAGTCATGGGAATTACCACAGACAGGCCGCAATGGCTCATTGAACAGTTGTTCGCACGCAGCCCGGATTCCCATTCCCGCCCCTCCGGAAAATGAAAGCATCTGAACAGGCCAGGACCATGCTGATTTATACACCCTCACCTGCGCTGCTGATCCCCTGGCGCGGAAATTCCCTTCCGGCTGATTTTTAAAAAATCGAAAATTATTAAAAGACTTTTTTGTCTTTTAATAAAATCCTTCTATCTTTACTCCCGGAGTACTGACACAAATTCCCTGATAGTCCGGATTAAAAGCAGGGATTTAAAGATTGGAAGAAATTTGCCCCCCTAACCTCAGACGTCAGGAATATGTGTTTCGGCAAGCCGGCAGTATTTTTTGAATTTCACAAAAAGATCAGAATCATGTATGATAAATATTCACCGGTTGATCCGGATTTTTATGATATCATTGAAGATATCAGGAAAAGGAACTTATCAGTCCTCATTCATTATTTCGGTCCGGCAAAGGAGCTGAACGATGCCAGGGGTACTATACAGGGAGTTACAGGCAATAGTGATCATGAAGAATTCCTTGCATTGGATTCTGGGAGCAAAGTCAGGCTCGACCGGATAATCACACTAAATGGCAGACCCGGTCCTGCCTTCGATGAATATGATGCTTATTCACTGGCCTGTCTTGACTGCACGGCAGGCATGGATTGAAAACAATTAAAATCAAAGCTATGGAAAAGAAACAATTACCGGCCCTTTCAGTTCTGAAAACCGGTGAAACGTTCAAGGTCTACGAAGTAACAGGGTACAGCGGAATGGCCGTTCCTTCCCATCACAGTACAAAAGAGGCCGTAGTGATAATTAAGGAAGGCAAGGCCGTGCTTCATATCCAGGGTGGCAAACACCAGCTTGAAAAGGGAGATGTGTTCATTATACCTGAACAGCAGAGTCATACACTGGAGATTCTGTCAGAATTCAGGGCAAACATAATAATGGGAAAGGATTCCGATATTGAATTCGAGAAATAGGCATTGTACGGGCCGGCAAATCGGCCGGCCGGAAATGATCCATCCTGTCAGTATCCAATAAAAGGACAGGTTAAAGGGAAGTTGAACAATTAAATGAATCAGATCCAATGAAACAACGACTCGATTACTCAAAAGAGAGCGATGGTGCCCTTAAAGGATTGCTAGAACTTGAAAAATACGTTCATGGATCGGGGCTTGAAAGGACGCTGTATGAACTGGTAAAAACAAGGGCATCCCAGATCAACGGGTGCGCATATTGCATTGACATGCATACCAAGGATGCACGGAAGGCGGGAGAGACAGAACAACGGCTTTATACCCTGTCAGCCTGGCGGGAAACGCCTTTCTACACTCCCCGCGAACGTGCTGCACTTGAATGGACAGAAGCACTGACCCTGATTTCCGGAAATGATGTTCCGGATCCATTGTATGAAGCCGTGAGGGAACATTTCACCGAAAAGGAAATCATTGCCCTGACGATGGCAATTATAGCAATCAATGGATGGAACCGCCTGGCAATCAGCTTCAGGACCCCTCCCGGCAGCTATAAAACCCAATAGATACTATCCGGGAAAGGTATCCGGAGGATTGCTGCCGGAAACAAAAGATAATCAATGACAGCAGATCAATGCTGCATTACTGGGTTAATTCCCGGAAGTATTTGATATTCCAGGCCCATCCCGGTAGAATTTGGGACAAGCCCGCCTTCCGTCCCGGCATATCCGGATTACAATTAATCCAGCAGGAATATTCGTTCCATTATTTCCCATTTTTCCGGCGTGTCGGATCTTCCTTCCGCATGCTGGAACCTTGAAACATAATTCTCCCATTCAACCTGACGTGGTTTGGAGGCAAGAGCTCTCATTGCCTTTTCATGATCAAAATCAGGAACGGTTTCCATTATCATAAAAGCATTATTCCCGTGGATATAAATCTCCATGTCCAGGATGCCTGCTTCTTTCATATCCCCTGTAATATCGGGCCATACCATCCCGGGAGCATGGATCTGCCTGTATTTTTCAATCAGAACAGGATCATCCTGAAGCCTGAGGAATTTGCAATATCTTTTGAAGGTTGTGTGGTTGCGGGTTTTTAGATACTCTTTCATACCGGGTTGGAATTAAAATTGAACCTGAAGGAATTTTAAAGATAATAGAATTTGCGGTATATGATTCCTGGCACCTCCCATAGTCTGTGTCAGGATAAGAAGGTATTAATCCCGAACAGAATGCGTGCTGCTTCGAGTCACACGGATCCTGCACCAGGATCCCGGAAATTGCAGTTTTCTGCATCCAACGGGAGATTGCTGCATCTCCGCTGCTGGGCACAGGTTCATGAAGAAGCCTGTAAATTTAGAGGTTTAGTAATATTTTTCGATTATTTTTGTTTACAAACCAAAGCATTTCAATAACATAATGAGCATTAAAAAGAAAGTTTTAGTTTCGGGCTGTTTCGACATGCTTCACTCGGGCCATATTGCCTTTCTGCAGGAAGCATCTGAATATGGCGAGCTTTACATAGGTCTGGGCTCCGATAAAACCATCAGGGAGCTCAAGGGGAGGGAAACGGTAAATTCCGAAGCAGAAAGGGTCTATATCCTGAGCGCATTGTCGTGTGTTCATAAAGCTTTTGTCAACAAGGGAAGCGGACTGCTCGATTTTGCAGAAGACCTGAAAGAGCTCAGTCCGGACATTTTTATCGTTAACGAGGACGGCCATTCCCCTGAAAAGGAAAAGCTTTGCAGGGATCACGGAATAGAGTACAAGGTGCTTAAAAGGATACCTCACGGCAATCTGCCGGCCCGCTCCACCACTGCATTGCGCACGATCCAACCGATGCCGTACAGGATCGATCTTGCCGGAACATGGATCGACCAGCCATATGTTTCAAAATACCATCCGGGCGCTGCTATCACTGCATCGCTCGAGCCTACCATTGAATTCAATGAGCGGTCGGGAATGGCAACATCGACCCGGAAAAAAGCAATCGAGCTTTGGAATTATCATCTTCCCCTTGAAAAGCCCGAAAAACTTGCGAGGTTACTCTTCAGGTATGATAATGATCCCGGAACCACGGAAGTGAGCGGATCGCAGGATTCAATCGGCATAACGATGCCCGGGATTACCTGGTTTTATTATGACAGGGGCGAGTACTGGCCGTCGAAATTTGAGACAATCTCTGATCTGAATACAATAAAATGGCTCGAGGACAGGTTGTATATGCTGACACTATGGCCCCGGCCCAATGGATATAATGTATTAAGCGACACAAATATCAATGCTGAAAATGTAAAAAGGCTCGCTGATGCGGCCGGACTTGCATGGGAAGGATTGGTCAGCCGGGATTTCGGCAGATTCACGAAGGGATTCCTGGAATCATTCCGGTCGCAGGTGCGAATGTTCCCGAAAATGATGAATGCCGATATACAAAGAGTCATCGATCAGTACAGGGAAACGGCCAGCGCATGGAAACTGTCGGGAGCCGGCGGAGGCGGATACCTGATACTGATCAGCGAACAGGAGATCCCTAACGCCTTCAGGATCAAGATCAGAATGAAAGACTTCGGGATGTGAGAGAAGGGAGAGAGTGAGAGTGAGAGTGAGAGTGAGTGTGAGTGTGAGTGTGAGTGTGGGAGGGAGTGAGTGTGAGAGTGAGAGTGAGTGGGAGAAGAGAGAAGGCGAAGTAGTGGAGAAGCGGAATGCGGATAGGCAGAATCGAAACCACATAGTTAAAACAATAACAAAAGATGTCAAAAACAGCACTTATCACAGGAGTTACAGGACAGGATGGCGCTTATCTTGCAGAGTATCTTCTTAAAAAGGATTACATTGTCCACGGCATAAAAAGACGCAGCTCATTGTTCAATACCGAAAGGATCGATCACCTTTACCAGGATCCCCAGGCTGAAAAACGGAATTTCATACTTCATTACGGCGACCTGACCGATTCAATGAATATTACAAAACTTATCCAGGAATGCCACCCGGATGAGATCTATAATCTTGCGGCCATGAGCCATGTCAAGGTGAGCTTCGACACACCAGAGTACACCGCCAATGCCGACGGGATAGGAACGCTGAGGATCCTGGAAGCTGTAAGGCTTCTGGGCCTGATCAGGAAGACACGAATCTACCAGGCCTCCACAAGTGAGCTCTACGGGCTGGTCCAGGAAGTTCCCCAGACTGAAAAAACACCTTTCTATCCACGGAGCCCCTACGGTGTTGCCAAGCTGTATGCATACTGGATCACCGTAAACTACCGCGAAGCATACAACATGCACGCCAGCAACGGCATATTGTTCAATCATGAGTCACCCATAAGAGGTGAAACATTCGTTACCAGGAAAATTTCCAGGGCCATGGCCAGAATCGCCCTTGGTATGCAGAACTGTCTTTATATGGGCAATCTTTCATCACGACGCGACTGGGGCCATGCCAAGGATTACATAAAAGCCATGTACCTGATACTTCAGCAGGATCAGCCCGACGATTATGTTATCGCTACAGGGGTTACTACTTCAATCCGCGAATTCATTATAAAAACATTTCAGGCCGCCGGGATGGAAGTTGTCTTTTCAGGTGAAAAGGAAAATGAGGTCGGGAAAATCACTGCCATTGACGAAAAACTTTTCGCTACCATGGTGGGCGAGGAATTTTCTGAACCAATCAGGTCAAGGATCAAAAACAACCCCATCGTTGTAAAGGTGGATAAAAACTACTTCAGGCCGACAGAAGTGGATCTTCTGATCGGGGATTCCACAAAAGCAAGGCAGAAACTCGGCTGGTCGCCAAGATTTGATCTTGACGGGCTTATTCAGGATATGATCAATTCCGATATTAACCTGATGAAAAAGGAAGCTCACATTAAAAACGGAGGATTCAGGACCCTTAACTATTTTGAATAACTAACCCTAAAGTGCCGGAATGACCCGGATTACCCAGGATGCCTTGTCCATTTCCGAGGAAATGCACAGGTGTGATTAAAGCTTTCAGATATGAAAAAAAATTCCAGAATATATGTCGCCGGACACACGGGGCTGGTAGGATCAGCTCTAACCCTGACCCTGAGGGAAAAAGGTTACGACAATCTGCTGCTCAGGACCGCAGAGGAGCTTGATCTTACCGATCAGAGAGCAACGGATTCCTTTTTCAGGGATCAGAAACCGGAGTATGTATTTCTTGCAGCGGCAAAAGTCGGGGGGATAGTTGCAAACAACACCCTCAGGGCCGATTTCATCTACATCAATCTGATGATTCAGAACAATGTCATCAGCTCTGCCTGGAAACATGGCGTTAAAAAACTGCTTTTCCTGGGATCGACATGCATCTATCCCAAAAATGCGCCCCAGCCTTTAAGGGAAGAATACCTGCTGACATCACAGCTCGAGTACACAAATGAGCCTTATGCGATTGCAAAAATCGCTGGCCTTAAGATGTGTGAATCATTTAACATTCAGTATAACACCAACTTCATTGCAGTGATGCCGACCAATCTTTACGGTTACGGTGACAATTACAATCTCGAAGGATCTCATGTTCTTCCGGCATTGCTCAGGAAATTCCATTTAGGGCGATGCCTTGAGACGGGCGATATGGATGCAATCAGGAGGGATCTTGACAGATACCCGATTGAAGGGATAAGCGGCAGCTCCGATGATGGAAGCATTACGGGCATCCTGCGCAAATACGGTGTAAAGCTCACGGAAAGATCCGGAACGGGAAGGCATGAAGTTGCCGTTTCCGTTTGGGGGACCGGTACTCCCCTCAGGGAATTCATGAATTCGAAGGACATGGCCGAGGCATGCGTCTTCATAATGGAAAACGTCGATGCAGACGACATCCAGGCGATGCACAGGAAAGGGAACCCCGATCCGGAATTCCATCCTCCGCATTTCCTTAATATAGGCACCGGGGAAGAGTTCTCAATAAAGGATCTTACCTACAAAATTAAAGCTCTTACAGGCTTCACCGGGGAAATTGTTTTTGACACATCGAAACCTGACGGAACAATGAGAAAGACAATTGATATTACTGCTTTGACGGGTCTCGGATACAAATACAGGATCCCGTTGGATGAGGGCCTGAAGGATACTTACTCCATGTATCTCAGATATAAAAGCTGAAATGACCGGTTTATGCCGGAGTTATCTCAACTGATTCAGTTTTTCTCCCCCGTTTTCCGGAGAAACGTAAGCGGTATTTTCAGAATGAGGTTCTGATCAAGCCTGTCGATTCTTATTATCACCCGTTTCTGGCTTCCGATCTCAATAAGCTCACCTGTCAGTCCGACCAGCGCTCCGCGAACGACTTCAACATTATCGCCCCTCTCGAATTTTCCTGATGTAACCTCTATCTCAGTGTCGCTGTTGATCAGAAGCCGCAGGTTGTCAATCTGGTTCTGGGGGATGGAAGCCGGCTGGCCCTCGAAGGTTACAAATCTTACAATCCCACGGGTCTGGTAAACCCTGGGAAATTCAGCCGGACTTACCCTTACAAACACGTAGGATGAAAGCAGCGGCTTTTCTATCAGCTTCTTACGGTCGCTCCACATCCGGTATGTTTTCTGCAAGGGCAGAAATACTTCAACGTTCGCTTCCAGGAGTCTGTCCCTGACCTGTTTTTCGGCCCTGGGATTGGTATAAACCGCATACCAGCGTGGTTCCGGCGTTTTTCTGATCAGTCTGTTCAACGCCTTTTTGCTGTCGCCTTCTGTTGTCATGCTCCAATAGATAATATCCGCCGCAAAGATACTTTTTTGTTTAGTTTTTTTTCGCACATAAAATCACCTCATGACAATATTAACAGCCTGAAATTAGTTTAATATCATAGTACCCTGACAGTTTTTTTATTAAACAAAAAAAGCTACATTTGCGCCATAAACAAAACTCAACTAGCCATGGCTGAAAAGACACGATATTCGGATGAGGAGCTTGAGGAATTCAGGGAAATTATTCTCAGGAAGCTGGACAAGGCCAAGAAGGATTATGAGATACTGAAATCCAGTATTACTCACGAAGAAAGTAATGACACCATGGACACATCGCCCACCTTCAAGGTACTTGAGGAAGGGGCCACCACTTTATCGAAAGAAGAAGCAGGCAGGCTTGCCCAACGGCAGCAAAAATTCATTCAGCATTTGCAGGCTGCCCTTGTCAGGATTGAAAACAAGACCTACGGGATCTGCCGCGAAACAGGAAAGCTTATTGCAAAGGAACGATTGAGGGCCGTTCCTCACGCAACCCTCAGCATCGATGCAAAAATGAGGCAGAAATAAGACATTAACGCATCATCAGCAGTTTCTGCTGACCGAAATCCTTACCTGAATATCATTGATCTCCACATCCCGGACATCCCCGTTGGTGAAATCCCTGACGACATCGACCCTTGTTGCCAGCGTCTGTGATCCGATATACGAGGAATGCCTTCTCACTGCCGCTCCAATCACATCCGTGTCTTCGATCAGTACCGTGATCTTGTCAGTCACATCAAATCCGCTTTCCTTCCTGATATTCTGAATCCTGTTTACAAACTCCCTTGCAATGCCTTCATACCGCAGCTCATCGGTTACCGTGACGTCAAGTGCAACAGTCAGCCTGCCGTCATTTGCAACCTGCCAGCCGGGAATATCCTCCGATATTATCTCAACATCGTCTGTGGTTAGTTCCACCTTCTGACCATCAATTTCAAATACCAGGGCTCCGGTGTTCTCGAATGAAGTAATTTCTTCCTGGGAGAGCCCGGAAACAATATTTCCTATCTGCTTCATGAGCCGGCCGTATCGCGGTCCAAGCAGTCTGAAATCGGGTTTTGCCTTCTTAATCAGAACCGAGGAAGTATCGTCGATATATTCAACATTCTTAACGTTTACCTCCGCAAGGATGAGATCCCTTACAGCCTCAAACTTTCTCCGGAATCCCTCGTCGGGAACTGGTATCATTATCCGGGCAAGAGGCTGGCGTACCTTAATGTTGACTTTTCTCCTCAGCCCGAGGATCATTGAGGATATTTTCTGGGCTATTTCCATTTTTTCCTCAAGCTCTTCATCAATCAGGTCGTGATCAGGCACCGGGAAGGAGGTTAGATGAACCGAGTCCTCCTGATGATGTCCCGTTGTTCCGTTGAGATCGGTGAAAAGACGGTCCGTGTAAAATGGTGCGATTGGTGCTGCAAGCCTGCTGACTGTTTCGAGACACCTGTAAAGGGTCTGGTAGGCTGCAAGCTTGTCCTTGTCATAATCTCCTCCCCAGAAACGTTTCCGGTTAAGCCTTACATACCAGTTACTCAGGTTCTCCGTCACAAAATCCTGGATGGCACGGCCTGCACGCGTCAGATCATAATCATCGAAACACTTTCCGACCTCCCTGACAAGTGAGTTGAGAAGCGAGATTATCCACCTGTCAATTTCGGGGCGCTCCCCGACAGGTATTTCTTTTTCGGTATACCTGAATTTATCGATATTGGCGTATAATGCAAAGAACGAGTAGGTGTTGTAAAGCGTTCCGAAGAATTTCCGCCTGACCTCGTCAACGCCTTCGATATCAAATTTCAGGTTATCCCACGGCTGGGCATTTGTGAGCATGTACCACCTCAGCGGATCGGAACCGTATTCTTCAATTGCAGTGAAAGGATCAACCGCATTGCCCAGTCTTTTCGACATCTTGTTTCCGTTCTTGTCGAGCACAAGGCCATTTGAAATGATATTCCTGAAAGCCACGGAACCGGAGATCATGCTTGCAATGGCATGAAGGGTGAAGAACCATCCCCGCGTCTGGTCAACTCCTTCGGCAATAAAATCAGCTGGGAACATGTCGTTGAAATTTTCCTTGTTCTCAAAAGGATAATGCGCCTGTGCATATGGCATGGCTCCCGAGTCGAACCATACGTCGATAAGGTCAGGCTCCCTGAACATTTTACTGCCTGTCGGGCTCACAAGAATTATTTCATCAACAAACGGGCGGTGAAGGTCGAACTTTCCGTAATTTTCAGGTGAATTGTCGCCTTCGATGAAATCCTTCAGCGGGTTCGCGGTCATAAATCCGGCTTTCACCGACTTTTCAATCTCCTCCTTAAGTTCAGCTGCCGATCCTATGCATTTCTCCTCAGTCCTGTCCCCACTCACCCATATTGGCAGCGGTGTACCCCAGTACCTCGAACGCGAAAGATTCCAGTCAACAAGATTCTCAAGCCATTTCCCGAAACGGCCGGTTCCGGTCGACACCGGTTTCCAGTTTATGGTGTTGTTCAGTTCAATCATCTTTTCCCTGAATGCTGTTGTCCGTATGAACCATGCATCCATGGGATAATAGAGTACAGGCTTATCGGTTCTCCAGCAATGAGGATAGCTGTGCACCTGCTTTTCAATCCTGAACACCTTGCCCTGCTGCTTAAGCATCACCGCAATATCGACATCGAGGGTATCGGCATCGGGCGACAGCAACGGATCATATTCATTTTTCACAGGCCTTCCTTCAAAACCTGTATAGGTTCTTGTATTGACCCTTTCCCTTACAAAGTCTATATCGAGATCGGTTATCGGGATCATATAACCCCTTTTGTCGACCAGGGGTCCGGTGGTTCCGTCCTTCCTGCGGACGAGAAGCGGCGGGATCCCGTTCTCTTTCCCTGCCCTGTGGTCATCAGCACCGAACGTGGGAGCAATGTGAACTATTCCCGTGCCGTCGTCGGTAGTGACAAAATCGCCGGTAATTACCCTGAAAGCCCCGGGATCGGGCTTTACCCAGTCAATGAGCTGTTCATAATTTATACCTGCAAGCCTGCTTCCCATGAATTCATCCAGCACTTTATAGGGTATCTTCCTGTCGCCCGGGTTATAGGCCGATAATTCCCTGACAGCATCTCCCGGGAATATTGAACCGAGAAGGTCCTTTGCCACAATAACCGTAACAGGATCATAGGTATATGGGTTGAAGCTGCGTACCTTCACATAGACGATCTCCGGCCCGACGGCCAGGGCCGTGTTCGATGGCAGGGTCCACGGTGTTGTCGTCCAGGCCATCATGTAAACATCTTCTGTATCCGTGTCCCTGAAAAGGAATTCCGAATGCCCGTCGCGGATAAGCCTGAACTGTGCAATGCATGTCGTATCCCTGACATCCCTGTAACAGCCGGGCAGGTTCAGTTCGTGCGAACTTAGTCCGGTCCCGGCAGCCGGTGAATACGGCTGTATCGTGTAACCCTGGTACAGATAGCCGCCGGCATAAAGCTGCTTAAGCAACCACCACAAGGTTTCAATATAACGGTTGTCATATGTTACATAGGGATGCTCCATGTTGATCCAGTATCCCATCTTGCGGGTGAGCTCCTCCCACATGTCAGTATATTTCATCACATCAATGCGGCAGGCTTTGTTGTAATCATCAATCGAGATCTTCGTCCCGATATCCTCCTTGGTTATGCCAAGCGCCTTTTCAACACCCAGCTCAACAGGCAGACCATGAGTATCCCACCCAGCCTTACGCTTCACCTCATAACCCGCCTGAGTCTTATACCTGCAAACTGCATCCTTGATAGTGCGCGACAAAACATGATGAATACCCGGAATGCCGTTGGCAGACGGCGGTCCTTCGTAAAAAACATACTCACCCCTGCCGTTCATCTCCCTGACACTTCTGCGGAAAGTGTCATTTGCATCCCATACCTTCAGAATATCCTTATTTACCTGGGCCAGATCAAGGTTTTTGTATTCTGGAAAACGTTTCCCCATCGGATCAACAAGTTGTTTTTTGAGAATATTTTAAAAAATCGCACAAAGATATGAAAAAAGGATCAAGGGGACAATGCAGGAAGTTTAATTTGTTAGGAGATGTGGAGATGAGGGGATGGGGGGATAAGAGGATGAGAGGATAACAGGATAAGAGGATGAGGGGATGAGAGGATGAGGGGATGAGGGGATGAGGGGATGAGAGGATGAGGGGATGAGAGAGCAAGTCAGCGTAGATGCGGAATGACGGGGATGCGAATGACGGGTACGATCAACGGATCACGGTGCTGCCTGTAAATATCTCCGGAAGAGACCGACAGGAAAGGGTTGACTGTAAAACCCGGTTCAGAGAAACTTCTTCTAAACGTTTTTAAATACCTTTGCAGCGGATAAAAACCAATAAAGTCATGTTTTCAGGAATTGTAGAAGAAGCAGCACCTGTGGTAAAGCTTGAAAAGGAAAAGGACAATCTCCATATCACCCTGAAATGCTCGTTTACAGGCGAACTTAAGATCGATCAGAGCATTTCCCACAACGGGGTCTGTCTTACCGTGGTAAAAATCCACGATGACACATATACTGTGACAGCGGTAAGGGAAACCCTGGAAAAGACAAATCTCGGACTGCTTAAACCGGGCGACAAGGTTAATCTTGAGAGAAGCACGAAGCTCGACGGCAGGCTCGACGGCCACATGGTTCAGGGCCACATCGACCAGACCGCGGTCTGTACTTCAGTGACGGAGGCCGGAGGAAGCTGGTACTATACATTTGAATATGAACCGCTGAAGGATGATTATATTACTGTTGAAAAGGGATCAGTTTCAGTTAACGGGGTGAGCCTGACAGTCGTGAACTCGCAGCCGAAATCTTTCCAGGTTGCCATCATTCCTTTCACCTACGAGATTACAAATTTCCACCTGATCGAAAAAGGGACAGTGGTGAACCTCGAATTCGACATATTGGGCAAATACATTGCCAAAATAGTCAGGCAGGTACTCGGGAAATAACCGGCCGATACACCTGCGGAGCTCCATCGCCTGGAAAACATTGGCCCTATCCGGCATTCAGAACCTCGCTGTCACCATCCTTTTTCCAGATCAGCTTTTTGCCAAAGCCAAGCCGGTTATCGGTCATTTTTATAAGAGTGAGTTCCGCAATCCACAGATGGGTTTCCATGAGCATGGCAACGGGAAACCGTTTCAGATACGCTTTTCGGGCAAGCTCCAGCTCATCGCCCTGAGGCTCAGACACGACTGCCTGGAACTGGATCCCCCTGATCCTGCCGATGAGCCTGGTCTCAAGAACCACGGAACCCGCCACCAGCGGACTCTCCCTGAATTCCCTCCCATGCCTCGTTGCCGGATCGGTGGTAAATACAAGTGCATTTTTTTCTTCGAGGTAAACATAAAAGCAATTGGCGCACCAGGGTTCGCCGTTAACACTTGTTGCAACGGTCAGAACATGGTGTTTTCTGAAAAAAGCAACTGCCCGGCGATCAATCATTTTTCATCCAGCGGTAAGTATCTGCTTCAAATCCTGCAAGTGAAATGATCCTTTCCACAACAGTCATTACCAGGTCGTTTATTGTTTCGGGCCGGCTGTAGAATGACGGACTGGCAGGACATATCACTGCCCCTGCCAGGGTAAGGGTCTCCATATTACGTATATGCATCAGATTATAAGGGGTCTCTCTTGGAACAATGATCAGCCTGCGCCTTTCCTTCAGCATCACATCCGCCGACCGGCAGACAAGATCATCCGAGATCCCGCCCGCAATCCTCCCGATGGTCCCCATCGAGGCCGGACAAATTATCATGGTATCATAATCAGACGATCCGGAGGCAAACGGAACAAAAAAATCATTGTTCTCATAAATCCTCACCGGAGGCATGCCGTGAAATGCCTCTCCGGTTTCATGGTGCCATATCTGTTTTGCAGTCTCCGTGAACAGGGTGGCTATCTCTGTAGGCGGCGATTTCAGCCCGGCAAGCCTCCTGATAAGTGATAGTGCATAGACTGAACCGCTTGCACCCGTAACTGCAACAATGATTTTTCTGTTTTCAGCCATCACCCTGTATTAATGATCAAACCGTAAAAGTAATAAATATAGTGTTTGGAAATGATCCCGTACCATGCCGTGCATTTGACGCGGACCGGGAATCCAAAATGCACTCATCAGGGGCAGCCGGGATTGTTTTTATATTTAACCGTTATTTACTATCTTCATATGCCGGATGTTTTCCGGCCGAAATCCCGGAGATCCATCCTTGGTTCACATCAGCAGGTCTTCCGGTACGGCCGGTGATGAGCCGGCATTCATACATCAACAGCCGGGATCAGTAATGCACAATGAATTAATTATTGCCGAATGAAAAATCTGGTTATTCTGACGGGTGCAGGAATGAGTGCCGAGAGCGGTATCAGGACATTCCGCGAAACAGGCGGCCTCTGGGAAGAGTATGATGTCACCGAAGTCGCCTCTCCGATGGGTTGGCAAAAAAACAGGGACCTGGTGCTCAGGTTCTACAATGACCGCCGGACCCAGCTTGCGGCCTGTAAACCCAACGCAGGTCATACGGGAATTGCCGCTCTTGAAAAGTATTTCAATGTTAATGTTATAACACAGAATATCGATGACCTGCATGAGAGGGCGGGAAGTACAAAAGTGCTGCATCTACACGGGGAACTTACCAAGGCAAGAAGCACCAGCGACCCGTCGTTGGTATACGACATCGGGTACAAGGATATCCGGCCGGGCGATCTGTGTGAAAAAGGGAGCCAGCTCAGGCCCCACATTGTCTGGTTCGGAGAATCTGTGCCAATGATGGACGAAGCTGTAAGGATAACTTCTTCCGCCGATATTTTCGTAGTTATCGGTTCATCACTCAACGTCTACCCTGCTGCGGGACTAATGGATTATGCACCCCCGAAGGCATCCCTCTGGCTTATCGACCCGAATGAGGTGTTTGTTCCTGCCAGGCGGCATGTAGGGATCATAAGGGAGCCTGCCTCAACGGGAGTTGAAATACTTACCCGGCACCTGATGGAACTAAGATGATTTAATTGCCTTTATACCCGTCAGTAAGGCCTGCGTCCTGCCCATAATCATACTTCCCTGATGCCAATAATCTGCATGACTGAAGGATACCGTACAAGCTGGTTTGTTAATATATTCTCCGAAGGTACTTTTGACCTTTCACGGTTTTCCTGATATCTTTGATCCATGATTGACAGGCAGACAATCGAACGGATACTTGATGCTGCACAGATTGTCGATGTTGTGCAGGAGTTTGTCCCCCTGAAAAAACGGGGAGTGAATTACCTTGGATTGTGCCCCTTCCACAATGAAAAGACCCCTTCATTCACGGTATCTCCGTCAAAAGAGATATTCAAATGCTTTGGGTGCGGCAAGGTCGGGAACTCCGTCAATTTTATAATGGAGCATGAGCATCTCACTTATCCTGAGGCACTGAGATATCTTGCAAAAAAATACCACATCGAGGTAACGGAGAAAGAACGTACCCCTGAGGAAATTGAAAAACAGAATGAAAGGGAGAGCCTGCTCGTTGTCACTGCATATGCTGCAAGGCAGTTTGAAGAAAACCTGTTCCGTTCCGATGAAGGTAAATCAGTCGGACTTTCATATTTCATGGAAAGGGGATTCCGTCACAGTACCCTGAAAAAATTTGAGACAGGCTACTGCTTCGACCAGAGGGACGCTTTTTCAAAACAGGCCCTTGAGGACGGCCACAGGATCGATTTCCTGCTGAAGGCAGGACTGACAATTCAACACGAAGAAAAAATATTCGACCGTTTCAGCGGAAGAATAATGTTCCCGATCCATTCGTTGTCGGGACAGATCCTGGGGTTCGGGGGAAGAACCCTGAAGGCCGACCCTAAAAGTGCCAAATACCTCAATTCACCGGAGTCAGAGATCTATCATAAAAGCAGGATACTGTATGGGATCTACCAGGCACGCAAGGCAATCACACAGGAAGACAAATGCTTTCTTGTCGAAGGTTATACGGATGTGATGTCACTTCATGAGGCTGCCATTGAAAATGTGGTAGCAAGCTCAGGAACTTCCCTTACCCGGGAACAGGTAAGGCTGGTAAAACGGTTCACCCAGAATATTACAATCCTCTATGATGGCGATCCGGCCGGTATCAAGGCTTCAATCAGGGGAATCGATATTGTCCTTGAAGAAGGAATGAATGTTAAGATAGTTCTTTTACCCGAAGGCGAAGATCCCGATTCATACTCAAAAAAAGTAAGCAATGAGCAATTCCTGGAATATATAAAAAATAACGAGACTGATTTTATAAGGTTCAAAACCAGACTGCTGCTTGATGAGGCCAGCAACGATCCTGTCAAAAAAGCCGGCCTGATAAATGACATTGTCAGATCGGTTGCAGTAATTCCCGAAGCCATAACAAGAACAATATACATCAAGGAATGCAGCAATCTGCTTGAGGTTCCGGAATCCGTCCTTTATCAGGAGGTCAACAAACTCATGCGTGAGAAATCTTTCCGTGAAAGGAATAAGTATCCGGGGCCGGAAGACCTTCCTGTTCCGCCGGCAGGAAGTCCTGCGAAGCCTGTAAGACCGCTTACGGCAAGCTTTTTTGCGGAAAAGGAAGTGATAAGACTGCTGCTGAAATACGGAAGCCTGGAATTTGAAAGGAAAATCCGCAGTGAGGATGGTAAAGAGGAGATAATAACCGTTGCCGACTATATTGTGAAAGAAATAACATCAGATGAACTGTCATTTAACGATGCAGTATTTGCAAGGATCTTCGACGATTTCAGGTTCAGTTCCGAACAGGGCCTTTTCCCCGATGACAAACATTTTATCAAACATGAAGATCCGGACATCTCAAGGATCTCCGCCGACCTCCTTGCAGATGCACATGAATTAAGCAGGATATGGAGAGACAAGCAAACCTATGTTGAAACTGAAGAAATGAAACTTCATGATATTGTCCCTGATGTGGTGCTGAAATTCAAAAGCGACAAAATCCAGGCCTACAGAAAGGAGATCATGATCCTTCTTGAAGAAGCGGTAAGAAACAATGACCGGGAAAGGATCATTTTCCTGCAGACAAGATTCAATAATCTCAGCCTGGCACTGGGGCATATTTCAAAACAGCTTGGCAACAGGATTTTACTTTAGGATTCCGACTTTTTCGTATTTTTAGCAATGTAACAATATGTCACCGTTGAACTCAGGCAAATCCGTCATCCTGAAATAATCATTCCCGAAAATGAAAAAATCAAGACTAATCATCCCTTCTGTCATCCTGATCATCATCTCATCATGCACGGGAAAAGAAAATCTGCCGGTTAAACTTCTCCCGAAAAGAGTTTCCGATTTGCAAGAACTGAATATTCCCGTCGATAAAGGATTCAGTGAGTATATTACCGGATACACTTCCGGCATCATATCGGTCAATTCTGTTTTTGAGGTAAAATTCACCCCGGAATTTGTAGCTGGGATAAACAGAAAGATTCCTGCCGGATTGTTCATTTTTGAACCTGCCGTAAAAGGGAAAGCCGAATGGACAGACAATGTAACTCTTGCTTTTAAACCTGCCAGGCCGCTGAAGCCGGGGACATTGTATACGGTTAAGCTTAACCTTGCAAAACTTGCAGAAGTTAAGGAAAATTTGGGGGTATTCACTTCCAGGATTAAAACAAAAAAGAAGGACTTCGTCGTTTCCATCGGGGTGCTGGAAAGTTCGGATGACGGTACAAAATACACACTGCACGGTAACCTGGTGGCATCAGACTATGTAGCATCCACTGAGGCCGAGTCTTATGTCCAGGCAAAATATGGCCGTAAAAAACTGCCAATAATCTGGGATCATTCCGATATTCTTGAGCACAGATTTTCTGTAATCAACATCGAAAGAAAGGATAAGGCCGGGAAGGTAGAGGTAAGCTGGAACGGACATTTTGCAGGGGTAAAACAAAAAGGCAGCTCGGCAGTGAAGATACCCGGAACGGGAGTATTTGCAGTTACGGACCTGATCTTCAACCGTGACGAGGGGCAGAGCATTGATATTGTCTTCTCTGACCCGCTCGATGCTTCTCAGGAAACGGAGGGTCTCATCCGCTTTAACCCGGATATAAGAATGTCAGCCAGGATCAATGCAAATATTGTCAGCCTTTTTCCGGAATCAAGACCCGGGAGTCCGGCAGACATTATCGTTGAGGAATCAATTAAAAACTTCCGGGGTGAATCATTGACTTCGTCATTCATCAGAAGACTGGATTTTACACCAGTCCCACCATCGGTGGAGCTCACAGGAAACGGAGTGATCCTCCCTGCTTCAAACAATCTGGTACTGCCTTTCAGGACAGCCAACCTGAATGCCGTCGATCTCAGGATCATCAAGATATTCGGGGTCAATCTTCCGTATTTCCTGCAGGACAACGATATAAACACATCCTATTCGGTAAAGAGGTTCGGAAGGCTCATTTATTCAGGCCGGGTTGATCTGATCAATCCACCGGGTACTTTTTCCGGATCGTGGAACTTCCATACGATTGATCTTGCCGAATATATTGATGTCGAACCGGGTATACTGTACAGGGTCGAACTTGGCTTCCGGCCCTCTTACTCGCTTTATCCCTGCCCGGACAGGACTGAACTGGAAAAATACGAAGAATCTCTTGAGAAGTCGGAGGAAGAAACAAATGATTACTGGGATGATCCGGACAATTATTATGACGACGCCGGGGATATGATCTACTATTCACTGGGATTCAACTGGAATGAACGCAATGATCCTTGCAAACCAGCCTATTACAGCCCCGACAGAAAAGTCACCAGGAACGTACTGGCATCTAACTTCGGCATTATTGCCAAAAAAGGAACTGACAACAGTCTCCTCGTAATGGTAAATGACCTTCTTACAGCACTCCCGCTCAGCGAAGTGACAATCGATGTGTATGATCTCCAGATGCAGCTGATTGTTTCCCGGAACACCGGCCACAATGGTTCCGTTACCATGAATTGCGACAGAAAGCCTTTCCTTATAATAGCAAGAAAGGACCGGGACCGGAACTACCTTAAGGTAACCGATGGTTCATCCCTGTCGCTGAGTTCCTTCGATGTTTCGGGAAATAAAACCGAGAACGGAATAAAGGCCTTCATTTACGGTGAAAGAGATGTCTGGCGCCCCGGTGATTCCATTTATCTTTCCATATTCCTGAAGGACCTGAACAAAAATCTTCCGGCCGGACATCCGCTGCAGTTTGAACTGATCAATCCGCTTGAACAAAGGATTGATAACCAGGTACAGCAGACCGATGGCAGGAACCTTCTTGTCTTTAAAACAGGAACCGCCACCGACGCCGTCACTGGCAATTATTCCGCCATATTCAGGGTCGGTGGTGCCACATTCACCAGGAGGGTCAGGATTGAATCAATTAAGCCCAACAGGCTGAAAATGGAACTTTCATTTCCCGGTAACCTCCTTAAACAAAGAGAAGGAGGGACTCCCGGCTCACTAACTGTAAAATGGCTCAATGGAAACAATGCAGGCAACCTGCGATCATCAGTCGAATACCGCTTCAAACCTGCAAAAACGGAATTTGAAAAGTACAGACAGTATGTTTTTGATGATCCTTCAGTCGATTTTTATTCTGAAACAGTCAGGATGTTTGAAGGAACCACCGATGAGAAAGGTGAGGCAAGCGTCAGTTTCAATCCCGGCACTGATATACCTGCCCCGGGAATGCTTAATGCGGTTTTCACGGTAAAAGCCGCAGAAAAGGGTGGAGATGAAAGCATAACACAGAAACTCTACCGGTATTCTCCGTATGAGACTTATGTGGGTCTGAATCTTCCGGGCCTCAAGGAAAATGAAAGAATGATTTTTACCGACACCGACCATGAGTTAAGAATTGCCACAGTCGACCCCCAGGGAAAACCGGTTGACACCCGGGTGGACATTTACTTCTACAGGATAAATTACAGGTGGTGGTGGGAATCTGACGAGGAAAACCTTGCATCGTACATTTCAAACAACAGCTACAAACCCGTGCTGACCCATCATCTGCGAACCAGTAACGGTACAGGCTCATTCCGGTTCAATATAGGAAGGAATGACTGGGGCAGATACCTTATCCGCGCCACAGCCGCCAGCGGACATTCAACGGGTAAAATCATACTTATCGACTGGCCGTGGGAATACGGGATGAAAAGCAGTGCGGACGGGGCAACACTGCTGTCGGTGAGTACCGATAAGGAAAAATATGCGCCTGGAGAAGAAATACGGCTAAGCTTTCCCGCACCCGAAAATTCCAGGGCAATAATCACCCTTGAAAATTCGTCAACAGTACTGGAAGAGATCCGGACCCCGGCTTCAAAGGGGAACACTGTCGTAAGCATTAAGGCAAAACCCGGCATGGCTCCTAATTGCTATGCATTCGTAACAGTAATACAGCCTCATGCACAAACCGTGAACGACATGCCCATACGTCTTTACGGTATTGTCCCTGTTATGGTTGAGGATCCTGCAACCCGCCTGGATCCGGTAATCTCCGCACCCGATGAGATCCGCTCTCAAAAAAGCTTTGACATTACCGTGAGTGAGGCAAACAGGAAGCCGATGACATACACCGTGGCTGTTGTTGACGAAGGACTCCTGGATATTACTGCTTTCAGGACACCCGATCCGTGGAGTTATTTTTACGGCCGTGAAGCCCTGGGCGTCAGGACCTGGGATGTATACGACCATGTTCTAGGTGCTTTCGGGGGAACCCTGGAAAGGCTTCTTGCCACGGGAGGCGATGAAGCCATTACTGACAGATCGGCGGGCAAGGCGCAGAGGTTCAGGCCGGTGATAAAATTCCTCGGACCCTTCACTCTTCAGCCGGGTAAATCCAGGACCCACACCATTACCCTTCCCCAGTATACGGGGTCAATAAGAACAATGGTGATCGCAGGCAGTGAAAGGGCATTCGGCAGTGCCGAAAAGAGCCTGCTGGTGAGGGATCCGCTGATGGTACTTGCGACCGCCCCCAGGGTCCTGAGCCCGGGAGAACGCGTCACATTGCCGGTTACTGTTTTTGTTCAGAAAAGCAATATAACCAGTCTTGACCTGATGGCAGAAGCCGGTAGCCTGATAAAGTTCGATGAGCCGGTGAAAAGCATCACCGTCGCCGGCCAGGGGGAAACGGATACCCGGCTTGTGTTTACCACTGCCGAAAAAACAGGAAAGGAGGTGATAAAGGTTACTGTATCGGGGGGCGGGGAAACAGCCGTCCATGAGATTGAAATCGACGTCCGAAGTCCGAATCCACCGGAGATCAGAGCCGTGCAGAAATTGCTGAAACGGGGTGAAAAATGGGAAACCTCATTCAACCCTTTCGGGATCGCAGGATCCGATGCTGCCACCCTTGAATTATCCGATCTTCCTGCTGCTAATTTTGATAAATGGCTTGATTACCTGCTTGAATATCCGCACGGCTGCACCGAACAGATTATTTCTGCGGCTTTCCCCCAGTTATTGCTTCACAGCATTGCAGGAGACGGGGCAAAGGCCGAAAAGTCTGCAACAAATATTAAGGAAGCTGTTTTAAAAGTGGTCTCCAGGCAGATGACCGGCGGAGGAGTCGCAATGTGGCCCGGCAACTACCAGCCCGATAACTGGGTAACATCATATGCGGGTCACTTTATGGCGGAAGCTGAAAGAACGGGATACAGCATACCCGGAAATTTCAGGCAGAAATGGACAAGGTTTCAGAAAAAGACTGCACAGGACTGGCGCTTTGACCCGAAATTCAGGCAATCAGCCAACGATCAGGCATACAGGCTCTTCACTCTTGCCCTTGCCGGCGATCCGGAAAGAGGTGCAATGAACAGGATGAGGGAAATTCAGAATCTCCCCGGCCTGGCCAGATGGCTTCTCGCAGCGGCCTATGCTACCTCCGGCAAACCTGAAGTCGCTGACAGGCTGCTCGACATGCGCAATACCGGAACCGAAGAAGAATATTCCGGATACTATTACGGCAGCCGCATGCGCGACAGGGCCGTGATCCTATATACCCTCACACTACTGAAAAAGGACGCCGAAGGCCTTCCCCTGCTAAGAGCAATCTGTGACGAGTTGAATACCGCCGGCTGGTTCAGCACCCAGTCATTGTCGTGGGGATTGTTTTCATACATGAAATACTCTCAGCTGGTCTCCGCTGACAAACCGGGTTCGGCGAAAATCAGCGTTTCCCTTAACGGTGAAAAATCCGAGATTTCCGTTCCCGAAAAGAAAATCTTCGTCAAAGAGCTCCAGGTCAGGAATGGCCCCAACAGGCTTGTTGTGGAAAACATCTCTGACCAACCCGTTTATGCAAACCTGGTCAGGAAAGGGATTCCGCTGATTTCTGATGCCACCCAGACCGAAAAAGGACTGACCATGAGTGTTGAGTACCTCAACATGGAACTGAAGCAGATTGATCACAGAAACCTGGTACAGGGAACTGATTTCATGATGGTTGTGAAAGTGACGAATAAAACGTTCCTGAATCTCGACAATATAGCCTTAACACAGATGGTCCCCTCGGGATGGGAAATACAGAACACCCGGCTGTTTGAGGCCAATTACGGAATACAGGAAAGCGTTTATGACCACCGCGATTTCAGGGACGACCGGGTGAACACCTATTTCAGCCTGAACCAGGGTGAAAGCAAAACTTATTTGCTTATCCTCAATGCCGCTTACAAAGGGGAATTCCATCAGCCTCCGGTTTGGTGCGAGGCCATGTATTCGGAAAGCTGCTATTCACGTATCCCGGGCGGCAAGGTAAAAGTCACGGATAACGGCATTGAGTAGGAAGTTCATAATCATACTGACTGCTGCCGGGATGGTGATCATCCCGGTTTTGCTTGCCCCTTTGCCCCGATTCAATAATCCGCTGTCGACGGTTGTGGAGGCCCGGGATCACACACTCCTCGGTGCCAGGATCGCCTCCGACGGACAATGGAGATTCCCTCCAGGGGATGCCGTCCCGGAAAAGTTCAGGAAAGCAATACTTACCTATGAGGACAGGTATTTCTATTTTCACCCGGGGGTTAATCCCGTATCGCTCATACACGCCTTCGTCATCAACTCGAAGCATCATGAGATCAGGGCCGGAGGTTCGACCATCACAATGCAGACAGCGAGGCTGGCGGGGGGTAACAAACCACGCACCTATCTCAGGAAGGCTATCGAGATCGTTTCTGCCATCAAGCTTGAAATGCTGAGATCAAAGAAGAAGATCCTTGAAATGTATGCTGCAAATGCTCCTTTCGGAGGCAATATCGTCGGACTTGATGCAGCTGCCTGGAGGTACACCAGCAAACTGCCTTCCGAGATCACCTGGGCGGAAGCCGCTTCGCTTGCAGTGCTTCCCAATTCACCCGCTCTTATTCATCCGGGAAGGAACCGGGAAAAACTCAGGGAAAAACGCAATAGCCTCCTACACCGCCTGAAAGAAAGGAATTTTATCGACTCCCTCACCCTTGAACTGGCACTTGAAGAACCGCTTCTTTCCGAACCCGACAAACTGCCGTCAGCAGCTCCTCACCTCACTGATTATTTCAATGTGACGCGAAAAGGAGAACGTGTGAGAACCTCTGTCGATTTCAGGCTCCAGGAGAGGGTCTCTGCAATAATGGAATTGCATCAGAAAAAACTTGAAGGCAACCAGATCTTCAATTCCGCAGCCCTGGTGGTAAGTGTGGAGTCGGGGGAGGTTCTGGCCTATGCCGGCAACAGCACAACCGGAAATGCTGCATTTCACGGTGGTGATGTCGATATCATCAGATCACAGAGAAGTACAGGAAGTATCCTTAAACCAATACTCTATGCAGCAATGCAGCAATCAGGGGATCTGCTGCCCAACACACTAATTGCCGATACTCCTGCACGCTTCCCGGGTTTCTCACCCGAAAATTTCGACAAGAGTTACAGCGGTGCCGTAACCGCAGGAACCGCCCTCTCGCAATCACTTAACATCCCGGCAGTCAGAATGCTGCAGGAATATAGCCCTGAAAAATTTCTAGAATTGCTCAGGGAAACAGGATTCACAACTTTCACCATGCCTGCGGAGCATTACGGTCTCTCGCTTATCCTGGGAGGTGGTGAAACTTCATTGTGGGAACTCACTGGAGTCTATGCTTCAATGTCAAGGATACTCAGGAAGGCGGGGCAAAGCCAGGAATATTCCCGATCGGACTTCCACTCTCCGTTGATATTGATCAGCGACACGAAGAAATCCAGAGGGAAAGATGCCGGCAAAGCTCCCCTGTCTGCCGCTTCTGTATGGCTGACTTATGAAGCGCTGCAGAAAGTTAATCGTCCCGATACGGAAGCAGGATGGCAGTATTTCACATCATCCAGGACCCTTGCATGGAAAACTGGCACAAGTTTTGGCTTCAGGGATGCCTGGGCCGTGGGAAGTACCCCTGCCTATGTTATCGGAATATGGGTTGGCAATGCCAATGGGGAAGGCAGGCCGGGACTCACCGGAACAGCCGTCGCAGCACCAATCCTATTTGACATTGCAGGTCTGATGGAAACCGGTCCCTGGTTTACCCCTCCATGGGAGGAAATGACAAATATTGTGGTCTGCACCAAAAGCGGCTACAGGGCCGGACCTGATTGCCCCGATACAAGGGAGATCCCGGTATGCATCGAAGGCCTTAAAAGCGGGATGTGTCCGTTTCATTCAATGGTTCACCTCAACAAGTCACGCACGTACCAGGTTACCGCAGATTGCGCTGCACCTTCAGAAATAGTCAATGAACCATGGTTTATTCTTCCTCCTGCAATGGAATTCTACTACAAAAGAAAACACCCGGAATACAGGTCCCTGCCTCCTTTTGCGAAAGATTGTGGCGGCGAAAAAACCGGCACATTCATGGAATTCATCTATCCCGCACCCGGATTAAAAATCTTCATACCGCGCGATCATACCGGCGAACCTACCAAGCTTGTTGCCGAAATTGTCCACAGAAATCCTTCCAGACGGGTATTCTGGCATATTGATGAAAGCTACCTGGGTACAACCAGGAATATTCACCAGGTCGAAATCCTTGCCGGTACAGGAAACCATATTCTGACTGTGTATGATGAAGATGGAAACAGAATCAGTTCCCGGTTTACAATAGTCGGTAAAAACTGAACTTTTGAATTTTGTTGGTGTACCCGTAGCGTTTACTGTAATTCAGCCGGTTACACCTGATGATCTGCCCCCGGAGTAATAAGCTCAATCTTTTGACTTGTTTCATAACAATTCCGTGACCATATTTGTTCCTCAATAAAAGCAGGCTCATGCAAATGAATGTTTCCGGGGAATGGATCCCGGTTGTCGACGAGGAAGGAAAAACAATATCGGCCGCGCCCCGCAGTGTTTGCCACGACGGAAAAAGCAAGCTGCTGCATCCTGTTGTACATTTTCATCTGTTCAATGAGAAAGGAGATCTGTTCCTTCAGAAGCGCGCGCTGACAAAAGATCTTCTGCCCGGTTTCTGGGACACATCAGCCGGTGGTCATATGGATCCGGGTGAGAATGTCGATGATGCTCTCAGAAGGGAGGTGCTTGAGGAGCTTGGAATCAGTATTTTTAGGTATGATCTGAACCTGAGGTATATATGGGAATCTCCTGTTGAAAAGGAGCTTGTATACAGCTTCAAAGGCTCCTCGAATGAACCGCCGGTTATAAACAGGGATGAAATTGACGATGGAAGGTTCTGGCCAACTGAAGAAATCATCTCAAATCTCGGCCGTGGAATTTTCACACCTAACTTTGAACATGAATTCACTTTGATAATGAAAGAATTCATAAATTACGGAAATATCAATTCAATCTGATTATTATGAGTCAAACCGTTGAGATCCTCATACTTAACAATGAAATGGAAGCCGGTCTTATTGACGGGCTGCTGAATGAAAGGAACATCCCTCACATGATCAGGTCGTTCCATGATTCTGTGTATGACGGCCTGTGGCAGATGCAGTCGGGCTGGGGCCAGCTCCTGGCTCCAGAGGAACACAGGGACGAGATCCTGAAAATCTATGCCGGCATGTCAGAAACTGACTGATTTTCATTTCGTTTTTTCTTTCCCGACAGAAAGATTCCTTTTTCAATCGCCCGGATGAAATAGTAACTCAGCCCGCCCATAATTATCATAAAAATTAACAATATGGCATAGGAGGTCTTCCAGTTGGCCTCCCCTCCGGTTATCATTGTCCATTCTGACATTCCGCCAATGCTGGCAATGAGGGTAAGGGGCAGGAATACCGTGGTTATCACTGTTAATCGTTTAACAGTGATATTTGTTTCATTTGAAGCAAGCGTCATTTTATTGTTCAAAAGCGAAGTGTAAAGCTCCATTAAACTCGTTTCCAGTTCCCTGTATGTCTCAGTCAGCTCAAAGAATTTTGAAAGGTGGTCATAAATGTCCCGGTACTGAGCCATTGTTTTTTCAGGAATGAAGGGACAGTCGAGCCTGTTTATCTTTACCAGGATCTCACGCTCATGATAAAGACTTTTACGCAGGCTTACCAGCTTCCTTCTCAGATGAACAAGCTGCATGGGGTGGAAAACAGAAACATCATCCAGGAGTGTTTCTTCAGCTTCCTCGAGTTCATCTTCCATGGTATCGAAGGCAATATATTTCTCATCCACAAGGTGATCAAGCACAACATGCAAAAGATATGCGGGGCCATTTTTTACATTCATGATGTTATGCTCAGCCTCGATTGAAATGTTTTTCAGCGGCATCCTTCCGTCAGCGTCATGACCGCTGATCGTGATGAGAAAGTTGCTGCCTATGAACAGGTTAACTTCATCCAGGTAGAGAGTTTTATCCTTATAGCTGAGAGCATTGAAAAGAATGAAGGTGTTGTTGTGAAAATACTCGATCTTGGGAACCTGCTTTTCATCAAAGCAGTCTTCCACAGATAAAGGGTGAATACCAATAATGTCTGTCAGGATGCTGATATCCTTCTTTTCGGGGTTGTAATAGTCGAGCCATATAAAACCGTCCTCATCCAGTGATTTAACTGCCTCTTCCAGCGTGTTGACCCTGTAAATGAGCCCTGAGGAAGAAATGTGATAGAATTTTGACTCAGTCATGATCAATGTCTTTAATTATTAAAAAAACAAAGCTGATATTTGATTAAAGAAGTATCCAAATTACGAAAAAGTTTGGTGCCGGACGAAGGGGGATAAGCAATTTAGATTGAGTGTAGTTGTATAACAGCCAGACATTCAGGCTAGCCTGAACCAAAATAAGTGTGCAATGTTAATCTTCTGAGAACCAAATATCAATGCCATGAACAACGCCATTTACAGTTTCAGGGAACCAAGGAACGAACCCATACTTTCCTATACCCGGGGAAGTGCGGAGAGAAAGCTCCTGGAAAAAGAGCTTGAGCTGCAGAACAACAAGGTTGTTGAGATCCCGCTGATCATCGGCGGGCAGGAGATCCGTACCGGGAAAACCGGGAAAGTGACAAAGCCGACTGACCATGGTCATATTCTTGGAACATATCATATTGCCGGTGAGAAGGAGGTCAGACTGGCAATTGAGTCAGCACTGGCTGCAAAAAAAGACTGGATGACCATGGCTTGGATTGACAGGGCCTCTGTCATGATCAAAGCTGCCGAGCTGATTTCAAAGAAGTACAGGTATGTTCTGAATGCCGCCACAATGCTTGGCCAGGGGAAAAATGTCAATCAGGCTGAGATAGATGCGGTTTGTGAAACCGTAGATTTTCTCAGGTTCAATGCCTTTTTCACCTCCATAATCTATGGCGAACAACCATTGTCCGACAAGCTCAGTATTAACCGGATCGAATACCGGCCACTGGAGGGATTTGTTTACACAATTTCTCCTTTCAACTTTACTTCAATAGCTTCCAACCTTAATACCAGTGTTGCCCTAATGGGAAATACCACGGTCTGGAAACCGGCAACCACCTCCCTGCTTTCAAATTACTATCTGATGAAAATCCTGAAAATGGCAGGGCTGCCCGACGGAGTGATCAATTTCGTACCCGGATCAGGCCCGCTTATCAGCAGCGTGGTTATGAAACACAGGGATCTTGCAGGAATTCATTTCACCGGTTCGAACCATACCTTCAACAGCTTGTGGAAACAGGTTGCCGACAATCTCAGCATCTACAGATCGTACCCTAAGATTGTCGGTGAAACGGGAGGTAAAAACTTCATTGTCGCACACCATTCTGCAAATCCGGAAGAACTTGCAACAGCCATAGCCAGGGGCGCCTTTGAATATCAGGGACAGAAATGCTCTGCCGCATCGCGGGCTTACATACCGGCCTCCATCTGGCAAACGACGAAGGAACTGCTCCTGAATATGATTGCCGAAATGAAATCGGGCGATGTCACTGATTTCAGGAACTTCATTAATGCCGTTATCGACGAAAACTCCTATGAAAAGATCATGAGTTACATAAAAACTGCACATGATTCACGTGATTGTGAAATCATTGTCGGCGGGAAGGGAGATAAATCAACCGGTTTCTTCATCGATCCTACTGTCATCCTAACAACCAATCCTCACTTTGTGACCATGCAGGAAGAGATCTTCGGACCAGTTATAACAATCTACGTTTATGAAGACGACCGGTTTGAAGAGATACTGAAATTATGCGATGAAACATCTCCTTTCGGACTGACCGGGTCGATCTTCAGCAACGACAAATACTCCGTCCTGCAGGCATGCAATACACTAAGATACGCTGCCGGTAACTTCTATATAAACGACAAACCCACGGGAGCAATGGTCGGACAACAGCCTTTTGGCGGATCAAGAGCCTCAGGTACAAATGATAAGGCTGGAAGTTTTCTTAATCTCATACGCTGGGTCAGCCCCCGCACCATCAAGGAAACCCTGATACCATCAACGGATTTCAGATATCCGTTCATGGAATAATCCAGGATTTGTTTTTTTTGACCCCGGAGAGAACAAGATATCATAAATGAAGCTATTTTTACGCACCTTTGTTTTGAAAGAAAAAAGAACCGCATTCAATTTATGACGTTTTATTAATGTTATCTCCGGATCTGCTCCTTTGGCTCGAACACTGCGCCGTCATATTTTTCATGACTTTTCTTCATGAGGATGCTGCCATTCTTGCTGCAGCTTTTTCAACCGTCGAGCATAAGCTGCCCGTATGGATGGCTTATGTAAGCGTGTATCTCGGAATAGTCACCGGGGATATACTGATATATGGACTTGGACATCTCGCCCAGCAGAACAAATGGCTCCGTTCGAAGATTATCGGGCCCAAGGTGGAACGGGTACATATGTGGCTCGACAACCACCTGGTAAGGGTACTGGTACTGTGCCGGATAACCCCCGGACTGCTTTTCCCCACCTTTGTCGCATGCGGGTGGTTCAGGATCCCTTTTTACCGCTTCGCATCCGTTTCCATACTTGCAGGTGCAATCTATTCCTCAATTGTGCTTACAATCGTTATCCTTTTTGGCGACCTGGTACTCAATCACCTGGGATACTGGGCCTGGGGCCTTGCCGCCTTCCTGCTCATAGCATGGGCACTGAGGAATTCTTTTAAATCGCGCTGGAGCAAAACAACAGAAAAAGCCATGGGAGAGATTCCGCCTTCATTCTTTGCCGTCTTTAAAAAATACATGCCCGGAATGCGGCGAAAGTTCCATGGCATGCCATCCCTCGACGATCTTAAGAAAACGGTTGCTTCCGCCGAACATATCCCAAACAGTATTCTGTATATACCCGTGGGCCTTTACTATATCTTTCTTGGCATCCGCTACAGGAGCCTGACCCTGCCCTCAGCATCAAACCCGAAAATTGAAACCGGCGGTTTCATGGGGGAATCAAAAGCTTCGGTAATGAATATGGTAGGTGAAGATCAGAAAAAGTGGGTCTCCGGCTTTGTAACCATCACCCGCAACGGGATACCGGATGAAGCTGACTTTGAAAATGCCTTAAAGGCAATGAAGGAGGGCAATATAGGCTTCCCCGTAGTTGCGAAGCCCGACATCGGATGGAATGGCTACGGGGTAAGGCTTGTCGAAAATGAATCACACCTGCAACAGTATATCGCAAACTTCCCCCATAATGAGAAGATCGTCCTTCAGCGACCCGTCACCTACGACGGCGAAGCAGGCGTTTTTTATGTCAGGATCCCGGGAGAAGAAAAGGGAAAGTTATATTCAATAACATTAAGGTATTTTCCCTTTGTTACGGGAGACGGCATATCAACCCTCAGGCAGCTAATCCAGAAAGATCAGCGGACAAAGCTGAGAGCCGGCTACTATCTGGGAGAAAAAACTGAACACGTTGGGTTCGGTGATGATGATCTTGAACAGATTCCCAGGGAGGGTGAACTCATACGCCTGTCATTCCTTGGCAGCCTGAGAGTGGGAGGTCTTTACCGCGATGCAAGCCACATGATCACACCCGAGCTTACCGAACGCTTTGACCAGATTGCAAGAAGCATACCCGAATTCCATTACGGCCGGTTCGATATCAGGTTCGAATCGGTGGAAAGCCTGATGAAAGGTGAGGGATTCTCAATAATTGAAATAAACGGCGCCGGAGCCGAGGCAATCCAGGCCTGGGATCCCAACGTTTCACTATTTAAGCTTTACCGCGAATTCTTCAAGGCATACAGGCTGCTGTTCAGGATCGGGGACATGAACAGGGCCAGGGGATTTAAACCCATGCCGCTCAGGGATTTCCTAAGGGCAATAAAACATCAGAACAATCTTATTGACCAATATCCGCCGGCAGGGTAACTTTTTTTAATAAATTTACTCTGATTTGCCAGCTGTTTAATGATGGATCATCAACAAAAGAGCAATAAAGCCCTTTTTATTCTCAACCCTTTTGCCGGCATTCCTCCTGTGAAGACCATAATCTCTAAGGAACTTAAACGCCGTAGGAACAAGCTGGCCTGGTGCAAATCACTCAGCATTGACGAATCCGGAACCCTGATAAGGCAGAATTTCGACCTTTACGATATATTCATTGCTGCAGGAGGCGACGGAACGGTACATACGATTGCAACAAAACTGATCGGAACGGATAAATCGCTCGGAGTCCTTCCCATAGGTTCAGGCAACGGTTTTGCAAAGGAACTCGGCTTCAAACCTTCAATCCGCTCCCTCCTTCAGGATATCGAACAAAATGAAAATATCCTGGTCGACGTGATTGAAATAAATGACCTGCTCTGCCTCAATGTGGCCGGTATTGGCCTCGACAGCTTTGTCGCGCACTCATTCGACCGCCTTAAAAGACGGGGATTCTGGGCGTACGTGCGGTTAACCCTGAAAAACTTCTTCAGCCTTAAACCTTTCAGGGTAAACATTGAAATTGAAGGGGAATGGACACTTTCGGAAGACCTTTTTCTACTCACAATAGCCAACACCCGCCAGTTCGGGAACAGGGCATATATTGCCCCCGGAGCTTCTCCTACCGATGGCAAAATCGACCTTGTCCTGATACGACCATTCCCCAGATATCTTTTTCCCGTCTTCATCTTCCGCCTGTTCACCAAATCCATAAACAGGTCGAAATATGTAAGGACACTTAAAACAGACAGGAAGATAACCATATCCTCGGAGGAAACAAGATTCCATGTTGACGGAGAACCTGTGGAAATAACAGGCAAGACGGTCATCAGGGTCAGAAAAGGTGCTCTCAAAGTATTGAAAACCAAATATTTTACAAATGAAGGCTGATTTTATCGTCAGGTTTTTCTGCCTGCTCACAGCGGCAGTCATTAATGCAATGCTTTTCAACCTTCATGGACAGACCCCCGAAGAGATTGAAGCAAAGCGCGTCTCCCTTCCCAACGGCTGGCATCTGACTCCGGTCGGAAAACTTATTCCTCTTGGCGACCTTCCGCTCAACATTGCGGTTTCTCCTGACAGGAAGCTTGCTGCCGTCACAAACAACGGACAGAGCACCCAGACAATTCAGCTCATAAACATTAAAAAGGGAAGTTCCTGCTATGAGACTGAAATAGGGAAATCATGGCTGGGGCTGGCCTTTTCCGATGACGGAAAATATCTTTATGCGTCAGGTGGCAACGACAACTTCATTATCAGGTATTCAGTGAAGCGCAACAAGCTTGTTAACCCTGACACAATTAAAACAGGTGAACCATGGCCGGAGAAAATCTCTATTGCAGGAATTGCCCCTGACGATTCAAGAAACCGCCTTTATGCCGTCACCAAGGAAAACAACTCCCTTTATGTGATTGATACGCGCCTCAGATCCGTCATTTCAGTTCATCCCCTGGGAGGCGAGGGATATACCTGTATACTTTCACCCGACCGCCGGACCTTATATGCCTCATGCTGGGGATGTGACAAGATAATTGTTTATGACACGTTTGCCGACAGGATCACGGGGTCGGTTCCTGTCGGTGACAATCCCAACGACATGTGCATCAGTCATAACGGCCATTATCTTTACGTGGCAAATGCCAACGACAACAGTGTGTCAGTCATTGACACCCGGCAGATGAAGGTAATTGAAACCCTCAACACTGCACTCTATCCCGAATCACCTGCCGGATCTACAACAAACAGTGTAGCCCTGGATGAAGACGGAAACACCTTGTTCATTGCAAATGCCGATAACAACTGTCTTGCCGTTTTCGATGTATCGCAGCCCGGTGAAAGCAGAGGCAAAGGATTTATCCCGACAGCATGGTATCCGACATGCGTCAGGGTTGTGAATGATAAAATCCTTGTCAGTAACGGAAAAGGTGTTACCTCCATGGCCAATCCGTACGGGCCAAATCCTGCCAGGAAGGATACAGAGGTAATTTACCAGGCAGGAGGAAAGGTGCAGGCCGTTGAAGTTCAGTATATCGGAGGCCTGTTCAAAGGTACCATGAGCCTGATCTCTATCCCTGATGAAAAACAGATGAAAATATTTACGAGGGCCGTTTACAACAACACCCCCTACAGCAAGGAGAACGAACTGCTGGCCGCAGATACGCCTGAAGGCAATCCTATACCCCTGAAAGTGGGTGACCCCTCTCCCATTAAATACATTTTCTACGTAATCAAGGAAAACCGTACATATGACCAGGTACTCGGCGACATGCCCGAAGGGAACGGTGACCCCTCTCCCATTAAATACATTTTCTACGTAATCAAGGAAAACCGTACATATGACCAGGTACTCGGCGACATGCCCGAAGGGAACGGCGACCCCTCGCTGGTACTGTTTGGAGAAAACATTACGCCCAATCAGCATGCCCTGGCCCGCGAGTTTGTCCTCCTTGACAATTTCTATGTCAACGGTGAGGTCAGTGCTGACGGACACAGCTGGACAATGGGTGCATATGCCACCGACTACCTCGAGAAAAACTGGCCGACAAGCTACGGTGGAAGAGGAGGAGGCTACCCGGGCGAAGGAGCACGTGAAATTGCAAATAATAAAATATATCTGTGGGACCAGTGCAAAAAATACGGCGTAAGCTACCGCACTTACGGAGAATTCATTGGAAACGACAGGGAACCGACCATACCGGTTTTAAAGGATCATTTCTGCAGGAATTTCACACCCTGGATCCAGACCATCCGCGATACCGTCAGATTTCGTGAATGGAAACAGGATTTTGATTCGCTTCTGGCAATAAATGCGGTCCCTCAGTTCAATACAATCAGATTCATTAACGATCACACCATGGGGCTTAGCCTGAATATGCCAACTCCCTTTGCACAGGTTGCCGACAATGACCTGGCCACAGGATTGTTCGTTGACTATCTGAGCCACAGCCCCATCTGGAAGGAAACCCTGATAATCATTGTGGAAGATGATGCCCAGAATGGCCCCGATCATGTGGATGCACACCGAAGCACAGCATATATTGCAGGAGGATATGTGAAACAAGGATTTGTGGATCATACACCTTATACAACCGCTTCCCTACTGAAAACAATGGAGCTTATTCTCGGCCTCCCGCCTATGACTCAATATGATGCTGCCGCCACACCACTCTGGAGATGCATGAACAGCAGCCCTGATCATCCTCCATTTAAGGTAAAATCATGCCTTGTGGATCTCGATGAAGTAAACCTTGCGGAAAACCCCTGGCAAAAAGCGAGCGAGCAGCTTGATTTCACAGCCGAGGACCGGATAAACGACTTTCTTTTCAATGAAATTATATGGAGGGCGGTCAAGGGACTGGATTCTCCATGTCCGCCCACCGTGAGGGCTGCATTTTTCATACCGGACCTGCAGAAGGATGAAGACTGAAATGTTTAATCAGCCTTTTAAGTACCCTTCATCCGGAACCGGTGAATCTGACGGATCTTATTTTACGCCAGTGGAGCAAACAAAAGCGCATCGCCTGAAAATAATCTTTAATTATTATTCCTTTCACTCACTTATTGAAAGAATTAATCACTAACACACAGTATATGAAACGAAGAGATTTCTTTGAAAAAAGTATTATCGCCGGGGGTTTGGCAATGCCGGCTGCTGCCTTTTCATCAAAGGGTACGGAATCACCGGCAGGATCCTTGCCTGAAGGGGAGGAAGTATTTATTGAAAAGCCCCTTGCCGGACGCCCTCATGAAGGGAAGGTACTGGCAGTTATACAGCCCCATTGTGACGACATAGCATACTATGCCGCCGGAACGGTTGCCAAGCTGATGCATGAAGGCTACACCGGCTACCTTATCAGGACCACCAACGATGATGCTGCCGGAGCAGGTGACAGTATCGGGGAAAGAGTGCTTAACAACGAGGTTTCAAACGAAGCCTTTGCAAAGGTTATGGGATTTAAGAAGGTGTATGACCTGGGCTACCGCAATCACCGGATGGACGAATACAATATCCAGGAAATCAAGGGCAGGCTCATTTTCCTGTTCCGTCTTCTCAAAGTTGATACTGTTGTCTGTTTCGATCCGTGGGACCACTACGAAGAGAATCCCGACCATTACGTAACTGCCAGGGCAGTTGAAGCTGCCCGCTGGATGGCGGGTATGAACACCGATTATCCGGAACAGCTGGAAGTGGTGGAGCCTCATCCGGTTATTGAAAGATATTATTACGCAAGAGGTCCCCAGATAGTGAACAGGATTGTCGATATTGGCAATTTTATCGACAAAAAGGTTGAGGCAAACATGGCCGTAGTATCCCAGGGAGGAGGAGGAAGGACTGGTTCATTGCTTCGCCGGAGGCTGGCAGCAGAGGGAAAACGGCTGCCAATCCTCGGAAATGACGACAGAACAGCTGATTTCAATTATATAAAGAACTTCATGCTCGACCAATTTTCAGAATCAATAAGAGGGATCCCGTCCGACAGGAAAACCGGAAAAAAATACGGCCTTGAATGGGCCGAAAAATTCCGCTATTTCGGATCAAATGACCAGGGCATGACCGATTACATCAGAAAAAACGCGATCAGCATTTAATCAGTTGCAAATCAACTATCCGCAAATCGGACCCCGCCAGTGTGGTATGTTTTTTGCTTTGTAAGTAAAGAAGAAAATGAAACCCGCAGGTTTTAAATACTCAAACACGTATTAGTATATTTTTCAAGCATGCGGATTCCATCAGAGCAGTAAATTAAAATTCAAATACGTATGAAAACAATGATATCACACAAAATAAGCCTCCTCCTCCTTGCGGTATTTTTCATACTTCCCATAAGCTTATGGTCACAGGAGATTAAACTGAGCCGCCAGGACAAGAAGGAGGCGAGAAAAGCCATGCTGGCAGAAAACTACAGGATCCTTGATTCGCTTATTACCGGGAGAAAATTTGTTCTTGAAGCAGATTTTCTTCAGAACCAGATGGGAGACCGCATTGCCGTCGCATCACGTATTAATTTCATTAAGATCAACGGAGAATCCGGTATCCTTCAAACAGGTAATGATTTCAGGACCGGATACAACGGAGTTGGAGGTGTTACGGCGGAAGGTATTGTGAGCTCCTGGAAAGTTACAAGGGATAAGAGAAGTTTAACTCATAAGGTTTCATTCAACATCCAAACCAAACTGGGTACCTACAATGTCTTTTTGACCGTAAATCCTGAAAACAGGGCAACGGCTGAAATATCAGGTTCCAGAAGCGGCCGGCTGACGTGGGACGGTCATCTTCTGACTATTGACAATTCAAAGGTGTTCAAGGGAATGGAAACTTTCTAGAAATACTCCGGTATTTACCGTTACTTTTGTTTCATCATCTCCTGCATGGCGATGCAAGACGGCAAAATCCTACGGATCTTGTGGGTTGTACTGGATTCGAACCAGTGACCCCTACCCTGTCAAGGTAATGCTCTAAACCAACTGAGCTAACAACCCATTTCTGCGGCAAAAATAATACTTTTATTGTTATATGGTGCTCTGCCCTGTTCAATATGTCACTTTCATCACCCACACGTATTTTGATGGGGGTGACTTTCTGACAGATTCGGGAATGTAAACAGTAAAACCGCTGCCGTTCCCCTGCCATCTCAGGGATGTTCCCTTTCCAACCATTTCAACCTTTGCCCGCGCCGGCAACGAAAATGTGCTCATCCCGACTGTTGAAGGCATTGTCTCACCTTCATCAGCCATATAATAAAGATAAATGGTATTCCTTCCTTTTTGCGAAATGCAGATTTTCCCCTCCTTATAGGGGGCAAGTGCCCTGGTACCGTATACAGCCTCACTGTTAATCTTCATCCACCCGCCAATGTCGTCGAGCAGCTTGTATGCTTCTTCGTGCCATTGTCCGAGAGGTCCGGGAGCTATGTTCAACAAGAGATTGCCGCCCTTGGCAACAATATCCACCAGCATCTGAACAGCCTCCCTTCCCGACATGTATTTGGCATCAGGTACCCATGACCAGCCGCCGCCCGCAATGATACACGATTCCCAGGGATAAGGAAGGGCCCTTTCCGGAACCCTGTTCTCCGGCGTCAGATAATTCTGATTCCTGCCGTAAACGGCCCTGTCAACCACAATCAAACCGGGCTGCTTCTCCCTGGCCCTAGCTACCAGCTCATCCATCCTGATATCCTGGCTCTGAACCCGGGTAAATTTATAGTCCTTCGATATAATACTCCTGAGTATCTCCTCATCCTTCTGCTTTTGAACCCAGCCACCATCGAGCCATAAGATATCGACCTTGCCATAGTCACCTCCCAGCAGCTCCATTATCTGTCCATGAGTATACTTTACAAAGGCCTCCCAACGGTCAGGATATGCTTTAATACTGTAATTTACATTCCTGTCGGGCGTGGCAAAATTGGGCCACCAGTAAAATTCGGAATGCCAGTCGGGCTTTGAAAAATAGGCTCCCACCCACATATTTTCATGCCTGAAGGCATTGAAGATCTCGCGGGTAATATTCGACCGGCTGTCGGAATGAAACGGTGTTTTGTTGTTTGTGATCCTGTAATCGGTAAGTTTGGTATCAAACATGCAAAATCCGTCATGGTGTTTGGTTGTAAAAACTACATATCTCATTCCTGCGTTCCTTGCGGCCCTGGCCCATCTGGCCGGCTCAAAGTTGACCGGGTTGAACGTTGTCTGAAGATTCTCATAATTCTTCTTGTACCTGACATAATCCGGATCGTTACGCCTGCACCAGCCTTCATCCTCCGCACAGATCGACCACGATTCCACTATGCCCCACTGGCTGTAAGGACCCCAGTGCATCAGCAGGCCGAACTTCAGATCCTGCCATTGCTCAAGTTTTTCAAGGACCATGGGATCCGTTTCCGGCACATACCTTTCCTCACCATCCTGGGAAAAAACCGGCTGTGAAAAAAATAACAACAAGAAAAACAGCCATGTAACTGATTTCATAATTAAAAAGTCTGATTTAATTGTTTATATATATTTATTATTAGTCGGATCAGGAGAAGTCGAAACCCGAAATATATACAGGCGCATCATAAAACTCCTCCTTCTCTTTTTCCGTCAGGTTCAGAAATTTTGCATAAACTAATCCGGGCTTTGCATTCAGCATGCGGTTCAATGCTCCCATACGAACCCCTGACCTCAGCTTGTCGAACAGATCACTCCGGTCGTCGAGCCAGATCAATCCCGTATTGTACCCTTCTGAAGCACAGACTGATTCAAAAAGATCAGCCAGGGAATCTTCATATCCCTTTTTGCAATAAATGGCATCAAAAACAAGATGGCGGAATTCCTCAGGATAAAAAAGCCTTTTAAAGTAAGGGACCTTTGGCAAAACTTTCATAATAACCCATCCCCAAACGCCGGGAATCTCATAAATCCTGAAGGATGAAGGCATTGCATTTACACCGGCAATTATTTCACTGCCTTCCCTCAATACATAGTACCTGTCGCCGTAAAACACATAATCAGTACTGAATAACGAATAATTCCTGTAATAGTCGCACAACAGAAATTCCATTTCCTTTTTCCCGGGATCGGTTAGTTTCGATACCCGGCTGTCAGTCTTTGGTGAAAACCTGCTGAACGTTACAGTAAGAAATGAACGGATATGATCATATCCGGCCTGGCTGACCATATTCTTCGAGCGCTCATTCATGCTTTCCACAAATGCATACATTATATGCTTGTCTCCGGCCTTGTAATCCGCAAATTCAAATAAACCGGGCTTGCTGAATATGGCAAGGGTTTTCTCCTTGAAAGTATCATCCTTAACTGAATGAGTTCTATCCCTTCTCCTTTGCCTGGTCATCCTGTACGCCTGGTAGCCGGACTGGAAGGCAAGGTATCTGATATAGGTTGACGGATAGCACAGGATTCCCTGGCCTGTTATCCTGTAACATGCGCCAACGGTACCTGTTATCCTGCCCGCTTTGTAAAGCGAAACAAACCTGATTTTATCCCTGTATTCCTCTATCCGCGATGGAATATTGCGAAGCTGGTATCTCAGTCCTCCTTCCGAGCCCAGAACAGTTTTGTTAAGAATCCCGAGTATGTCATCATTGGCATGATCAGTGATTTTCACTTCCAGACCCTTGAATGAAATTACTTTTTTGTCTAACATATGGAGGAATATGGTTTATTACTGGTTAACATCGAGCGTACCGAAAACACGTCTGAGGAGGGGAGTGATCCTTGCCGAAACATCTTTGCGTATTTTCTGTTCTTCTGTTTCAATTTTCAGGAACAAGCCATTAAGCGCCTTTGTTGTAAGGAAATCATCGAGATCGACATTTACTGTTTTAAATCCGCCAAGCCTGCCGGGTATGGAACTCGCAAAAGTGTTCCACTTATCTGTCAGAGTAACCCAGGAATCTTTTGCAGATATGTTCCCGGCAATTTTCTTTTCCGTCGAATTCCGGATCTTTGGTTTGTAAAGATCATATAAAGGTTTCCAGGTTGATGACCTCAGATATGCTGTTGCCGCATTGTCTGATCCCCTTAATATATTAAATGCATCCCCAATCGTCATCTGGCCTATGCTGTTCAGGAAGATGGGGGCGGCTTCCTTAGCTGCATCCTCCGCAGCCCTGTTGATCTTAATAATTACATCTTCAACGAGTCTGTCGCCTCCGGGGATCCTTGAGATATTGTCGATTATAATTTTTGCCTCATCGGGAAGAAGTATTCTTACTGCGGCATCGCCATAGTAACCATTTTCCGCAGCAAGCTTACCTGCAGAGTTTCTTGCCCCGGTAGAAAGAGCCTCCTTAAGTCCCCTGATCACCTCTTCTTCAGAAAGAGGAGCTGCTCCGCCGGATTGCAAAACCGTCTGCAGTCCGGCGCATGAAGTGAAAAACACCGTGGATGCAATAAAAAGAAAATATCTGATTTTCATCATGTAAATGTTAACAGGTTCAAATATACTAATTAATGGTAACGTCAGCTGATTACCGGCAAGAGTGCCGCCGCAACCAACATATCTTCCGGATTCGTTATCTTTATGTTCTCCCTGTTTCCGTCAACCAGATGGATTGGTATCCCTGTTTTTTCAAGAACCGTGGCATCATCGGTAAATTCTTCGCAATAGTCCTGCCTGTATGCATTCCTGATCAGACCGGTCCTGAATACCTGGGGTGTCTGTACAACCATTATATGCTGACGGCTGACAGCCATACTGCCGTTTCCGGTCAGAAGCCTCAGTGATCCCGTATTACTTACAACAGGGACTGCATTGCCGTATTTTTCTGCTGCTTCGAAGCATCTTCTGATTGTCGCCGTACTAACAAGGGGTCTTACACCATCGTGTATGGCTACAAGCCCATCCCCGTCTGCAAGTTCAAGACCATTCTTCACCGATGAGAATCTTGTGGACCCCCCCCTGACGGTCATGTGAGGAATTGTGAATGAGTATTCCGCCACCAGGGATTGCCATATCGCAAGCTGATCGCCGGGAAGCACTACAATGATCCTGATTGCACTGCTGAAACCGCTGAATCTCTCTATAGTATGCATCAGGACGGGTTTTCCGCCGAGTTCAAGGAATTGCTTCGGGATATCGCTGCCCATTCGTTTTCCCGAACCTCCGGCTACGATCACTGCATAAAGGGTCATTCAGGATGGTTTGTTTAATCAGGTCCGCCAGGGTCATCCGGAACCGCCGGCAGACAGGACAGGTTATGCAAACTTAACCGGATTCAGCCGGCCGGCCGACACGATACCGACCCTCGGCTAATCCTTCGTATAAAGGAATCTCTTGATACTTCTTTTTGGTGTTTTGGCGAATTCCTCGGGATGAATCCTGAACTTTGTAACTGCCATGAAGTCGGGAAGTTTCTCATTGACAGCCTTTCTTGTTTCCTCAAGGATGCCAGGCAGCTGCTCGTCCGGGATATTATTACTCTTCAGCATTTCATGGTCAGGATAGATAAGTGCGATCAGTTTGTCTTCCTCGGAAATGACAAGCGATTCCGCTATATAATCCATATTATTAATGACAGCTTCGATCTCTTCGGGGAAGATATTCTTTCCTGAAGCACCCAGGAGCATGGTTTTGCTTCTTCCCTTGATGAATATATTGTCTTCCCCGTCCATGATACCCAGGTCGCCGGTATGCATCCATCCCTTCTCATCTATTATTTCCCTGGTGGCTTCCTCATTTTTATAATACCCGAGCATCACATTTTCTCCGCGAAGGATAATTTCCCCGACAATTTTCCGAGGATCGGGTGAGTCGATTGTAACTTCAAGGGTATCAACCGGTCTGCCCGAGGCACCAACTTTTGTGGTATCCCACGATGCATAGCTTATCAGCGGACCGCATTCGGTCATGCCATAGCCGACAGTGAATCTGAAGCCGATCTTCTTGAAAAACCGTTCTGCTTCCGGATTGAAGGCAGCTCCTCCTATGACGATCTCATGGAAACGGCCGCCGAAAGTCTCCACAAGTTTTTCACGTATCTTCTTATGAAGCAGCTTGTTCACACCGGGAATCGCAAGGAGCATCTTCATATGCGGTTTACTGATGACAGGCAGAAGCTGTTTCTTGAATATTTTCTCAATAACAAGGGGAACCGAAAGGATAAGCCTGGGTTTGATTTCCTTGAAAGCCTGTATTATTATCTGCGGGGATGGGGTCTTTGATAAAATGGTAATATGACACCCGTAGGTAAACGGGAAAAGGAATTCAAAGGCACAACCGTAAGTATGGGCCAATGGGAGAAATGAAACCAGGGGATCGCCCGGTTTGAGGGGCATGTGATTCTGAGCAAATCTGACATTCGCGGCAAGGCTGTTATGTGAGATCATCACTCCCTTTGAGAAACCGGTTGTCCCGCCGGTATAGCTGATTACTGCAAGCTTGTCATTCGTCACCCCGGAAAATTTTATATCTTCCTTCCTCACTTCGGCACAGGTATTCCTGAATTTCTCGTCAAGCCCGCTGTAATCTTCACTTAAGCGGATCTGGGCTGAAAAAATCATGGTAAAGTTGTCAACGGAGATTGCCCCCCTGACTGCAGGCATCCTTTTAATGTCAATGGTTTCCCAGATCTTGTCATCAACAAAAAGCAACACTGAATCCGAATGATTGATCAGGTTCATCAGATCATCCGCTTTGAAGTCAGGCAATATCGGGACTATAACGGCACCGTATGTCACGGTTGCAAGATACACTACGCACCAGTTGGCCGAATTCCTCCCAACCAGGGCAATCTTATCCCCTTCACTGATTCCTGCATCCCTGAAAAAAAGATGAAACTTCAGTATCTTTTCGGCAATCTCCTTGTATGTATATCCTTTTTCCCCGTAGTTCGATAAAGCTTCAATCTCCCAGTTCTGCCTGATGCTTTCCTCAATATAAGTGACCAGTCTTTCTTTTATCATAAAATCAAATATTTAATATTATGTCAAAGGTATGATTTGATTTGCAATAATTAAACAGTCTGATGCCTTCCGGAAATTCAGATAAAGTACATCAAAAGTATGGATACTATTGAAACCAGGTTTACAGCAGTAAAAAAGAAATTGTATTCTTCCCTCTTTTTGTTGAAATAGCCAAGCTTACGTGCAAAGATCCCGATGGTGGGTGCAAACAGAACCAAAAGGAAAATAAAAAACTCGGCTCCTGAAAACACCTGATCCAGTCCTCCCCTGACAAGAGTAGATAAATATACTATTATAAGCAGGATCAGTAAATAGACCAGATAGGAGACTTTCAGGAAAAGGGTTGAGATCAGCCTCCTTTTATGCAACTGATGAGGTTTCAGATACGCGTAGGCAATAGAAAAAATAATAATTATAAATACTATGCCCAGTATATGGTTTAACACCTGGTTGAAATTGGCCATAGCTGCCTGATTTTTTCACTCTCAGTCTTTCTTCAACGACCAGATCAATGAGCTTGCACCCAGAACAGCTGCGTTTTGTGTACTCAGCTCCGATGGCAGAAGTTTCACCTTATCCTTGTAAATATGAAGAAGATTTTCTTTCATGTATATTTCTGCAGGCTCAAAAATAAGTTCTTTTGCCAGCGCCAGTCCTCCAAAAAGGAAAATGGCCTCGGGATTTGTGTGCGCCACCACATCAGCAAGTTTGAAGCCCAGCATCATGCCGGTATGCTCAAATGCCCGCCTGGCAATTATGTCACCACGTTTGGCTGCCTGGTGAATGATCTCGGCATCGAGTTCCTCAAAACTATATTTCCTCAGTTCACTTGGCTGAATGCTGTCGGCCATTACCTTAAGCAGGGTCCGTTTAAGTCCTGTGGCAGACACGTACGTTTCGAGACATCCTTTTCTCCCGCAGCCGCACTCGCGGTTTGAAGGACCAGGCCTGATTGCTGTATGCCCGATCTCGCCCGCGAAACCGTCATTGCCATAAACCAGCTTGCCATCTACCACAAAGCCACTGCCCAATCCTGTTCCAAGGGTTATTACAACAAAATCCTTCATCCCCTTGGCTCCGCCATAGATCATCTCCCCCACGGCTGCAGCATTTGCATCATTTGTCACAACTACCGGCAGGGCTGTGTGGCGGGAAAATATATCGGCAAGTGGAATAATTCCCTTCCATGGCAGGCCGGCAGGGTGCTCAATGGTACCCTTATTGATGTTGCCCATGGGAGCACCAATGCCGAAGCCGATAAGTTCAATATCCTCCTTGATTTTCTGGCTGGTAAGAATTATTTTCTCGTACAGTGCTGCCACAAATACTTCAATCTCATCGTAATGAGTGGTTTTAATCCGGTCTTCGGCAAGTATGTTCCCCTCACGGTCAACAATGCCGAATACTGTATTTGTCCCTCCGATATCAATCCCAACAACAACTTGTTTCTTTGCCATATTACCTGTGATTATCAAATCATAATCTGCTTCCTTACTGACCAGATACTCATTCGGGAATGAATTCATTGCCAACCTTGCGTGCCCTTACCGGATGGTCAAGATCAATGCCAAGTGATATCCCTGTTTCAACCAGTATGTTCCATCCAGCAGCAAGCTGAATGTATTCTGAATATTCTCCGGCGTCGGGAATAAGGATTGTCGGGAACTCGGTTTTAACCTTCGACAATGCAATAACCTGCATCCCCACGCCTTTTACAAGGCAATCCCGGAACTTGTCGTGATCGACATCAAAAGGATCAATCCAGATGAGGACTTCATTCTTGTCCATCACTTCCTCAATTCCGTGAAGTGCAAATGTACCTTCGAGAAAAGCTGATTTTTTTCTTGTAATCTCATTGGTTTTAAGTGCAAGTTCTGCAGCCACACCGTTATCGCGGCCCGCAAAGTAGATAAGGTCGGCATTACGTATGATCTCAGTGATGCCCGGATCAATCGGTGCCGTGAGGACTCCTTCAGCCTGCCTGGCCGCCGTTGCCAGTCCTTCCATCTTCTCGCCCCTGAAATTGCGCATAAGCGAATCGTAAAACAGGCCCTGCTCGATAACTGATTTGGTGGCAGCAACCGCCTCCTCTTTTCCGCACGAGAGAACGTGCGTGTCATTGGCTGCTTCCTCAAGTCTTGTGTTTTTGTTTGCAGTCAGACCGAAAATTGCATCATGGCCCTTGCCTCTGAGTACATTGATCAGACGGATCACTTCCTTGGTCTGACCTGAATTTGAAGAAGCAAAAACTGCATAATCACTTAGATTGTACTCCCGGGCCTGGGTACATCCTTCCGTTACTATCGGAATGAGAAAATCCTTTTTCAGGGATGAATAGATTGCCCTTTTTGCAGGAAACAGCCTGCTGCTGCCTTCTCCTGTAAGGAAAAGCCCTTTCTTTGCCTTTAAGGGTTTTACGAAACGTTCCGAGACTTTCGGATCGAATGCCCTGATAATTCCCGGGGCCTCCATCATTTCCCTGACCAGGGCATATTTGCTGTATTTTGGGTCATTAAGATTCATGGCTTTCACATTTTATTGATTAAATACTCTGATAAATCTTCCTGAACCTGCGGTTCTTTCTGAAATCCTCCTCCCAGGTGCTGCCAGTATACTTCGGCATACTCTACACCTGCCATCTTCCCGTAATTACGGTTTCCTTCCAGTACGAAACCGAAAAAGTCATCCATCTTATGCATATGCCTCATGAGTTCGATCTGTGAAACATGGCATCCCAGCATCTGTTTCTTGGTTTCAATAACAGAAGTGACATCCACAAGAAAATGGGGCGGTACTATCTGTGATCCCATCGGGTCGGTAAGCGTCAATGGTGAGGAATGATACAAAAGGGGTGTAACGTCAACAGGCTTTTCAGGAACCGGCACGGTATCGAGGGAGGATACCATCGCTGCCGCTTCAACGATAGCAGCTGTTGTACGGTGATCGGAATGATAGTCAACAGCCAGATGGGTAAAAATAACGCCTGCTCTCACCTTTCTGATAAGCGAAATGATCTTGAGCCTCATTTCCTTTGTATCATAAAGAAATCCGTCGATTCCGCCCATGGTATAATACTCTGCGTCAAGCACTGCGGCAGCTTTTTTTGCCTCTTCAAATCTCACCCTTGCCGTCTCTTCCATGGTCATGTTGCAACCGCCAAGATCTCCGCCTGTCATCGTTGCAATCACAATCTTGTATCCCTTATCCCTGAGAAGTTTGAGGGTACCTGCATTCCATGCTTCAGCATCATCCGGATGTGCGTTAATCGACAAAGCGACTTTGTTAAACTTAATTGCCATTTTTTATCATTTTTTTGTGAATAATTTCTCAAGTCTGACAAATTCAGGAAGTTCACCTGCAAGAGGTTTCATGTACCTGATGAAGGCATCCGACACATAATTGCCCTCCTTGTTGAAGTATTCCGGCGGCATTGGCTTTGCTGCCACAGCCACCTCATGAAGAGGCGCTTTACCAAATTCAATCCGGTAAGGATCATCCGAAACCCTGTTTATGGTAACCATCACTCCCGTTTCGCCACTGAGTGCCAGCTTCACAGCTTCGGAACCGCATAAAAAGGCTTCTTCGAGATCAACTTCCGAAGCTCTGACAAAATCGCTCATTATCAGCGACTCCGTAATCTGAAACTCACCCCTGAAACCAAATTCCTCCGTAATCATCCTGTGAAGATTGATAGCAACACTGGTTCCTCCCATTGCCCCGAACTCAATATTATTAAACTTATCCCTTGTCAGTGAGGCGCTAACCGGCGTACCGTCGGCATATTTTATTCCTTCACCGCAAACTATCGATACCCATCCATACTCTTTTATGCAGTCATCCACCTCGGTCAGGAATTTCTTCCTGTCAAAATGAAATTCGGGAGTGTAAATAAGATGGGGGGCATCATCTTTGTTCCTCCGGGCCATTGCGGTTGCAGCTGCCAGCCAGCCAGCATCCCTGCCAATGGTCTGGTAAATGATGAACTTGTCAACCCTCTGCATATCCCGTGCCAGCACCCCTGACTGCAGGACATTAAGTATATTTGAACGTGCCGCGGATGCAAATCCGGGTGTATGGTCAGTACCAAAAAGGTCATTATCGACGGTTTTTGGTATCCCTACCCCAACCATTTCGTAACCTTCATTCCTGCAGTATGCCTCCACCCGGTGAATGGTATCCATTGTGTCATTCCCTCCTATGAGAAAAAAATACCGTATGTCATATTTCTTCAGCACCTCCAGGATCCTGGGCATATCCTGATCCCGCACCTTGTGCCGCGACGATCCGAGTGCCGACGAAGGGGTGCGGCGCAAACCCTTGATAATATGATCGGGCTGCCTGCCCAGATCGTAAATCCATTCCTGCATGAACCCTTCGATCCCATAATGCATTCCATAAATCCCGCCATCATGTTTACGGGCTTTTGCTTCCTCAATTACACCAGCCAGGCTCGAATTTATAACCGAAGTAGGTCCGCCCGACTGCCCGATAAGAATATTTCCCTTTAGCATAATCTGTTTTTATATGTTTTCAAAATCTGTCAGATGACATAGAGTGCCAGGTTATCCTCCCGATATTGGCTCCGCCCTGTAAGTGCCGTGAACCAACAGCTTTGCTGCCATGATGTTATCAGACGAATTTCAAAGTCCCGAAATATTTGGGTTGATGATAATCAGGATTTTCAGTTCCGACCGGATTCCATGTCACATAGTGGGGAACAGTTAAATTGTCTCCGCATTTATAAAAATTAGCCCTGAAAGTCCTGCCTTTGAGGTCTTTTATTTCATGATGAAAAAACACACTGAAAGGTATAGCCAGGGTAAGTGTCCATTCCGTTTCTCCCGTTCTTTCGCTGAACGGACTGGTACCGGCGGAAGCGAGCCGGCGGATTCCCGAGATGATCTCAGGATCAGCCCGTCTGCTGTCAGCTCTCGAAGTGCCTGTTCCCAGGAGACAGGTACCAATCGGATTGAACTCCAGATTGTAATATATTCCGTCATCCCCGGGTGATATGAAAAACTCAACACACGAATCTTCACATACCATCTGATTCGTTTCCGTCTTTTCGGCCTTTATATAGTTCTCCTTCACATAATACTTGAGAAAAATCTCCTTTTCCCCGTAGGCTATTGAAAAGATGACTTCAGGTTTATATTCAAACTCCTTCCAGTTAAGGGTTTCAATCCTGTATTTGCCCGGAAGTTTATCAAGTTTTGCAGAAATCTCTTCAAGGTCAGGTTTTTCAGATTCTGTGGCAAGCTTTGTAACCTCAATGGTTTTCATAATGGGATCGATTGGTTTCCGGATCGCAAAAGCCAAAAATACAATAATTATTTATCAATCTTCCGAAGTCATTCACTTTAATTCATTCCACATTAGGGCCGCTGATCCGAGAACGGCAGCATTGCTTTCGGGCACACGCGAGGGAAGTATTTTCACCGTTCCCCGGTAAATCGGCTGAACGCCCTCTTCAACATATTCCCGCACCGGTTTGAACAATGCCTCACCCGCTTTCGCAAGCCCGCCAAAAAGAAAGACTGCTTCAGGACTTGAGAACCCTATTGCATTAATGATGCCAAAAGCCAGTTTCCGGGCTGTAAAATCCATTGCCTCAACAGCCACCGGATCGTTATCGGCTGCCGCTTCAGATATTTTTTTTGAGGTCAGGGCCGACGGAGCTATGTTTCGCAGCGGACTCGGCTCCTTCATCTCACTGAGAAGGTTGAGTGTGGTCCTGACAAGACCCGACGCCGAGGCATATGTTTCAAAGCATCCGTGACGTCCGCATCCGCAAGCTCTTCCGCCGGCAACAATTATTGTGTGTCCAAGTTCCCCGGCAAACCCCGTGTAACCGTAAACCACCTGGCCATTGATGACAATTCCGCTGCCCAGCCCGGTTCCAAGGGTAAGAATAATAAAATCCTTCATGCCCTTCGCTCCTCCGAACAACATTTCACCCATTGCTGCAGCTTTTGCATCATTGGTCATCACCACCGGGACATCGATCTTTCTTTTCATCATGTCAACCAGGGGAACGATTCCCTTCCACGCCAGGTTGGGCGCCAGTTCAATGGTCCCCTTATGATAATTGGCATTGGGAGCTCCAATGCCGATACCGGCAAGTTCCATTTCCCTATTATTCCCGGCAAGCTCCCGGATATTTTTTACAAGTGCTGAGATAAAATCTTCAACATGCGGATAATCAGCAGTATCAAGGGTGCATTTCACAATCACATCCCCCGTCCTGTCAACGAGCCCCAGCTCAGTGGTGGTACCTCCTATATCCACACCGGCGACAACTTCTTTTTTCATCAGTTTTCAATTTTAAAATTAATGCCATTATGGAACCCACATGTTTATTTAAGTATGCATGTATGTGGCGTACATGTGAGTTTCCTCCTATCAGTCTGTTTATTAAAGAGCCTTTAACCGATTACCTTCTGGCAGGGCTTTTAATATTTAAAAGCCTGGCATCCTTGACATTCTTCTGCCCGATATCCCAGTTCTGCTCCACTTCCCAGTTCGCCTTAATGTCAATTTCTGTAGGATAATACGACACCGGTTCAGGCTGTCTGTGAAGGGTAAAGTCGCCGGTTGTCCAGCGCCTGTCACCATTAAGATCATAAATCACACGAACCCTGTAAGTTCCTTTATCAAGTAGAGTGAATTCAACCGGGCCGTCCTCTTCCATATATTTTTCCCTGACCAGTTTCTCCGACTTGTCGAGTAACTGAACGATTCGTCCCCCTGAATGGTTTTTAATATTCAGGGTCAGCTTACCGTACGCATCAGGTGTCAACAGCGAAAATTTAATCCCTGTAGAATCGTTGAAATCGCCATAAATACTTTTAAATGCCGCTGAATCGGCGATAAACAGGTAGCTTTTCCCAGCCTGGAGATCAGTATCCATATAATAAATACAGCTGTTAGCGCTGTCCTTGCGGAAGCTAACCGGAATTTTCAACTTCTCATCCTTAGTGGTTTCAAATAACCATATTCCCGTAGTATCAGGATCTGCGAAAGGCAAGGGGGCAGTAATTTTCACCCTGATATCCGGTTTAAGCTGCCCGGCCCTGAGCCCGAAATTGATCTTGTAGGGAGTTCTCTTCACAACCTTCGACCGGGCGGGCCTGGGCGCCAGGTAGCGCATGGTGAATGTATCGGTCTTAAGGGCCGTAATGCCAAGCGAGTCAGTGAAGGGAAACTCCACTATGGTTGAAAGCAGCGGCTTGTTATAAACGGTACTGTCAGTGAGCCAGACAGTAATTGTGTCCCGGTTCCTGCTGTTTTCAATAAAGTATTTATCTTCTTCAACCTCAGGAATATGAAAACCGAACCCGAGATTCTCCGGGGGAAGTGAAAGCGTGTAAATCATCTGATAAGCCAGTGGTCTCCTCGATGAAGTCAGATAATGATTCTTCTTTTCAGCCTGAAACAAAAACACCTGGTATTCGCCTATTTCAGGAGGCTCAACCAGGGTTTTTTCTGAAGTCCCGGCCTGGGAAGATGCTGCGCCGGAACCAGCAATCGCGGCAGCCGGCTTATCGCTGGCTTTTGCTGCCTTAACCTTCAGATCCGTTTCATCCGGTTTTATTTCAGCGGAATCCTTTTTTACAGGCAGGTAATTCTTTTCAGGAGTTATTTCAACCGTTTCGGGATAAAAACCAAATTCTTCATCAGGGTTATTGTAATTTTTACTGTTGTCGAGATCCTTCAGGGCATAAAGCCGGTAATTTCCGGGCTTCACATTGTCGATCCTGAACTCACCGTTGAACTCAGCCCTTGTGATATAATCCGGCAGGTGCTTAACTGCGAAGGAATCAGCCAACTGGGAATAGAGGAGCATAAGAGTATTCTCAGGAGGATCGAGATTGACCGAACCTGCGACATTGCCTGTAACAGACAGGGAGTCAATAACAGGCCCGGTGGAAACAACAAACTGGTAATTGTTGATCGCATTTCCCTCGTTAAGATCGCGGATGGCATCCTGAAAATAGAAGGTATAAGTGGTGCTGTCACGCAAAGCTTCATTAAACTGTATCCTAACATCCTTATTCCTGGTAAAGACCCTGGGCTTCAGTTTCATCGGCGGTGAAACCATGAATTTTTCATTGATCCTGTCGAGCACAACGTACTCATTAAACGTTATTACTATTTCTTTGCCCCTGAAGTTGACCGTTCCGTTTGCAGGGCTGCTTTTTACGATCACCGGCGCCTCCCTGTCCCTGGGCCCCCCGGAAGGAGAACTCACTTTCGCACATCCGGCAATTAATCCAAATGCAGCCCAAAATAACAGCAGGTACCGGAATGCTTGCTCCTTCATTAACCGTTGATCATTTAATAAATGCAAACTTACATTTTTTTGAAGATACTCCGGCGACACGTAATGAAGAGGATTGAATTCAGCCAGTTGAAAAGAATATTTTCTAACTTTGCGCATCATAAAACCGTCTTTTATGCATTTTTTAATTATTCCCTGGAACGTTGATCCGGAAATTTTCAGGATCGGTTCTTTTGCCGTTAGATGGTACGGTCTCTTGTTTGCTTCTGCATTTCTTTTCAGTTATATAATAATGAACCGGATTTTCAGGAACGAAAACCTCAGCCAGGAAGTTCTCGACCGGCTTACCGTATATATGGCCATTGGTGTGGTTGCAGGGGCCAGGCTGGGACACTGCCTTTTTTACGAACCTTCATATTATCTGAGCAATCCGGTTGAGATCCTGAAAATATGGAAAGGCGGCCTGGCCAGTCACGGCGCAGCCATCGGAATACTGATCGCCCTGTGGCTGTTCGTGAGAAAGGAAAAGAAAGACTATACATGGATTATTGACAGGATCGCAATTGTTGTTGCCCTTTCAGGCTTTCTTATCAGGATGGGAAACCTGATGAATTCAGAGATTTACGGCGTGGAAACCAATCTGCCATGGGGATTCGTGTTCCTGCACAACGGAGAAACCGCACCCAAACACCCTACCCAGATTTATGAAGGACTGGCATACCTGCTGATCTTTTTCCTGCTGCACAGACTATACTGGCGCAAAAAGGGCGAACATATCCAGGGCCTGCTTATCAGCCTTCTGATGATACTTGTTTTCACGGCAAGATTCTTTATTGAATTCCTGAAGGAAGACCAGGTTGCCTTTGAATCAACAATGAAGCTCAACATGGGCCAGTTGCTCAGTATTCCGTTCGTTCTCGCCGGGGCAGTATGGCTCTGCATCAGCCTGAAACAGGGAAAAAGGGCGCTGATAAGACGAAAATAGCCCCCTACTGTAAAATACCGTAGAACAGAACATCGAGTATTGCATTCAGCCTCATTTCAATATTCAGTTCCTTCTTCTGCCAGAACAGTGGCACCTCCAGTCCCTTTAATGCTGTCTGAACGGCAAGTGCAGTATATTCGCTGTTTTCAATCCTGAATACCTTTCTTCTGACCCCGAGATACAGAATCAGCCGCAGTATGGCTAGCTCCTCGCGATCATACCTGGCTCTTATCTTTTCTATAAAATCAAAATGATCGAGATTCCTGTCGAAAATGGTATTGTAATAATTCGACAGTTTTTCGAGCGATTTCATCCTTACAAATACGTAATTCCTCATTTTGTCAACCGGAGACTCAACCGACTTTATCGCTGCTGTCAGCTCATTTCTGAGAACGTTCGCTTCATGCAACACCACTGCTTCAAAAATCTCCTCCTTGCTGCGAAAATAGTAGTAAACCGAACTCTTCCCCATCCTTAGCGCCCTGGCAATCTCCTCCATTGTAGTCTTTTTAAAACCATGACGGCTGAAGACCTGCCCTGCTATCATTATTATTTTTTTCCTGTATTCTTCCTTGTCAATCATATCCCTGAAGAAATGAACCGGTCCGGATACAGCATAAAATTAAAACTTAAAAAGTGTTAATCAAAATTACTGAACAAACCGGACGATAATTCGAAACCTGCGGCGAACCCTCCTTCAATGAAATCCCCTGTGAATTCCAGTCATGAACTGCAACAACCAGGATGTTTTTCCAGAACCACTGTATTTTCCCGGGATCTTATTTCTTCAACCATAATTCAAGCCATCTGATGGCATCATCCTGCATTCCGGTATTGAATGAATGAGGTACATCATACCAGCTGACCTTAATGCGGTCGGGAGCGCCAAACTTTTCATAGACTCTCACGATTTTGCCGGCAGAAGCTTCCATGGCTTCCATGGTGTAAAGCTGGTCTTTTTTACAGTTAATTATCATAAGGGGTTTTGGAGCGCCAAGTGTAACAACATCCGGAAGATCGAGATATTCAAGCTGCCGCGGGACATAAATCATCCAGGTATGATGACGGAAATGATTTTCCATCTGCATGCTGTAAGAAGTCATCCAGCCGGCATCAACACATACGCTTATCCTGGGATCAAGGCCGAACAGATGGGCACTCCTGAATCCCCCGATTGACAACCCGATACAGCCAATACGTGAAGCATCGACCTCAGGCCTTGAAAGAAGGAAGTCGACTGCAACCCTGTCTCCGTGAAAAAGCACTCCAGGCCATGTGGTTCCGGACCCGAATAAATACCTGGCCATGATCTGTTCATAGGAAGAATAGAATTGATTATGAGCTTCTATGGAAATGTTTATGTCCTTTGATTGAATGTTGGGGAAATTATCCCTGAAATCTCCGGGTAAAAGCTCCGGATCGAGCTTCTGTGAACCGAAATAAAATGCATCCGGACACAAGACAACAAATCCCCTTCGGGCAAGTTCATCAGCATAGGTCCTTCCGCCATAGGCATTACGGATAAATTCCCTGAGTATTTCAGGCTGATTTTCCGTTTCGGTAATCTTTTCCTTACCATAATAATAGAATCCTCCATGGTCATGAAGGGCAATTATCGCTGGGGCCGGTCCTTTCAAGCCATCAGGCACAAGAAGAAATGCCTCCGTCCGGCGAAAGGGAGTAATGGAATATTTAACTTTGTAACGGGTGTACCCGTCCTTTTTCGTTTTTTCCAGGATTTCCGGATCATGAGCAGCCGGTTCAGGCTGAAAAGCAAGCAACTCCATCAGCTTTGCCCGACAGCTGATTTTCCATTGTTCAGGTTCGGGCCAATCTTCCGACAGATACGACATTGACCGTAAGCGGTTATCTGCATACTTTTGGAACTCATTGTAAAACTGGCCGATGTCATTCTTCTCCGGCTGTGCTGTCAGTACAGATACTGCATTCCATAACAGTATGATCAGGACACAAGTCATTTTTTCCATGTCTGCTGTATAGTTTTGTTTAAGTGATTATAATTCTCTTCCTGTCTTCAACATGCTTCACTAAAGTATTAAATTACATGATATCCTGAAATCTCCGGGAACCGAATCATTGGTCCAGGTGAAATCTCATACCTGTAACCCATGAAATAAGGCTCCGAATCCGGTTCTGCTGGTATTGTATCTGTTCAGACATCCTTACTTTATTTAATTCGCCCCACGGTCCCGGCACAGAGGGGAGTGCTGTTATAAACCGCCCGTCATTGCCGGTTTTCGGGCACCGGCGACAGCTTCCGACGGGTATTTATGTTAATCATATATATTCATCCTCTTTATTCCCTTAAACCTGATGAATATAAAAAGATGGATAAGCTGACCTGTAACAGATGAAATGCAAAATTTCTTAATTTTATGCTGCAAAATAAAAAAGCTATGAACTGAATGAGGGTCGGAAAAGAGGATTTTCAAAGTATCTGGCCGGATGAATCAGATCCTGCCGTAATCAAAGTAATTGATCAGAGGAAGCTGCCTTTCACTTTCGAGATTAAGGATCTGAGATCTGTTGAAGATGTTTATGAAGCCATAGAGAACATGACTGTCAGGGGAGCTCCCCTTATCGGGGCTGCTGCTGCATTCGGGCTCTACCTGGCGCTTCTCGAGGCCACACCCCAGACCAATCTTCGCGATCATCTCCTGAATGCCTCAAGATACCTGATTTCATGCCGTCCTACGGCAGTCAACCTGTCGTGGGCCGTAAATCATTCACTTGAAAAGCTGTTGAATAATCTGCACTCCCCATCGGTTGCGGAATTAGCCCTGCAGACAGCACTGGACATCTGTGAAACTGAAAAGGAATACTGCAAAAAGATCGGCGAACACGGTGTTAAGGTTCTTGAAGAACTGGCCCGCATGAAAAACGGGGCTCCTGTTAATATATTAACACATTGCAATGCCGGATGGCTTGCAACAATTGATTATGGCACAGCCACGGCCCCGGTTTATCTCGCTCATGATAAGGGGATCCCGCTGCATGTATGGGTCGATGAAACAAGACCAAGGAACCAGGGATCCAGGCTGACTGCCTGGGAACTGGGGCAGAATGGAATCCGGCATTCCCTGATTACCGACAATACGGGTGGATACCTGATGCAAAAAAAGATGGTGGATGTTGTCATGGTTGGAAGCGATCGCACAACTTCGACAGGCGATGTGGCAAACAAAATCGGAACCTATCTGAAAGCTCTTGCCGCACATGACAACAATATCCCGTTTTACGTCCTCTTTCCCTCTACAACTTTTGATTTCAGCAAAAGAGACGGGATCGGCGAAATTGAAATTGAGGAAAGGGATCCGGAAGAAGTGACAAGTATTTCGGGTTTTTCCGAAGGAACGATAAAATCAGTCACGATCTGCCCCGAAAATACTGCTGCGGCAAATTACGGCTTTGACATAACCCCCGCACGGCTGATTACCGGACTGATCACGGAAAGAGGCATATGCAGGGCAGATGAGAATGAGATAAAAAAACTATTTTCAGATAAACTAATTTAAAATGGAAGGAGTAGTAAAGTTTAATTGTCATTGGAAACAGTCAGGTCCTGTTATTTCCGATGAGCAATATGAAATAATCAATTACTGGAGGGAAATACTGTATAATATGGACCTTATAGGCGCCTATGAAAATGGGGTGGGATTTGGGAATCTCAGTATGAGGATCAGGGGCGGAAATCAGTTTATCATCACCGGTTCTGCAACCGGTGAAATACCCGAGCTTGAACCGGGCCACTATGTCAGGGTAAACTCATTCAATATCGACAATAATGCGGTTCAGTGCATCGGTCCTCTTAAGGCTTCATCAGAATCGCTTACCCATGCCGCAATCTATCTTGCCGACCCCGATACAAATGCGGTGGTGCATATTCACAATATTGAACTGTGGAACCAGCTGATCTATAAAGTGCCGACGACAAATCCTTCGATGGATTACGGTACCACCGGACTTGCAAAGGATATTTTCAGGCTGTTCAACGATTCCGATGTTTTCGAAAAGCGCATCATTGTAATGGCCGGCGACAGGTCGGGAATACTAACCTTCGGGCATGACATGGATGAAGCTGTCAATGTGCTGATGCAATACCTGAGGACAAAGGAATGAAAAGAATAGCCATTATCGGAGGATCGGGACTGGAAAAACCCGAACTTTTTCAAAATGCTGAAAAGCTTGATATCAGCACTCCATACGGCAGGCCGTCACAGGCATTGCTCCACGGAATTCTGAACAACACGGAGGTGGTTATATTGTCGCGCCACGGTTACGACCATACAATACCTCCTGCCCAGGTAAACAACAAAGCCAACATTTTTGCGCTTAAAAACCTCGGATGCACCCATATCCTGGCAACGACGGCCTGCGGGAGCCTGAGGGAGGATATAGGAAGGGGCGATATTGTGATACCCGACCAGTTCATCGATTTCACACGGCACAGAAGCATTACCTATTTTGATGAGTTTGAACCCGGAAAAATGAAACACACACCCATGGCTGATCCTTTTGACAGGAACCTCCGCCGGCTGCTGATTGACACAGCAGAAAGGATCGGGATCCCGGTGCATGAACGTGGAACGATAATATCGATAGAGGGTCCGAGATTCTCAACCAGGGCCGAATCGAGAATGTTCCGCATGTGGGGCGCAGATATTGTCAATATGTCGGTGGCTCCGGAAGCCATCCTTGCAAATGAACTGGGAATCCCTTATGCGGCCGTGGCAATGAGCACTGACTTTGATTCGTGGAAAGAGGATGAGGAGCCGGTAACATGGGAAGAAGTTCTCAGAATATTCGCTGAAAATGTCCACAATGTACTTAACCTGCTCAGGGAAGTGATCCCCCTGATTGAATCCTGAAGCCATCTGAACCTGAGCCGATGCCTGTTCAAGGCCTGTAATGATATTTTTGCCTTTCTTGTCCATAAATATGCTGATCAGATACTCATTTTCTGCACTTCTCCTGCCCCTGCTTCTTTGCCAGTATGTCTATTCACAGGATTCCGGTTCCGGTCTTTCTTTTGATCTTTCAGCCAGGTACCGGTTTGAGCTTTTCGACGGATTCAATGCACGGAATTACAATGATAACAGCCGGGATGCAATCGGCAGGCTTGATGACAGGGTGCTTCTTCAGAAAATAATCACCGGGATAACTTACAGGAAAGGCGGGTTCACTGCATCTGTTCATCTTCAGGATTCAAGAGCTTTCGGCTGGTCACTCGGACATAATGAATATCCCGGCCTTTTCAGATATCATAACGGTACTGACAACGATCATTATTATACCATGAACCCCCAGGAAGAGTTCTTTGAAATATATGACCTGTTTGTTGAATACCGCGATCTGCTGAAAAATCTTTCGGTGAAAATAGGAAGGCAGAAGATCTTTTTCGGCGATTACAGGATGGTGGAGCCGGGTTTGTGGGGTAATACAGGCAGATGGACATGGGATGCAATTAAGATATCATACCGGAAAAATGATGAATTCATTGACATTTTCGGGGGAGGAACCAAAATTCACGATCCCCTGAGGATTTCGGTCCCTTTTACCCTCACCGAATTCTGGGGGGGAGGTTTTTATGCTCATAAGACATTGACTTCCCGGATTGAAGCGGAGCCGTTCTTTATCCTGAAAAGAGAAGGTTCGGCAGATTATATAAGGACCCTGAACATTAACCGGAACTGGATCGGATTAAGAATACTGAGCCCGGAAAATCAGCAACTTATTTATGATCTGCTTTTTACCCGTGAATTTGGCAGGGAAGCCGGAAAGAAAATATCCGCATACGGATATTCCCTGAAAACAGGTTACAGGTTTGACAACCTGCCGGCATCGCCGGAATTCAGCATATCATATAATTATGCTTCGGGGGAAAGGAAAGGCGACGACATTATACAGGCATTTGATCCTGCATATGGCGCAAGGGCAAGGCTCTATGGCTGGATGGGAATCATCACCTGGACCAATCTCAGCAATCCCCAGGTCTCACTGAAACTTAAACCCGACAAGAACAGGATGCTGGTTGAAGTGAAATATTATATTTACCTGATACCTGAGCCGGATGATTTCCTGATACTTAATACGATGAAAATAAAAAAGGGCAGCAATCACCTCGGCAATGAAACCGATCTCTTTTTAAGATATCAGTACAACAAACGATGGCAGTTCACCGGAGTACTGGGACATTTCAAACCCGGAGATCTCGAGCAGATAAATTTCCGCGATCCTGAACCTGCATTCTGGATGGGGTTACAGGTACAATTCACATTGAACTGACCGGAACATTAATAAAAGGCAATTATTCTTCAAATGCAAGACTGGAAACGGATATTCGGCATAATCTGGACCGGTCAGCTCATTTCGACACTGAGCAGTTCAATTGTGGGCTATGCCGTTGTTTTCTGGCTGAGCATCGAAACAAAATCGGCCGGAGTGCTGGCCCTGGCGACCATAGCGGCCCTCCTGCCGCAAATGATCACGGGCCCTTTTTCCGGTGTATTTGTTGACCGCTGGGACAGGAAGAGAACAATGATACTGGCAGACATTTTTATTGCGGCCTGCACATTAATCATGGCACTGATGTTCCTGAAAAACAATGTACATATCTCATTTATATATCTGTTGCTTGCAATGAGGTCGCTGGGAAGCTCATTTCACGTTCCGGCAATGCAGGCCTCCGTTCCCCTGCTGGCTCCGGAATCTGAGCTGATGCGGGTATCGGGGATCAATCAGATCATTCAGTCGGTTAGTGTAATAGCAGGACCGGCCCTGGCTGCACTTCTTATCACCGCCCTTGACATGATATGGGTGCTTATGATCGATGTTGCGGGCGCACTGATAGCAATCACTTCACTTTTAATCGTTCATATTCCCAATCCTGCACGTGCAGAAAATGAAACAAAACCCAATGTTCTGAAAGAGCTTGGGACAGGTCTCGGTGAGATTTATAATCACCGCGGCTTATTATGGCTGTTCATCATAATAGTTCTTGCACATTTCTTTATCATGCCGGTTGCTGCACTTTTCCCGCTTATGACAATCAGCCATTTCAACGGGGGCACATACCAGATGAGCATCGTGGAAGTTTGCTGGGGTGCAGGGATGCTCGCAGGCGGGGCGTTCCTCGGAATAAAAAGGCTGAGGGTCGCGGAAATAACAATTATAACTTTCACTTTTCTTATAACAGGCCTTACCTTCCTGTTCTCGGGAATTCTGCCTGAATCCGGATTTTACATCTTTGCCGGTCTCACTTTTGCCGGCGGAATCAGCATGGCGTTATATTCAGCATCATTCATGGTAGTTATCCAGACTAACGTTGATATGGCAGTGATGGGAAGGGTATTTTCTATATACGGCAGCCTGACGCTTCTTCCTTCGGTTTTCGGATTGCTGCAGACAGGCTTTATAGCTGATGCCATTGGAGTACCAAATGCATTCATTATATCAGGGGCGGCAATTATCCTGATTGCAGTGTGGGCGTTTTTTATTCCGTCACTAAGGGCCATGACAGCAAAAAAGGTAATATAAACATTTTAAAAATGGCTTTGGATTTTTTGCAACAATTGGTTAATATTGCAATCCGATTTGACGCGGGTTGCAGGTTACAGGTTGCGTGTTGCAAGTTAACTGAACGCAAAGATGTTAACAACCTGCAACCTGAAACCAAAACCGGGCCCATAGCTCAGACGGTTAGAGCACCTGACTCATAATCAGGGGGTCGCTGGTTCGATCCCAGCTGGGCCCACTCAAAATCAAGAAGTTACAACCTCAAAAATTGTAACTTTTTTTTTGGTGCCAGTTTGGTGCCAGGATTTGAAGGATAATACACCTAAAATCCAATATTAAATGATTGTCACAACCTATGTTTTAAAATCTGGAAGACCTTAACCTAGTTTGTTTTTTTACCCACATTATCTCTATCCTTCAGCCATTCATCTAACTCCTGTTTATGAACTCTTTCCCGTTTTTCTTTCAATGAGGCGAAAGCCATAAGAATATCTCCTGCTTTTTCCAGCCCAGTTACTTCAAAGTCAGAATGAGTTTTAAAACAATAAGCCTTAATATCAAACATTATTGATTCCGTGAAATCAATAAGAGAATTAATCTCTTCAAAACTAATTTGAGCCTCGGTTAGTTCTACACTAGGACTCTTATCTGTATGAGCGAAGTAGTTGTCTCTCTGAACACATACTCTGTCTCTGATTGACTTAATGCTACCCGAATTAATAGAGACTAACCATTCATTAAGTTTGGCTTGTGGTAAATCTGCGAGCCATGTGTATTGAAGATAATTCTGATTGAGGTCGCCAATATAGTCAACCAGGTTGTAATGTTGATTTTTAGATCTTTGAAAAAGCTTAGCTATCTCAATAATACCGATCCTCCAGAAGGCGACTCTTATCCGTCTTATTATAGAATTATCTGCTGCCGCTATTCTCTCTTCTGCTGTTTCTGGATTATTCAGGTATTGGACATCTTTAAAGTAATATTTAGCATCGAAGTGGATATTTAGAATTCTTTCGAGCTCAGATTCAAAAAATTCCTTTGTCTTAACGATCATCTCCATACTTTAAATATTTGGCGCCGAGATTTGAACAATGAAGCTACCCTTTTACCCAAATCATGTGAACAAATTGATCGGTAAAATTGAGATATTGCGTCTGCAAGATCTCGCTCAAATAAGATTTCGACCAGCTTTTTCGACTATTTTCTTTTCTTGACTGGGCCGACTTTTATTTTTTCAGTTACTGTTTTTGCTGGATGCTTCGCTGCTTCCTTGTTAGGAACAAATTTACCTGTTTTTGCATCCCTTACTCTGGTTGATGTTTTACTCATTGTATTGTTTTTAGTATGGTGAATATTGGGGTACTTTACATGAGTCTCTACCTGACAATTTTTAATTTTACCTCGGTTGATGGAACAAAAAAGTCCTGAAAATCCTTGAGGGAAATAGACAGATAGTCACATATTTCTGTTGTACTGTAGTTTAACTCCGATCTGAAAAAATCAATGATCCTATGAAGCAGATTGGGACTCTGAAATTTAACTTCAACTTTTTCATATCTTCTCTCTCCTTGTCTACTTAACTCAATGAGGAGGTTTTTATATTTATCCTCCCCAATACAACCCAACTGATGAGCGCGATAAATAAGGGAGCTCTTGGATGTCATCCAGTATTCTTTAAGTGGAGACAGTTTAGAATATGTGATATAGATCAAATCCTTTCTAATCTCCAGTTCAGGCATTAAAAATTCTGCAGCAAATACATTTGCTTCTCTTTCTATTTCCTTTTCAGAGACTTCCAAATCAAGTTCAAAGGTTATGTGCATTATTAAATGCCCTAACTCATGGGAAAGAGTGAACCGCTTCCTATCGTTGGGAATGCTTATATTGATGAATATAATAGGTTGTCCCTTTTTTGTAATCAATGTTATTCCATCAAACTTGTCAGTATTGAATTCGAGTTCCTTAATAATAATCCCCTTCCGCTCTAATATCTCTACTAAGTCTTTAATAGGGCCTGTGGGTACATCAAAAAACTTCCTTGCTATTCTTGCAATATCCTCAGGAGTGTTTGAAGTATTATCAACCTTTATTTTAGGGATATCTATAGAAACAAGTTCAACAGAATTAAGCAAATCATCAACACAGCTTGATATTACGTGCATCTTTGCATCCGTAATTTGAAGAACTTTCTTTGACATTGAAAGTCTCTTTCTGTAATAAAAGTTCGAAATACGATTTACTGGAGTTTCTTGGAAGAAAAACTTCTCTGGGAATTCGAGTTCTTCGGCAAGAATAGTTAAGGTTTCGGACGTAATATTTAAAAGACCTTTTTCCATTCTTGACAAGTTTCCCTGTGTTAGATTTGGTACTTTCGAGCAAAGCTCTTTCTGAGTAATACCTCGCATTTCTCTGGCAAGGACTACCATCTGGGGGTTTGGGCGAGTATTCATAATTGAGGTTTTAGATAGACACCTGGAAACGGCAGGTGTCCTTCAAAAAACAAATTAACTTGACTTCCTTCGAATCTGAATTTCTTTATCTTGACCAGTTATCGTTATATCAGGAATAGTAACACTTGGTGTACCAGTGGAGAAAACTTGTGAACTGAGTCCATCAAGACTGCTTCTCCAAATAACTTCACCATTTCGTGAATATACTGCATGATACCCTGTTATATAATCATACTCCTTGGTAACTGTAAACCCGATATAAATTACTGACGACCGATCTTCAAAATCAATGGACAATTGTTGATTAAGTCCAGCGACATGTTTGGTTTCGATATTTTCAGGTAAATAAGTCTTTGAATTCAGCTTTTTAAAATAAAGGATCCACTCCTTATCTTTAGAAAAGTAATACCGACCTGTTGCATCCCTCAATATTTTTAAGCCAAAACAGTCATACAACTCCCCTCTCAAGAATCCGCTCATCAACACAGCACTTAGATTCCTATCCCTACAGTAAGGCTGGATTTCTGATCTGTGTGACTTCATCCTTTCAAACGCATTATCAATACTTTTCACAAAAAGAGGTATCTCCTCTTCAAATGCAATCTCAAATCTTTTTTGATCTGCATGCTTCCGATCAAAGATTTGATTTTCCGAAAACAAATATTTATCTTTACCCATTGAACAAAAAGAATTAAATTAAACACCGACTCTTACCCCGTAACCGTTTCTTACGGGGTTTTTCCATTTACAAAGATAGTAAATAAATATTTTATATGCAAATGTTGTAAATATTTTATCAGCATTTGTTGTGTTCGTTACTAACCTAAGACAGAAAACATGTGGTGTAAAGTGCGCGTTTTCAACATATTGGCTATACTTTAGCCAGGTTATGAAAACCTTAGTAATTCACCCAGCGGATCCCACAACAACCTTCCTTTCCAGAATCTATGTGCATCTCAATGACAAAACAGTCGTCACTTATAAAACAAAATTGAAAAAGACTTCAATTCATCTGTTTAAATTTAAACAAAGGTCGGTGGACGATAACACCACTCTTATGCTCCATATGATGATCCTATATTATATTTTCCATTTAATAAATATATAAACCTGTCACAAATTTATATTCTGGTCAATTCTGGTAAGCTCTGGCAAATTTTTTACTCACTCATTCTGGTAAGCCCAGAACGACGATCATTTCCAGACGATATATTCCCATTTCTGAATGATGATCATGTCTCCTGTGTTAAATCTTATAGTTCTGGTTCAATTTTCATGACGATATACCATCGTTGACATTGATGATCGCAAAGGATCATTAAATCTAGCTTTGAAAATGTTGTGCATATCCAAAATTTGGCTATACATTAGCCGCCTCATGAAAACACTTGTCATCCATCCTACTGACCAAACAACAGAATTCCTTACGGCGATTTATGCCAACCTCAATAACAAAACCGTCATAAAAGGAGGTGTATCCAAACCAGAATTACGAGAGATGATCGCAGAACATGACAGAATACTGATGCTCGGTCATGGTTCACCTTATGGATTATTGAATCCCGACCAGTTCCCTAATGCAGGTTTCTACATCGTTGATGAATCGATGGTATCAGCATTAAAAAACAAACCAAATAATCTGTATATATGGTGCTACGCCCATAATTTCGTTAAGAGGAACAGCCTCTCAGGATTAAACTGTGGGATGTTCATCAGTGAAGTCAGAGAGGCATACAGTTATGGTTTTGAGGATGTTGAATGGGATATTATTGAGAAATCAAATGAGCTGTTTTCTTCCATAGTTTCAAAGTATATTAATGAACCTATGCGGGTTTTATACGAGAAATTGATATATGAATACGGTTTGTTGGCAAGGTCTAATCCTGTTGCCAGATTTAACTTGGAACGGCTTCGCCTGAATAGTCCTGTTCCTTGCTGGAATCTGAATTGTAAAAACCACTGACATTGACCAATTCAAGCCGGATTTGATTAACCATTTTCTGCCAAGTGTAAATTGTTATTGTGTAAATTGTTATTCTAACCATTTGACCGGTTCAATGTGGTAAGTCAGCCCGGCTTTTTCAATTATCTACAAGCTGTCTAACATAAATTCGACATTATCATTTCCCCGGCAGTTTCAAGTATCTTTATCTCATAGTTTATCAAAAAATGGCCCTGAAAACCGAACAAATTGTTAAACTTCTTCAGCTTAAGGGGATTGTTAACAAAACAGCCCTCATGATCTGTGAATTGACAAGGAACGAAACCATTGATAATGACTCTGATTTTCTTGAATTTATCCTTCATTTAAAAGCTAATAACAAATCTCAGGGATTTCCAAGTTATTCTGAGGCGGAGATTAATTGTGCCATTGAGAAGGGAAATAAAATTATTGAAGAATCCGACAAGTGTGATATCAAGATCATTTCGTTATATGATAAAGATTATCCATCCCCTTTCAAACTTATGCCCGACAAACCTGTAATATTAAACGTTCAGGGAAACATAAAAACGATTAATGACAAAACAGGTATTGCTGTTATCGGAACAAGAGAACCGACAAAAGAAGGAGTTGAAGTCGGGGAATACCTTGGAGAGTATTTTAGCAAGAATGGTTATAACGTTGTGAGTGGACTTGCTATGGGTTGTGATACAGCCGCACATCGAGGATGTCTTAAAGCAAACGGGATGACAACGGCTATTGTTGCTCACGGGCTTCACATGATATATCCAAAGGAAAATGAGCAATTGGCAAAGGATATTCTTCAGAAGGACGGAGTTCTTATGTCAGAATACTTTGTTGGTCAGGGAGCGGATCCAGGTCATTTCATTGAAAGGGACAGGCTCCAGGCTGGATTGGCAAGTGCGACAATCGTTGTCCAGACTGATATTGAAGGCAGTACAATGTTCACTGTCAAATCCACATTAAAGTACAGTAAACCTCTTGCAGCAGTTGTCTATAAGAAGAATATTAATTCCAATGAAATTCGGGGAAATGAAATGCTTATCCGTGAAGGTAAAGCCTTCCCGTTGACATCAAAGAACCTTACAGAATTCATTGATTTAATACCTCACAAAGAATAGGATATTAAAAATTGGACTCAGGAAAAATGGTTCCGGAGATATTCAGACAATATAAATTGAGATTGATTCAGGCATTATTTCTGGCGTTTCTTTTTTGTACGTCAGGATACACTCAAACCTACCATGGAACAATTATTCATGTGGCTGATGGAGACACATTCACATTCCAAACTGCTGAAGGTTCTTTTCGTGTTCGCAGTTTTGGAATCGATGCTCCTGAAGGGACCCAGCCATTTGGTAAGGAGTCAAAAGAATTCCTTTCAAAATACCTAAATAAGAAGGCTGTTCTAAAGGTTAACGGGACAGACAGATATCATAGAAAAGTCGGAACTCTTTATATTAATGGGAAAGATATAAACCTGTTGTGCGTTAAGGGTGGTTATGCATGGCACTACAAAAGGTATCTTTCAAGTCAGAAGTATGCTGCAGCTCAGGAATCTGCGAAAAAGAAGAAATTGGGACTCTGGGCTCTGCCCAATCCTGTGCAACCATGGAACTGGAGGCAAGTTGAAAAGGATCGTGGGAAAAGTCACCAAAGATAAATTCTCTTGCAGTAATTTCAGTATCCTCACTATAAAACTCTTGCTGCAAAGACCTTATGGTACAAACCATAAACTCTTCAATATTAATAAAAGGTCGGTGGAAAATTTCACCGACCTTTTCTTCGTCTGTGACGAATTCCAATTATTCTGGGGCAATTTAACGGCTATTAGAATTATCCCACTTAGTCTTCTGCCAATTGCTGATTACCCCTTCATTTTCACATTCTGGACAATACCAGTGAATCTCTTGTTTATCAGGCTTTATTGTCGAATTAATTATTCCATGACAGCCTTTCCTAAAACAGCGTATTCCTGTCGGGGTGAGGATTGAGGGTTTGGTTTTCGATGTAAAATCAACTACTAATGCGAAAAAACTTGCCAGTTCTCTTGCTTCTCTTGGCATTTCTTTCGGAATATTTCCCTTGTCATTCAGGAAATGAGTCATATCTGAGATGTACATAATCGATTCATTTGTTTATTACGGATCCTGTGATGCGATAAAGATATAATACTCTCCAATTATTCGTAAATTTAGGATAATTAAAGGCCTTTAATATGACACATACCATTTTTGTTCTGTACAATAATAATGGCAAGCTCGGAATTAAATGGAACTATCAATTTTTATCAGAAGAATTCCAAGAGGGAATTAAAGCAATAAATTTGATATATGACAAAGGTTATCTTCTATGGTTGGCAGACAATCGAAAAAAAGTAAAACCAAGGCAAAATAGAACTTGTAAATTCTGTGGTAAGTCATTTCCAGATGTAAAGTTCTCTCACCTTACTCACAAAATCCCTGAATTCATGGGAAATAAATATCATTTATCAGATTTTGAGTGTGATAACTGTAATAGTAAATTCAGTTTATACGAAAATGACTTAGCTAACTATTTGGGCCTATATAGAACTATTGCAGAGATTATAGGAAAAAAAGGAGTCCCAAAGTATAAATCTAGGGATAAAGCAATGTCTATTGAACAAGCCTTTAAAAATGCTCTTGATGTGAGGGTGAATAAATTGAATAACATAAATAACATATTTACCTATGCAGATGGAGGTGGTTTTAGAATTAAGTCCCAAGGAGATCCTTATATACCTATTAATGCATTCAAGTGTCTACTTAAATCTGCTATTTCATTTGTCTTTGAAGACGACTTAAAGTTTTTATCAAAAAGCATAAAATTTTTGAATGAAGATGAATATGTTCCTGATCAAGCGAATGATTTCATTTTTACCATTCACCAGTATTTTGTTCCTGGAAATTTTACAAATACACCACCATTCATAATCCATTACAAGAAAGGGATTAAATTCATTAATTATCCATCCCCTTCTTTAATATTTATTTTCTATATAAAGAACCTGATATTACAAATGTTCATACCTTTTCATGACAAGGATACCTTCATTTATAATTCCAATTTAGAAAGAAAATTATTCATAGTCCCCCCCCTAATAAATAATGATTGGTTTAAAAAATATGGTGGCCCATTTTCAAGACTAATGAATTTAAACAATAGCAACGTTATAAAAGAAAACATGCAAGTTATTGATTGGAAGTCCACTAAATAAATGCCATAATTACCAATCGATTTTAGTTTGATTTGTTTTTTTGACTTTTGTATTAACTGGTCAATGTAGAACGGATTTTGAAGATAATTTAAGAATTGGACACTAATTGAAGGTATTTATAAAATGGGGACTGTCTTGTCATGACTGGGAATAAAAGTGAGAATTAATGGAGATTCTTATTATGATTTAAACATAAAATGATTCCGCATTTTGGACAATTTTGATTTCCTCGTTATTTAATTCATAAAGTTCACAAACGAGTTTGTTTATCTTGTCTTCGCAATAATCGATATGGCCTTGGATTTGATCAGTTTCATTTTGAAATCTTGCAAGTTGTTTTACTTCAGCTAACTTAACAAGTTCATCGACAAATTTTATTATCTCATTTGAGCTTTCTTGATCGATACATTTATCTGCATTTACAGGAAAAGGTAGATCATTAAGATACACCGCCTTTACTTGTGGTATTACTCTTTGACCTCCTTGAATAGCGACATTGTATAAGAAATGAAACACATTGGATTGCATCACGGCTAAAATTACTTTTTCATTTATTTCAGGCTGAGTTTTAAATACATATAAAGCGTCGGTTGTAAAATAATTTCCATCGTCAAGAGCAAGAGTAATTTTTTTTGTTGTTGTAAGTCCAATAAACTTTTTGTTTAAGAAGATCATTGGATTACGAGGTCGATGTAATGCAAACCAAGGGTGTTTACCTTCGGCTACTTCTCGGCAAGTGATAAACTTCTTGAACCCTTCAAGATGAGCTTTTGCATTTGGATAATTATTAATATTATCTTTTGATGTTAAATAAATTATGAAATCATCAGAAGCGACTTTTTTATAGCGGCTGATATGTTTCCCAAGTACAACCGGGCGTAAAATTTCTTTTTCAATCTTTTTTCTTGTAGCGTCCTCATTGCTAACCACAAATGCTTTTGCATAATCTGGACTTATTCCTCTTTGTATTTCGCCTAATAATAGTTTTTTGAAGGGTATAAATTTACTTTTCAACTTATTGAATAATGAAATATGAGAAATATTGAAAGTAAAATAAGTAGATAGTGGATCTGCCTGTACAATATCAATCCATTCTTTTTTGTCGATTGGAATAATCTTTTCAAGGACTAAGCGCTTCATATCTGGATCAATATTCCTTATATCTCCAATTGCAATCCATCCTTCCTTTCCATGAGATTTTTTAAAAATTAGAACTGTTGATGTGTTTAAAACTTTAGGCCCAAAAACTTTTTCTCCAAGGTTTATAATAATCTGTGGTTCATAGCTTTCTACTATCAATTTTCTTATTAAATGCATATCATATTGATTAAGAAAAGTACTTGGTATAATCATACCAAAAGAACCATCAGATCTCAATATTTGAATCGAATGATTAATAAAATACAGGTATGAATCTACCATTCGAACAATTATGGAGTTATGTTTTACTCTTAAATATGCTAGTTCATCGTCTGATAGATTTGCCCCCCATGGAGGATTGCCAATTATAACGTCAAATCCACCATTATTCATTGTTTCAGGGAATGTTCTATGCCAACTAAATGGCTTTATTTTCTTCTCCGTTCCAAAATCTATTTCACCAGCATAAATATCTGTATCAATCAGACTATTACCACACTTAATGTTGTTTTCAAGAGTTGGTAAAACACGTTCATTCCAAAGTCTTAATTGTTGTTGTATTGAAGCTTCAGTTTCTCCTTCCAAACATTTCAGAAGCAAACTCAGCTTGGTTACTTCAACAGCATTTACATCAATGTCAACTCCAAAAATATTATTAAGAAGAATCTTTTTCTTTTCAGCGGTAGTTAAGTTGCCATCTGGTGTAAATGGAGATTCTTTTTTCCCTTTTGAAATATTCCCGTTAGTGCTATAATGCTCTCTGTGATAGTCTAATAAATATTGATAGGCACCAATCAAGAAGCTACCACTACCACATGCAGGATCGACAATCTTAATCTTGGAAATTTCTTTTGGTGTCTTTCCAGCGATGATCTTCCCAACTGTGTTTTTGACTATATAATCTACAATGTACTGAGGTGTGTAATATACTCCGCCTGCTTTTCTTACCTCTGGTTTCTCCTCTATCTTAGCATGATGAGCTGGTGTAATCCTTATTACTTTGCCGAGGAACTGTTCATATGCAAATCCCAGAATTTCTACAGGTAGGACTGAGAATTCATATGGACACTCAGGGTAATATAGTTCATTAATGAGTGTTTTAATTACTTTATTTTCAATAATCAGGTTACCGGATATCTTATCCTTTTTTAAATCAAATAATCCGGAATTATATTTTTCATCAGCTCTTATGAATTGCTCAAAAAGATTCCCATAAAAATTACCATGGGATAGAGAATGTTTCAGGTTCCCATAAGGCTCTACACTTCTGTCTTCAGCTATCCTAAGAAAAATTATTCTGTCAATTGTTTGCTGAACCGCAAAATTGATCTCATCCTCGTCAAGGTTTTTGTTATTCCAGCTTATGTTTACAGCTAAATATGTCCTCCATCGGTCGAGCGATTCCAAGAATTCTTTATCGACCGTTGCTGTACCCTTCTTATTTGAGTCACTCTGGATAAATTTATCGAAACTCCCTTTTAATACCTGTTCTTTGCTGAAGGTTCCCCAGATAAAGTCAAACTCTTTAAGATAGTCACGATATGTAAAGTACTTTACCCTGGCTACTGAAGGTTTGTCATATGGATCCGGTTTTTTTGTGCAATCATATACTCCAAATTCTTCAAAATCGGTTATTATACTAATCGGGTGTTTTGCACTCCAGCCATATCTGCGAACTTGATAAGCGGGTTGGATATCTTCTTTTATTGAAATACTTGGTTTCTTTGCTTCAACAAAGAATAGTCGTTTACCTCCTACTAATCTGAATGAATAGTCTGGAGCTTTTGTTGCACCGCTGATTTTTACCTTGTCTTCATGAATAACTTCTCTGTATGATTCTGCATACCCAGCAGAGTTATCAATATCCCAACCTAAGGCTTTGAAAAATGGATCGATAAAATCTCTGCGGGTTTGTGTTTCATTGTAACCAGCATTCTTATATGAATCGAACTGTTCCTCAAAACGATTTACCAGCTCAGAAATCCTATTATGGGCAGTAAGTTTATCTACCATGATCTCTTATGATGACTTACAAATTTAATCAAAAGGTGTGAGGAAATCTGGTTTGTCCCATAAGAAGGTTAATTATGGACTCTAATGAATAGACTTTTTTTCATCTTTCCCCAAAATTTTGCTAAAATTTTTTTTCGGTTTTCCACAAGAAGTCAATTTTCGGGATTTTTTTGGGCAAAATTTTTTTCATGGTATTGACCCCCCTATTAGACATTAGGTTTTTACGAATATGATAGGGGATTCAGCGAAGGTTAAATAGGGAGGCTCAGGGGGAGGAATCCCATGAAGGTGAAGCTTTTAAAACTCAAGCTGCATCTGTTGCACCATAAGTTGATAAGCCCAAATCAAAATGTTTGAGTTACAACCGTAAGGAATCATAAACATCGAGAACCTCCTTCTCACGAATACCGAGATACCTCTTGGTGATTGAGGGAGATGAATGGCCAAATAACTCCATCAAAAGAACCATGGCCTCGTTGGAATAATTGTTTAACCTTAAAACCCTGTTGCCCAAGGTCTTTCTAAATGTGTGGCTGCTCACATTCCCTTCAAGGACAATGTCGTACTTCTTCATTATATCCTTAAGCTTGACATTCACGTAGGATTTGTCAATCGGCTTTGCCCCAAACCTGTTAAGGAAAATGTATCTGTCAGAATCTGTAACCCCCATTTTCTCCCTGATTCTTTCCAGAATCTCTTTCAAATCCTTATTTATCTTAATCTTCCTGGTCTTTTTGGTTTTTTGCTCAACGATTGTAAGTACATCCGTGTTCTCGAATTGACTGAATCTGAGTTGTAACAGGTCGCTCAGCCTAAGCCCTGTCATGACGCCGATGCAAATCATGAGACAGAATTTATACTCCCCATCCCGTTCAAGTTTTGAAACCAGTGATTTAAAATCGTCCCACGACATCGCCCCGGTTGTTGTTTTTTGTCCTACTAAGCTCATAATTAGCCAGTTTTAAAAATGGGGGCCAACATATAGCAAAAACTTATAATTGCCTAATCATTTTGACGAAAGTATAAGATAAATTTGAACCTGATTTTTGATTTTTATATAGAGCGTTGATATTCAGTCCAATTTAAAAATGAGCAACTTATACTTTCGACAAAAGTGTAAGTTGTGATCGTCCATTTTGAAGAAATAAAGATCCAGTATCAAGATCCCTAGATCACCCAGAATTCAAGCAGCAATAAATGGGGGAAAGAGATACAATTCTTCACACAAATCACAAGAAATTGTTCTCCAAACGGAGATGTAATGTCAAGCCTGGGCTTTCGCACACGCTGCTTGACTTTTGTGACCCTGTTCCTGGAAGTTTCTGAGGAGCTTAAATTTCAGACTCACTGCCATGATTTAAATTGTCTCCTCCATCGACCTCTCTTGGAAAATTCTCAATCAGATACGCATTGAGGGCGTTTCTTACCAGCAGTGACTTGGTGCATTTCACTTTAATCAGAATATCTGATAATAATTTATACTCTGCTTCGCTTAGCCTTATCCTAAGATGCCGTGATTTATTCCCCATATGCATAAATATAAGATCGGAATACAATCTGGCTGGTAATTTCAGTTTCTTTTTTGAATGAATTTTGGTTCTGTGTCATTAATAGGTCAATATCTTACTCCATCATATTTTGGTCTACCAATTGAAAAATTCAATTCTGTAATAATGATTACCTGATTGCAGTAGGACATTTTATTTTCCTTCTACAGGATTTTGGGAGTTTTAGACAACATAAGATCTTACGACAGATCAAATAAGTGATAAACTATATCAATTGACTGACAGTGTATTACAAAATCTGAAAAAGGTTAGTTATGTTTTGAAAATCCTCAGAACCTGAACTCATCTGATAATCGTAACGGGAAATTTGAATACAAATCCACATTGGCTGAGGTTCTCAAAGTCCTGGCCCTTCCAACCGCCTGAATTAAATCAGATTCTATCAAAGCCAGTTGAATTTCCCTTAAAGCCTCGTTATCAAAACAATTGAATTTAAAGCGGAAGCCATTCCAGTCAATCTTCTGATGGCTCATTGTCGTATCTGTGGTTTTAAAATCTACACCAAGAGCCTTAGCTGTCAGAAAGTATTCGATATTGTTGTGATGGGGAGTACCTACAACAGCAATGTCTTTCCCTTTCAATGTGTCATATCCGCTACAGTTGCCATAATACATTTCTTCAACAGGATTTTTAAAATGATGACCAAAAGAGTTAAAGGTAATTACCGGCAGGCCACCCACTTTTTTACTAATGGTCTCAACATAACGGTTAAGTCCATGACGTGAGCATGACCATTTGGTATACTGTGTCAGGGTTCCCAAGTGCTCAACATCTTTTATATCGATTACCTCCACCATATCGCCAAATAATTTTCTATAGACAGGTATCGGAATTGTAGCCGACATGATTATTATCTTTTTATTTGAGGGAAGACTCCTCTTTACCAGATAATAAATCGTTTTCTCATCTGTGCGGATGAAATAGGAGCTGCCAAAAAACTCAAAGACATTTGTGGCAATGCTTGTGGATGAGACGCAATCAATTAAATCATCCACGTCAAATGAAAAAGTTGGTGTGGATTTTATCTCGAACTCAGTCGCTGAGCGAAGGTAATCACAGATAACATTTATCTCTTTCCTCCCTGACCTTAGAAACAGCTCATACAAGTCAGGTATTTCCATCTTTTTAATATCGAGCAGGGAGCTAATGGGATCTTCATCAAAAATCAATGTGTCATGTCTAAAGTCCGTGAATAAAGCCCTCCTGTGTGTGGTTAATACGGTTTCGGTTGTATTTACTGAGTTTAATACCTCTGAAAGGTATTGTCCAGCAATCTTTACCTCTTCAGGGGTATAAAGAACAGAATTGTTTGGATTAATGATATGATAGAGAATCCCCATAGCCTTTTTTGGAAGCCCGATAGAGTAATAGTACTCTAATTTTCTGTGTATTGTTTCATTATCAAAGGCAACTGGATCTGGGGTCTTAATGTAATTGGTATTCATCCTTCTGCCAATTTCGTTTTTCAGGGCATGGGTTGGAAGAGCAATTGTTGCATTGGTATCCAGATAACATTCGGATTTTCCAATTGCAGCAGGTAGCGAAAACAGATATATCATACCTGTTTCACCCTTTTCGATTACTTCCCGGTATTTCGTTTTTAGCAACTCCTCGGCCTCGCTAATCTTTATTCTTTTTATTGGTTCAAGAATTTCAATCAGCCCTCTTATATCCCTGGTAGCCGAAACAATGTCATACAAATCACTGTCTTCCTCAAATGGTGAGAAAGAATAAATAGGCTTCGGGTGGTACTTGACCTTGTTTACATATGGAAGGATATTGAAGTTGTTTTGGGTATATTGAGTCATTCCTTCTTTATTATATTTCTCCATGGTGCTTTTCATAAGCTGAAATCCCCCTTCAACATGTATTAGGTTTGTTGCCAGTCCAAAAAGTTGGTTATGATACAACCAGCGTCCGTTAAGAAATTCATCCAGGATTTTTACTCTCGTTCGGGCTAAATCAATATCAATTCTGACTTTTTTCCCCCCTTGAACCGAGGTAGGGGTGGGTGTGGCACCAGTTGCCGAAATCCGGTCATTTGTATATATATAATATAGAAATGTTGGTTTTTGGGCAGTTTTTAATCCAGAGTAATAACCAGAGTCCAGAGGTACTTTACGGAAGGACCTGCTATCAGATGAATAAAGCTGGATTGTCAGGGCATCTATAAAAGAAGATGTTGAGATTGGATTTGCATGAACAACTTTGCACTCCTTGCCACCAAAGAAATTTCTGCTGGGGTCATTGCAGCCTTTATCAGCATCTGGGAATAGAGAAAACAGTGAGGTATATATTAGTTTGTGTATACATCTGTCTGTTACAGGGGCATCCAGGAAAATTACAATTCGGAATTTTCTAAGAGAGGCAGAATCCGAGAATGATGTATACCATAATTGGGGGACTATTCCGATATCCTGTAGTTTAGCATAGATTTCCTCGATGGTTAAGGTTCCTTTATCAAAGTCCAGTGCAAAAACTGACTGCTGTTTCCATGAATCGTTAGATCTTGTTCCGTTGAAAAGTCCGCCGCTCCAGGTAAGGCTGTACGGAGCAGATACAATTTGAGAGAAATGGTTAATTGTCAGTCCGGTCTGTATTATAAGATTTCTGGTTATTGTCTTAGCCTCTTCCTTGGTAGGTTTATGGTTCCATTTCCTTGGGTCGATGGTGATTTCATATTTGATTTCACTTGCAATAACATCCGTGCGACACATGATTAAAAAAGTCCTCCCAGATTTCACTGAAGGTGGCAGTTACTTTAAGGGAGGCTTAACAATATCTTATGGACTCCTGCCAAAGCCACCTTCATTGGCTATGTCCAAGCAAATGGTAAAGCCAATTCTTTAAAAAGTAAAGCGAATCTGAAAAATTTAAATTTAAACAAATCTAAATAATATGATTTTCAGTAAATTTTCAGATTCAGGAATATAAAAAATTACGGGAATTGCTAATTTTAACTCCAACCAATCCTTTAACATATGAAAGTATTTATTATCCGTACCCCAGAATTTTCAAGTGAAAAACTAAACGAAATTGTTATGGTTCTGACAAGTGTTCCGGGAGACATTAACTTCTCAAGGGGTGAAGATTTTACCCATACACAGATTGTTCGAGCTAACAGAACATTTGAAGATGCCAGCCAGATATCAAGTCTAAGTTTCCAAGAGTATATTGATATTATTAATGAATATAGATACGCCAATCACAAGGATGTTAAGGAGGATGATTTTGTTATCCTGATCTCCTCAATAAGAAACAACAAGAACTGGTTTTCAGCATTCAATAAAAGAAACATTTTTATCCATGGCGTAGAATGGGATTTGATTTCCAATGTTGATGCCAAGTATGGGATTGCTTACCAATGCGTGGAAAACATCTTTCAATCATTAATTGATCTTGACATTGTAAATTACTCTCAGGAGCCCAATATACATATGAAAGCTATAGGCTGTATAAATGACTTCTGCCAATATAAACCTGAAATCTTGATAAAACTGCAATCGGCTAATATATGTCCTTCATGTATCGAAAGATCCGTCAAAAAAGGCGTGAGTGATTTAGTCATGACGCACATTGTTGCAATAATGGAAGAAATAAGGAAGGAATTTGTCATTTCAAAGAAATTCTCCAAGGAGGCAAATCTTAGCAAAGTCAAAATTGATCCCCAAGGGAATGTTACAATTGGTGATAAACCAATTAAGTTAAATACTTTACCTAAAGTCATGTACATCTGCTTCCTAAGGAATATTGATGGTATTCCGACCAACGAGGTATGTAAAAATGAAAATCAGTTTGAAAAGATTTATAGACTAATCAAAACAAATCCTGATGAGTATGCTGTTAGGAAAATGTGCTGTAGCACAATTAAGTATCCATATAAAACTGAACGGATAAAGCCTACTTTCGAAACTTATCGATCGAAGATTAAAATGGTATTAGTGCAGCAATTGGGGCAGACCCTCAGTAATTTCTACCATGTTAATCTCGTTGAAAATAAAGACAATCAAAACATTTTCAAAATCAACCTAACGAGGGATTACCTGGACATTAATCCAAAGTTCTTAAAATAAGCAACATACAATAAACCGAAATATTTCATTTTTCAAACCGAAATATTTCAACAACCTGATATTCAATGTATTAACATGACCTTTGACGCAGTCTTTAACAAAAAAAAGTACTGCGATGGAAGAAAATGTTAATCAAAAAGTCGGTCTGAGAATCAACATCAATGATGTTATAGTACCAGACGTTACAAAAACTATTTACGATTATTCAAACAGGGAGAGTGAAATCAACTCTCTTATGGAGAGTATTTTGACCATTGGACAACAACAACCGATTATTGTTATTCAGGATGGTTCGAAATATGTTGTTATTGATGGTATTCTTCGACTCATGTCAATGATTCGTTTAAATTTAAACGAAATCGATGTCATTGTCATAGAATTTGTTGAAACCAATGAATTCTCTTTATCAGACTTGATCATTCATCACCAGATCAGGAAACAAAAGACCAATATTGAAAAACTCAGTGAGGTTAAAGTTTTATTAAGAATTGATTCGGAAAACAAAAATTCTCTCCGTGATAAGGAGGAGAGGATTAAACTGGTTTCTACCCTTCTTGGGGGAAAGGGTTGGGGAAGAAATAATGTATTTAATCTGGAAAACATCATCAGATGGGAAAAAAGGTCGGGTTCAGACCATAATTTTTCCGAAAAAGTAATATCAAATGAGATTTCTATCAACAAGGTATTGGAAACCATTCGTTTATATGAGAATCCGTCATTCAACAGGGAGAAAGAAAAGGAAAGTAAGGTTATTGAAGGATTTATTAAGGGGAATTACAACGCACAGACAGCAGTTAAATTGATGGGAACTTTTGACAGGAAAAAATCCGAAGATCACACCACCATTAAAGTTCACAAAATCAAGAAAAACAATTACACAATTATTCAGGGGAATATTGAAGAAATCGAGTTACCAGATAATGTTGAAATTGACACCATTTTCACATCACCACCATATTACAAATTGAGAAAATATGGGGATGACCCCAACGAATTAGGTTGGGAGAAAACACCCGAAGAATATATTCAGAGATTATCAAACATATTGATGAAGTGTTATGACAAACTCAGGGATACGGGATCAATGTTTGTGAACATCGGTGAGACATACGAAAATGGTGAATGTCTGGGAATTACCGAAATGTTGATACTTGAATTAAAAAGAAGGGGAGTAAGATTCGTCGACAGGATTATATGGAACAAGGGTTCAGGTAAACCGTACCCAAACCAGGTTAAAAGATTAAATCTTGGTTATGAGAATATAATTCACTTTTCAAAAACAAAAGACTATTATTTTGAACGGTTCAAAATTGACAGGGATAAAGTTCTCAGAGTGTCAAGGGGTTGTAGTGAAAAAGGAAGTGATAAGGTATCGTACCACATTCCGAATAACTATGACCAGTTCCGTAATTTACTATCAGAGAATGATGTTACAAATGTGATTAAGGTTCAGACAAACAGGAACAGGACAAAACACATTGAGGGTGAGGATGTTCACCCCGCAGTTTTCTCGAATAACTTACCAGTAATACCACTTTTGATTTCAACACCCAAGAAAAGAAGTTCGGTTGTAATGGATCCGTTTATGGGTTCGGGAAGTTGTGGTGTGACATCTCTTTTGTTGGGATTTAAGTTCGTGGGTGTTGAACTCTATGAAAAGAACATCAAAACCGCACAGAGAGTTCTTTCCGAAAGTCAGGATTCTTTTGACCAGGACTCTTTAAAATCAATCATGGATGATATTTCAATTGAAAATGATGATCAGGAATTAGATGCTCAGGCAGCCTGATAATATCACGGGGTGATCCGGGTGATTCTATCCCGGGTCACTCCCTTAATTAACCTTTAAAACAAACAGATTAATAAAACATAAAACTTTAAGATCATGAAAACTTTGATAACCATTTTTAAGACACTTGTTCGAAAAATAGATCAGAGTGTCAACGGAGAAAATGATACCCAGATCACCATGGATTTACCGATTCCGATGAAAAATGTGAATTACCGGGACCAAGTTAGAATCGTGAATATTCTTTACAGTCTACCCGTTAATGGGTCTTTTCCGGTTAAAAATGAACTTGTACCTGTGGTTAGAAAGATGCATAGGGATTATTTCCCTGAGTATAAACTCAGGATTGTGGATTTTGGAACTTCTCATCGGGTTTTTAGACGTGCATGATACCTTTTATGAAATTACCAGAAGATGTATGGTTCCATCTTCTGGTAATTTAAACATCAAAGTGAAAAAGAATAAAACTCAACGATCATGATAAAAGCAAAAATTGATTATAAAAAACAAATACCCAATGATGAATTCTACACACCTTCAATTGCTGTTGAGATGATCCTTCCTTACATACCTGAACGTATAACAAGGGTATGGGAATGTACTGCTGTGAAATCAAGTATGATTGTGAGTGTCCTGCGTAATGAAGGTTATACGGTAATAGCTACTCATGTTGTTGATGGGTATGATTTCTTTGACTTTGAACCTTCTGATTATGACATCATAATCACAAATCCACCCTATTCCACTAAAGACAAGTTCCTCCAAAGAGCTTTCAGTCTCGGAAAACCATTTATGTTTTTGTTACCAATCGATGCACTTGGAGGACAAGGGAGAATCAAGATGTATAGAAAGAACCGGATACAATTACTAATCCCTGACAGACGGATTGAATTTAATCCACAAAACTCACATGGAGCGTGGTTCCACACGGCCTGGTTTACTTATGGTCTAAACCTTGAGAAGGATTTAAACTACATTTTTCTAAGGGATCTACTGTATGGTATTGGTAATGTTCATATTGCTGCTTAAAATAACTATTTAGCACCAAATCTTATGATTGTTCCATCAATGAATTCACAAGAGTTATATTCGGAAATCATGAACGATCACAGAATCGTTGAAAGGAAGGCTTACTATTTAGGGTTAAGCCTCAGTAGATTTACACTTAAATCAAAAAACATGCATGTCAGATAAATATTTGATTACAAATCAAAACAGCGAAACAACTGGATATTATATATCATACTCCAATAGCATTCCTGTTGATCGAATAAAGCTCATAGCTTTCTCATGATGAACAGAAAAAAAATTGCTGACACAAATTTACCACCTTTGGCCGGAGTTAATCTTATGATCTATAGATAAATATTAAATGTCCTTTTTACCAACGGAATGTGGCCAAGGCGACCGGCTTATGTATCCAATAGCTTGTTCCTGTAATATTATTGAGATTGCATATAGTATGAGGAAGTCAAGAAATGGCTTAATTCCATTTGCTAGCCTCAAAATTGAAGTTTCAAGGTTTTCCCTGAGATTTAATTCTCTTAAATCTGGAAATAACTAATCCTGAAAAAAAACCAACAATAAAAATGGCCATTGTGCCAAATACAATTGACAGGTAACCATGAAATGGACTGGCAAACTTTTGCATATCTCCTTCAGCAGGGAAAAATGGAGAAAGGCTCATCCATCCAATCATAAGCACCCCTGCCATGACACCCGCGATCGCTGCCGGGTTGTTCACTTTTTTTGAAAAGTATCCTAACAGAAACAATCCCAGCATTCCTCCGCTAAATATGGAAGCTAGTTTCCACCAGGCATCTAATGCACTCTGTACATTAATCATCGATATGGCAATTACGATACTTAGGATGCTGAATACGAAGGAAGATACATATAATATTTTCATCGCCTTTCTCTCACCAGTTTCACCGGAAAAAGTCTTTCTAAAGTAATCGTTCAGTATAACAGTAGCCGAACTATTTATACTTGTTGAGATGGTGCTCATGCCTGCTGCAAATACGGAAGCTATTAGCAAACCTCTAAATCCTGCTGGTAAGCTGTTTACTATAAACCAGGGAAATACCTTGTCTCCCTGCACATCGGCAGGCAAAGTTCCGGGTTGTGCAAGGTAGAAACTGAAAAGTCCGGTTCCAATAAACATAAACAACATAGAAACAGGAATATACAGAAGGCCACCGTACATAGCTGATTTTTTTGCTTCTTTCTCAGAACCAGCTGCCATATAACGTTGTACATAGTTTTGGTCGATTCCGTAATTTTGAAGATTTATTACAATGCCATAGATCAACACTACCCAGAAAGTTGAAGTGTTTAATGCCAAGCTGAAACTTCCAAGGCTTAATTTTTGATTATCTGCTGCTACCCGGAATAATTGTACGGCTCCTCCAGGCATTGAAAATAATAACACACCGGCACAAATTAGGGCACCGACAATTAAGATAATTCCCTGTATGGTATCTGTCCATGCTACAGCTTGTATTCCCCCCAGTAATGAATAAATCATCACGCTTAATCCCGTCACAATGATAATGATTACAATGCTCCAGCCAAGTATCACATGAAGTGTTAAGGCCAATAAGAAAAGTATAGTTCCTGTCCGCATAAGCTGAGTTAAGAGGTACATGGCCGAAGCGTATATTTTAGCCCATTTACCAAAGCGTATTTCCAGGTAAGTGTAAGCTGAAGGACTGTTGATTGAACGGTACAGAGGCACAAAGAACCTTACTGCCATATACGTTGCTAAAGGAATCGACAAACTAAATACAAAAGGATTCCAATTCGATTGATAAGCCTGTCCGGGTAATGCCAGATAACTAATGCTGCTGACAAAGGTAGCAAATATGGACATGGAAATTACCCAGGTCGGAATCTTGTTGTTTCCCAGAGTAAAAGAGGCTGAAGACTTATTCTTCCGGTAAAAAGAACTGCCGAAAAGTACAACCCCTAAAAGGTACATAATGAAAATAGCTATATCAATGACTTTCAACCGGCTTATAAGTTATTCTGATTTACCATTTCACAAAATCAATTTTCTCAAAGTAATTCTGAATAATTTAACTCATCAAGCAGTTTTCGGATTTTCTCCCTTTCCGGTTTTTTGAATCTGCGAAAGGGTTCGGCCATAAAATCATTGCATATCCCCATTACCGACAAGGCACATTTCAAACCCTTCAGATAACTCGACTCATAAAGTCCTACTTTGTATATCGTGGTACTAATCTGCATCACTTTATGTTGAAGCGGGATAATCTTTTTAAAATCGCGGATTACAGAAGCATTGTAAAGCTCAACGTATAGCTTCGGGAACATGTTTGCCCCTCCGTTTACTCCTCCGTGGCCGCCTGTAATAACAAATTCCGACATAAATTCTTCAGGGCCAACCATAAAGGTAAAATTGTGCCGGTCTCGAAGCGCATATTGCACCTGTTTAATATAAGCCAGGTTTGAAGAACTATCTTTCATGCCAATTATGCCATTTATATCAGCCGCAGCTATTAGTGTTTCCGGTTCAAATGTTACTTTAGTATGAACAGGCATGTTGTAAATAAAAAGCGGCAAAGGCATTTGAACCATTATTCTTTGCAAATATTCCAGAAGTTCAGGTTGCCTTGGAGTAAAGTAATAGGGTGGCGCCAGTACAACTGCATCAGCTCTGCAAACAGCAGCTACCCTGGCTAAGTTCAAGCTTTCAGTAAAAGCCGAGTCGGTTATCCCTACCAGAACCGGTACCCTTCTATTGACCAACAGGCAGGTTCGTTCAATCATTTCAATTCGCAGCTTATAACTTAAACTGGCAAACTCGCCTGTAGTGCCTAAAATAAAAACTCCACATACACCACCTGAAATGACATGTTCGATTAATCTCTCCAGGCCTTTGATATCGATAGAGTCATTATCGAGTAAAGGTGTAACAAGTGGAGGTATGATTCCCTTTAAGGGGAGTTTCAAGGTTTCTCTCATTTTAGTATTTTAAAAAACAAAATTAACATTCATAGACCTTATTTATTCAATCAACCATGCCAGATTAAACCGGTAATGCAATCTACTGGAGATAAGATGTATGATACTATCAGACGATTGTGTAGCAGCAAGGTAGCCACGAGGTTCAGCATGCGTGGCATCTGTTTTAAAAGTTCGGGTCCATGCACCTCCGTCATATTCACCTACTCCTGGAGTAATTAGTTTTCGTGACGGCCAGGTTTTGCCTTCATCGAATGAGAGAGCTACAAATAAACCATAACCAGTGAATACTTTACCTTTTTTGTCGGTAAATTCCATTCCATAATCATTGTCGTGTGATCCTGTGAAGGATGCAAAAAATAAAGGTCCTTCATTAAGACGCATTAAAACTAATCTTTGGCCTCCGGAAATAGGGGGGAATAGACTGGCTGAATAGAGCCATGTTTTTCCCATATCTGATGAAATGCTCATTGGCATATACTCATTGATGTTATTACCCCTGCCGAAAGCTAAAAGACGACCATCTTTTAATTCAACTACCCCTGCATGAATGCCTGCTATCCACCCACCAGTTTTCATCTCTTCAAAGGATGGTTTTGCAGATTCTATTCCCGGATCAAACCATGAAATTCCATCATCTTTACTTATATGGATTGCGGTACCCCCTTCTCCTCCGGTTACAGCATCACACGGCACAACAATTGAGAAGTCAGATGTTTTAATTACTCCCGCAATTGGCATGTTACGCAAGCCATGTTCCGGATTAATCCAATAAGGTTTTGTCCATGTAGCGCAATTATCTATGCTGGTTCGCATAAAGAGTGCCAGATCTCCCCATCCGTGACTGACCCCTACTCCTTGAAAATGATAAATACGTTTGCTGAACTTATCCCACCAGATAGAAGTGGCGTGCATGTTTCTGTCAGGGACTTTATAAAACACTGATGGGGCGTCCCATTCGACTTTTTCTTTTCTTAGACGGGCTGCAACAACAGTTAATTCCCTTCCAGGTTCAGTATTAGTTGAATACCAGGTAACAAATAGATCTCCATTGGGAAGTGATGTAATATCCGGACAATGATTGTGTGTATAATACAAAGGGCCATTTGAGCCCTGGCAAACATTTTGAAAATAAATAGGGCTTTCAAAATATGGCTTCTTTGAATTTATCTCATTTTCCCACTTCCAATCTTTTTGGTTTATATCTGTAGCCCATCTTTCCTCCTCCAACAAGTGTATGGGATCTGTAGAAGGCATTTCTGCCTCAACAATACGAAATCCTACCAAAAAATTCTTATCATCAGGAAGCATCCCTAATCTGTTAGAACTGCGCAAGTATTCGATCTTCGTATTATGGCTTCCTCCCCTGGTTACCTTAAAATCACCTTCGGAACATCCAACAGGATCCGTTTGGATTTCTTCCTGATAAGGTCCGTACCAGTCAAGGCACCATTCTTCTACAAGTCCGTGCATATTATGCAATCCCCATTGGTTAGGCGGAGTTCTGCCAACAGTCAAGTCAACCTGTTTGGGATACCATTCGTCTTTTTGGTTTAGATGGTATCTTCCTGGCAAACTATCACCTGTGTTGAAGGTAGTAGTAGTTCCAGCACGGCATGCATATTCCCATTCAGCTTCTGTTGGCAGCCTGTATGGTTTACCCTCCCTTAGGCTTAACCATTTAGTAAATGCTACAGCTTCATGCCAGCTAACAAATATAACAGCTTCATCATCTTTGTACGAAAGACTCCGTTTCCCTCGGATTGATTTATGATCAGGATCGAATTGTTCATATTGTGCATTAGTTATGGGAGTAGTGCTCATTAAAAATGAATTGGAGATATTAACCTCCCTGACTGGCTTTTCATCAAATTCTCCTGATTCAGATCCCATATAAAATGACCCTGATAAGATTTTAACAAAATTCATCCCCAGAGAATTTATCATTACCTCATTTTCAAAGAGCGGTATTGCCAGTTTTGTTTTTTCCAGAGATTTCATTTCTAATTGACTTGTACTTTTTTGCTTTAGACTGGTTGAAACGAAAAAGGTGGTGACCAGGAATAGTAATGAAGAAACGAGCAGAGGATTTAGCTTTAAGGTAATTTTCAGACCATTCATAATGGATTTATTTTATTAATAATGGATATTATGTTTCAGATGATTAGATAGATATTAAAAAGATAATTAATTGCCTTTATTTGGAGGTGCTACAGCCATTATATATCTAAATATGTTTTCGATTTTCTTTAAATCTGTCAAATACAACGACATAATCAGTTGAATTATCTCCTTATTTTTATGATGTCAGATAATGCCAGTGTTCAAGCATTTCCAGGCATTCGTCTCGAGATTCTGGAAAAACCATAGGACGGAGGATAACACGAGCCCCGGTACGAGCTGTCAGTTTTCCAATCCGATCAATGTATTTTTCCCAGGTTTCATCTGGTTCTTCCACAATTCTGCTATATAGTATTGTTCCTGTTTTTGAACACTGTTCTAGCAACCACTGAGTATCATATTTTTCGGGATTTCCGAGATCAATGGCTTTAACCTCAGGTAAAGCAGTTAGCTGTGTAAAAAGTGTTGGATGATATCCACAATAATGGAGAAAAGCTCCACCAAAAGGTTGTGATGCTTGTTTGACATTTGGTATTATTAATTGTTCAATCATTTCCGGTGGTAAAAGTATGGCAGAGTCTTCTGAGAGCCTTGCTCCTGCGTGAGGAAAGTAAATTCCCTGTTCGGTAGCATGGCCATGTATCATTGTTTCTGATTCTTCATTCAGTTCAACCTTTAATGTTTTTGTTGCTCTGATATAAAGTTGTAAGCAGATTCCCATCAATTCAGTAACCCAATTGCCTTCTTCAGTATCAAGTACAGATGTAAATATTTCATCTCCGAAAAGCAAATGGGCAATATCGAATACTCCTTGGGTATCAGGCAAATAAGCAGCTACTTGTTTTTCTCCTTTTATTCGGTGAATTTTATAAAAATCAGCAGCTAGCCTGAAAATTACAGATTCAATCAGATTACGATTTTGGGCGACCCGGATTTCTTCTATTGTTAATGGCTTCCCGGGCCAAGGCATAGAATCCTCAGGTATCTGGAATGATTGCCCTACCATTGCAGGGATTGTAACCACACCCAGATTTGGTCGAATTGCAGGAATACCATCAGTAGGCCACCCCATAACTGCTTTTGCTCTTCTTATTTCAGATTCCCACATAGCAAGAGGATCCCAAAATCGATTTTGATAACAGTTCAAATCATACAAAGCGTTACGAGATGGAGGAATCAGAATAAGGCTGGGTCCCTGACCATGCCAAAATCTTTTATGCAACTCAATTTTATTGATCATGTGAATAAGTGAGTTGAAATAAGATGAATATTTGCGCCCAATAGAAAGAATATGAATATGTTAAACGGGTTATATTCTATTACAACTTTGCTAGTTCGTTTTTAAAGAGAAAAAACAATGACAAGTAGTAAATGTCCCAGAAAAATGCTATAAAATTTAACTTTTTTTAATGTACAATTAAGATTAATTACTGTTATGGATGTTCAAAGCTTATAAAGAATTAACAATCCATGTATTGATTACAATTATGAAATACATGTTTTTTCATTAATCAGAAAGTAATCTTACATCAGTAATCTTTTTTGGCATCCAAACCTGCATTTGCCCTTTGCCTCTATTAGCCCAAGAATAGTATGGTATAGCAGTTACTTTATTTATTTCCGTACTTACATTTCTGCCATCAGCAGATACTACTGCAACAGGAGTATCTGCCTGTAATACAACTATTCCATTAAGAAAGTCAGGTTTGAATTCGGCTTTTAAAGTGATATCATCAGGGATCAGTATATTCATCACTTTCCCTCTATTGTCTTCATGTTCAAAACAATAAACCAGAGGACCTCTTTGAAGAGCAACGCGATTGTGGTTTTCTTTTATTGCCTTAACAGCTATTATTTTGCGCACGGGCATTGGCATACTTAATAAGACCAAATCTCCTTTTTCCCATGTTTTATTAATAACCGCATAACCATTGACCATTTTAAAATCTACAGGAGTCCCATTGAGAGATAAAGAAATATGTTCGTTAGAGTTATCGGAATAGAAATAAGTATCTCCTGGTACCGGTTGATTAGTCGCCCAGCCTGGAATGCGTATATACAGGTCAAATTTTGTCCGTTTTTCAGGAACAACAGAAATTTGAATTTCACCATCCCACGGGTAATTTGTTGACTGTTTCACTTGTATATTTTTGCCATTTATATCAATTAATGCTGAGCTTCCTATAAAAAGATTTATCCATATTGCATTATCAGATTTTGTATAGATATAGTCGCCTACAGACTCAACTAACCTTGCAATGTTAGATGGACAACAAGCCGTACCAAACCATTCGCTTCTTGAATGGTTACCGGTTGAAGCTAATGGGTTTCTATAGAAGAACCGATCTCCGAATATTGATAGACCAGCTAGTGCACCATTATACAGACTTCTTTCCAAAACGTCGACGTATTTGCTTTCACCAGTAAGCAAGTTCATGCGCTGATTCCAAAACACCATGCCAACTGATGCACAAGTCTCACAATATGCTTGTTCGTTGGGCAGGTCATAGTCAATACTGAATCCTTCATTCCTGCCTGATGATCCAATACCTCCGGTCAGATACATATTCCTGTACACCACATCTTCCCATAACTGTTTCATGGCATTCATATAACCCGTATCCCCTATGGCTGATCCAACATCGGCAGCCCCTGTATATAAATACATTGCCCGTACCGCGTGTCCGGTGATCTGAGTCTGTTCTTTTACGGGAATTCTGTCCTGACAATAATCCTGGTTATCTGTCCAGTTTCTGAAATATCCATGGCCCCTTTGTTGCAGAAACCAATCAGCCAGTGCCAGATATCTTGTATCTCCGTTTGTTTTGTAAAGTTTTACGAGGGCTAATTCAATCTCTTGATGGCCTGATACCCAATGTCTATTTTGAAGCCTAAATGTAGAATCGATATGATTTGCAAAACGAATCGCAACATTTAATAATTTATACTTTCCTGTAGTTTTGTAATAAGCCACAGCAGCTTCAATAAGATGGCCGGCACAATAGTCCTCATGCTTATCCATATCAGTCCATCTTTCACTGACATTTTCCAGAGTGTAAAAGGTATTCAAATATCCATCTGGTAATTGTGCTGCTGCAATCTTATCTATCCATTCATCGGCTTTTCTTTCAAGTGCAGGATTAGGATGGTTTTTTAATGAGTATGCAATAGCTTCTAGGGCTTTATATACGTCAGAATCATCATAGTATATCCCTTCGTGTTTTTCTCCTTTTTTAACAGCAGCTTTCTCGAAATTCCTTATGCGTGCAGTTTTAGTTTCGGTTTGATTTATACAAACAGGGATGGTTACTTTGCTGACTGTATAGATGCGTGGTTTCCAAAAAATGTCTTCAATTTCTACCTTAGAGAAGCTAACAGGTTCCATTTTTTGAAATGAGATTTGTGCTTCTGATTTAAGAATAGAGTAAAGCAGAAAGCATAATGAAATAGAAAATATATATTTCATGTGAAAATAAAATTATTATATTAATGATAATTAAGTGGTTCACATGGAACCTTCATTATTTTCATTTTCTTATTGTGTAAAATTGTACATGAAGGTTTCATACGTAAATTATTAAGCAAAAATTTAAAGCAAATTTAGAAACAGATTTAAAAGTTTAAATTTCATAATTGTGCTCTTAACAACAGTTGTATTAGTTTTTATCTGTGCTGAAAACGGTTACAGATGTTCCTTTTCATGCGCATTTTTGGAAAAACGAAAAATCCCTAAGGCATCCGGTACATGAAAGTCAGGTTCAGGAATCTTAAGTTCGATCCAACTAAGCCAATGCTCCTTTAAACCCGAAACTGATTTTTCAAAGTCTGCCCTAAACAACCCGACATAAAAATCTCTCGAAATATCAATTCCCATTTTTTCAATACAATTAAGAGGAATTGCGACCTCTACCTGGTAACCTTCTGAATAAATCTTACTTGCAGTCTGAATTCCATCAATGTTCCACTTATCATCAAACTTTCTATAGTAAGTTGCCATATAGTCAAGTATACGACCCAAAGGATCAATCTCAATACAAAAATATTCTTCCATTGAAGTATTTTTTGAAAGAAACAATTCAACCCTGTCTTCAGATGCGATATCAATTTCACTATCTATAGAATCTTTGAAAACCAGATTTTGATCTTCAGTTCGAAAATTAATGTATAAGTTTACAGAGTCATATAATGCCTGGAATATAGTAAGTGGAGGAGTATTATCTTCCCATGGTAAAAAAAAATCACATAACACTTTGGATTCTCCCCATGCATCGTCATCTAGTATTCCATCCAGACTAATATAATGTTTATTGATATAATTTACCTCGTAAACAGGAATCTCCATTTCTATTGAACAAGAAATACTTATCAGAAAAAATAACATAAATGATAAACCAATACACTTCATTGAGTTTATAATTTATTAATTAAACGTCCTGCCCTTGCTGCTACAAGCTGACTAGGCAAACAATAATCTGCTTTCTTGCTACCCTTGGGATCTCCCGGAAAATTAAATTGTTCGTAAGCAGTTAAATGACCTTCACACTGATGATAAGACACATGGCCATACAGAGAAAGCAGAAAGTCATTTTCTCTTCCTAGCTTCCATAACGAATATAAGTAATCGTATAATGGCCAGTCATCTAAAGAAGTCATAAAGCGGGTCATACCACAAAATTGCCCCCCCCCGTTCAACCGTGCATCAACCAGACGATTTGCCATATCAGTTGGTAAGATATCGCTGGATAACAACTCTAACCAATAGCGATAATTAGTGTAGCTGGCTTCCCTCCCATCTGTCAGTCGCTCAGGATTTAGTTTATTCCCATAAAGAGCAGGTAACCACCATGCATCTTTTTTGGAAGGCCATGTTTTGTTGATTGCAGTAAGTGTGTCTTCTTTTAATCTGTCAGCCGCTTTTAAGATTGTATCAAAAGTTGTTGTCGGGATTGCTTTTGCCATTTGACAGAGGTTTACCCATTGTATAAGCCCTTTTACAATCCAGGCATTATTGTGAAAATATTTACCCAGATCACTCCTCGTATCTGCTTCCGGTACCCCTGCGATGAGGCCATCTTCATCCTTCAAAGCTTTAGAATGAAGCTGTAATACATATTCGGCTAATAAATTAATTTTTGGAAAGCAATCATCCCACCAGCCTTCCTTTCCAGCTCTTTTATAGAGAATAGCTGCAGTATGTAGTATCTGTCCATATTCAACGAGCGACGGGCCATAATAATGAATAGTCCCGTCTGCTGCTCCATGAATCGGCCATCCGTTTTGATTAATAAATTTAGTGATCCAATAATGAAATAGTTCTGAAGCTCGTTTATTCATTCCCCAGGCAGAGAGCGCATCGATTGTTGCAATAATAGTGGGAGGAAATCCGTCATGAGCCACTCCTGCGTAGAATCCAACTCCGTATTTCGGATGATTTCTCTCAAAAGTAGCATCAATATGGGCAAGCCCAACTTTAATAGATAAATCCATATACGGATGTCCGGTATCGATCGCAGGGAATGTTTTTAAATTTCTGATATTTCCCTGTATTTCATTCGGATCGAATGCAGGTTCACCTTGTGGTCGGGGAAACAATCCGAGTATCTGATCAAGGTCAGGTTTCCCCTTAATCATATCATAAACAGGATCTTTCATCATTGTCAGCCATCTATCAATTTGACATGCATCATTATTGGCCGAAAAAGAAAGTGAAGGGGGAAAAAATGCTATGGTTGAAATGGTTCCGGTTTGTTTAATAAATCTTCTTCTACTTATTTTATTCATTTTATGGATTTTTGTTATTTCTAGCTCAAAACTTGATTTGAATTTTAACTTTCAGAATAATCCATCTACGCATTTAAAAATTCAAGCTGGGACAATATCTATTACATAATACAAAAGGTACTTATAATAAAGAAAATGTAGCTGTTAAATCTATATCCTTCATGTAGTTTCTTTATGATTGATTAATTAAGCGTCCTGCCCTGGCTGCCACCAATTGACATGGTAAACAATAATCTCCACTTCTACTCCCCTTGGGATCACTTGGAAATCTGATTGATTCATAAGCCGTCAGGTGGCCTTCACATTGATGGTAAGCAACATGACCATACAAACTTAATAAGAAATCATTTTTTCTACCCAGGCGCCATAAACCATAAAGATATTCCGTCAAAGGCCAATCATCGAGAACATCAAATACACGCGTCATTCCACAAAATTGTCCCCCCCCGTTCAGACGGGCATTGACTACCCTGTTTGCCATATCCTCAGGCAATATTTCACTGGACAACAACTCAAGCCAATAGCGGTAATTTGTATAGCTGGCTTCACGTGTTTCAGTCAAATGCCGTGGACGTGTAATGTCTCCTAACCTTGCCGGAAGCCACCAATCACATTGGTCGGCAGGCCAGGTCTCCTGAATTGCCAAAAGAGTATCCTCTTTAAGTTTTTGAGCAGTTATCCTGAATATCCCGATGGATGTGGAAGGAGTTGAATGCTTCTTTTCACATAAATTTGCCCACTGATTAAATCCCTTTACAATCCAGGCATTGTTATGAAAATACTTGGCAACCTGATCCCGGGTATCAGCTTCAGGAACTCCTGCAATCAATCCGTCTTCTTCAGATGCTATGGATATAAGACGCAACAGGTACTCTGCAATGAGGTTAAGTTTGGAAAAGCCTTCTTTCCACCATCCCTTTTCACCGGCTCTTTCTTCCAACAATGTTGCTGTATGCAAAATTTGTCCATACTCACTGATGGAAGGTCCATAATAATCAAATGTACCATCTTCTTTCACAAAATTCCTAAGCCAGTAATTAAAAAGCTGGGCAGCACGATTATTCATTCCCCAGGTTGATAATGCGTCAACTGCAGCAATAATAGTCGGTGGAAATCCATCGTGTTCAACCTGGTTATAAACTCCCACTCCATATTTCGGATGATCACCCTGGAAAGTTGCATCGATATGGGCTAGGCCCGTTTTTATCGATAAATCAAGAAACGGGTGGCCTGTGTTAATTTGAGGGTGTGTTTTCAATTTTTTTATGTTTGCCTGTATCACTCTCGGATCAATTGCCGGTTTCCCTTGTGGTCGGGGAAACAATCCGAGGATCTGATCAAGGTCAGGTTTCCCCTTAATCATATCATAAGCAGGATCCTTCATCATCCTCTGCCATTTTCCTACCTGGTTTTCGCCATTATTCCCCAAAAAAGTTAATGACGGAGCAAGCATAACCATTGTTGAAGTGATAGTGGTATTTCTTATAAAATTTCTCCTGTTGGTTTTACTCATTTAATGATTTATTAAACAATAATTACCTCTATAATTTATTAACAAGGCGACCTGCCCTGGCTGCAACAAGCTGACAGGGGAGACAGTAATCAGCCCGTTTGCTTCCTAGAGGATCTCCAGGAAAACTCATCTGTTCAAAAGCAGTCAGGTGGCCTTCGCACTGAGCATAAGCTATATGACCATATAAACTCAATAGAAAATCATTTCTCCTTCCAACTGACCACAAACCATATAAATAATCTGTTAATGGCCAGTCATCAATCCAGTCAAGAAAGCGTGTCATCCCACAAAATTGACCTCCCCCGTTTAAACGGGCATTGACCAGCCTGTTAGCCATATCTAAAGGTAATATCCCACTTGAAAGTAATTCAGGCCAATATCTATAGTTTGTATAGCTTGGCTCATTACCTTCAGCCAATTCTCGTGATGATGGAAACTTATTGGATGATACATCAAATTTCAGTTCAGTAAATACAGTTGTCAGATAATAAGGACGGGTAATTTCACCCATTCTTGCAGGTAACCACCAATCGCATGGATCATCAGGCCAGGTTTTCCTAATCGCGGTCAGTGTATCTTCCTTCAGCTTTTGAGCAGCCTTCCTTATGATCCCAACAGACGTGGATGGAGTAAATCTTGTCTTTTCACATAAATTAATCCATCGCTCAAGTCCTTTTACTACCCAGCCATTATTATGAAAATAAATATCGACCTGGTCACGGGTGTCAGCCTCTGGAACACCCGAAATAAGCCCGTTTTCCTTTGAAGCCGATGAAATTAATCGTAACAGATATTCTGCAATCAGATTGAGCTTTGGCAATCCTTCATTCAGCCATCCTCTGCCACCCGCTCTTTCTTCCAAAGTTGTTGCTGTATGCAACATCTGCCCGTACTCGCTGATGGATGGTCCATAATAATCAAATGTGCCATCTTCCTTAACAAAATTAGTCAGCCAGTAGTTAAAAAGCTGGGCTGCACGAACATTTACACCCCAGGAAGATAGTGCGTCAACTGCAGCAATTATAGTTGGAGGAAAGGTATCATGCTCAATACGGCTGTACACCCCTAGTCCATATTTCGGATGATCGCCCTGGAATGTGGCATCGATATGTGCAAGACTTGTTCTAATTGACAGGTCAAGAAACGGATGACCGGTGTTGATTTCAGGGATTGTTTTCATTTTTGCGATATTTGCCTGGATCACCCTTTGATCAATTGCTGGTTTGCCCTGAGGTCTGGGAAACAATCCCAGAATCATATCCAGATCAGGCTGCTCTTTAAAAAAATCATAAACAGGATCTTTCATCATCCGTTGCCATTTCTTCACCTGGTTGCCATCACTAATTCCCGAAAAAGCAAATGATGGCCTCAATACAAACATGGTTGATATCATTGAAGTGTTTCTTATGAAACTCCTTCTGCTCGTTTTTAACATGATATATGCTTTTTTATGATTTATTAATTAAGCGTCCTGCCCTCGCAGCTACAAGTTGACATGGAAGGCAATAATCAGCCCGTCTACTCCCTTTGGGATCGTCAGGAAAACTAGTCTGCTCATAAGCGGTCAAGTGATCCTCACACTGAGCATAAGCTACATGGCCATATAAACTCAGCAGGAAATCATTTTTGCGCCCCAGTGACCACAAGGCATATAGGTAGTCTGTTAAAGGCCAGTCGTCAAGCCAATCCATAAAACGTGTTGTACCACAAAATTGTCCCCCACCGTTCAAACGAGCATTTACCAGACGGTTGGCCATATCGGATGGTAATATCCCGCTTGATAATAGTTCAAGCCAATAACGATAATTTGTATAACTGGCTTCCCGGGTTTCTGTAACATAACGTGGCCGGACAAGTTCACCCAATTGAGCAGGAAGCCACCAATCGCATGGATCTTCCGGCCAGGTTCTCCTGATCGCGGTCAGTGTATCTCCCTTCAGCTTTTGAGCAGCCTTCCTTATGATCCCAACAGACGTGGATGGAGTAAATCTTGTCTTTTCACATAAATTAATCCATCGCTCAAGTCCTTTTACTACCCAGCCATTATTATGAAAATAAATATCGACCTGGTCACGGGTGTCAGCCTCTGGAACACCCGAAATAAGCCCGTTTTCCTTTGAAGCCGATGAAATTAATCGTAACAGATATTCTGCAATCAGATTGAGCTTTGGCAATCCTTCATTCAGCCATCCTCTGCCACCCGCTCTTTCTTCCAAAGTTGTTGCTGTATGCAACATCTGCCCGTACTCGCTGATGGATGGTCCATAATAATCAAATGTGCCATCTTCCTTAACAAAATTAGTCAGCCAGTAGTTAAAAAGCTGGGCTGCACGAACATTTACACCCCAGGAAGATAGTGCGTCAACTGCAGCAATTATAGTTGGAGGGAATGTATCATGTTCAACCATGCCATAAGTCCCAACTCCATATTTCGGATGATCGCCCTGAAAAGTGGCATCTATATATGCCAAACCTGTTTTAATTGATAAATCAAGAAACGGAAGACCGGTGTTGATTTCAGGTACTGTTTTTAGCTTTTTTAAGTTCGTTTGTATTACTCTTGCATCAAAAGCGGCCCTGCCTTGTGGCCTGGTAAACAATCCCAGAATCCGGTTCAGGTCAGGTTTCCCATTAAGTATTTCATATGCAGGATCTTTCATCATCCTCTGCCATTTTTCTACCTGGTCATCAACATTTTTTCCCGGAAATACAAGTGTTGGAGCAATTAATGCAAATGTAGAAGCAGTTGCAGTATTTCTTATAAAATTTCTTCTGTCTATTTTACTCATAACATTAGGATTTTAAAATTTAAACAATATTTACCTGTAGAAATTATTAAATATTTAAATGAATAGCGAATGCAGAAATAATGTTGCTGGAAAGAAAATAATAACTTTCAGAAGGATTAGGATTTGTTTAATAATCTTCCTGCTCTTGCTGCTACAAGCTGACATGGCAAACAATAATCAGCTTTTTTGCTGCCTCCAGAATCTCCCGGAAAGTTAAACTGTTCGTAAGCTGTCAAATGCCTTTCACATTGACTATAAGCAATATGGCCATATAGACTAATCAGAAAATCCTTTTCCCTCCCCAGACGCCATAAGCTGTAAAGATATTCAGTCAATGGCCAGTCATCTAGCCAATTCATGAACCGTGTCATTCCACAGAACTGACCACCCCCGTTTAATCGAGCATCCACTAATCTGTTTGCCATGTATTCCGGTAAGATACCACTGGAGAGCAACTCAAGCCAATAGCGATAATTGGTATAACTAGCCTCACGTGTCTCTGTGATATAACGAGGTCTTGCAGTATATTCCAATCTGGCAGGAAGCCACCAGTCATTTGGATCAACAGGCCAGGTTCTACGGATTGCGTCAAGTGTGTCTTTTTTAAGTTTTTGTGCTACTTGTCTTATATTATCAATAGATGTTGATGGAATTAAATGTGTCTTTTCACACAAATCTGCCCATTGTTCAAGTCCTTTTACCACCCAAGCGTTGTTATGGAAGTATTTATAAATCTCATGACGTGTATCTGATTCTGGCACTCCAGAAATTAATCCGTCATCCTTTATAGCAGCAGAATGAAGTCTCAATAGGTACTCCGCCATCAGATTCAGTCTCGGGAATCCTTCTGTCAGCCACCCTGATGCTCCACAACGGGCTTCCAAAATTGCTGCAGTATTTAACAACTGCCCATATTCTGAAATAGATGGTCCAAAAAAATCAATTGTCCCATCATCAATTACAAAATTATTTAGCCAAAAATTGAATAGCTCAGCTGCTCTTTTACATATTCCCCAGGTTGAAAGTGCATCCACCGTAGCAATAATGGTCGGTGGAAATCCATCAGCATAACGTTTGGCATATTGACCAACTCCATATTTTGGATAATTTCCCTGGAATGTTGAATCGATATGGGCAAGTCCTACTTTAATAGACCGATCCAAAAAAGGATGGCTCGTGTTTATTGGAGGAGTAGTTTTTAACTTTTGCACGTTCATCTCAATTAACTGTGGATCAATGGCAGGCTCACCCGTTTGACGGGGAAACAAACCCAGGATCTGATTCAGATCCGGTTTACCTTTTATCAGGTCAAATACCGGATCTTTCATCATCGCTCTCCATTTATCTACCTGTTCACATTCATCATTTTCGGAAAATACCAATGAGGGTGCAAAAAATACTATTGTGGAATAAGCAGCAGTATTCTTGATAAAGTATCTCCTTACCATCTGAATATTGTTAATTATTGAACTAAAAGAAACAAAACAAATAATTTAGTAAAGGCCTCTGAGCAATATCTCAGAGGCTTTTACAAGAATCCTTTTGTTACTAATAATTTGGATTCTGCACCAGATTTGGATTAGCATCTATAGCACCCTGTATTATTGGAAATACTGTTCTGTAATCGCCATTGGGCTTGTGAGATAACCAGCTTTTTTTTGTAAAAATCCCAAATCGTATCAAATCTCTTCTTCGTGTAGCTTCAACAGAAAATTCCCAGGCAAGTTCATCAAGAAACCTTCCATATTGAATCGGATCAGTATTTCCGGGATCAACCGTAACATAATTCTCTACATAACCATATTGATAGGAAGAGTTTTCCAACAACTGATCTCCTGTAACAGTTGCTTTTTCAGGATAATCTAAAAAGGCACGCTGACGAACCTGGGTAACAATATCTGCTGCTTGATCCTTTTGTCCAGTTCTCAACAAGGACTCAGCCTTCATCATTAAAACCTGGGCATATCTGAATAATGGAAAATCATTGCTTAGGCTGTTTTTTGCACCCATACGGTACTCAAATTTTTTAATTCTGGCTCCTTCATTTTCACCTACAAATATTCCATCCGGAAGTTCTTTTGTAAATACTAGAGGTTCTCCCTTTTTTTCATATGCACAAAGTATGGGCGTAACTCCGTCAGCTGCGTATTGCGGCCCTATTATATAAGTATACTCAAAACGAATATCATCAGGATCATAAGTGTCCAGAAATAGCGGATTACCACAAAATCCTCCTGCACCCCATGGGCTGCCTTCCAGGTTGTATGTTGCTTTACTTGAAGCATGTAAAGAAAAATTATGCAAAGAATTACCCGTGGCATATATTTCATCGTAGGGTATTACAAAAATATTCTCCTGAGAAATCTCATTATTTGTAAGGAAGTTAGTTCGGTAATCGGGTTCCAGAATATACTTCCCTGAATTTATTATGTCATTACACTCAGTGATGCACTCATTCCATTGGGATTGCCCTGTATAAACTTCAGCATTTAGGTATACATTGGCCAACAATGCTTTCGCTGCCCATTTGTTAAAACGTCCGTACATTTTCGTACCGGTGTCCTCAGAAAGATTGGGAATTGCTGCCTTTATCTCATCAACCACAAACTGATATATCTCAGCGCGTGGTGTTTTAGCAGGCATCTCTGAAGAAACTTCCTTGACAAGCGGAGCATCACCAAAATTATCAAGAATCAACCAATTGTATAAAGCCCTTGCCACTTTCATTTCAGCAACAAATGTTTCTTTGCTCTCGCCGACAGGAATCGGAATCTCGCCTGATTCAAACTGTTCAATTATACGAGTAGCATGAATAGCTCCTTTGTATAAAGGAGCCCAAGTGTCGTCAAGCTGCCATTCCAGCGAAGTCCATGAATGTTGCATAAACCGCCTCCACAGCCCTGCATTATCCCAACCAGTTGCATTTGCAGGGCGAACATTAAGATCAGCCGAGCATTCCTGAATCATCCACCAACAAACAGTTGATCCGTACAAACTGCGCATGTTTGAATAAACCGGACCAATAACATTATAGGCTTCATTTGTTGAATAAACATAATTGCCTCCAGTTAAATCTGAATACACAACTTCATCAAGGTCATTATCACAAGCTGTAACTATAAGTAGTGATAAAATAAATATTCTGTATAACAATTTTTTCATAACTATCCCATTATTAAAAATTAATATTTACACCCAAGGCAAAACTCCGGGTAGCTGGATATCTATCCCTATAATCTACACCTGGCGCCAAGCCGCTTATATTGACCTCAGGATCTATTCCCTTATAACCAGTAATTACCAGCATATTCAAACCCGAAGCATATAATCTCATTTCCTTAATTAATGAAGAACTCTTAAAAACCACGTTGTAACCTAAGGTAACATTGTCAATTTTCCAGAAATCGCCATTTTCAATATAGTAGCTAAGCATTTTATAGTCTTCCATATCATAAAGAGGTCTTTTACCATAAACATTATGATAAGCAGATTTAAGGATATTTCCACGTGAAAGATTAGCGGGTGTTTCATAGAATATGCGTGATTCATTCATAATCTGGTAGTCAAACGCACCGCGCATATTAATATCCAGATCAAAATTCTTAAATGTAAGTGTGTTATTCCAGCTTAAGTAGTATTTTGGCAAACCGTTTCCTGTAATGCGCTTATCTTCTGCAGAAGCCTGTGCTATGGGTTTTGGGGTACCGTCATTTCCGAGAATAATCCAGTGCCCGGCATCATCAATATCAATAGACTCATATGTCCAGAAATTACCGATCTCACCACCTTCTTCAACACGGTGAGTAGTTTCCTGAATCGGTTCACCGATATAGCCTGTACTGAAGTAACCTCCCTGAACTATAAATTCATCACTTGAAAGTGCCACAAGTTTATTTCGGTTTGCCGAAAAGTTAACAGTTGATATCCAATTAAAATTTGGGCCTTCAAGAGGTGTCCCTCTTAATTGAATTTCAATTCCCTTGTTTTCCATGACCCCTGCATTGGCCACAATGGTATTATAAAGGTAGGGGGGCATAGGCACATTATAATCCCATAATAAATCTTTAGTTGTGCGTTTATAAAGGTCTATTGAACCAGTTAGCCTGTCCCTTAGTATTCCAAAATCAAGCCCGATATTGGTTTCTTCTTTACGTTCCCAACTCAGAGCTGGATTGGGATTGGTTACAGGAAGAATAACCGGAGTCCATTGGTTGTTTAAAATGTAATATGCCCCATAACCCAGTCTACTTTGTGACATGTAAGGATTTGTAGGCTCAGTTCCTGTAATACCAAAACCAGCTCTGACTTTAAGACTGCTCATGAATTCTATATCACTCATAAATTGTTCGTTCTTTATATTCCACCCAACAGAAGCAGCTGGGAAATTGCCCCACTTATGATCTTTTCCAAATTTTGAAGATCCTTCGTGACGCATACTCATCATTAACAAATATTTATTCGCGTAATCATAATTTATCCTAAAAAAGTAGCCGATAAGCTTTGTTTCTTGTTTATAGCTTGACATTGAAGCTTCACCACGTTTTAAAGCTTGTCCTGTTGACATGTTATTATATGAATACAAATCGCTTGGAAAATCGAAATTAGTCATCGAGAAAGATTCATATTTGTCATTCTGCCAGCTATATCCAAGTAATCCGACGATATTATGATTATTGATCGATTTAGTGTATTGCCCAAATAATTCTAAAAGATCGGTTACGCTTTTACCTGTATTGCGGGATGCATATCCATTCCTTGAGTTTAAAACTGTAGAAAAATGCCTTTTCGTTTCGCTATACCCACTCATTGAGCTTGATAAATTATGTGAAGCCACCATTCTCAATGAAAGATCATTTATCGGCATATAATTTAAAGAACCAAAGGTTTTTAAGCTGCTATTAACAGCCTCTCCTCTTGTTTCATTTAATAAAGCAACCGGATTTGAATAATTATTTACACCCGGATGTTCAGTCCAAACTCCATTTTCATCCTTTATCGGATCAGTCGGATTATATGTCAACGCCATTCTGTATACAGAGGAACTTATACCCGGAAAATATTTCTGTTCCTGTCCCATTAGATTTCCATTAATCCTTAATTTCCCGTTAAACAAAGAACGGTTTATCTCCAATCTGGGAGTAAAAATATTATTATCAGATTTCCTTATTAACCCTTGCATTCCTTCATAATTCAGGTTAATGATATAGTTTCCCTCAGTATTCCCTCCTTTAAGACTTATATTGTAAATTTGGGAGATGGGTGTTTGTGTGATTTCATCAAGCCAGTCTGTACTGGCGCCATAATCAATAGCACCGGGCTTATTTTGTGCTACTAATTCTCGATATTCGGCAGCATTCAAGAAATCCAATTTTTTTGATATTGTCTGGACAGCAACATTAGTATTAACCTCAATTGTAACAGGCATCTCACCTTTAACCTTTTGAGTTGTTATCAGGATTACTCCATTCGATCCCCTTGTTCCGTAAATTGCTGCAGCTGATCCGTCTTTAAGCACGTCTATTGATTCAATGTCCATAGGTGCAACTGATGATAAGGACCCAGGAATTCCATCAATAATTACTAATGGCTCAGCCCCAGCTTTTAAAGAAGTAACTCCCCTTAAAGATATTTGTGACTTGGTCAATGGATTAGCATCAGGTTTTACTATGCCCAGTCCTGCTATTTTACCAGTAATTAATTGAGCGACGTCAGCAATCGATCCCTTAACAAAATCATCTGCTTTAACACTGGATATTGCACTAGTTAATTGACCTTTTCTTTGCGTGCCATAGCCAACTACTACAACTTCATCAAGGCCCGTCATCTCCGCCTCCAAAACTACATTCAATGTGGTCCTCCCTTCTAACGGAACTTCTTTATTACTATACCCGATAAATGAGAAAACTAATGTTGCATTCATATCATTTACAGATATGCTGTAGATCCCATCTGCATCGGAAACAGTCCCGATAGTTGTCCCTTTAACCATAATGTTTACGCCGGGCATTGCTTCTCCCGAAGAAATATCTGTAATTTTCCCTGTTACTAAAAAACGTTGCTGCTGAACCTCTCCATTACTTTTTTTTGGAAGCAGGAGAATGAGGTCGTCGTCTAAAATTCTGTAATTTATACTTTGATTATCGAAAAGCTCATTAAGAATTTCCTCAATAGAATTTTCGGATGCAATCAAATCGACTTTACGGTCTACATCTATCTGTTCACGCTGGAAGAAAAACCTGAAATTGCTGTTCGATTCTATCTGTTTTAATACTCCTGCAACCTGTTCATTCTTTACTTCAAAATTGAACTTTGTCGCCTGGGAGAACACAGTTGCCGAAACCTGCAGACACATAACTAGTGTAAAGAATAATGTGAATTTCATCTTTAGCAATATTTTCTGCTTGTTCTCGCATAATGCGAAGCATTGGTTTAGAAATTTTTTCATAGATTTGTTCGGTATTAAGTTAATAATGGTGTTGCTACACCGTTAATTAGATGATTAGCCGGACTGGTGTGACAGCACCAACCGGCTTTTTATTTTAGTGTTCTTGTTTGTTGCATAGGCAATTCATTTTAAAATTGTTAATAATACATCATGTCGCGAATTATGTTCTTTGCTCATTTTATTTTCTTCCTACTTATTTCTATTTTCTGATCATTGATTTTATATTCAACAGGCAGTGTCAGCTCCAGTAGATTTAATACCTCAATGATTGATTCATTCTTAATCGTACCATCATAGTGATATTTTAATATTTCCGGATCCACTATTTGGATATCAACGCCATATTTTCTTTCAAGCAGAACAACAAGTTCCTTTAAAGACATATTGACAAAGATTAGTTTGTTCTCTTTCCATGAGTTAAACCATAAGGGTTCAACTTCCATGACGATCATGCTTCCATTTACTTTATTGTAAACAAGCTGCTCTCCTGGTTTAAGAAGAATAGATTCCTCGAATCCTTTACTTGTTGATGAAATAATTACTTCTCCTTTTTCAAGGGTTGTAATCACATTATCATCTTCATAATAAGCTTTTACATTGAATTCAGTGCCCTTTACACTGACATCATAAATTACGGTGTGAACAATAAAAGGTCTGTCTTTTGATTTTTGCACCTGAAACCAAGCTTCACCATCAAGAAAAACCTCACGTTGCCCATCCTTTTTTCCTGTAGCATATTTCAAGGTGGAACCTGAATTAAGATATATTAAGGTGCTATCGGGGAGAATTATTTGAGATACTGATCCCTTTGGTGCCTTGGAGGTATAATAAGATAGTTGAGTTTCTCCGGGAGCTGTAATAATCAATCTTCCAATGACCAGACCAATTAATAATGCAGCAGCAACTTTCATTAACGGATACAATAGCCGGAAACTTTTTTTCTCCCTATCCCTCTTCTCATTGATCATTCTCCATATTTTTTCAAAAAGAGGATTTAGTTTCTTTTTCTCCTCCTCCGTAACATCAATATTATCAAGTATTTCTGTTAATTCTGCTTTTACTGTGAATTCAAGGTTATCAATATGAAAAAGGGATAACATTTCCTGCTGTGCTTTTTCTTCCATATCAGGAGATGATATGTTTCTAAGAAGGTCTTTTATTTTTCTTTCCATAAGAACTTTATATTATTAGTAATACGAACTACTGTCAGCATTTACTCACTCTTTTTAATTATTATTCAAAGGTTGAACTGTGGGCACCCAGATTTTTGTTTACTTTCCAGAGTTGATTGGTTGCATTGTAGCTATTGAAAATTTTTTATTTTCAATTTATTGACTGACAATAAATGATCAAATATATACTTGATCGCTTTCATATCCATGAATTAAAAGTGTAAGGATAGTAAATCAACTCAAATCGATCTACCAATAAGCCTTGAAGATAATAAGGACTAAACTCTTACAGGATGTTTTTAAAAATTAAGGAACTAGCATTAATCATAAAAAGAGAAACAGGAAAAAGAGCAATAAAGCATTATTATTAATCAAACTTCCCTTCAGGTATTGAGTAGCCCTGTAAAGCTGGTTCTCCACTGTACGTTTTGAAAGGTTAAGCTTATCGGCAATCTGTTGGTTGGTTAATCCCTCTTTAGTGCTCAAGCAAAAAATGATCTTCCGTTGTTCCGGCATACTATTAACCAGCGTATTAAGCCTTGAGATCATGTCATTCCATATTACATCATCCCAAGAAGATTCAACTCCTGGTTGATAGTTATATTGTAAAAAATCAGAAAAGGCTTTCTCGATATTCCTTTTGCGGATATAATCATAAATAGAATTGACTGCAATCTTAAAAATGTAGGCTTTAAAATTCAGCACCGGATTGATGTTACAACGTTTTTCCCATAATTTAAGAAAGACATCTTGTGTCAGTTCTTCTGCGTCTGGTTTGTTTTTCAGATAGACAATGGCAAAACGGAAGATTCTAGGACCATATATATTGAATATTTCTTTGAAGGCTCCTTTTTCTCCTGCCTTCAATCCTGAAATTAGTTTTTCATTAATCTGGTTCTGCTCCGTTAATTTTACCATAACTGAACTTATAAGACAAAGTTAAAAAAATGTCTTAACAGACCATTTTTAATTTTGCCTGATTCAAATATTATTTATTCGAGGGACATTCGTAAGATTTTAATCCTTCCCAAACCACCTTAAAACTGTCCAGAACCATCTAATTTAATCTTTGGTTATGTAATTGATAAACCCAGCGTTAAAATTCTCAGATTCGCATCTATTCTGGTGGTCGGAATTAAAAATCTTCTACCTTTGGGCCCATTTTTCTGATTTGAAATTTTGTTTTACGGATTTTTTTCCTTATATTTTTATTACCCGGGATAAAAGGGTATAAAAGTCAATAAATCTGTAAAAATGGAAGAAAAGAAATTTTTAGATGTTCAGGAACTGACCGATTATATACATATGTCAGAGAGTTATGTCTACAAAAAGGTCAGCCTTAATCAAATCCCACACATAAAGCTGGGAACCAGAACCCTGTTCGAAAGAAATCAAATCGATAGCTGGGTGCGTGGCGGAGGCAGAATGGAAGATAACCTTCCACCGCTTCCAAAAGTTTAAAAATAAACCGTTATGGCAACATTTAACATTGTGCTTGACAGGAGGAAAAAGCTTAAAGGTGGAAGGTATAACCTTGCCGTTCGGATGGTCAACATGAATGATGTAATGTACATCAACATACAAAAGATGACAGTAAGTCAGTATGACAAAGTGTTTAACAATAAGTTCAAAGACGAAGAGAGTCGAAAGTTTCTGGATACCTGTAATGGTTATATCGCAAAATGTGAAAAGATATTTTTTGAATTGAAACCCTTCAATAAAGAAATTTTCAGAAAAAGGTTCTGGGAAACCGATAAAGACAAACCAAAGACCTTGCTTCTTTCCGAACTTTTTGATTACTACATTGAAAACAAAGAGAACATCAAACCAACAACAATTGATTCATTAAGGTACACAAGAAACAGGTTTGAGGCTTTCAAGTCTGCTGCAAGTGTCGGAGATGTTACCGTCAGCTTCCTGAAGAAATTTGAGAAGAGTGAAATTGACAAGGATAACTCTCGGGCTACAATAGACCACCACATGAGAAACCTGAGAAGTATTCTGAATTACTTTATCCATTATGTTAAGGTAATACCAAAGGAATATCAATATCCTTTCGGGCCGGGTGGTTTTACAGTTTCAGGTTATTTCCCATCAACACAGGTATTGAAAGAATCGGAAATACAATCTGTAATTGATCTGGATGAATTTCAGTCTGACGAACACAGATTCGCCCGAGATGTTTGGGTGATGCTCTACCGATTCAATGGTGCCAACTTCGCAGATTTACTCAGAATGAAATGGAGCCAGATAAATGGGGATTATATTTTCTTTACCCGAAAAAAGACCGAGGATACAAGAAAAAACAATCGAAAGCCTATCATTGTTCCCTTAACGGATAAGCTTAAGGATTCAATAGCCCGTGTTGGGGATAAAAATAGTCCTTTCCTTCTGGGACTGCTCAAAGAAGGTTATGATGAAAGTTACTTCAAGAACAGAAACCATAAAATAAAGCAGCAGATTAATCGTAATCTGAAAGACATCGGGGATCAACTCGGTTTGTGGCAGCCATTGAATTTGGGATCAGCAAGAGATTGTTATGCCAACACCCTTGATAAGAATAACACTGACATAAAGAAGATAAGTCAGATGTTAGGACATAGCAATGTTGTTATAACTGAACACTATTTGGCCGGACTTAATCCTGATGTTACATTCGGAATAAATGACCCTATTCTTTAGAGTCAATATTGATAAGAAAAATCGGCCAGGTTTTCGGCCAGGTTTTATGAAAACCAGTGAAAAACCATAAAATCCGAAAATCGTAAATGAATGATAATGAAGACCTGTACAAATCAGAACAATCTGGTTCTCAGGGTTTTATCTCACTCATAATCAGGGGGTCGTTGGATCGTTCCCAACTGGGCCCACTTCAAAATCAGATAGTTACACCGTCAAAAAGTGTAACTATTTTTATTGGTGCCAGTTTGGTGCCAGGATTTGGGTGAAAATCTGCCTCTTTTGGCCAATTTTACTACACACCCCAAAGCAGATTCAAAGGAGAATATATAACTCAATTTTCTTTATATTTAACAAAGAGCCCTGCCCGAAGATTTGAACCTTGCGTACCAGGTTTTAAATGCAGATAATTGCGACTGGTTGGATCTTCTTCTATTTGCAAAGTACCTTCCTTTTTCAATATAAAATCTTCTCCTAATTTCAGCTTATCCTGATTACCTTTTTCACCAAATCCAGCTGGGCCACCACCCTTGTTTACCAATTCATTATACCCGATAACAAGTGAATTTGAAAGTGAAAATGAAAATTTCTCATCCCTGTTTAAAATCCAAAAGACATTTGTATTTGTGACAACATTATTATAAAATTTAAGATCATCGGCTGCTGACCATGACCATACATTTGCACCATAATTTCCAATAAAGAGATTGTGATGTACTTCACAATGTTCGGCAGGGCGATCAGAAAACCAGAACACAATTGCGTCTTTACAGTGATAAAAAACACAATGATCAACAACTATTCCATGTCCGCTTGCCAGAATTGCCAGATGGTTGGGAATTGCAACTATATCACCAAGAAACAGGCACTGAGTAATTCTGAGGTCTTCGAGATTCCGACCTTCTCTTACGATTGGATAATTTCGTCTTACCATTCCTTCCTGAGGTCTTTCATGAACTGGTGTACCTAAAATCCTTAACCCCTGTATGGTTACATAGTTTGTTTCGATCTGAATACCATAGGAAGTCCCTCCAAGAGGATCCTTCCGTCCGTTTGGCTTAAAGTCAAGAGGCATGGTTGATACAATTACAGGCATCTTCCCAGGATTCCAATTTTCATCATCTGGTAATAGAGCTGCCCTGATAGTTAGTCGCTGATTGCAAAAAACGGTCAAATTGACCACCTGACGCCGGACTAAACTGACCACCCCGCGCCGGAGCAAATTGACCACCTGTCGCCGGAGCAAACTGACCACCCAAAAAGAGCGATTCTCATGTTTAAAAAGTAAGCAATGATCTTTGCTGTTTTTATAATTATTAACAGCGGGATTATGGCCAATAAAAAGACAGACATGAGTAAACTAAGACAAATTCTAAGGCTCCATGCTCGGGGCGAGAGCAAATTAAAGATTAGCGAGTTAACGGGTGTGTCGCGCAACACGTTAAAAAAATACCTTAAAATATACCAGCGGCTGGGGCTGACACCTGCGGATGTTGATGGAGTCAGCGATAAGCAGCTGGACGAGCTGTTTGGCGAGAACCTGATGCCGGAACCCAGTGACAAGTTCAAAACGCTTGAGGCCATCTTTCCAACAATTGAAAAAGAGCTTAAAAGAAGAGGAATAACAAGACAGATACTCTGGGACAGATATATCTCGACTCATCCTGATGGTTACAGGTTGTCGCAGTTCAAGCATCATTATAACCAGTGGTTTAAACGCAGCAAACCGGTAATGCATATCGAGCATTATGCAGGGGACAAGATGTTTATCGATTTCGCCGGAGAGAAGCTTCATATAGTAAATAAGGAGACGGGAGAGATAACAGAAGTGGAGGTTTTTATATCCGTTCTTGGCGCCAGCCAGCTGACATACGTGGAGGCTGTACTTAGCCAGTGCAAGGAAGACTTTATCTCATGCTGTGAACACGCGCTATATTATTATGGCGGAGTTCCAAAGGCTATAGTACCTGACAATCTGAAGAGCGCCGTAACAAAAAGTTCTCTGTATGAACCCACACTCAACCAGTCATTCGAGAACTTTGCCCTTCATTACAGCACTACCATACTGCCGGCACGATCCTATAAACCAAAAGACAAATCACTTGTTGAAGGGGCAGTCAGGATAGCCTATCAGCGCATCTACTCAGTGCTTGACAGGAAGATCTTTCACTGCCTGGAAGACCTGAACGATGCAATACGAGAGATAGCAGAGATACATAACAACACCCGTTTCTCCGGCAGAACTTACAGCCGCCGGGATCTTTTTGAAGAGATAGAGCGGCCGGTACTTAATCCGCTTCCCACGCTCGCGTATGAGTTTAAGCGCCAGCAATACTCAACCGTTGCCGTTAACGGGCACATATGTCTTAAGGAGGATAAGCACTATTACAGCGTCCTCTACTCATATATTGGTAAAAAGGTAAAAGTTATGTACTCATCCACCCGGGTGGATATCTATTGTAATTATGTATTGATTGCCTCGCATAAAAGAGACCGGAAGCCGTATGGTTACACAACCAACCCTGACCATCTGGCCAGCACACACAGGTATCTCTCAGAGTGGAACCCAGAGAGGTTTATCAAATGGGCAGAGTCGATAGATATTGCAGTCAGGGTATTTATTACGAGTCTCATGGACAGCAAAGCACATCCCGAACAGGCGTACAAGGCTTGTCAGGGTGTTTTAGGCTTTGAGCGTAAGGTTGGAAGGGAAAGGCTCATAAACGCCTGCAAAAGGGCTACAGAGTATGAGAATTACTCTTATCACGCAATTAAAACAATCCTTGAAAACAAATATGATATGCTAACCTTCGCGGAGATCACAACCGGGATCCCTGCTCATGAAAACATCCGGGGAGAAAACTATTATCAATGAAAGGGGCAGCTGTTAAAAAGTAACCAATTAAATAGAGAAATATGACACAGGAAACACTTGAAAAAATAAAGAAGCTCCGGCTGCTGGGAATGGCCAGGGCTTATGAGACCAGTCTTGAGAATGACAAACTGCTCAGTCTCTCAGCAGATGAATTAATAAGTATGCTTGTTGAAGCAGAATGGGATGACCGTCAAAACCGAAACATCGAAAGGCGTTTGCGCTATGCAAGGTTCCGTTACCAGTCATGCATGGAGAGCATCGATTACCAGGCCGATCGCAATCTGGACCGGAATCAGGTAATGCGTTTTGCCGAATGCAGCTTTATCAAAAAACAGGAGAACATCATAATTACCGGAAGCACCGGGATAGGCAAAAGCTACATAGCTACTGCTATCGGACATCAGGCCTGCACGCTTGGGTTCAAAGTCTATTATGCCAATCTTGGTAAACTCTTCTCAAGGTTAAAAATGGGTAAGGCTGACGGATCGTATCTGAGAGAGATATCAAGGATAGAACGCCAGGATCTGCTCATTATAGATGATTTTGGACTTCTTCCCATTGATGCCCAGAACCGGTCAGCTCTGATGGAAATAGTTGAAGACAGACATAAAAAGGCTTCAATGATAATAACATCGCAGCTGCCTGTTAACTGCTGGCATGAGGTCATCGGAGAAAAAACTATTGCTGATGCCATCCTTGACAGGATCGTTCATGATGCACACCGGATTGAACTCCGGGGTGAATCGTTGAGAAAAACCAGGGACACACAAAAAAAGATGGAAATGTTGAATTAAATAAGTAAATTTGTTTAACCACTTTTTACCGTGAGAAAGCTCTTTTTTTTGGACCAACTCTGATGTGGTCAATTTACTCCGGCGGAATGTGGTCAGATTGTCCGGCTTTTGTATCTGATTGATATACAGTAAATGAAATACTTTTTATTTAGTTTGAATGACCTTATCTTTAAATGACCAATCAGTAGTTAAGTCATCATCAAGGCTAAAAGGATTAAGAACCATGGCTTTTTATTTTATTGTTGATATAGATCCATTTAATAATATTATTGATTTTTTGAGGATTAGAAATTGATATCTGAGTCAGAACTAAAATATCCCGATATGAAAAAGTTAGTTTTTATTCTTGCATTAATAGGATTTCCCCTTTCGTCGTTTTGTCAGGTCACAATTCTTCAGGGGACATACAGAACATTTGATGGAAGGAGTATTGATACTTATATTATTGAAGGTGCCAAGACAGTCGTTTATATTGAAGAGACAAGTATCACGGAAGATCAGCTGGCAGACCTTGAGACGATAAAGGACATCGTTGATAATATTGATTTCTACTACAATTATTATACGGAATTCTTTGGGACAGAACCTGCAGGAGGAGATCCCAACTTTTCTTACAAATCACCTGTTGCATTTGTACCCCCATCATGTGGTGCAGCTTGTGGATTAGTCGGTAGCAAAGGAATTGAAGTCAGTCCAGGGATGTTTTGCCAGATTTTTAACGAGAGAAAGTATCAGATAGGAACTAACAGGATTGGAATTGTTGGTTATGAATTTGGCAGGAATTTCTTTGTTGATGGAAGTAAGATGCTACTTCCATATTCAAATCCGGAAGACAGAAATGGCGGATTTGCTGAGGGGTTTGCAGGATTCCCAGCAATACTGGCTCACATGGCTTACTGTAAAACCCAGGATCCCAGTTTCTCCATGTTTCAAGAAACTCTTTTAAATTATGATTGGTTGTTGGATAGTTTTAGGGCGTACATAAACGACTTATCTTCAAGTCCATATAAACAATTAGCCAAAGAGAATTTTATTTTTGACATAAATCGAAGTATGTATGGTAATTACTATGGAGTCTATGGTGGAGCTTTAGTGGTTGGAATATACGATACTTTTAAAGATGACATCGATTTTAGTGTTTACTTCAATACCCTTAGAGATAGAAACAATGTTGTTACTATTGAGGATGCACTTGGTAATATTGCTTATTCCTATTCAAAAGCAGTGAATAAAAATTTGAATTACTTTTTTAAGAATGTTTTAAAATTTCAGTATGATGCACAGACTGAAAGTCAAATAAATGCTTTACCTCTATCACAAGATAAACTGATAAGGGATAGAAACAGATTATGGTTTACTTCGATTTTTGATACAATACCTCTTAATCTTCGTTCTATAAATTATGGAAAAGAGCCTGACACTTACTACGAATTAAGGTCAGATGGTAAACTGGTTTCCAAATCAACGGACGGAAATAATTTCCTTCCTTATTCATTACTAGAAGGCAAGGATTCCGTGACATTAGATCTTAATTTAATCTCAAATAGTAATATTATTGATAATCAAAAGGTTTTATTATGCAAAAGAGATGTTGTCAATATGGAAAATATGTTAAATGACATATACTTTTCATCACCAAACGGACATACTGGAAGAAATTATCAATCTGGTGTATTTGAAATTGATAATTTCACAAAATATGAAGATTGGTCGTATTTTGAATATATATTTCCAATAGTCAGAGATCAAATCATTTATATCGAAGCAGAAATCTCAAATACAAAGCATTATAGTCCCGATAATATAGATACAAATGGTGATAATCACATAGATTATTGTTCAAGAGTATGTCTTGGGCCCAGTGGAAGCCCAAGGGTTGGGCTGGACGTTGGAATAGATGATGATGATTTCTATAAAGTTGATTTTACAATGCCAACAAACCTTTATTTTACGGCTGACTGGGCTGATAATATGCCGTTTGTTCTTCCCAAAATATATTTTGAGACGGTTGGAGTATCAACAGGCAGGTATAAGAATGTCATTATTAGAAATATAACCGATACTGATAATGATGGTGTTATTGATTTTCAGGATAAATGTCCTACGGAATATGGTGAATACGAAGGATGTCCGGATTTACAAACATCAGTTCCCGAAACCAAGGAGTGCGAAATCAACATTTATCCAAATCCGGCAGGAAGTATAATAAACATCCAAGCTTGTGACGAAGGAGAGTTAGTAATATTTGATTTAATGGGTAATCCTTTAATCAAATATGAAATTAATGACTCAAATACCCAAATTGATATTGCCAAATTAAGTCAGGGGACATATTCAGTATTAGTTAAATCGAAAGATCAAGTAGTGACCAAAAAGTTCATTAAATTGTAGTATTATATTCTTTTCCCATTGTATTAGGATTACACTTTCTTCAGGTGAGGGAAAGCTTGGATTATTATCAGGTCATTCTAAAACATGGGTAGAGCAATTCCGGTTGCCTTTCTGACCGAATCATTTATTCTAAAGTAAAATCATAAGTTAGTCGTTATCTTGCGTTAGAACACCTCTAAAATTGTTCTAGGTCTATCCTTTAAGGTTTTTAACATTGCTACTGGAAGAATCAGAAATAATAATTCGTAAATCCGCATAAAATCTGGCGTTGCAGAAAAAATAAAGTTTACTTTTGGCCCCATTTTTTTGATTTGAAATTTCTTTTTACGGATATTTTTACTTATATTTTTGATACCCGATGTGAAAGGGTATAAAAGTCAATAAATCTGTAAAAATGGAAGGAAATAATTTTTTAGATGTGCAATTGTTGTCGGAATACATCCATGTTTCAAAGTCACTGATATATCAGATGGTAAGCAAAAACAAAATTCCGCACATTAAAGTCGGATCCCGAACCATCTTTGACCGTGCGCAGATCGATCAATGGTTACGGAATCACTGTATGATTGTTCAGGATCTTCCACAAGTACCAAAAATGTAATATCGTATGTCAACCATTAGGTTAGTACTGGATACCCGCAGGAAATTGAAGGATAACAAATACAATCTTTCAATCAGGGTCTGCCATAAAGGTAGTGTCCAGTACTTACCTATACCCAACGCAAAGTTTACTGAAACCCAATACAACCAGGTCTTTGTCCGTGAGCTAAAGGATGAACAAAGTATCAATTGGAGGGAATTAGCCAATGATTTCAAAACAAAATGCGACAGAATTTATTCGGAGATGTCGGTTTACAATTCAAAAAGGTTCCGAGAACTGGTTTACTCCAAGGATAAAGAGCTTCCGAAGACACTGATTTTAAAAGACCTGTTTGATTACTATATCGAGAACTATGAAGGAATCACTTTAAAGACCCGACATCATTTCAGGTTATCAATTAACAAGTTGGAGTCGTTTCAAACAGGATTGACTGTTCAGGATATAACATCTGAGTTCCTCCGTCATTTTGATCTCGAGCAGCAGAAAGCAGGACTTTCAAGAAGTACAATAGACGGGATCTTCAGGAATATAAGGAGAGTGATTAATTATTTCACCCTGGAAAAGAAACTGATCCCAAGAACCTTTGAGTATCCATTTGGCAGAGGTGGTTATAGCATCAAGAGTTTCTTCGGAAGGAAGCTCGTCATGAGGAACGATGAGATTCAGAAGGTCGTGGATTTCAAAGATTTTAAGGACGACAAGGAAATGGAGTACGCCAGAGACATATGGTTATTCCTTTACAGAGCAAATGGAATCAACTTTGCCGACCTGATAAGAATGAGGTGGGATAGTATTCAGGGAGGATATCTTATTTTCTTTCGGAGGAAGACTCAATCGACAAGGAAGAATAACATCAAACCCATAACAGTTCCGATAACGCCAAAACTGCAAGAACTCATTGACAAGGTTGGTGTAAAAGATAACCCATTTATCCTTGGTCTATTGGAAGAGGGGTTTGCGGAGAATACTTATGAAAACTTATCTCATAAAATCCGTTCAAACATAAATGAAAAATTGCTGGAGATAAGTAAAAAACTGAATCTGTCTGTGCCTCTGAAACTAAAAACGGCAAGGGATTGTTATGCCACAACATTGAAACGGGCTGGGGTGTCAAAGGACAATATCGGGGAGATGCTGGGCCACTCAAATTCAATAGTTACAGAGCATTATTTGGCAAGTCTTGATATTGAGAAGACACATGATATAAACCAATATATACTCTGATTTTTATGGCAGTCCAGGGGTATGGACTTTAATCTTCCCATCAACGGTATAACTCATCGTTGAATCACATTTTGGGCATGTACCTGTACCCTTATTCCAAATGACTGTGTTTGCTTTTCCGCATCTCAGGCATATGGTCTCATCAGCAAGGTTATAGAGGAAATCTCCATCAGTATCCCACTCCTCAATTATCGTGAGATAAGATTCAAAAAGTATTCGGCACTCTTTACATAAGAAGGTGGCCATACGATTCTGACATCCAAAATCAAAGTATGATTCTCCATAGACCTGGACGCCATAACCACAATTTTCACATTTAAAATATCGGTTCTCGATAGTAGTAGGTACTTTATCCATTATTATTTATGTCTTCGATGGGTTTCAAAATAAGCAATATTTTTCACCGTCAACGGCAAAATAAGATATCTTTAAGGTATGACAAACTTTGAATTCCAAGAAATATATTCGTTGCTCGGTAAAAAGGTAGAAGAACCTATTCCACAAGCTTTTTTTGATTGTATACATAGAGATTATAAAGACTTCTTCATCGTACACGAACCGTTAAAGGGAGATATTGAAAACGAAAATGGCAATTGGAAGACTTATGATTCTCAAGAAATGGGCATTGTAATCGAAGTTGTTGGTGACATAGTGGCTAGCGTCTCATTTTCAAGAGGTGGAACTTTTTACAATGAACCCCAGGAGGTTCATGCCTATCCTTACCTTCTTTATAACGGTCTGAGATTGGGCACTGAGAGGAAAGAAATACGAATGAATCTTGGTGCTCCTAGAAAAGAAGGTGAGTTTTTTGATCAGTATCAGATTGATGGAAGAATTACTATGGGTGTTATTTACAACCTGAAGGATGGGAGTGTTAAGAATTTTGTGTAAATGAATTGGTAGCTGCATTAGGGACCCCAACCGGTCTGGAGCCGGAAATCGAGCTCAAAGACCGGTTGGTTAGAATGAAAAAGTTTAATTTTAACCTAATTTGCAGCAACATGAGTGAAAATGAGTTATTTAAAATTCCTGATGAAGCTCTGAAGAAAATCAAGTCTCAGGAGGAGTTTGAAGAGTTTATCCAAAGACTCTACAAACAAGGAGTTGAGTCTCTTTTGAAAGCGGAGATCAACGAGCATCTTGGATACCCCAAGCATGACCCTTCGGGTAAAAACAGTGGTAACAGCCGAAACGGCTTCAGTAAGAAAACCCTTAAGACCAATCTCGGAGAGGTACCTTTGGATGTTCCCCGTGACCGCAACTCTACCTTCGATCCGATCGTAGTTCCCAAACACGAGCGCATGTCCTCCAAGATAGAACATGCCATTATAACAATGTATTCCAGAGGCATGTCTACCCGGGATATAGAAGATACAATCAAAGACATCTACGGAGTTGAAGTTAGTGAGGGATCGATATCTAATATAACCAGCGCCGTAATCGAAGACATCAAAGAATGGCAGCAACGCCCTCTTGATCCGGTTTACTTTGTTGTCTGGATGGATGGTATAGTTGTTAAGGTTCGTCAAAGCGGTAAGGTTATAGGCAAGACCATTTATCTGATGATCGGACTTAAGCAGGATGGATTAAAAGAAGTCCTTGGCATGTGGATCAGTGAAACAGAGAGTGCATCATTCTGGCTTAACGTGCTTACCGATATTAAAGCAAGGGGTGTTAAGGATATCCTGATTGCCAGCACAGATAACCTTTCCGGGATCAGGCAGGCAATAAAATCTGCCTTCCCAAATACTATTACTCAGCTCTGTGTAGTACATCAGATCCGTAACAGTATTAAATATGTTGTATGGAAAGACAGAAAACACTTTTTATCTGATCTGAAGAATGTTTACGGGGCTATCAATAGGGATATGGCTTATGATGCACTTGAAGACTTTGAGAAAAAATGGGGTACTAAATATGCCTATGCAATTAAATCCTGGAAAGATAACTGGGATGAACTAACAGCTTATTTTGATTACCCGCAGGAGATCCGCAGAATCATTTATACGACCAATGCCATTGAAAGCCTGAATGGTTATATCCGGAAATACACTAAAACCAAGACTGTCTTCCCAGATGACCAGGCAGCCTTAAAAGCTGTATATCTGGCTATTGCAAACAAAGAGAAAAAATGGACCTATCCCATCAGAGACTGGGGATCAGTTATTAATCAATTAATCATTAAATTTGGTGACAGATGTGGCGTTCTTTAAACCTGGCAGTTACCAGTTTACACAAAATTTTTCACAGGCTCTGAAGGATAACTCAGCAAACACTGTTTCATATGGATTAACGGAAATATTCTCAAATCCTGAAAAATCACCCAACAGGTTTTCGTTTATTTTTATGAGTCTTTCATAGATTTTTAATTACATCAGAAAGGGCTAAATCCACATTCCAATTCCCGCATTACGACTTTGAGATTTTTCAATCTCTGTCCACTCCTGTCTACTAATGAATAAATCACCTTTCCAATAAGCTTTTAGAAGGTTGTCGACAAAGTAATTGCTATTCTCTAAGCTTATTTTAGCCAATGCTGCATCACTAAGTCCTTTATAATTATGATAGTTTGGTAATTCAAGAATTAAGGCTCTGTCACTCTCAGCCGCCCTTTTACATTTCTTTGAATCCTCATATAATCCATGATCTTCAAGCCCTGCTGATGCAAGTAGATAGTCTCCAAATGAAAGAATTTCTTTACATAAATCATCACCATTATAATAATACTTCTTAATGACTTCTGTGCCAATTTTGTGTTTAAAATTATCAATCATTTTAGCCCTTGTTCTACAGCTGTCATATGCTTCTGTTTTCATTGTAATGATACAGTTAGATAGATAAATGTAAGCATTTGCATACATTTTAAACAGGGTGTCATCAAGATCATTGTCATATCTGTACATCGATAACATGTAATAAAAACTATGTCCGATAGAGTTTGCATAACCTGTCCCAGCCCATTCAGTTTTATTTTCTATGGCAAAAGAAGCGGAATGAAAAAAATAATCAAAAGCAGATGGTTCTTGATCATATATTAAATAAGCCTCTCCGAATTTGAAGCCGATATGAGGATGAGCAATCAGCTCATGCTTATCTGCAACTATATCCAGATCATCAAAATCATTGCAGCTGTCAATTTGTTCAATGATTAGATCCAATTTATCTTCAAGTTCTTGATTTAACATTTTATGTGAATTTACTTATTAAACTATTAATCTTATTGTTTTGAATGGTTTGTCATAGAATTGAAACGAAGTCCTCTATTCTAATTTGGATGGTTACTTGTTTATTTTATTATCAGAATGGTGATTGAAAGTCCTGCTACTAATACTAACCATGTAATGAATGCATAAACGTTTTGTTTTTTTTGAGAAGATTTAATTTGATGTTGCAAGGCAATGTGGTCTTGTTTAGAATTATTTTGAAAAAAATCTATTCTTGATAACTGTCTTTCACTTGAATCTTTGAGTTTATCGAATATGTTTCTTTCAAGACTTTCCAGTCTCGCTTGAAAATTCTGAATTGCTGTAATTATTCCTGAGATGGTTGCATCCAACTTATCAAATCGAATTGGAAGATTTAATTCCTGAATGGACTTAGATGCCTGTTCTGAAATGAGTTTTGTGTTCTCTTGTAGGTCAATCAGAGCAACATCCAGCTTATTTTTAATGTTCTTTTCAAACCCATCAATCTTTTCAGGTAAATCCTGTTTTAATATAGTATCGCCAAGATTTATGTTGGACTTTATTGAATCGTCCACTAAATGATGTAACCTATTGAATTTACCTTCAAAATCAGAACTGGTAATTACCTCAGATGCCCTTTTCAGCTCATCAATTGTCTCCACACGGGTTTCATTAAGGGAGGTTATTGTCTGTTTGACGGCTTTTTCTATATTATCTAGGCGTTCGGGGAAATTGATACTCTCAATTTTTGTAACCACTCCATTAACAGAATCAATAAGATTCATAAAAGAATTGTAGGTACTCTTAAGCTCGTCTATCTTTTGACCATAAAACGCTTTAGCGTCATTCACAGTAACGACAGCGTCCTGTACATTATCTTTCGCTCCATTTAGATATTCTATCGTTGATTTAAAGATGGTCAATTCTTTATGTAAAGTGTCGAGTTCTGCATTAATCTGTTGTACAATAGGATTTGCCATATTAATTGAGTATTTTATTAATTGCTTTTAAAGTATTGTTAGCTTTCTTTATAGGGATCAGTAATTTACTGATCATAATTGATTCAAAGTCAAATGCGAAGCCATATTTATCCATATATACCTCTAGCTCATTATTCTTGTCTTTGAGTTTGGCAGTAAATGTGGCAAAAGAATCTTCTAATTGTCTATTATTCCAGTGAGTTTCCTTTTCTTGAATACTTGAAAAGGCATGCAGCAATAGTTCTTCAGCCTCCTGTAAATATCGTTCGTTTTTGTATTCAAGCATATAAAGGGTAAATGCTTGTAATAGAAGTAAAGTATAACTATCTGGTTGATTATTTAACATTCTGGTGCACGCTCCTCTCAAGTGCTTAATATTGTCGATTTGGCCTGCTTTAGGATCTTCATCAACGACATCCATGAAAAACCACACCAATTTTAAATTCTCATTTTTGGCATTATCAGTTAAGTCAGATAAGGAAGCATCGACCTCCTTCCCATTAACATTAAAGTAGGAGTACCCAGATCTGGCATATTTTGAATTAAAGTATAGATCAAGATAGTCTTTAAACTCAACATTCTTCTTTTCGAGTCCGATACGACATGCAGTTCTCATATCCAGAATGGCTAATCGCCTCTTTTTTTGAATCTCATTATAAACAAAATTCACCAAAAAGTTCAGAGATTTTCTAATTAAGGAAGGTTCAGATATTTCATCAAGTCTCTTTAGTCTTACCCTCGTTGTCTTTTCAGAATAGTATTTAAGCAAGTACCCCTTTAAGCTTTCTTTGTATTCTTTCTCATTCTTCTTGTGCCCTTTCAAGGTAAATGTTTGAGACGAGAAGTTCACGATATAGTCATCGATAATACCGATGGTCGAGAGTCGATAGATTGCCTTTTCAGTATCCATCTTATCACGATATCCGTTATATAAAGCCATGAACATTTTAAATGCAGTTCCTGTCGGATTTCCCCTGGTTTTATCTCTTGTATTGCAAAAACTCTCAAAATCCAATATTCTTCCCCCAGTGAACTTTTGATAGTTATCACATACCTCTTCTATAAACGCTTCCGCATCTGTGCAATTAGTCCTCATTTTCTGGACCACCTTTTCGGTAAAGCTGTTGTGAATAACTTCATGGAGCCATCGGGTAATTGTCTTAATCCTTTCTTTGACATTATTAAAAAAACCAATAGTGACTGTAAATGGTTCCCCGATTCTTTTTGATCTTAAAATCTCCTCAATTCCAACCTGTTTGTCACTTCTTTGAATCCATAAGTAAACTGGTTCATTAATATTTTGATTTTGGATGTAGTTTCTTAATATTGGAAAAATTCGATTAGATAAATCTGTATTTACACTGTTTTCTGGAAAACCTTTTAAAGTATTTAGGTCTAAGTAACCAAGTTTTTCGGTGAAGCTAATCTCTACATAAAGTCTTTTATAATTCCCTCCTTCCCAAAAATTGCATTTAATATCACCATCAAACTCATTATTTATTAAATTCTCTAATTCAAAAGTTCTGTCAGGGAAATAAATCTCAGTTAATAATTCATCCAAAACAGCCAATTCCTTCGCAATTCCTTTGAATGAGTTTTTATGAAAATACATGTTTATGCCAAGGTCATGGTCAATTGGCTCATCCTCTGTTGGAATAGTAATTGATTGGTCATTAAAAAGAATATAAGAAAGAGCCATTTTCCCATCCCGTCCAGCTCTACCTGCCTCCTGAACATAACTTTCTATTGAACCTGGATAATTGATATGAATAGTAAATCTTATGTTTTCCTTGTCAATTCCCATCCCAAAAGCTTTTGTGGCAACCATCATATTAAGTTCGTGATTAATGAACTTGTCTTGGTTTTCAAAAGATTCCTCTTGAATGATCTTGGAAGTTATATCATTGTCACTTCCTGACCCCATGAAGTAACCAGCTTTAAGAGTTCCTATTTGGCAGAGATTATCATAGTATCCTTCTCTTAATACAGGCATTCCATTTCTGCCTGTCTTGAACTTATCAGTAACACCGAAAATCCCCTTAGTATGTGGACAAAAGATTAGAGCGGCATGATGATTGGGAAAGAAATTATCAGGATTAAAAGCATTTAATTGCATGTCTTGGAAAGCGTCCTGCTCTCCTTTATCATTATTTCTCCATTGATCCTCATTAAATACCATGTATGGATTACCAAGAAAATCTTGAATCGTTTTCGGAATTTCTGAAAGAAGGCGTAGCACCCGTTGTTGTTTGTTACCTCCCAAAGAGCGCTTCAAATCCCATATATTATTCAGGCCACCTGTCGGAAAAGTAACTTCCTCAATTACATATTGTAGTTCATTTCTTTTTGTGAATTCGGATCTTATAATAGCATCTTCGGGCAGTCGCCGAATCTCGTCATTTCCAGAGAGTTCTCTTTGGACATCAGCTAAAACATCATAGGAGGCGGTCGCAGTTAACCCAAACAGTGGTATTTGTCCATTGTTTTTTGTTTTACAATACTTAATGGCATTCTCCCCTAATCTTAAATAGGCAGTTCTAAAATCATGACCCCATTCGGAAACACAATGTACTTCGTCAATAACACAGTAACTGAAGTAAAATCCCTGAGCAAACATATCATGAAGCATATCTCGGAATTCTTCCATCTGAAGACGTTCAGGAGATACAAATACAAACTGAACTTCCCCTTCAGCTATTCTTCGCATTGCCTTCCTCTTCTCTTCTCCTTGCAAGGTTGAATTTATAAGCAAGCAGGAATCTATATTGTTTCTTATCAACCCATCAACCTGATCTTTCATTAACGATCTAATAGGGTCAATCACCAAACAAATTCCTGGTTGTAACAAAGCAGATAATTGATATGTAAGAGATTTTCCCCCTCCAGTAGGTAATAGACCTATAACACTTTTACATTGTAATGAATTATGCAAAATTGGCAGTTGACCTTCTCTAAATGCCTGTTTACGAAAAATGGACTGTAAAAGGTATTCTAGTCCTTCCTTAATGTTTTTGTCACCAACTAACCAATTGTCACTATTTTCAGAATTCGAGCAAAATGGTTTATATTTTATTAATTCGTTTGTTATTATCGATCTTTTCGATTCAATATAATGTGATGATCTTAATGTTATAATTTCATCAGCATTAGCTACAATGAATTCTTGACCAAATGCTCGTTCTAATATTGAAATATCAATAACAAGATCATATTTTGAGGAGGGGTTAAAACTACTTATGTTTTTAATGTTTGTCCCTTGAAATTGGCTATCAATGAATTCAGGTGAAGAAAATACTTCTAAATCAATTTTTGGGAGAAGTAATGGCTCATGGGTTAAGGTATTTAATACATTTAAAAGTATTTGAAGATCTTCGATTGCTAGGACTCCACAAGGGACATCCCTTTCTATTATTGCTATCTTCCAATTCTCTTTTTGAGTGGGTAATATCCCTGCGGCTAAAATTTCGAGCAAACTTCTTTGGATTCTTGCCACCCCCAATGGAATAAGACATAATTGTATTATTTCTTTTCCGAGCGGATCATTCCAGATCGGATTCAGAACATTCTGAACACAGAATTTAACATATTCATTATTTAAAATGGGGACTAATAAATTCTTGATCTTTTGCGTGAACTGATTTGTGCCAAATTCTGAAGTTTTTATGCGTAATGTATTACTCCATCCACAAGTTGTAACCGCTCTATCCCTTTCTGTGTCTAAATACTGTTGTTCAGATAACTGATGTTGTGGGCCATCAATTTCAATTACAACACCTTTGGATTTGGTGACTTGATGATAGGGAAATTCGATTGAATAGTCTGTTCTTTGTTCCTCGAAATTGTCTCGGATCCTTGTTTGAAGCCTTTTAGTATCTATCCTGTCATCTAAAATACTATTTATAGTTCTTTGAGAAGATAAAAGTTGAATAATACTGGCTCCAGCACCTCCTAGAGAGTTTGGTAAGGCATGGAATATAAAGTCCTCCTCATAGGTACTACCAAGTTTTTCCCAAGATTGATTATACTTTTCTTTTAATTTCTCTACCTGGAATCGAGGCTCAATAAGATGGAAGGATCTAAAAATGAGATCCTTTAAAATATAATTATCAAAATCAATTTTTAATGTAATGGAACTCTTGTCTTCTTGATTGAATGATAGGATTTTAGTCCTATTTACCAAATATTCTAAAGCATATCTATTAAGTTTGGTTGGAATTCCTCTTTGTGCCAAATTAATTAATACACCTGTAATTGGTGAATATTTTATGAGGCGATTTTCAAATCCTGATTTACTACTTAATTGAAAATATGATGCCCAGTGTGAAAGCTTTTTAAAAGCATTATATTGATTTGATTTCTTTTCAAATACAGTGTTTATATTGTCCAAAATATATCCTGCCTGAAATTGTTTCATCTACAATCAATGAATTAAATGCGTTGCACCTTAGCCGTTTACCGTGTAATCAACATGAAAGACTCAACCCTTTTTACTCGTTCATAAATCAGGGCATTATAATGATTTCATTTTGAAAATGTTATTTAATGGTAATTGAGCTTTTATTATCAGATTTTTAAAAGTAATGGTTTAGCCAGAGATATCAAAGAGATTTTGTTAGGATCAGAACTATCTTCTCATATAATAACCATTGGTTGCTACTTTTATTTCATTAATTTGGCAATGTTCTGGATTAATATATTAATTCAATGGTTATTGAGCATTATCGGGCCAGTCTGGACAATGAAATGACAGTTGAAATCAACAAACATATTCTTTAATACAGACATATTCACAATACTTATCCTTCAGGTATAGCATATCCAATCCACTAAGAAAGTCCGTTAAAACCTCTTATTTGGTCAAATTTGTTAAATTTAAATAGTCCCATAACAAGATTAATTAGTTGTGACAAAATAATGGAAGAATGATCATGGACAAATCAAAAGCTAAAACAATAATTCAGAATGCCGTTGAAACAACGAAACCAAGATGGTCTCAATATGATGAGTCGTGGAATAACATTGATGCTATATTTATTTATCGTGGCTACGAACAACAGGGTTTTCAGGTATTTAAGCTTAGACCCGTTCTTGAGGAACTTAACATATTCTCCATTGACAAATTGGGTAGTATCCTTTTAAGATACCCTCAAAGGAGAAATTATGACAGGCAGTTCGCTGGTTCATTAACTTCTGAATTCTATTCCAATCTCCATAAGGGAGTCAGTGGCTCAAATGGGGAACTTTTTGTAGAAGCAATCAGGTTATTTTTGGACAATAAAATTGGCAATCCTGGAAGGACATTTTGGAAACTTCTATACCAAATGCTTCAGGGATATGCTTATCTAAAACAAAACTACTCATCAAGTTTTGGTAAATATGTATTATCAAAATACGCCGCTTTCAAAAATGAACAATACATTTCAGAAAATGACTTTCTGAAGATAACAGTATCGGACTGGGAGCTTTTCCTTTCCAAAGCCAAACCATGGAATGATTTAATGGGTATAGGACCTAATGTTTTTGATTTCTTGTTTGGAGATATCGTTGAAGCACATTTCGTTGAAAACTCCTATAAATTTGACTCATCAAATCAACATTTTTTAATGGTCACTGGAATATCCCGAATGATTGTTCCTTTTAACCGATCTTCAACTTCATCATTTTTAAAAGAACTTGAGTTGCCATTCAACCTTAGGGAAATAAATAAAGGAATTTATACTTATTGTTCTAAGACAGAAAGCGCTAATTATGGATTTTGTCGGGACATCTTCAAATGCAAGAAATGCAATGTAAATGCGATTTGTGACAAGGAAATACAAGTAATCGATAATAAGGAGGTCAGGATGCTGGATTCTCAGGAGCCAATTTTACCCTTTAAACCCCATTCCATTCCGAAAGGAAAATACGGAATTTTAAAGAAACTGACAAGATTAAGTTATGCAATGACTTTTAAGGAACTTTCTGATTTTATTAAGGACAAAAGCAATTCTGTCCCAACCAATTATATGGACTTACTTTTGCTTGAAAATGACAATAAGAAACTTTCAGAAATATTAACTATTTGGGGGAAGTATCCAGGTAAAAACAATGATTTCAAAAATGTTCCACGGTTAAAAGCTCACATACGGCATAGAGAAAATCATGACGGCTGGATATTTGATCATTCTGGGGATCCTGATGATCCAATTGTCAGATTAATCGGACTGAAATAATTTCAAAAAATAATAAGAATGACCTCTAAGCACAACTAAATTACAAGAATTAATTTATATAGTTGGAATAAAGGACAGTCCCTTTATTCTTGGCCTACTTGATGAAGGTTAGAAGACACCTTCGAAAATCTGTCCCATAAAATCCGCTCCAATATCAATGAGAAACTGCTGGGTATAAGTAAAAAACTTAACCTGTCTGTGCCTCTTAAACTGAAAACGGCAAGGGATAGTTGTTGTTATGCTACAACACTGAAACGGGCTGGGGTGTCAAAGGACAATATCGGAGAGATGCTGGGGCATTCTAATTCCATAGTGACGGAGCATTACTTGGCCAGTTTGGATATAGAAGACTTATGATATTAATAAATTCTTTAACAACACATATAGCTACATTAGCTTCCCGACGGTTTTATAAATCTATAATCTTCTTTTAAACCTACACTCACTCTTTACTGGTAAGTTATATTTAATTTTAAATGTTCAAAGGAATTAGATAATCCGTTTAGCAGTATAAGAATATTGAAATCAAAATAAATCAAACAATATGAGTATTGGCATTTTCCCAAAGTATTCGAATATTTTTCCAAATCATCCTGTTCCAAATCCAGAAGACTTATTATCAGGTGTACCCTCCAAAATGGTGATTGGTATCATTTCACATATAAATGGGAGACTCTATATTAATGAGTCTATCGAGGAGCAGGAATACCTGTTTGGCTTATTGATCGAGAGATTAGATAAAACGGAAGTCAATACTATAAAAACAAATTATAACAACTTTGTAGCTAATTATTCAAGAAAGGACATTTTTATTTTCCCATTGTACACTCTATTGCAAATTGTTGAATGGGAAGTTGTTAATTATAGAAGAATTTCATTTACCGATTCAACAGCCGAACAGGAATTGAAAATATTACAAACTATTTTAATTTATAATGAGTGGCTTGATGATAGTCATAAAAAGAAAGGTCAGGGAGAAAAAAAATCTGAAGTATATTATAAACTTATTTGGGAGAACTTACTTCCACAATTAGAGTTTACTCGAAGAAAATTATTTTTTAGCCAATTCCTTATCGGTATGGACTTTATTGACTATTTAGAGAAAAATCATTTTACCCATTTGAAGTCATATTATAAGTATCTGAATATTACCAATAAAATAGACATATTCAAGGGTATTTTTGAATTCATGATTAATGGCTACAATAAGGAAAATAAGAGCTACAGAAATAGTTTCTCCGCAGAGTTACTCCAAAGAAATAGACTACTCGAATCATTGGTGCTTGATATAGAATTATTAAATACTCAAAAGTACATTGATGGCGGAAACAATAAATACTTTAAAGGTCTTCGCAAATATCCATTACTGAAACATGATAGTAGCACTTTTGATGTAGTAAACTGGAATTTTGTTACAGATAAGATGACCACGAATGCACTCATATTTGATTTTTATCACAATTCGACAATTCAGAATAGTATGCCTTTTTGTGATTTTAAAGCGGAAATTGGAGCAAAGTTTTCAGAAAAAGAATTCCTTAATACATTTTTGAGAAAGACCTTTGTAAATAAAAGGTATGTACATTTAACTAACAAAGAAAATAAGGCAATTACATCAGATTATTATTTAAGGTATGATAATATAATAATCCTAATAGAATATAAAGATTATATATTATCTGATTCAATAAAGAATAGTGGTTATGAACAGATTAAAGAATATTTTGATACAAATTTTATTGAAAGCAAAAACAAGAAAGCAAAAGGTGTAAAACAACTGATCGCGCAAATAGATAAGATTGATAAGGATTTCCAAACAATTGAAAACTTCGACAAAATTGGATTAGAAAAATCGCGATTGATTATTTTCCCTATTATTATTACTAAAGACTTTTCATTTAATGTCAACGGATTTAATCATTATCTTAATAATCATTTTAAAAAAGAAGTAAAAGAAAAACGGTTTCCCTTCTTTTATATAGAGGATTTAATTCTTGTTGATCTAAAACGGCTCATGGATTGGTCTGAAGAGCTTGCAGATGATAAGCATACTCTTCCATCGCTCCTTAACAAATATCTATTAAGAATAAGGTTCTACAAAGAAGCTTCTCAAAGGAAGAATGGCTCGAAACATGTCCTTGATAGTATTGCAAGTTTTGCCCATCTGATGATCCCAAACGAAACTAAAAATGTTACTGAAACAAAAGAGTTCATAGAAATCCTTAATCGTTTAAAACTTGAAAGATAATTATTTTACTAAAGTCAAGTATTTCGAAAAAAATGTCCCTATCAAAAAGACATCATTACTTACCTGAGGTATATCTCAAAGGTTTCACAGGAGAAGATGGTAAACTATCCGTTTATGATATTCAAAAAAAAGCACTTAGAAAAGGACGATACAGTCCAAAGCAGGTTTATTATGAGTGGAATAGAAATACTCTTGAAATCAATCATTTAAGAACTGATTTTCTAGAAGGCCTCTATAAAAATATTGATCAAACTGTAACTCCTGTTTTAAAAAAAATCCAAGGCTCCTTATTAAGTGCTGATTTAAATCCCTATGACTATTTAAATCTCATTTTCTTTCAAGGTGTGACTTATTGGCGAATACCTTCAACTGATGATGAAATCGTTAATCATGTAAGGACAGCAAGTAAAAATGACTTGTTTATTAAATTCTTTGACACCATAACGAATGAAGAAGTCCCAGATGAGATTTATCATCGATTAATAAGTGAAAAAGCTTTTATTGAATCATATAGGATTCCAAAGGCGATTTTTGATTATTTAAGAAGTAACAAAGAGTTTTTACTGGATACATGGAAGATTACATATTCAAAAGGCCCCCCAAGTCTTCATCTAATCGGAGATAATCCAATATTAACTTTAGTTGATAGTGTTAATAACATTTATGAAACAGAATCTATCTTCCCCATTTCAAGTAGTAAATCCCTATGGCATTTATATTCTGGATTCCCCAAATTAATACCGCCTGAGGCAACTGTTACGATAGATCAATTAATTTTCCTTCAATCAGAAAGATATGTTTGTGGACCTAATCCTGAATATTTGAAAGCTGTCGCTGACCTCTGTCAAAAGCCTTATAACGATAATATGATCAATTATTTAAAACATGAAATATTTAATAAACTCTAAAAAATATTTATTTACTCATTCATTAAAGAGAACCCTATAATAAACAACTGTCAGATGCAATTCTACTACAATTGCCTACGAAAATCAGGTGACAGTATTTCCACCAAATCGGTATAAATCCGTGAAATCTTTTACAATTATTATTTTACAAAATTAACTCGTGCAAAAAGATAAAAAATTGTGGAAATCCCCATTCGACGCTCATTGATAAGGTTGGGGTAAAGGACAATCCCTTTATCCTTGGTTTACTTGAATAGGGTTATTCTGAAAATAACTTCGAAATCCTGTCCCACAAGATTCGTTCAAATTTAAATGATTAATTATTGGCGATTAGATAGAAATTTAATATTTCGGTTCCATTGAAGATGAAAAGGGGGATTGTTTTGCACTAATTTAGAGGTGGGTAAAAGCTTCAAAGATGATATATGTGAAATTTTGGGGCATTCCAATTCGATAGTCACAGAACATTACCTTGCCAGTCTTGATGTTGAAGTGACACAAGAAATCAATAAATTTATTCCTTAAAGCAAAATGCTAACCTTCACGCATTTTAAACCAAGGATGAAGCAGAGTCTAATGGGTTACAGTTAATTGACTATTTTTAAATTTGAATTATAGATCTAGTTTAATACTAAAACAAAATGATTATGATAAAAATTAATATTAAAACAAGAATGAACCTAACACTTTTAGCAAAAGCCTACTGGGAAAACCTATTACCTCAAGGTCTAGATGGAGAAGTTTTTTACGACAAAGATGAAACAGGCGAAGTGAAATCCATATACTTCAAAAATGAGTTGTATTATGCAGAATTAATGAATTCAATTAAGGCAAATAAAAATAATTTTTTTAATAGTAATGCAGCTTCGGATTGGAATAATCTTTTCGATGCGCTTGCAGACTTTGAAAAAGTAGAAAAGGTTGATTACGGAATCTTGAGCCACTATTCGTCAACGAATGAGAACTATAGCGAACGGGAAATAGATGAATCAATTATTACAAAAGCGAATCCAGCGGAAGAATCATTCTTGATAAACATGAAACGATTATATTATGGTTATTGGGTCGATTATTGGGGTTCAATTAACAATGTCATTATACATGTGCCAATACATCCAGAACAAAAATCCAATTTTAACCTAAATCCGATGTTAAAACTATTGAGCAGATATGACAAAACGCTCGATGAATTAGTACTTTATCGTGATCCTCTTCGTGGAATAAGCGTTGTAAGAATCAGTATAAAATGATTTTAATTAAAATTAGTTTTATGATACTGCTGTTTTCTTTTATAAATCCCACGATTACACCAGAATTTAAACATTTTCCCAAGAATATTATGCAATTCTGAAGGTCTCCTCAAAGAGTATTGGTCTTTGTTAATGAGAAGATTAAAATGTCAGTATTTAAACTTCAAGAAAGATAACTAAAATGAAAGGACTACATCCATGAACCAAGTTCGGATCGATTCGGTTGATTTCACTGACCTAGATCTTCCTGAAACCATCTATAAATACCGAGTATGGACTAACCCTTACCATAAGACAATTATTTCTAAAAAAGAGGTATTCATGGCTTCTCCGCGATTGTTTATTGATCCATTGGATTGTAAAATTCCAATTAGATATGACCTTTTATCTAAGAAGGATCTATTTGAAAAATATTTATACGAATCAAGGAAAGATCACCCAAAATGGACTCGGGAACAACATAGAAAATTTGCACGAACTTGGATGAAAGAAACTGCCATGAGTGATTTTTCATTTGTAAAAGAATGGCAAGAAAGTTATTTCGAGGATTTTTTTGACCGTTTTGGAGTTTTTAGTTTGACGGCAAATTGCTTCAATGATCGAATGTGGAAAGTATATTCCGATAATCATAAGGGTTTCTGTGTAGGTTTTAATACCCTAATTTTATTTGGCCATTTAGGAGGAGGGGGTAATGTAAATTATGTGGATGAACTACCAATTATTTTTCCTTCTCCTAAGCATAGTTATGAATATCAACATGCATTATTAGTATTTTCAAAGTTGCGTAAATGGGAATATGAACAAGAATACAGAACACATAAATTCTATAAATTACCTCCCACTGAAACTGAAAGGATCATTCAAGTACCAGCTTCTGCCTATAAGGAATTAATCTTGGGGAAAAATATGGAACCAAAAATTAAAGAAGATTTGTTGAAGTCCATCCCTCCCGATTTAGCAACCATGACTATAAAAGACGAAGAATGAAAGCTTTTATTGAATATAAATATCAGTAAGTATTTAGACATTCGGTGCCAGTTTCGGCGCCAGTATTTCCACCATATAGGTATATATCCATGAAATATTTTACAATTATTCTGTTACAAAATAAACTGGTACAAACAGATACAAATCCGTGTAAACCAGTGGAAACACTCATTTGACGCTCATAATCAGGGGGTCACTGGTTCGATCCCAGTTGGGCCCACTTCAAAATCAAACACTTACAGAGACAATTTGTAAGTGTTTTTTTGTTGGTGCCAGTTTGGTGCCAGGATCTGATAGTTAATTCAGAGTTTTATCATAAAAACACCCTATGGAAAAAACGGCGACAATATTCTAAAACTTCCAGCCTTCCAATTTAAAGAACTCTTTAAGGCTTATACACTTAATATCATATTCTTTGCAGATGTTTGGAATATTATGTGAGTTTGCTTTATAAAGTTCAGATGTAATCAATATTGATTTATTACAAATTGCTAATGCTATAACAAATGGATCAGCTACTGGTAATCCTGAAGTGATGTTTTTGAATTTTATCAGTTCTTTATGATTCCGTAGAATTTCTGATACATAAGACTGTTCCTCAAGAGAGGGAGCTCTGAATATAAATTTGTATTTATCTGCAATCGCCTTGGCTTCGTCATCCCGCTTTTGCAATTCTCTGTATACTTCCCTTGTTGAAATGATATCGCCTTGTCTAATTAAACCATCAATATTTTCCCACAGAGTAACAAAAACCTCAGAATAAAAACCCTTTAGATCAATTATTGGTCCTGTATCAATAACATATTTTGGATTAAAAAATCCAATCATCTGAATATAAGCTTTTCTAGTTTCGGGATATGGTTGATCTTCGTACTAAGAAATTCAGATGCTTGGTATCTGGAAATCTTACCACTGTACATGTTCTTTAGAACTAGGGAGGAATAATAATGTCCAAGTTTTGAAAGCTTGATATTATAGTGGTCACCTCCTTTTGATTTCCTTGCTTTGGGGACGCTGGCAAGCCATTGCTTTCTTTTCTCTGAATAGTACGACTGACTTGCCATATTTAAATCAAGCAGTTTCCTTAAAATAACTTCTTGACTCACTTTAAACTTATTAGCTAATAATTGAAGTTGATTGTCCTTAATATCATTAGGATCAATATCATATTCCTTCAGTTCTTGAACTAATTCTTCGTTATCTACAAGTATTAAAGAAGCTATTTTATTACAAATGATTTCAATCTGATTAGTAGATTGATATGTGTATTCATTTGATATACCTCCCATTGAATGTAAAAGATGGCTCAACTCATGAAATAAGGTGAAATTCTTACCTGTATCGGTAGTTTCCGAGCTATTAACGATTATAATTGGGAATTCGGTGTCAAAGAGAGAGTATCCTCTACAGAAATTTTTAAGTGTCTGTTGAAAAACAAACACCCCATTAACCTCCAATATGTTCCTATAATATTTGAAAGCTTCAGTGGAATCTTTGAATTTTGATTGTTTCTCTTTGTTGATTGTTAATCTCTCTCTTATTAAAGTTGCTGCGTTTTGTACTGAACCACCCCTTAGATTCGTCATCGACTTAAATATGGGCTTGTCTACAGGATTTCTCCCATCAAATAATTCTTTTAATGCTTCTTGATAGAATTGAGCTTCTTTTACCAATAACATGAATTTGTATGGTAACCTAGTGATCTCCGAATCAGGAATAGTTCTAAACTGTTGGTTTATTGGAGGCTCATCGGGAGGCTCAGGAAGAAAAAAGGTAGCTAATGGAACTTTATAAACTTCATAAGCAAGAGTTTCTAACTGGGATAATGATGGTTTTGATTTACCGTTTTCCCAACTTGAAATAATGTGGGGTTTCTTCTTAAATTTTTGGGCAACTTCATTAATATCTAAGTTGAGCCTTTTTCTCGCCCAAATCAATATATTATGGTCAATAGTTATTATTTCGTTATTACTTTTCATTTCCTATTTCAAAGGTAGAATATTTCTCAAAGGAATTTATCATTGCATTATAACATTGACCATATTAGGTGCCACAAATTGTTTAAATTTAAACTGGACAACAATCACTCCTTGATTATGTTGGACCTAAGCCATCATTGTGATCGTGTCTCCAGCGTCAAATTTGACCCGTCTGGCTCAATTTTAATGCCCATTAGACGGTTTTAATCTTCAAAATCGGTAAAAGTTGTCAAATTATCTGAATGGCCAGTAAAATCTGGCTCTTCTGATATTAGGCATATCCATAATTTGGCTTTACATTAGCCCAATCATGAGAACTCTTGTAGTACATCCTGAAGATCACACCACGGAATTCTTAACAACAATTTATGCTAACCTCTATAAGAAAACCGTCATCAAAGGAGGTGTATCCAAATCTGAATTACGGGAATTAATAGAAGCTCATGACAGGGTATTAATGCTTGGTCATGGTTCTCCATATGGATTATTAAGCCGAGGTCAGTGCCCTGATGCGGGATTATACATCGTTGATGTATCCATGGTACCAGTATTAAAGGAAAAATCAAACAGCATATTCATCTGGTGTCATGCTGATCAGTTCGTCCAAAGGCATGGACTTTCAGGACTTTGTACAGGGATGTTCATCTCAGAAGCTGGTGAGGCTGATTACTGGGGATTTAAAGAAGTCAATCAGCAGCTGATTGACCAGTCAAATGAGAGATTCGCTTCAATAGTTTCAAAATACTTAAATAAACCTCTACAAGTCTTGTATCATGAATTAATACGAGAGTTTGAATTATTGTCAAAAATGAATCCCATAGCCAAATTTAACATTGAACGGATATGCCTTAATTGTTGGAAATCAAATAAAAGCAACGTTAAAGTGACAACTCTGTAAAATATTATTGTTAAATTTGTCATAAATAAATCCCAAGAAATTTTTTCAACTTAAAATATTACTTAGAAATGAAAAATTTAATTGTTTCGTTTTTAATTGTGATGTCCATCATTGCATGTAACAAGTCGGAACCTGAACCAAAAGATGTTAAGATTGGGGACCTTTACGAAGGAGGAATTGTATGTGATATACAGTCCGACTATATTCTGATTGCAGCAACTGCCGATTATCCCTCAAATGTAACATGGAATAACGGAAGTTTTCCCCTTACAAATGCAACAGATAGGGGGTACGGATATAATAATACGAACACAATCATCGCCGTTCAAGGAAATACTGGTATTTACGCTGCAAAAGTATGTAAAGATATGGGCGATGGCTGGTATTTACCCGCTAGTAATGAAATGTACTGGGTAAAACAAGCGTTAGAAATTTTTGGCGTTTACTGGACTAGCACTGAATGGACTGATACTAAAGCGCATTGTAGTCCACAATTAAACAGCGATCATCCCGCTACCACAAAAAGTTCTCTCAACAGAGTCCGAGCGGTGAAACGAATACCACTTTAAAATATAGGGTCGTCAAATAGCTGAAATTCTTTAATATAATTCCCATTTGGCAACTATGAACCCTGTATATAAATCACCTCAAATTCTTTCCTTCCACTAAAATAAGCAATAATGTCAGTTTTTTTAACTTTTAGCTCATGAACCATTTTTGGTAGATGTGAGGTTGCATGATTCCTGCCATAAGTATATGCAAAGAACTCGGCGACATCTCTCTTTAAAGTCCACGAGACTCCGAAATCACCTGATTCAAATTCCTGAACTGTCATACCTCTGTAAATTGTTAAATTTTCTGGCAAGGAGGAGAGATATTTTTGTTCTTTTTTCGACATTAATTTTTCTCTGGAGGGTTCCTCACTGCTAAATGCTTGTTTTATGTATTCTTTGAATCCATATAGATTGTCACATATAGAATATGCTTCTTTTAATGCATACCAATACATTTCCCCGTTAAGGTTATATTTCCAGTTTAGCTCAAGGAACCCAGCAAATCGGTCATAGGAGTTACACATAACCAACGTTTGATCAATATTCTCCTTTAATTTCTTTTTCCCAATTTTTTTCATTGTGAATTTGGTTGTAATTCAAATGATCCAGCCTTATTAACGTGATGGACTAATATACAAAACGCTTACCTGACTTTTCAATCAAACAACATGAAAAATTATTTTGAATAAAAGTGGTGTTTAATGAATCTTAATGCTGGAAGAGAAACTGTCAACCATTGTTTGGTTGATCCAGTTAGGCTTAGATCACAAATTGTCATTTTAATCAGTGATTTTTCATTAAATCATTATGTTTCTCTCCAGTGAAAGGACTAAATTTATGGTTGCAATACAATTAATTAAGGGTATAATGAAGAAAAATAAGGATCTCGTCAGTTGGTTTGAAACAATGGTAGATGATAAATCTTCCATATCCAAGTCTAAAAGAACAGATATCAACAAAATAGGTGATAAGCTCGTTTTAGGGCATAGCCAATTTAACGAAATACTCCTTCTGCTTGGATTTGATAGGGTTCACCCTGAATTTTTTCAATATCTTGTTGATGGTACTATCGAATATAAAGAAGGTTCAGCAATAAGCTCCATGAGAGCGCTTGAAGAAGGGATTGAAAGGTTTATAACCCTCGCCCTGCTATGGTATGGAAATATAAAATTCGCCTTTAAGACCTTAAGCAGGGATCCTTATGAGTTTGCAGACAAAGTATCTGAGAGAATCCCATATGATGTTACCTATTATACATCTCGCCATAAACCCATAACTGAGATAGAGATAATTCCTGCAGAAAAGACATATTTCTTGGGCTATCTCATTGCAGATAAACTAAAGGATAGAATAAAAAAAGATAAAAACGACCTTGAAGCAAAATCCCTTTTTAAGGAAATGGGGGAATATCTGAAAATTGGGAAAAGAAACCATATCGCCTATCTTTCTTCGGATCATTTGGATGTTTATGTAGCAACATCAATGAGGCTTGAGCATGAATATATATTCGTCAATAGATTTGTTTCAAATGTGTTTTCAAAAGAAATCCTTGCCAAATTGAAAATCAGATGGTTTGACCCAACGCAAGCATATTGCGATGATAGAATTGATAAGGGTCTATCTGAAGCATTAATGCTTAAAAGAGCAAAATGCACCTTATACCTAGTTCAAGAGTCAGATACATTTGGAAAGGATTCTGAACTTGCATCTACGTTAGCTCAGGGTAAACCTGTTGTTGCTTATGTTCCTAACGGAAATAGAAAATACGTAGATGATTTGCTAAGTAATTTATGTAAGCTTAATCCAGACAAAGCTCCAATTGATATAATTCTGGAACAATTGGAAGTATTTAAGCCTTCTCTTGCATGGCATGAAAAAAGAATGAATACTTGGTTAAATGATAAGAAAAATGTCAAATTCAATGAGGCGAAGAAAATTCTTTATGAAGTTGTCAAAAACCACTATGATAAACGAGCCACAACATTGATGGAAACACATCCTTTGGGTATTCAAGTAAATTTGATCTCAGGAGTGGCAAATGGTGTTCTAGTTGTAAGAAATGATAATGATTGTGCTCGGCTTCTTTATTCAATACTTATGAACGACATGAGATTTGAAATTGGCACAAAAACTATTAGGAAGGAAAAATATGTTTACCTTAGAGAAAAAATATCCAAGTCTATTTTTAGAGTAAAAACGGGAGACAAAATTCTTGATAATTCATTTTGGAATTTCTATATTGGACCACAATATTAATAATTTGTAATATATTGTATATGAAAAAGATAGGAGAAAGAAACTCAACACCGTATGATTTAAGTACAAAAGGAGGGTTCAAAAGACAAGTTTCTGCTACCGTATCAAGTAATAAATCAAGAACCCCTTATGACCTTAATAGGGCTGTAAGAAAAAATCCTGCTTCAACGGATTCACGAACATGTTATAAGGCTAATTGAGCTTTATAAAGATTTATTGTTTCAGAGCCTCCATAAATGGGGCTCTTTTTTTTCCAGCGGTTACATTGTCTATTCTAGTGAATTCTTCATTCTGATCTGAATAAAGACTTCAAAATAAAATTTCTACCTTTAAGGGTAGTAATTTAACCTCCATTTCTTAGTCCTATGAGTTTCCTTCAAGTACTCGAAAAGTACCGTAAAATATCCTTTACTGAAAAAGACAAAGGCACCCGTTTCGAAAGGTTAATGCAAGCCTACCTTAAAACGGATCCGAAATATGCGTTTAAGTTTAAGAATGTGTGGCTCTGGGAAGAATTCCCTGCAAAAAATGACCTCGGCGGCAGTGACACGGGAATTGACCTTGTTGCTCTGACACACGAAGGCGATTATTGGGCTATACAATGTAAATGTTATCAAGAGTCCACTGTAATTGACAAACCTGCCGTTGATTCCTTCCTTGCTACCTCAAGCCGTAAATTTAAGGATGAGCAACTCAGGACAGTCGGATTTGCAGTCAGGTTATGGATTTCCACGACTAATAAATGGGGTCCGAACGCCACTGGTGCCATAAAGAACCAAAATCCGCCCGTCACAAGAATAAACCTTTATGAACTGCAGGAAGCACCAGTCGATTGGGCTAAGCTTGAGAGTGGAATTCATGGCGAGAAATCGAGAATTACTGATCGCCAGATAAAACCACATCAGAAGGAAGCTTTAGAGAAGGCTCACGAATACTATAAAACAAATGACCGCGGGAAGTTGATAATGGCCTGTGGAACGGGAAAAACCTTTAATGTTCTTCGGATTGCTGAAAATGAGACAAATGGTAAAGGCACCATACTTTACCTTGTGCCCTCAATTTCATTAATGGGACAGATTTTACGGGAATGGACAACTTATGCCCAGGAACCTATTAACTCAATATGCATTTGTTCAGACCCTGAAGTGTCTTTAAGCAAATTAAAGAACGAAGACACAGATAGCTTTAGTGTCGTTGATTTAGCATTACCTGCTTCCACAGATGTGCATGACATAATCCGTCAGTTTCGGCACTATAAACTGAACGGAAATAAAGGAATGACAGTGGTATTTTCAACGTACCAGTCTATTGAGGTAATATCATCAACTCAAAAGAAACTTCGTAAAGAACTACCCGAAATTGAGGAATTCGACTTGATTATATGTGATGAAGCCCATAGAACCACAGGAGTAACCCTGAAAGGAGACGATGAATCAGCATTTATTAAAGTGCATGACAATGATTTCATAAAAGCAAAGAAAAGGTTGTATATGACAGCCACTCCTCGTCTTTACAGCGACGATATTAAAAGTAAAGCGGCACAGGCTGATGCTGTTCTTTGTTCTATGGATGATTTGGCGATGTATGGGGAGGAGATATATAGAATCGGATTCGGTGAAGCTGTTGAAAAAGACTTGCTGACCGATTATAAGGTATTGATACTTACGCTAAGTGATAAGGATGTCCCTCCTGCCGTTCAGAAAATGATAGCAGACAAGGAAAGTGAGATAAATACGGATGATGCAAGTAAGCTGATAGGTTGTATCAATGCCCTTTCAAAGCAAATACTCGGTGATGAAGGTATCATAAAGGACAGTGATCCTGAACCAATGAAGAGAGCAGTTGGCTTCTGTCAGAGTATTGCAGTATCTAAAAAGATAACAGCCACATTCAATACTGCAACTTCGGCCTATATCACCTCTCTGCCTGAAGAAAAGAAATCAAGCATGGTTGTGCTGGATTCAAAACATATTGATGGTACTATGTCAGCCCCGCAACGGGATGAACTTTTAGGTTGGTTAAAGGAAGACATAAATGAAAATGAATGTCGTGTTCTGACAAATGTTAAGTGCTTAAGCGAGGGTGTTGATGTCCCTTCCCTTGATGCCGTCTTATTCCTTTCAGCCCGAAACAGTCAGGTTGATGTAGTACAATCTGTCGGCAGGGTGATGAGAAAAGCTTCTGGGAAGAAATATGGATATATTATTATACCTGTGGTTGTTCCAACTAATGTGGATGCAGCCCAGGCTCTTGATGATAATGAACGGTACAAGGTTGTGTGGACGGTGTTAAACGCTCTCCGTGCCCATGATGACAGGTTTAATGCTACAGTCAACAAAATTGAACTCAATAAACGCAGGCCTGACAATATTCTCGTCGGTCGACCTGAGTATTCATTTGGCGATGATGGTTCTCCGATTGGCTGGCAGGAGGATGGTGCTTTGTATGAAACATCAAAAGATATCAGCCGTCAATTAGCTCTTCAATTTGAACAGCTTCAGAACGTAGTCTTTGCAAGGATGGTTCTGAAAGTTGGAGATAAAAGATATTGGGAACAGTGGGCTAAGAATGTCGCTGAAATAGCAGAACGGCAGGTTGAAAGGATTAACAGGTTAATTAAAGATGAAGGTAAGCATCAGAAAGCGTTTGAAAAATTCCTTGCAGGATTACAAAAAAACATCAATCCGAGCATTACTGACCAGGAAGCTATTGAAATGCTGAGCCAGCACGTTATTACTAAGCCTGTTTTTGAAGCTCTCTTCGATGGATACTCATTTGTAAAGCAAAACTCAATTTCGGTTTCAATGCAGCGTATGCTTGATTTATTGGAAGAACAGGCGATTGAAAAGGATACCGAGACCCTAAACAAATTTTATGAGTCTGTTAAAATGAGGGCTGCTAAGATTGATAATGCTGAAGGGAAGCAAAGGGTAATAATAGAGCTATACGATAAGTTTTTTAAAACAGCTTTCCCGAAAATGGTTGAAAGACTGGGAATTGTTTATACTCCAGTTGAAATAGTAGACTTCATTATCTATTCAGTAAATGATGTACTAAAAAAAGAATTTGGACGTAGCCTGAGCGATGAAAATATCCACATACTCGACCCATTCACAGGTACGGCCACCTTTATTGTTAGATTGCTCCAAAGTGGACTAATAGAAGAGAAAGATTTAAGACGTAAATATCAATCCGAGATTTATGCCAACGAAATAGTATTACTGGCTTATTACATTGCTGCCGTCAATATTGAGAATGCTTTTCACGATGTAATGAAAATTGATGACTTCCTCCCATTTGATGGAATTTGTTTAACAGACACATTTCAGTTAGGTGAAACTGAAGACGGTGAAAAGCTATTCTCCGAAATGTTCCCACATAACTCAAGGAGAGTGCAGAGACAAAAGAAAGCTCCACTCAAGGTTATTTTTGGAAATCCTCCGTACAGTATCGGGCAGAAATCAGCCAATGATAATGCACAAAATCAGGCGTATCCAAAACTGGACGCTAAGGTAGCTAATACATACACTAAAGAATCATCCGCTGGCCTTAATAAATCTTTATATGACCCGTACATAAAAGCTTTTCGTTGGGGAACTGACAGGCTTGATAAAACGGGTGGTATTATTTGCTATGTGTCGAATGCAGGATGGCTTGATGGAAATAGTACAGATGGGTTTCGTAAATGTCTGGAAAAAGAATTCAGTTCCATTTATGTTTTCAACCTAAGAGGAGATGCCAGAACACAGGGAGAATTAAGGCGGAAAGAAGCAGGCGGCGTTTTTGGATCTGGTTCTAGGACCCCAATTGCGATCACTCTCTTAGTAAAAAATCCAGGTGCAAAAACCGAAAAGGCTGTAATTCATTACCACGATGTTGGGGATTATTTAAGCAGGGAAGAAAAGCTGGCAATCGTCAAAAATTTCAATTCTGTAAGTAATCTTCAGATGAAATGGGAAACACTTAAACCTAACGAACACGGCGACTGGCTGAATCAGAGAAATGATTTATTTGACACATTCGTCCCAATTGCTCCTGAGAAAAAGTTTGATGTAAAAAGTCCATCCTATTTTGTTACATACGTAATTGGAGTTGCCACTAATAGAGACGCTTGGGTATACAACTTCTCAAGAAAAGAAATTGAGAAAAATATGAAGCGTATCATCGAATTCTACAATGAACAGCAAAAGGGGTTTAAAGAAGCAAGAATTAAAAACCACAAAATTACTGTTGCTGATTTCATTGACACAGATGCAAAGAATATAAGTTGGACGGTTAACTTAAAAAAGGATCTAGAAAAGGGCATTGAGCATGATTTTAATAAAGATGAGATTGTGACAGGATTGTATCGCCCATTCACTAAGCAAAATCTATATTTTGACAAACCATTTATTGAACGTCCTGGCTTGAGTCCTAAAATTTTCCCAACTCCAAAATGTTCTAACCTTGTAATTACCACCTCAGGTATTGGGGCTAGCAAGGAATTTTCAGTCTTAATTACTGATTGTATCCCTGATCTGCAGGTTCAATTTAATGGACAGTATTTTCCTCTGTATTATTATGAAGAAAGGAAAAAGGATAGCCCTACTCTTTTTGAAGCCTCTGGAGGAACCGACTTTGTTCGAAGGGATGGAATTAGCAACTTCATTTTGGAGCGTGGGAAAAGACTGTATGGGAAGAATGTGACTAAGGAAGATATTTTCTATTACATATACGGGGTACTGCATAGTTCAGATTATCGAGAAACCTTTACCAGCGACCTGAAAAAGGTTCTACCCAGACTTCCAATGTTTGATGATGTCAAAGAATTCTGGGCATTCAGTAAGGCAGGTCGTAAACTTGCTGAGCTGCATCTTAATTACGAATCTGTGCAACATTACAATGGAGTTGAAGTAATTGGGAACGACTCAGGTTTTTATGCCGTTGAGAAGATGAGGTTCCCGAAAAAAGACCAGAAGGACACCATAATTTATAATAGCCAGATTACCATTACCAACATCCCTGCAAAAGCTTATGAATACGTAGTTAACGGGAAAAGTGCTATTGAGTGGATAATGGAAAGATATCAGGTCACTATCCATAAGGAGAGCGGAATAAAGAATGATCCGAATGATTGGGCTAAGGAGGTTAGTAATCCAAGATACATCTTAGATCTGCTCCTTAGCATCATAAATGTGAGCGTGCAGACGGTGGATATTGTCAATAGATTACCTCATTTAAATTTCAAATAAAGGAATAGAGATTCATCTGCTTCTTGTTGGACTTATCCGAAATTCTTGATTTCTATATAGAGTTCCCAAATTTCCTGAAATTTTTGCCAAAAATTTTTGAATCGGTTTTTGGGGTAGAATACAACATTGAGATTTCCAGTGAATTTTGCCAAAAAAATTTTCTTAGAGAACTGTACCCCCTTTGGGGACAACGCCAGAGTGACCTTATGATGGGGGATACGGAGGGGGGCCCTACAAGGAAAGACAAAAGGGTGGAAGAGGGACTACCATGGGACCTCTATTCAAAATCAAACAGCAACTGAGACAAATTATTGATTTGATTCGTTTTATCTTGGAGAAATCAAGAGATGGAATATAAAAACTCAATCAGCAAAATGAACCTGCAGATTGATTTTTGCTAAAAACGGGGCTGATCCATTAAGGTCAGGATCCTTTTAATAATGCAGTGTTTTAAAGTATCAGCCAACACCAATTATTTAAAAATGAAGTGTAATCCAAGTCAGTCTTATCGGCCATCCGTCCGTTTACACCCTTGCTTAGAAAATACCACTCCCCTTCAACTGATATTCCTGTAGTATGGTAAATAGAATTATCAGGCAGTAACCAAAATACTAATCTAAGTGACTTTTTTCGTTTAGTTTCAAATATCCTTAAATTAAGTCTCCGCATCAATTCGTCATTAGGAATAATCAAGTATTCAATTCGCTGATTATAACTGTTTTGAAACATAAAAACGTAAAAATCGGGACCTTGATCAAACAGAGGTTGATTTATTTTAAAAAGTCCGATAGCCTGAATGTCTATCCCGATCTTACTGACGTATATTAAAGAATCTGACGGTTCGCTTATCAACAACTGAACAGTAAGAAAGCGGTTCTTACCGAAAAGAACATAGAATCCTGCATTTTGGAAACTGAATGAAAAACCAAGTTCAAGTATTTTCTTCTCAAATACCTTCCGAAATGACTGTATCATTGAACTTTAAGGTATTACAGCCTTAAAGAATCATAAACATCCATGATTTCTCGTTCCCGCAGACCAAGATATCGACGGGTAATAGTGGGACTGCTATGAGAAAAAAGTTCCATCAATAAAATTATTGATTCGTTGCTATAGTTGTTGAGAATGAGTACTCTGCGTCCTAATGTCTTCCTGAACAAGTGCGAACTGATATTAGTTTCAATATTAATGCCGTACTTCTTGAAAATTTCCTTCAGTTTGACATTTACATAGCTCGGGTCAATTGGTTTAGTCCCATACCTATTGATGAAGATATATTGAGATAGATCCTTAACATCCATTTTATCTTTCACCCGAACTAATAATTCTCTGAGATCCGAGTTGATTTTAATCTTTCTTGTCTTTTTGGTCTTTTGTTCTTGGATGGTCAGAATTTCAGTATTCTCGAACTGGTTGAACCTTAACTTTAAAAGGTCGCTAATCCTCAGTCCTGTGAGAACACCGCACGCAATTAAAAGACAGAATTTGTACTCTCCATCCCTTTCCAGTTTTAAAATCAGGGATCGGAAATCATCCCAATTCATGGCTGTCGTGGTTGTCCTTTGTCCTGGAAGGCTCATAATTTATAGTTTTAAAAAAGGGCCGCAATGATACAGCAAAAAACTTATACTTGCAGCAAATTTTGATAAAAATATAAGCTCATAATCAGCCTTTTACAAAAGGAGATGCTTAACGCTTTGGAAATCAGGAAAGATTGGAAGACAAGGATATTATACTTCTGACAAAAGTATAAGTTAGGCATGCCAGTTATTAGCAAATGAACCAGAGATCTCGAAGCGATCATGAGTCTGCCATTTGAAAATCAAACGGCACATTTAGAATTAATCTTTTATGCCGATTGAATTTCAATAAAATCTTCAGCTATGGGGATATTATCTATCTGGCTCACTGCATATTAAGATTCAATTCTTATATTAGCTCGATGAAACAGCTAATATTGGTAACCGTATTAATGATCCCGACCATTATTAATGGGCAGGTCATTGATTTTGAGAATTTCAATCAGACTGTTATGAATGAAATTCTCTTCAAAAAGATGGATGAATATACTCAGAGTACCCAGAACTATTCAGTTATTCAGACATCAGTAGACCAAAGGAGATTATATAGGTTCATTGAGAATAACAATGAAAAACTGTCTTTGGATGAACTTAACTTGAGAATGAATCAGCTAATCAATAAACGGTTTGATTCAAAAGTCGTTAAATATGCCAACATGGTGGGTAGTGTTGGATATATTATTAGGTATAAGGTTGAAGGTAACACAACCTATCAGGAAATGGCAGACCTGTGTCTTACTGATTGGAAAAGTACCGAGAATGGAGTTTTCCTGTACTGGACCCAGATCGGTAATTCCCTGTCATACTATAATAAGAGATCCAACACAGTTTATCTTTTCTGGGGATACTTTGAATGATCTGTCAATTATACCCATGCAAAAGGATTTCGTAACGGTTCTGTCATACGGGATTCTCATCACAGTGTTTACATACCTAGTTTACAGCTTCATTTCCGACATCAGATTACTCTTAAAATATAGGAAATGTACATCCAATGTCTCAACGAGCCGATTAATTCATGAAATAATACTGTTCACGAACGATATTCTGTGGAAACAAGGGATATCACATTTCCCCATTTACAAAATTTCTTATTACCCACATAAGAAGTACTTGGGAGCTTTCGATGGTAAAAGAATTTTTATCTACGTGAAGAATGTCCAAGACGTTCCTACGCTTACTGCAGTGGTATTACACGAAATTCGTCATTTCATTCAATTGGAGAAAAATGTTAAGAATTATGATAGGTATGAAAAGTACCTTCAGTTATATGGATACAATTTACATCCAATGGAAATTGACTGCCATCTTTTCTCAATGAAATGGTTAGATCCATGTCTGGAACACCTTTTTCTTAAAAATATTATAAAAAAGGAGCAGTGATCTCATGATAATCACAATTCCTTTCCTGGGCCCACTTTAAATTGTCACTAGAGTTACGCGAACTAAATCCCTCGTTTCGTTACCCTAGAGTGGAATTTGTTATTCATTAATTGTAACTATGATGGCTTGACTTATGTTATAGGGTATACGACAAAGTTCGTCCTTATAAGTATGAAAACTTCAAATATTTTGTTGCAAAATCCTATGTTGATGATTCTACTTATAACACTATTCACTAATTATTGATGTTCACCCTTTTTAGATTTGTATTCCTTTTTTTTCATACTATTGTATATCACTGTAATCATTTCAATAATATGTGGATGCCCACCATGGATCTTTTTTGTTTCGCGAATGAATTCATATAGCGGTTTCTTCCTGAGCAAAGATTTCCAGTTTGGACAATCTTCCTTATAAAGATCATCAATCGCTTCTGTAAAATTGTATATGTCCTCATCGGTCCATTCAAATATTAGATCAAATAGAATTTCTTTTAAAGTAGTTTTATTTGAGAACTCTGATGAGAACAATTGTTTTTCTAGATCAAATAATTCTTGGGATTGATCACTGTTGGGATCCTTATGAATGTCCCGACCCTCACCGCAACGAAGTGAAGGGGTCGGGACAACTTCTATCTCAATTTTCTCGTTAGGTCCCAGTATTAGGTCCATATTCTGGACGGTGTCTCCCTCAACTTCGTTTCGGTGGTCGACACCGACACCAGTAGTTGTTTTTTCAATTTTTTGTCTTTCCATGTTTTATTCTTATTAATAGTTATTATTATCCTCTGTTTCCGTACTCCAGTTTTCCATATCATGGTAATCGGAATATGGATTTTCAAGTTCCTATCCCAATTTTATGCAATGGTATCTCATAAATTATATATGAATACCCGAACTTTCCGTCATTCATTGGAGTTTTATTTATTACAATATACCCTAGCTCTTTTAAGTGTTTCCACGCCCTTTCAAATCGATCCTTACCTAATTTTGATTTCTTCCAGACATCATTCTTATTTATAACCCATTTATCAGAATTACTTAGTATTTGAAACATAATTCCAACCTCGTCCGCTTTAAGATTCAAAACTGTATTAGACATTCGGGTAAAAGGATGCTCGCTATCCTTTAATGACCTGACAATTTTTGTAGTATTCAATTTTAAAAGATACTTAATTGAAAATCCCTGCTGATTTCCGTGAGGTCTGGGATTCACTAAATACAAACAGGGATTTCCTTTTTATTATTTCCTGAAATCAGGTTTCCCAGACCTTTTTCAAATAATATCAATATGCAAGGGAAAAGTAAAGTGTATTCAAAAAAAAAATTATCAAAAAATCAAAATCAAGCCCTACCAATCGATAGTTTGGAAATAAAAGAGAACCATTTCTTTACTTAGCTTGTTTATGTAGTTTTCCGAACTTGGATTTATAAAAAACAGTTAGCTAGGTTTTGATTATCCCCGTAATCCTAGAAATAAAGAGACGTGGTTAAAATTTTTGTAGTTGATATTCAATATATTATGATTTTCACATAAAAATATGTCATAAATTATTTGGACATATCAAAAACAGTTTTTATCTTTGTATCGTTATGTATAAGAAATTACCTTTTATATTAAACTTTGAAGACCTCTGGGATATATACAGTATGGCTGGTTTATATAATCCCCGACAAGACTTTTCAGGTTCGAAAGAATCGGAGATTATTTTTGATAAAGAAGATCCTTCATTTAAAAACTCTGTTTTAGGTATTGGAGAAGAAAAGAGAAAGAAAATTCTGGAACTTCTAACCAAATATCAAAAGGAATTGGATGAAATAGAGTCTGCAATGTTAGAATTTGTATATTTCCAAATCATACAAGACCCTCCTGTATATATAGCTCGCACCAAAGACATCAAAACAGGAATTGAATATTTTACAGCAAAGACATTTTTCCCTTTGAAAGGTGGAAGAAAAAAAGAAGTTAAAATTTATGTAGGGAAAGCGGAAGATTTTAATAACGATACAATGAATTTACAAGCTCAAAGCATAGCAAAAATTAAAATGAGAAATACACTTAAACGTAGAATCGATGTGGGAAGTCTTTAATTTTTTTTACACAAAAACTATGTCATACTTACATCGTGACATATATAGACATCGTTATTTTTTTGCAGCAAAACTATGTCAAGTTATTTGTTTGACATATTAAAAATTACATCATGAAAATTTACAAGAAAAGAGAGTCTGAATTAACAGGACTACCCAAAATCAGAGGTGCTATCCTGCGCCAGAAGTTTCCAACATGTCATTTCTTCGAAGAAGAATATGACGCGGCTATTGTCGGTTTATTGACACTCAGAAAGCAAAGATCCTAAGATACGTATCATCAATTAAACTAATAAATACAGTTATGAGAAATATTAAATTAAATGAAGCCGATGGGAAAAAGCTAAGGGAACAATATCCAAATAGTTTTTTTCTTGATGAATATTATGACAAAGCTATTGTTGGCGTCAATAAGAATGGTGCAATAAGGTATCACCTCACCGAACTTGTGTACATAAATATGGACGATCGCAGGGATGAATTCAAGGGCGAAGACTATGAGCAGGCTAAAGATGAATTTACTGATGAATTCCAGGACTTCTACGATATGAGTAACGAACAAGTCTTACAGGCGTTTAGTGCGAATGAAATTCAGTGCAAATATGGATCAGGTAAAAAGTTAGTGCCTGCAGTCCTTACAATTAAAGAACCCAAATCAACAGATAATTAACCATTTAATTCAATTTGTTATGAAAACAAATTCTAATTCAATTAGGATGTCAAATTCATCAATTCGCCCTATTGGATCTAGGCACTTACCAACGAATCACATTAAGGAAGAGGGAAAACCATTTTTGTTCCCTTCTGATGTATCATATGTTATTGTACAATTGGCGCCAAAGGACATAAGTGATCTTATGGGTTTAGGTGTAAAATATATGTTGGAGGAACTCAACCTGAACGAAGATAAGTGGCTTGATCTAATCTCAGAAGCAAAAAGGACAAAAAATAAATTCTTCGTCAAACCAGATAGAGAAATGGCGATAACCATTTTAGCCGTCCAATTACTGACAGGATATGACTATTATAGAATCATTTGGAATGGTGTTGCGGGCATTATTGATGAACTTATACAAACAGGTAAGTTAAAAGACCTGGATGAGTTCGGGACTAAAAGAGAGATAGCAAGACAGATGATATAGAGGTGAAGAAATTCACCTCTTTTTTTATTCTGCAGCAGAATATAAATAAAAAGAGAAATATTATAAACTATTAATAATAAATACTATGGAAGCAATACAATTGAACAATGCAGAACCGTCGCCTTCAAGAAAACCAATGCTGGATATTGAAGCACAAAAACAAAATGCAGACCGTGAGCAGATTCAGACTAATGTCAATGATGTAGAAATTGAAATTAACACAGAACTAAGAGAAAAGTTCCCCAATTCCTATTTTCTCTCAGTCATATATGATAATGCTATCTGGGGCGTGAATCCAATTAATCAGAGCATAGTCTACGATACTATGGTAATAGGATTTCTATATGTATGGCATGTTGAAGGGTCATATCCTGATTTGGGAGACAGATTAGAATGTGCCAGCATAATAATTAACCGAGTAGAAAGGCTTACAGCAGAAGAACTTGATGGGAAAGCGAAACCCTCCTTTCTTGTTAACGATAAGGATATAGAATATTATGATTGGTTAAAAGTAAATCTAAGAAAATGAGCGTAATAAAGCCAAAAATAGACTATATGAAAAACGGCCCGTATGACGAATTCATCACACCTGAAGTAGCCGTGAGAATGATATTACCCTATATCCCCAAGCATGTAACAACAATTTGGGAATGCACTGCTGTGGAAGGGAGCAATATCGTAAACGTTTTAAGATCGTCAGGGTATAATGTTATTCCAACCCACATAAATAAGGGGTATGATTTCTTTTCATATCAACCTGAAAAATTTGACATATTAGTTACCAACCCTGCGTACTCTCTAAAGGACAAATTCCTAATGAGGGCTTTTGAAATTGGCAGACCCTTTATGTTTTTGTTGCCAGTATCTGCAATTGCAGGTAAGAACAGGCATAAAATGTTTCGTGAAAAAAGGATACAATTATTGATACCTGATACGAGGTTTAACTTCATACCTGATAAAAAGAGTAGCTCATGGTTCGACACTATATGGGTTACGTACGGATTGGAGTTAGCTAATGATTTGAATTATATCGTTGTAGGGAACGCTGAGAAAATTCCTGCATCCCAATCTGAGAATAGTAAATCTAAAGTTGAATTGTCAGATAAATTTCGAAAAGTTGCGTAAAACATGGTTAAAATATCAATGATCTGTATTACAGCATATTATAAATACTAATTTAGCTATACTGAAACAATGAATAATACAAATTACATGGATGTCAAAATGGTTAGCGAATACATACACGTCTCAACGTCGCTGATTTACAGGATGGTCAGTTTGGGCCAGATTCCACACATAAAAGTTCGGAAACGAACCATCTTTGACCGCACACAAGTTGACCAATGGTTACACAATCACTGCATGATGATTGAAGAACTACCTCAGATTCCCAAAATTTAAGATTTATGCCAACAATTAAGATAGTCAAAGACAAGCGAAAGAAGTTGAAGGGAAATAGATTTTCTCTTTCAGCCCGTATTTGTCATAAGGGTTATGTCCAATACTTACCCATTCCTAAGGCTAAGATGACAGAGAACCAATATGATCAGGTTTACGTTAGACAATCGATGGATGAAGGAAGTATCAAATTCCGAGAATCGGCCAATGAGTTCAAAACCAAATGTGAGCGGATTTATTCTGAGATGACTGTCTATAATCCTAGTAGATTTCGCCTGCTAGTATATCAGAAGGACAAGGAAATTCCAAAAACATTGGCCATTAAAGACCTCTTTGACTATTATATTGAAAATTACGAGGGGATTACTCTTAAAACCCGCCAGCATTTCAGATTATCGATCAACAAGTTAGAAACATTTCAACTAGGCTTGACCGTCCATGACATCACTCCTGAGTTTCTAAGACATTTCGATCTCAAACAGCAGGAAGCTGGGCTTTCAAGATGTACAATTGATGGTGTATTCAGAAATCTCAGGAGGGTTATTAATTACTTCATGCTTGAAAAGAAACTTATCCCCAAAACCTATGAATACCCATTTGGTCGTGGCGGATATAGCATCAAGAGTTTCTTCGGAAGGAAGCTTGTACTGAGAAATGATGAGATTCAGAAGGTTGTTGATTTCAATGATTTTAATAATGATAAGGAAATGGAGTACGCCAAGAACGTCTGGCTGTTCCTTTACAGGGCTAATGGGATAAACTTTGCAGACCTGATAAGAATGAGGTGGGATAGCATACAGGGAGGTTATTTGATATTCTTCAGGAAGAAAACACAATCAACAAGGAAGAATAATATCAAACCGATTACAGTCCCAATCACGCCCAAGCTTCAGGAACTTATCGATAAGGTAGGTGTTAAAAGAGAAAACAATCCATTTATCCTTGGCCTGCTGGAAGAGGGATTTGCTGAAAATACATATGAGAACCTGTCGCATAAGATCCGCTCCAATATCAATGAAAAATTGCTGGAAATAAGTATAAAACTTAACCTGTCAGTAACTCTGAAACTAAAGACGGCAAGAGATTGTTACGCAACAACCTTATTTCGGGCAGGTGTCTTGAAAGATTATATCGGAGAAATGCTCGGGCATTCAAATTCTATCGTAACCGAACACTATCTCGCAAGTTTGGCGATTGAAAAGACACATGAAATCAATATGCATATCCTTTAGGGATCCAGTAAGTCGCTTCACATTTTCATAATCAACAACAAAAAAATTAACTTTAGGGTGTGAGAATGGACTTAATTTAAAACGCTTAAAGGTAAATAATAACTACAACAATTGGAGTTTATGTTTACTAAAAGTACATATATAACCAGTATGACAACATTAAAAAATGACACCTCCGAGCGATATAATTGATAAAAAGAAAAAAATATTTGGATTAGAAAAGAACGCCTTTTTTACAGGACTAACAAGTTTTTTCACTGACACATCTACCAAAATGGTATATAGTGTTATGCCTCTATTTTTATTATCAATAGGAGCATCAAAAACAACGATTTCATTAATTGAAGGTATTGCAGAGAGTACAGCATCTTTATTAAAGGCAATTTCGGGATACTGGAGTGATAAGATTGGTAAAAACAAACCATTCATGATTATTGGATATGGCATTACAGCCATTATAACTCCCTTATATGCATTAGCAAGAATACCAATTCAGATTTTATTTTTTCGGTTTTTCGAACGCATAGGAAAAGGTTTAAGAGCAGCGCCGCGAGATAGCCTTATAAGTGGCTCAATTAAAAAAAATGAAGCTGGTAAAACTTTTGGGTTTCAGAAAGCAATGGATAATAGTGGGGCTGTTGTTGGCCCTTTGATTGCTTTCTTATTGTTATCTATTTTCCCATTAAATTATTCTCACATATTTTTATTGGCAACCATTCCTGCAATTCTTGGCGTATTAACAATTATTATTTTCATAAAAGAAGTAAAAACAGAAAAAAAAGAATCCACTAATAAGATTTCCTTAAAACAATTACCTAAAAAATTCTATTTTTTTCTTATCATAATTTTCGTGTTTACACTAGGCAATTCAGCAGATGCATTGTTGCTTGTAAAAACAAGCGAAACAGGTATAGATAAATCATACATTCCTTTTGTGTATATGATATTTAATACAGTATCGGTATTGCTTGCCATACCGATTGGAAAATTATCGGATAGAATTGGTCGTGAAAAATTGATTATTTTGGGTTTTCTAGTATATGGGATTGTTTATTATTTTTTTGGCAGATTCAATAGTATAAATGTTTTTATTCTCTTGTTTATACTGTATGGATTTTACAGTGCATTGACTGATGGCAGCCAGAAAGCAATGATTTCAGATATTGTTAGCAAAGATTTGAAAGGGACGGGGTTTGGAGTTTATCATGCTGTACTTGGAATTACCTTATTACCTGCGAGTTTAATTGCAGGATTACTGTATGATAGGGTCAATTCAAATGCTCCGTTTTATTTTGGTTCTGTAATGGCATTAATTGCTACCATACTAATGATAATATTTACAATTTTAAACAAGAGAAAAAGAATAATTAAGGTTGCCTAATAAGTCGGTATAATTAATTGCCGTTGCAGTGCTGGTTTCAAGTTTTAAATTCTTATAAAAATCCTTTTAATCTTGATATATAAATGCTTCGAAATCGGCAACTAACCATACTGTCAAGCGTTTTAGTGTATGGTGTTAATCAAGGTTCTATAAATTTAAATACTCCGATATTGTTAGTTGATTATAAGGATAACATTCTCTTTGTTGAAACAAATACAAATGCTTACACATTTAGACTGAATGACCAAAATCTGGTGCCAGTTTTGGTGCCAGTATTTCCACCATATCGGTATAAATCAGTGTAATCTTTTACAATTATTCTGTTACAAAATTAACTGTTACAAACAGATACAAACCTGTGTAAACCTGTGGAAACCCTCATTTGACGCTCATAATCAGGGGGTCGTTGGATCGTTCCCAACTGGGCCCACTTCAAAATCAGATAGTTACACCGTCAAAAAGTGTAACTATTTTTATTGGTGCCAGTTTGGTGCCAGGATTTGGGTGAAAATCTG
>Ga0255346_1000080_pt1 | contig 172731 bp, 142 predicted proteins | sample wastewater_treat_FD_194410 | JGI IMG/M metagenome (GOLD analysis project Ga0255346, IMG submission 194410) | Wastewater microbial communities from Lulu Island WWTP, Vancouver, Canada - plant22 | ecosystem: Engineered > WWTP > Wastewater > Unclassified | place: Canada: Vancouver, British...
TATTCCCACTCACTTTTTGTCATTCCCGCTCTTTTCTTGTCATTCCTGTCCCTGTCTGTTTTCTTTTGTCATTCTCGTTCCTGTCTGTTTTCTTTTGTCATTCCCGTTCTTTTCTTGTCATTCCCGTTCTTTTCTTGTCATTCCCGCGAAAGCGGGAATCTATTCAAAACAAGAATTTATAAACAATTAACTTATAATACCAACCAACACCCCCCTTCACCCCCCTCTCTAGGGGGAATAATAAGAATCTGCCTTCGCTAAAGCTACGGCGAGACAGGTTCCGCCTTCGCTAAAGCTACGGCGAGACAAGCAAGGGGGGAATGATTTCCTTTATCTTTTTAGCGAGACGAGCAAGAGGAAATTAATAGTGAAGAATAAGAAGTGAGTGGAAATATATACAAAAGTAGAATTTAGATATTTTAATTTATCTAATATCAAACTGATCAATATTTCTTTTTTATTTTCTTTTATAAGAAAAAATTTGCCTAAATCTAAAAAAATCTGTATTATATATAAACTAATAATAAATTAATTTTTAAAATATGTTTCAAAAAAGCAGTTCTAAAAAAGATGAATATACATCAAATGTAAATTATGATAATAATGATAATGTTGAGACAGTTGTTGGTCCTTCAGTAAATGTAGAAGGAGATTTTTCTTCTGAAGGAAATATTGTAGTTAAAGGTACTGTTTCAGGAAGTGTGAATACTAGTAAATTATTGACTGTAGAAGATGGCGCAAAAATTTTTGCTAATGTAAAAGCAGGTAATGCTCATATTTCTGGAAGTGTAAAAGGTAATGTTAAAGTAGTAGATCGTTTGGATTTGAGTTCTACTGCTCAAATTTTAGGTGATATAGTTTGTAAAGTATTGACTGTAGAATCAGGGGCTTTGATACAAGGTAAAGTTTCAATGAAAGGTTTAGAGATTGAAGAAAAACAAACAAAAAAAACATCTTCTCTTAAATCTAAAGTAAAAGATTTGGTTGAAGATAATGATGAAGGTGAAACAGTTTAAGATTTTAAAAAACAGTAGTCTAAGTAGATCTTTAATAATTTTGATTATTGATTGTCTATTTGATACTGGTTTTTTTAACTAATTAATTTAATTGGTGTATTGATTTGTGTTTTATGTATGTCTATCTTTACGATGATTTTTTGAGACAAAAGAAATATGATTTATTAGTCAAAGCTATGGAAACTCGTTTGACAGATTTTGGTATTGCTGGTAAAATTATTCGTTTACAAAATTTTACTAATGCCAAAGCAGTGATTGATGATGAAATAAATCGAGGAGCAAAAACAATAGTCATAGTTGGCAATGACCGAACTTTTGGCAATGTTCTTTCCCGAGCAGCAACTTGTGGAATTTTATTTGGTTTTTTGCCGGTTGGTCCAGATAATTCAATAGCTGAAGTGTTAGGTATTCCTGTAGGAGAAAAGGCTTGTGATATTTTGGCACAAAGAAGAAAAATAAAATTAGATACAGGTTGGTTTAATAATCGTTATTTTGTTTCTCGTTTACATATTTTACCTAGTAAAATTACGATTGAATATGATGAAAAATTTAAAGTCTCTACGAATTATAAAAGTGAATTAATAATTTGCAATTTACAGCCATTTAGTTGGAAAGGTGAGAAACAGGAATACATGATTCACCCTCAAGATGGAAAATTGGAAGCTTTTTTATTACCAATAACTAAAAAAAGTTTATTTGGAAAATATAAATATGAAGAACCTAGTGTTTTTCCTTTTGAAGAAATGATTGTGTCAGCTAAAACTCCTTTTGTGGTTGATGCTGATGGTAAAATTTCCAAAGAAACAAAAATAAAAATTCGTTTAGCGAAAAAGAGAGTAGAGATGATTGTAGGAAAAGAAAGAAAGTTTTAAAATATTGATTAAACAATTTATTATAAATTATCTTGATTGAAGATTGATAAAATTGATTAAGCGCGGGTGGTGAAATGGTATACACGCTACCTTGAGGTGGTAGTGCCGAAAGGCGTGGAGGTTCAAGTCCTCTTCCGCGCACTAAGTGCCAAACATGATTTAATCATGTTTTTTGGTATTTATTTTTTTATTTGTTTTTTTATTTCTTTTTGAAGAGGTATTGACAAATTTAACTGTCATTCCTGTGGCTGTGTGTCGCTGAAGCTATAGCGAGACAAGCCAACACCCCCCTTCACCTCCCTTCCGCCTTCAGCGAGACAGGTCCGCCTTCGCTAAAGCTACGGCGAGACAGGCAAGGGGGGAATAGTTTTTTTGTTATTTTGATGAGATAAACAAAGTGGAATAGTTTTTCTTTCGCTTTCGGTGAAATATATAAGGGGAAATTAAAAAAATAACAAAGAGGATTTTGCGAAAATGATTAAAGAGGTTTTGAGAAGATTAATAAATGAGAGAAATATTAAATCTTGACAAACGAAGTTTTTTTTGTTATACTTTTTTAGCTCATTGCATAATGGATAATCGCCCAACTTTGTTCTTCGGACTTCGTTATGTAAACTCTATTTTTTAGAAAATATAGAAGTTTGCTTGTCGTAGTTCGGAGAACATTGATGGGAGGAAAGTCCGAACTCTAAGCTTCATTGCGTTACATCGGATAAATTATTTATTTTAAAGAGTAAATTAGTTTACCAGATGTAGCGTAGTGGAGTACTGGTAATGGATAACATCCATCAGTGTATTAGTGATAATACATTCGGGATAGCGCCACAGAGACAATACTAACGAGAAGACGAATTTATTCGTAAGCTTGTAAAAGGTGAAAAGTGTATGGAGGTTTTTGCTCTCGAGTCAAAAGCTACTGTACTCTCCGATATTATAAAGTATCGGAGTGGCAAGCCCTACCTAGAGAAAGAGCAGCGCGGTTCCGCTTTGTTATGTCAAGATAAACTAGTTTTATAAATAATATTGGTTTACATGGTATAATGAAGTGGAACCGTGAAAAGTTCGCTCGTTTGAGTTTATTAGTAATAATAAACCTAGATAAATGATTATCCCGGTTAAGTTCTTTGAACTATACCGGACAAAATTCGGCTTATAATTATGTAATGAGTATAAAAAATCCGCTAAAGAGCGGGTTTTTTGTTAAAAAATTTAGTGATTGACCAAAGTTCGTTTTTAAGTTATTATATTTATATAAAGATACTTGATTGATTATTAAATTTTTTAATCAATAAAGTTAATTGTTTTTATGAAAAGATCAGAAATTATTCTCATGGTGCTACAAGTGCCAATAGATTTTTTATTACTTATTTTGGCTGGAATTTCAGCTTATTATTTGCGTTTTAGTGAATGGGCAGTAGCTTTGCGTCCGGTAATATTTGAGATGTCAATTATTAATTTTTTAAATATAATAACTTTGGTGAGTTTGATTTGGATAATTATATTTGCGATTTTTGGACTTTATTCTACGGATCAGAATAGAAAATTAGCTAGTGATTTAGTTAAAGTAATTTTAGCTTGTTCGGTTGGTTTAGGAATAATTGCTATTTATGTGATGTTTGCTTTACAACAATTTGATTCTCGTTTTTTAGTAGTAACTGGTTGGGGATTTGCAATTGTTTATATTTGTTTGGGAAGAATTTTAATGCGTGGTTTCAAAGGTATTTTATATAGACTTGGATTAGGTTTGCGTCGAATTGTTGTGATTGGAGATAAAAAAGATGCTAAAGAAGTAGCTGAAATTTTATCTGAAAGAAAAAGTTTGGGATATAAAGTAGTTGGTCAATTTGCTAATTTTAATAAACAAAGCGCGAAAGAAATTAGTAAATTAAAAATTGATGAATTAATCTTTTTTGCTCCTAGAGTCAATGAAAATGAAACTTTGTCAGCAATTTCTTTTTGTGAAGAAAATCATAAAGTTTTTAAATATCCAGCAGATCTTTTTTCCACTTATTCTACTAATGTTTCTATTTCAGCTTTGGCCGGAGTACCAATAGTTGAATTGCGTCGTACACCTTTGGATGGTTGGGGGAGAGTATTAAAAAGATTGTTTGATATTATTATGAGTATTATTGTTATTATTTTATCTAGTCCTTTGACTTTGCTTTCTGCTTTAATTATTTTGTTTGAGACTGGTCGACCAATAATTTATAAAAATGAAAGGGTAGGACTTAGAGGTAAAAAGTTTTTTACTTTTAAATTTAGATCAATGTATCAAAAAGATTCTACTGGTGTTCAATTTGGTGAAAGTGGAATGAAAGCTGAAGAAAAAGAAAAAGAATTAATTAAAACAAGTAGTATTAAACAGGGTCCAATTTATAAAATAAAAAATGATCCTCGAGTAACACCTTTTGGAAAATTTATTCGTCGTTGGAGTATAGATGAATTTCCTCAATTTTTTAATGTTTTGTTGGGAGAGATGAGTATTGTTGGTCCGCGTCCGCATCAGCCTAGAGAAGTTGAAAAATATGAACAATCTCATCGTAAAGTTTTTACATTGAAACCAGGGATTACCGGGTTGGCGCAAATTTCTGGAAGAAGTAATTTATCTTTTGAAGAAGAAATTAAATTAGATATTTTTTATATAGAAAAATGGAGTTTGCTTTTGGATTTTATTATTTTTATCAAAACACCGTTTGTGGTTTTGCGACGAAGAGGAGCGCTTTAATTATTTAAAATAGAACATAAATAAAACTAATTAAATGAATTTAAATATTTTTTTATAATTTATTTGATTCTTCAAATTAATGTTTTATTTATATTAAATAGTAAAATTAGTATTATTATTTATGAAGATTGCTTTGGTACATGATTATCTTTCTCAGGATGGAGGAGCAGAGAGAGTATTAAGAGCTTTTCATGAAGTATGGCCGGAAGCGCCAATTTTTGTGTTGTTTTATGATAAAAATAAAGTGGCAGGATTTGAAAATGCAAAAATAAAAGAATCTTTTATTAGTAAATTGCCAATGAGTAAGAAAAAATATCAATGGTATTTACCTTTTATGCCTTTGGCTAATGAAAGACACAATTTACATAATTTTGATATTGTTTTATCTTCCACTTCAGCCTTTGCTAAAGGAATTTTAACTCGTCCTAACACTCTTCATATTTCTTATTGTCATACTCCTACTCGTTATCTATGGACAGATACTCATGAATATATTGAAGATTTAAAATATAATCGTTTGATAAAATCTTTATTACCTCGCTTAATTCATTATTTGCGAATGTGGGATAAAATGAGTGTTGATCGAGTAGATGATTTTATTGCTAATTCATACACTGTAAAAGGAAGAATTCAAAAATATTATCGTCGTGATAGTGATGTTATTTATCCTCCAGCAGAAATAAGTCAATTCAAAATTGCTGATCAAGTGGGTGATTATTTTTTGGCAGGAGGAAGATTAGTTCCATATAAAAAATTTGATTTATTAGTCAAAGCTTTCAATCGTTTGGGTTATAAACTTAAAATTTTTGGTACTGGACCAGAAATGAAAAAATTGAAAAAAATGGCTAAATCAAATATTGAATTTTTGGGTTTTATAAGTGATAATGAAAAAGCAGAATTAATGAGTCATACTCGAGCTTTTCTTCATCCACAAATAGAAGATTTAGGTATTACTCCAATTGAATCTATGGCATCAGGTAGACCAGTGATTGCTTATCCTGTGGGAGGAGTAACAGAAACAGTGATTCATGGTGAAACTGGAGTATTTTTCAAAGAACAAACTTGGGAATCAATTTTTGATACAGTAATACATTTTAATTATCAAGATTGGGATAGTGTAAAAATTCGGGAACATGCTAAAAAATTTGGTGTAGATAATTTTAAAGAAGATATTAGAAAATATGTGGAAGATAAGTATGAAGAGTTTAAAAAAGGTTGGAATCAATGTGAATTACCTATAAAATAATAAAACAGTTTAAAATATTTTTTTGATTTATTAGTTTATTGTTTTTTGTGTTTATGAATATTGGAGTTGATATTCGTTGTCTCATGGACAAAGAACGCACTGGTGTTGGAGAATATACTTATAACCTTCTTAAGGCTATTTTTTTATTAGATAAAGAAAATCAATATTATTTATTTTATAATTCTAATAAAAATATTTTTCAAAATATTCCTCAATGGAAGAAAAATAATGTGCATTATGTAGGAACTAAATATCCCAATAAATTATTAAATTTATTATTGTGGTTAAAAATAGTGAAATTAGATAAAATTTTGTTGCGTCATTTTGAGCGAATTTATTCAAAAAAGAAAAAATTATCATACTTGTCAGCGGATAAACAAAATTTAAAAGAAGTAAAAGATTTTATTCAGCTTAAAATCAATCTGCCTGTAGCAGAAACTCCACTTCACTTTGTTTCTGCTCAAAATGATGAATTGATTTGGTTTTCTCCAAATTTAAATTTTACTAATTTATCAAAAAAAATTAAACATCTTCAAACGATTCACGATTTATCTTTTGAATTTTTACCAGAATGTTTTACTTGGAAACAGCGTTTGTGGCATTGGTTTTTAAATCCTAAGAAACAATGTCAAAAAGCAGATATTATTTTAACTCCATCAGAAAATACTAAACAAGATATGGTAAATGAATATGGAATAGTAGGCGATAAAATACAAATTTTGCAACCGGGAATTTCTTGGGAAGAAGGTTTAATAACTACTGAGAATATTCAGAGAGTGAAAGAAAAATATAATTTACCAGAGAAATATATTTTGTATCTTGGAACTCTTGAGCCGCGTAAAAATATTGAGTCAATTATAGAAGCTTATAATATTTCTGGATTAAAAATTAAAAATTATGAATTGATAATTGTTGGTGGTAAAGGTTGGAAGAATAAAAAATTGTTAAAATTGATTGAAAATTCTTTGGGGGTGAAGTATATTGGTTATGTGAATAAAGAAGATAAACAGCTTTTATATAATTTAAGTAGTTTATTTATTTTTCCAAGTTTGTATGAAGGATTTGGTTTGCCAGTTTTAGAAGCAATGTCGCAAGAGATACCCGTGATTACTTCTAATCGAACCTCACTTCCTGAAGTGATTGGTACATCTGGATATTTAGTAAATCCTTATAATGTGTTAGAATTAGCAGAAGCTATGAAAAATATATTATCAGATGAAAAATTGCGTAAGATGTTAATTATTCAAAGTAAAGAACAAACGAAAAAATTTAATTGGAATAATTCAGCTAAAAAATTTTTAAATTTAATATGCGAATTGGTATAGATTGTCGAATGTTAGGACCAGGTTTTGGTCTAGCTCGATATGTAGAACAACTTGTGAAACACTTATTAGTAATTGATTCAAATAATGAATATGTTTTGTTTGTGCAAACTAATAATTTTTTACCTTTTTCAAGGAAATGTAAGGTAGTAGTGGCAGACATTCCTTGGTATTCTTGGGCAGAACAAATAAAATTTAAGAAAATTATTGATAGAGAAAAAGTAGATCTGATGCATTTTCCACATTGGAATGTGCCTTTTTTTTATCATAAACCTTTTGTAGTAACTATTCATGATTTGATCATGTATCGTTTTCCTAGACCTGAAGCCACTACTTTGGGACCATTAAAATTTTGGTTAAAAGATCAAGCTCATCGTTTGTTAGTTAGACAGGCAGTTAAAAAAGCTAAACATATTTTAACTACTTCTGAATTTACTAAACAAGATATTCATCAAATTTTAGGTGTGCCAATGGAAAAAATGTTAGTGACTTATCAAGCACCGTTTGAAAATCAAAAGTCTTTAGAGTCAGAAAATCAAAATTTTGATTTAAATAATTATAATATAAATAAAAAGTATGTTTTATATGTAGGCGCAGCTTATCCTCATAAAAATTTAGAGAGATTATTGCAAGCTTGGAAAATTTTTTCAAACAAACATGGTAATGATTATCAATTAGTTTTAGTAGGAAAGGATAATTATTTTTATCATAGATTAATAAATGATTCTTCTTTAACTCTTCCTTTATTAAAAAGAGGAGAAGTAGTGTACACTGGTTTTGTGCCAGATGATGAATTAATAGAGTTGTATAAAAATGCTTCACTTTATATTTTTCCAAGTTTATATGAAGGTTTTGGTTTACCACCACTTGAAGCACAAATTCATAAAATTCCTGTAGTTTCTTCTAATGCTAGTTGTTTGCCAGAAGTGTTGACTGATTCGGTTTTATATTTTGATCCTGAAAACATAGAACAAATGGCGGATATTATTTGGACTGGTTTAACAGATAATAATTTACGATTAGAATTACAAAATAATGCTCAAGAAAATCTGAAAAGATTTTCTTGGCAAAAATTGGCTGAGCAAACTTTGGATGTTTATAAAAAAACTTTGTTATCCTAAGATGATTGACAATTATCATTTTTTTCATTTTTTTCTTGAAAAAAGACTAACTTTTACAAGAGCTAGTAAGTATTAGTCGGTTTAATATACAGCAACATTTTTAACTTTTAAAAAAAGAGAATTTATTGTTCTTAAATTCTTTTAATTTTCTAAATAAAAAATCACTAATATTTCAATTATTCCGATAATTTGTGTTTATTTCTTTTTTCTTAAATAGAAAAGTTGGGACAAGTTATTTTATAAACAAAATCATCCACACTAAAAGATGGTTTTTTGGTTATATTTTATTGTTTTTTATGGTATAATTAAATTATTCTTGATTATGATAAAAATGAAAAAGGAGGTTAATAAAAAACGTCTTTGTAGTGTATGTAGAAAAGAAGGGCATAATAAATCAACTTGTCCTGTTTTAGGTATTCAAAAAAAATCAGCTAAGAGTAAAATTATTAATATTAAACATAATCAACTAACTTATCAGTCTCCTCATGTTATCAATTTGAAAAAAAAAGAAAAAAATATTTGGAATGATGTTCAAGTTTGGCAACAAAAACCTGTTGCCAAAGAAAAGAGAGTGGTAGTAGATTTAGCAAACATGGTGCGTCAAGCTAATAATCAATCAGTAATAAAGAAAATAGAAAAAAAGGTTGTTAAACCAATAGCAGTTTCTGCAAAAGTTCCTGTAAAAAAAGTAAAGACTAAGAAAAATTATCGTAATTTTATTTTGATTAAGAAAGATTTTTTTATAAAGCTTAATCAAAGTTTTGTTTCTAAAATAGAGGATCTAAAAAATAGTTTAGAAAATATTTCTTACAATTTAAAAAATGCTTTTAGTATTCGTAAGTTAGCTTTTAGTACTTTAGTAATTTTGCTTTTAGCAAGTTTACCATTTCCTTCCATTGCTTATTACCGAAGTGTAAAAGATACTAGTAATCAGGTAGTAGAACAAAGCACCAATGCTTTTTTATCTCTACAATCTTCTACTGTGGCTGCTTTTCAATCAAATTTTGATCAAGCTCAATATGATTTGAATTTAGCTTTACAATCTTTTAATAATGCAAATTCAATTATAGATAAAGAACATCAAGCTTTACAATTTGTAGTAGGACTTTTGCCAGTAGTAGGTAAACAAGTAACTAGCCGTCAGCATCTTCTTGCTGCTGGACACCATTTGGCACTTGGTAATACTTATTTAGTTAAAGGAATTAAAGAATCAGAAAATTTTGATTTAAGTATTAATGATAAAATAAAAATTTTAGCCAATCATTTACGAGGTGCAATACCACAATATGAAGAAGCTTTACAGCAATTAACTTCAGTAAGTAATGAAGCTGTTCCTGTAGAATATCAAAAATCTTTTCAAGAATTTAAATTACTTTTTACTGCTTTGATTAATGATATGAATGAGATTGTTTCTTTATCATCAGCTTTAGATTCAGTATTTGGAGATAAGCAATTAAAAAGATATTTAATAGTTTTTCAAAATAATAATGAAATTCGTCCTACAGGTGGTTTTATGGGTAGTTTTGCTTTAGTAGATATTCAAAAAGGAAAAATTTTAAATATAGATATTCCCGGAGGTGGTACCTATGATCTCAAAGGTCAAATGAAAAAAGAAGTAGAGCCACCATTACCACTTCAATTATCCAATAATCGTTGGGAATTTCAAGATGCTAATTGGTTTCCAGATTTTTCTGCTAGTGCTAAAAAAATAGAATGGTTTTATGAACAAAATCGTAATACTACTGTTGATGGGGTAATTGTGGTTAATGCCACAGTTCTTCAGAGATTATTAAAAGTAATCGGTCCAGTAGAAAATGAAATTTATAATTTAAATTTAGATGTAGATAATGCTCTTACTGTTTTACAACAAGAAGTAGAAATAAATTATGATCGAGAAAGTAATAAACCAAAACAAGTAATTGAAGATTTGGCTTTACAATTTTTAATTAATATAAAAAATTTGGATAGAGCTAGTGTTATCAAAATTGTTTCTGAATTAAATGAAGCTATGACAGAAAAAGAAATTCAAGTTTATTTTAATGATAATAATATTCAAAATAAATTTAGAAATTTTGGTTGGACAGGAGAAATAACTTTGACCAATGATCAACAAGATTATTTATTAGTAGTAAATACTAATATTCAAGGTCAAAAAAGTGATGCCAAAATTAAACAAGTGATTGAACATCAAGCTTATGTTCAAGAAGATGGTACTATTTATGATACAGTGGTAGTTCACCGTAGTCATTTAGGAATGAAAGGAGAACAATTTTATGGTGCAAATAATGTAAATTATATTAGAATTTATGTGCCAGCAGGCTCAACTTTAATAGAAGCTGGCGGGTTTGCTTATCCAGCAGAAGAATATTTTAAAGTTCCAGAAGATTGGTATGAAAAAGATTTAGATTTAGCAAATTATGAAAAAGAAATTGGAATTGATCCAAAAACTGGCACTAGAATTACTAGTGAATTTAATAAAACAGTTTTTGGTAATTGGATGATGACTGAACCAGGAGAAACAAGTAGTGTTTATTTTACTTATAAACTTCCTTTCAAAGCTTGGGATGTTAATACTAAATTACAGAAAAATTGGAAAGATTATTTAGTAATTTCTAATGTTAGAGATAGTTCTCGATATAGTTTGGTAGTACAAAAACAGTCTGGTATTAATAGTGATTTTTCTACTCGAATAATTTATCCAACTGGTTGGTATCCAGTATGGTCAAGTGGTGAAGAAATAGAATTAGCTAGGAATGGTGTAGAATATTTTGGTCAATTAAATAAGGATTTAGTTTTAGGGTTAGTAGTAGAAAATAATAAATAGTTTTTAAATTTTTATAAAATATGGTTAAAGAAAATTCTTCGCATCGTTTTGTGAAAAAAAAATTAAAAGAAAATTTTGATAATTCTGATAAAGAAGAAATTTCTGTTTCTAAAAAAAAAGTTTCTGAAGATCTAGCTTTAGAAGAAGCAGTGGAGCAAGTGCCAATTAAAAAAAATTTAAAAGAAACAGCTAAACAAGCATCAGTTAAAAAAACTAAAGTCAAAAAAACAAAAATAGAAAAAAAGAAAGTTCAAAAAGAAAAATTAGAAAATAATTTAGAAAATAATAATAAAAATAATAAAATAGAGAGAGAATTAGAAGAAATTTATAAAAATGGTGATGGAACTATACCTAATATGTCAAATTTCAAAAGAAAAAAACATAATCGATTTATGAGAGCAATATTGTTTTTATTATTTGCTTGTAGTTTTTTAGCAGCTGTTGCTTGGGCGGGATTTTTCTTTTTTCAACCTCAAAGTCGTTTTAATGAAAATGATGTAATTCTTTCTATTTCTGGTGAAGAAGAAGTAACTTTTGGTCAAGAAGTAACTTATCGTATTCGTTATCGTAATGCTCAAAATATTCCTTTGTCAAAAGTTAATTTACAAGTTCGTTATCCAGAAGGTTTTGTATTTGAAAATGCTAGTGTTACACCAGATACAGAAAAAAATGATGAATGGACTTTGGGAGCAATAAATCAACAAGATAGTGGTTATATTGATATTACAGGCAGGATGTATGGTAATGTTGGAGAACAACAATCTTTTCGTATGTTTTTGAATTATATTCCAAGTAATTTTAATTCTGAATTTCAAAAAGTAAATAATATAAATATTAAAATTATTGATACAAATATTGAGATGGGTATTGCTAGTCCAGAAGAAATTTCAGTGGGAGCTGAAGCAGAATTTATTGTAGAAATAAAAAAAACAACTGAGGTTTTACAAAATTTAGTTTTATTATTAGAACCAATTTCAGGATTTAATAAAACTAGTGATCAACCAAAAAATGATGAAAATAAAAATTATCAGTGGAGTTTAGATTTATCTAAGGATCAAATAATAAAAATAAAAGGAATTTTCAATCCGATTAATGGAGAAGAAGAAGCAATCATGAATTTTAAATTAGCAGGTTGGAAAAATGAAAAAAAAGAAGGGGATCCTTATTTATTGTTAAATAAAGAAGTAAAAATAAAATTAGTTAAAACAGATATTTCTGCTAATTTAGTTATCAATGGAGGAACAGAAAATTTAACTGTTATACCAGGAGAAACTTTGAATACAACAATTACTTTGAAAAATAATGGTAGTAAGTCACTCAAAAATTTTGAAGTTCGTTTGATTTATGAAACACCATCTTATAATAATTTAAGTTTACTTAATTGGTCTAGTATTAAAGATGTGGCTGATGGAGATATTACAGGTGAGCAAGTTAATTCTCAAACAAGAAGAGGTTATATTGTTTGGAATAAAAATAAAATTAGTGGTTTAGCTGAATTGAAATCAGGTGAAGATATTTTGATTGATCTTAGTATTCCTCTAAAAAATAGTAAAAATAAGGTTGATTTATCAAGATTTACTTCTTATTTGGCTAGTGCTGTGGCAGAAATAAAATATGATAGTGAGGGTAAACAAAAAACTTTATCTACTAATCCTATAATCATGACAGTTAATTCAGATTTTACTTTTGAATTGCGTGATGAAATTTCTGAAAATAATCAAAATAAAACTTTACATAAAATTACTTGGGTATTAAATAATACTTTTCATGAAATGTCTAATATAGAATTGTCAGCAGATATTTATGGAGATGTAATTTGGCAAGATGAATTAGTAAAGAAAAGTGCTGGGGAATTTACTTATGATCCTACTACTAAAAAATTAATTTGGAAAATAGATAAAATGCCAATTAGTCAGGATGTTAATTATTTAGTGTTTGGTTTACTATTGAATACAGAAAATCCTACACAAACTAATTTGACTTCTAAAATTAGTATCAAAGCTCATGATGATATCACTGGTCAAAATATTGTTTTATCAAATGATGGTATTAGTTTATAATTAAGAAAGAGAATATTTTTATTTTATAACACTCCTAAAATTGGGAGTGTTTTTAATTTTGAAATTATTTATTTTGTTGAGTGTTTTTATTATTTTTTACATGATATGTAGTGGAATGATTTTTAGATTTAGAATTTTAATAAAATTTATTTTAAAAATTAAAAAACTCTGTTTTAAAAATACAGAGTTAGTGCCCTCAGAGAGAATCTCCGCCCTAGTGGCGGATGAGCCTTGGGCTCAGAACTCCCATTTATTTTAAAAATTAAAAAACTCTGTTTTAAAAATACAGAGTTAGTGCCCTCAGAGAGAATCTCCGCCCTAGTGGCGGATGAGCCTTGGGCTCAGAACTCCCATTTATTTTAAAAATTAAAAAACTCTGTTTTAAAAATACAGAGTTAGTGCCCTCAGAGAGAATCGAACTCCCGTTCTCGGTTCCGAAGACCGATGTTCTATCCACTAAACTATGAGGGCAAAAAATAAAACACGCTACAAAAATCATGTGATACAAAATTTGTATCGTGAGACATGTATTTTGTATCGTGTTTTAGTACGCCGTCAGGGGTTTGAACCCTGGACCTTGGGCTTAAGAGGCCCCTGCTCTACCGGCTGAGCTAACGGCGCGCATAAATAATAATTAATAATTATTAAATTATAATTATATAATTTCTGATTCTTTTTCTTTGGGTAAAATTGTTATGCGTGGTCCTGGCCATTGTTTAATTTCCAAAGCTTTTTCTGCAGCATCTACTTGAGCTTCTTGTTTGCTTAAACCAGTGCCTTCAGCAATTTTTTCTTTATCTAAATAAACTCCAACTATAAATTGTTTAGCATGATCAGGTCCTTCTTCTGATAATACTTTATAACTGGGAGTAATGCCAACAATTTCTTGAGCAGCTTCTTGAAAACGAGATTTTGAATCCATCCATAAACCTTTTTCTAAAACTTCTGGTAATTTCGTTATTATCCAACGAGTAACAAATTGTTTAGCAATATCCCAACCTTGATCAATATAAATTGCTCCAATAACTGATTCCATGACATTAGCAAGAATATATTCTCTAGCTTTAGTACCAGCATCTTTACTTTCACCATGACTTAAAAATAAATATTCCTCCATGCCAATTTCATTAGCAACTTGAGCGCACATTTTGGCGTTTACTAGAGCAGCGCGCCAACTAGTTAATTCACCTTCTGGATTTAAATAATTTTCAAAAAGAAATTCAGTAATTATAAGCTCAAGTACTGCATCACCAAGAAATTCTAATCTTTCATTATGTCCAAGAACAAAATCACGATTTTCATTTAAATAAGAACGATGAACTAATGCTTGGATTAAATAATTAGGATTATTAAATTTAATACCAATTTTTTCTTCTAATTGATTAAATTTTTTTTCTTTATATTCTGGTAATATTTTCATATGATTAGTATTTATCACCAGTTTTCAGTACATAAATATTTATAATCAAATACTGAAAGCCGGAGATAATAATTATTTATTATCGGCTTTTTGCATTTCTTTGTAGATAGCTCCTAAAACTCCATTAACAAATTTTCCTGAAGTTGGACCACCGTAAGTTTTAGCAACTTCAATAGCTTCATTTATAGCTACTTTATCAGGAATTTCATTATTGAATTTTAATTCATAAACTCCGATACGAAGAATATTTCTATCAATTAAAGTAATTTTTTCTAAAGGCCAATTAGAAGCGTATTTTTGAATTATTTCGTCAATTTTTTTTTGATTTTTTATAACACCATCAACAGTATTTTCAATGAATTCAATTTCATCTTCTAATCCAGTGCCAAATTCTTTTAGATTTTGTTCAATAATAGCTGGTAATACAGCAGTTGGTTGTCCTTTGAAATCCCATTGATAGAGAGTTTGCATGACAATACAACGAGCTAAATGACGATTTGGCATAAAAATAAGATTATTTATTTACTAGCTTTTCCAGAACCTTTGTGACTACGAACAAGACGAGCGGTTCTTTTGGCTACATTTTCAATAGTTTTTCCTTTATAAGTGCCACATTTTTTACAAGCTTGATGAGGTGTGGTTTTGGCACCACATTTTTCACAAGTTGCTAAAGCTACTTTTTTGAGAGCAAAATGAGAAGCTCTTTGTTTTTTGGAAGTAGTAGTTCTTCTTTTGGCAGGTAAACCCATATTTTAAATAAAAAATAAATTATAAATAACAAATTCCAAATGATTGGATTAAGTTGAAAATATTATATATTATAATATAAAAAAAATCAATAGTTAAGCCATAAATTGCCAAAAAATCTTTTTTCCGTTAAAATAAAGACATGAAATTAGATATTTGTGATAATTTTGAAATTTATAATCAAGGTCTTTCTCCTTTGGCTAAGTTAGAATTTCTTCAATCTTGGAAATGGGGAGAATTTCAAAATCAGATAAGTAATAAGGCAGTTCGTTTTTTAATTGAAGGTAAAGCTGTTCAAGGTTTTGAACAAAAAATTGGTTTAAATAAAAAGTTTCTATATTTACCACGAATTTCTAGTTCCGAGCTTATAATTCATAGTTTAGTAGAGAATTTAAAAAAAAGTTCTTATATCTTTTTACGACTTGAACCATTAGAAGCAGTTTCAGAATTAAAAATTAAGAATTATAAATTAGTTAATAATCGTCAGCCAAAACAAACTTTGATTTTAAATATTAGCCAATTAGCAGAAAATATTTTAGCTAAAATGCATCCCAAGACTAGATATAATATTCGTTTAGCAGAAAAAAAAGGTATTGAAATAAAACAAGAAAAAAATGGAGAAATTTTTTGGCAATTAAATTTAAGCACCACTGAACGGGATGGTTTCAAAAGTCATACTAAACATTATTATGAAAAAATGTTGGCTCAAGAAAATGTTTATCAATTAATTGCTTATTATAATCAAGAACCGATTGCTAGTATTATTTTAATAGTAAATGATAAAGTAATAACTTATCTTCATGGTGCTTCTGCGAATAAATTGCGTAATTTAATGGCTCCTTATCTTTTACAATGGCAAGGAATATTATTAGGAAAAAAATTAAATTGTAGTTTTTATGATTTTTGGGGAATTGCTCCTTTAATAAAAAATAATCAAAAAGAACAAGTTAGCAGTTTTAATGGTTTTAGTTGGCCAGTAAATCATGATTGGAGTGGAGTAACAAGGTTTAAAGTTGGTTTTGGTGGAGAATATAAAGAATATTCTGAAGCAATTGAAATTCCTTTAAAAAAATATCAATATAAAATATTTAATTTTTTAAAAAAATTAAGAAATTAAATTTATGAAATTATCTAGGAATAAAAAATTATTTTTGAAAATAAATTCCTTTATTGGTAAAAATAAAATAATTGATCAAATAATGTTTTTTTGCGCACAATATTTAATTTATATTTTGGTGTTTGGAGTTTTGTGGTTAGGAGTTATTACTTTGTCAGGAGACAATTTTAAAAATATGATTAAATTGATAATGACAGCTATTACTTTTTATATTATTACAGGTTGGTCTTTAGCTTTGATTTGGAAGCATCGGAGACCGATTGTTGAGTTAGTGGAAATTAAAGAATTATTAAAACCAATACAAGTTTGGAAATCTTTTCCTTCTGATCATACTGGTATTTCATTTATTTTTGCTTTGATAGCTATTTTATTTGGTTGTGGGTTGTTTTGGGGAATAATTTTTATTATTATGGCAAGTTTAATTGCTTTTTCTAGAATTTATGTAGGAGTTCATTATCCTAGAGATATTATAGGAGGAATTTTCTTTGCTATTTTTTTTGTATTTATTTCTTTTAAATTATTAGAAAATATAACTCAACCATTATATAATTTTTTTATTAATTTATTATGAATGCAATAATTTTATGTGGCGGTCTTTCTACTCGTTTAGGTGAGATCACCAAGACAATACCAAAAATTCTTTTACCGATTGGTCCAAAGAGAGTTTTTGATTGGCAAATGGAAAAATTAAAAAAAATGGGTATAAAAGAAGTTGTTTTGGCAGCAGGACATTTAGCTAATAATTTGCGTGAACAAGTGGGTACAGAATGGCAAGGAATAAAAATTATTTATGCAATTGAAAATAAAAAATTAGGAACTGGTGGAGCAATTAAACATGCTTTGGAGTATGTGCTTTATCCAGAAAAACCAACAATTATTTTGAATGGGGATATTTTGACTACCGTTAGTTTTGTAGATATGGTTAAATATTTACGCTCTAATAGTGATGGGATTATTTTGGGTTCTTATGTGCCGGATGTCTCTAGTTATGGTACTTTGGTATATGATTCTAATTATCATTTACAGTCTTTCAAAGAAAAAGAAGGAATTAATAAATCGGGTTATCAAAATGGCGGAGTTTATATTTTCAATCCACAAATTAAAAAATATTTTCCAGCCACTGAAGTGTTTAGTATTGAATATGATGTTTTTCCTAATGTAAAAGATTTAGATGTTTATGAGTCAGATAAACCTTGGATAGATATTGGGATTCCAGAGAGATTGGAATGGGCGAGAGAGAATTATCATAAATTTTTAATTATAAATGATTAAGTCATAAGTAATTTGGTTGATTATGTTTAATATAAAGAAAATAATTTTTTTAATAATTTTTAGTTTTTTAATTTTTGGTATTTGTTTTGTTATTTTTGAAATATATATTGCTCAAGTATCAAAAGATGTAGAAAAAATTACTTTTGAAGTAAAAAATGGAGAAAGTGTAAATAATTTGGCAAATAGATTGGAGAAAGAAAAAGTAATCAGAAATGCTTGGTTTTTTAAAAAATATTTAGTTTTGATAGGTAAAGATAAACAAATTAGAGTTGGTGAATATTATTTGACAGCACCAATAACTTTGGCTCGAGTAGTAGAAGTTTTAAGTGAATTAGGTTTGAGTGAACAAACAATAACTATTATTCCGGGTTGGAATATACGAGATGTTTCTAAATATTTAGTTAGTTTAGAGAAATTTCAAGCACAAGAAATAACTAATCTTTTAGGATTGCCAGCTGTTAAAAATAATGTTTCAAAATTAGATTTAGATTTAAAAATTTTACAAGATAAACCAGATAATATTAGTTATGAAGGTTATTTAGCGCCAGACACTTATCAAATTTATAAAAATGCTAGTTTAGAAAATATTATAAATAAATTGGTACAGCAAAGAGATAAACAAATTACAGATCAAATGTGGCAAGATATAGAAAAGAGTGGAAAAAGTTTTCATGAGATTTTAGTTATGGCCAGTATTTTAGAAAGAGAAGTAAAAACTTTTTCAGATAAGAAAAAAGTGGCAGATATTTTTTGGCGTAGATTAAAAATGAATTGGGCGCTACAAGCTGATTCTACAGTTCATTATTTAGTTGGGAAGAGTGGTAATGTTTTTACTACTGCTGAAGATCGCTCTGTTGATTCACTTTGGAATACTTATAAATATCCTGGTTTACCGCCTTCACCAATTTGTAATCCAAGTTTAGAATCAATTCAAGCGGCGCTTTATCCAGAAAAAAATAATAATTGGTATTTTTTAACAGATAAAAATGGTAAAGTTTATTATGCTAGGACTTTGGAAGAACATAATATTAATAAAAAGTATTTATAAAATATGGATAAGGTTTTATTTTTAAAAAATAATAAAAAAAATTCTGTTATTGCACTTTTACTGACAAATTTAATAGTAATTGTTTTAGCTGTCTGGCAAAATTGGGATTTATTAACGATGGCTTGGATTTATTGGTTTCAAAGTGTTATTATTGGTTTGTTTCAAGTTAAAAAAATGTTAGATTTGGAAAATTTTTCCACAAGAAATTTTGAAATTTACGGTCAATCAGTTTTACCAAATCAAGAGACTAAAATAAAAACAGTAATTTTTTTTATTTTTCATTATGGTTTTTTTCATTTTACTTATGCTGTCTTTTTGTATGTAAATGGTGGGTTTTCAGGATCATCAATTTTAGTTCCTATTGTTATATTTTTTATAAATCATTTATTTTCTTATAAAGAGAATAAAGAATTAGATAAACAAAAAAGAAAAAATATTGGTCATATGATGTCTTTTCCTTATTTAAGAATTATACCTATGCATTTAATAGTAGTTTTTGGTTCTTTGAGTGGAACGGGTTCTTTGGTTTTCTTTTTAATTTTGAAAACTATTGCTGATGTAGCAATGCATTTAAAAGAGCATAAAGTTTAATTTATGTTGACTACAGATTTTAATTACAATTTACCTATAGAATTAATTGCTCAAAAACCTTGTGAACCACGAGATCATTCTCGTCTTATGATAGTGGATAAAAAAAATAAAAAAATAGAGCATAAACATTTTTTTAATATTATAGATTATTTAAAACCAGGGGATTTATTAGTTTGGAATAATTCTAAAGTTTTCAAAGCCCGGTTATTTGGCAAATTAGAACCAGTTGATCAAGATATAAATAAAGATGGAATAAAAGATAAACCACTGTTTAAACAAAAATTAGTAGAAATTTTTTTAGTACGAGAAATGGAAAATAGGGGAGTTTGGCAAGTATTGGCTAAACCCGGTAAACATGTTCAACCAGGAATGAAAGTGAAGTTTGCCACAGATTTTTATTGTGAAGTTGTGATTAAAAAATCAGATGGAACAATTTTAGTTCAATTTCCAGATGAGGCAGAAGTGATTAGAAATAAAGCTAATAAATATGGTCATATACCTGTACCACCTTATATCAAAAATGAACCAAATCAGATTGAAATTTATCAAACAGTTTATTCAAAAACAGAAGGATCGGTCGCTGCTCCAACTGCTGGGTTTCATTTTACTCCAGAGTTAATAAAAAAATTAAAAGATAAAGGTATAGAGTTTGCTGAAATAACTCTTCATGTTGGTTTGGGAACTTTTCTTCCAGTTAAAACTGAAATGATTGAAAATCATACCATGCATAGTGAATGGGTAGAATTGAATCAAGAAAATGCAAATAAAATTAATCAAGCTAAAGCTGAAGGTCGGAGAGTGATTGCAGTTGGAACAACAACGGTTAGAACTTTAGAAGGAATTGCTCAATTAGCTAGTTATAAAGATAAAAAATTTGAAAGTTTCAAAGGTGATATAAATATTTTTATTACTCCGGGATTTAAATTTCAAATAATTGATGCTTTGATTACTAATTTTCATTTACCTAAATCAACTTTACTAATGTTAGTTTCTGCTTTTAATAATAATACTAGTTTTACTTTGGATTGTTATAAAATAGCCGTAGTTGAAAAATATAGATTTTTTAGTTTTGGTGATGCGATGTTTATACAATAGTGAAAGTTAATTAAAAAATAATCCTAATTAAATTAGGATTATTTTTTTATTTTTAATTGCATTTTAGTTTTTGTAATTTTGTTTTATTATTCATTTTTTGAGTGGAGAATTTTGTTATTTCCACTCATTTTTTGTCATTTCCGCTCACTTTTCCTGTTATTTTCACGAAAAATTACTTTGTCATTCCCGTGAAAACCCACTTGTCATTCCCGTCCCCGCCTACGCGAGGATAAACTCCGGCGGGAATCTATCTCATCCCTTTGTCATTCCCGCGAAGGCGGGAATCTAGGAATCTATAACATTTTAATTAATTTTTTAATAAAATATTATTTATTTAAATTTATTTTATTTTTTTTTTAATCTATATTTTATTTGTTTTTTAATTTTATTTTATTGGATTCCCGCTCTCCTCTTGTTATTCCCGCGACTGTGTGTCACTGAAGCTTTAGCGAAGGTGCAAGGCGGGAATCTATAAACAATGAAATTATTATACCGACCAACATCCCCTAACCCCCCTTCCGCCTTCAGCGAGACAGGCAAGTGGGGAATAGTAAAAAAACAAGCAAAAGGTTAGAGAGATATAAAATTATTATAAAAAATATTTTTAATTAAATCAAATTTAATTTTATAACCATCTTTTTTTCAATTTTAGAAATTCATCTTTGTTTATAGCTTCACGCATTTGTTTAGTTAAATCAAGAAAAAAATGCACATTGTGAATAGTAGCGAGACGCATACCAGTAATTTCTTGAGTATTAAATAAATGATAAAGATAGGCGCGGGTATAATTTTGACAAGTAGAGCAGTTACATTTTTTGTCAATTGGTGAAAAGTCGTTTTTATATTTAGTTTTAGTAATATCTAGTTTATGTTTATTTTTTTTATCAAATATATAAACTAAACCATGACGAGCTTGACGAGTAGGAGCTACACAATCAAACATATCAATTCCGCGTTCCACAACTTCAAAAAGGTCGGTTGGATTCATACCTAGCCCCATAGCATAATGAGGTTTGTTTTTTGGTAAATAAGGGTAAATCCAATCAAGAATATCTTTAGTGGCTTTCATATTATAACCAATAGATTCTCCACCAATAGCAATACCATCAAAATCTAATGAAGAAATAAATTGAGCACTTTGTTCACGAAGTTTTTTATTATTAGAACCTTGAATAATTCCAAATAAATAATTTTTAGTTTTGAGAGAATATTTTTTATTTTTATTATTTTGTTTTTTTGTCATCTTTTTTTGAGTAAAAGAAGATAAACGATGATGTTCATTTAAACTGCGAATTGCCCAACGATGAGTTCTTTCCATAGCTTCACGAATATATTTTTCTGAAGCATTATCAGGAGTACATTCATCAAAAGCCATAATAATATCAGCGCCAATTTTATGTTGGATTTTGATAGCTTCTTCTGGAGTGAAAAAATGTTTACTACCATCAAGATAACTGCGAAATTCTACACCATCTTCAGTAATTTTTACTAATTGTTTATTATTTTTATTTTCACGAGAAGGATGTTTTTGTTTTTTATCTTTTTGCAATCCAAGACTAAAAACTTGAAAACCACCAGAATCAGTAAGAATTGGTTTATTCCAATTCATAAATTTATGTAAACCGCCAAATTTTTTAATTAAATCTTCTCCGGGTCGTAAATGTAAATGATAAGTATTACCAAGAATAATTTGTGCATTTAAATTTTGCAAATCAGTAGAATCAAGAGTTTTTACTGTAGCTTGAGTACCGACTGGCATAAAGATTGGTGTTTCAATAGTGCCATGAGCAGTACGAATAATGCCAGTTCTAGCTCGGGTTTTTTTATCTTGATGTTTAATTTCAAAAAATTTCATATAAACTAATTTTAGTAGATTTTGTGAAAAAAAGCAATTGAGGTAAAATATAATCATGAAGAAATTTTTTATAAAATTTAATTTTATCTTTTTATTGCTTAGTATAATTTTATTATTAGGGATTGTTTGGATATGGCGAAACACTTTGTCAGCTGATTATTCAATCACTACTTCACAGTCAACTATGAATAATCAACAAATAATAAATAATAGTGATAAAGAAATTAATTTATTTAATAATGAAGTAGAGGAATTGGAAAATTTAAAAATTATTAAAGAAGAAGATTTTTTAATTACAACTTCTTCTATTCAAATTACAGAAAATCTTGCGCAAAATGATGAGAAAGTTTTACCAAAAGAATTTTTATTGAAAGTTCCTTTTACTTCGCAAGCGCCAGAAAAAAATTGGGAACAACCATGGCAAGATGCTTGTGAAGAAGCAGCTTTGTTGATGTTAGATGCTTATTATAAAAATTATAATTTAAGTCCATTATTTTCTCGTGATGAAATTTTGAAAATAGTAAAATGGGAAGAAGAACAAGAATGGGGAACAAGTATTGAAATAGAAAAAATAAAAAAATTGGCAGAAGAATATTTTGGATTAAATAAAAAGAATAATGAAGAAAGTAGAAAATTTATAATTTTAGAAAATCCAACAGTTGAAGATATTAAAAAATCTTTGGTAGCTGGAAATCCAGTTTTAGTAGTAGCAGATGGCAAAGTTTTACCAAATTCACATTTTAGAAATGGTGGTCCAGTTTATCATGCACTTATTATTAAGGGTTATACAGAAACAGAATTTATCACCAATGATCCGGGTACGCAGTTTGGTGAAAGTTTTAAATATAAATATAATGATTTATTAAAAGCAGTTCATGATTGGAATAAAGGAAAGGTGAAGGAAGGAAAGAAGGTAATTTTATTTATAGAATAATTATTTATTTGTAGTTTATTTTAAATAAACAAAATAATGATAAATAGATAAAAATAGTCGAAAAATTATTTTAATGGTAAAATATGTTCACTATGATTAATTTTCAAAAAGAATTAAATTCAGAACAATTAAAAGTAGTAGAACAAGGTGAGGGACCTTGTTTAGTTTTAGCTGGAGCTGGTAGTGGCAAAACTCGTACTATTACTTATCGGGTAGCTTATTTATTAGAACAAGGTGTAAAACCAGAAAATATTTTGTTAGTAACTTTTACAAACAAAGCGGCTAAAGAAATGATTGAAAGAGTTAAAAAAATAATTGGTAATGATCTTAAATTACCTTGGTCAGGAACTTTTCATCATATTGGATATAGAATTTTGAAAAAATATGCTGAAGTTTTGGGTTATAAAAATAATTTTAGTGTTTTGGATGCTGATGATAGTTTAGAATTAATAAAATTATGTTTAAAAGCAGAAGGAATTGATCGTAAAGAAAAAAGATTTCCTTCAGCAAAAGTTTTGCAAACTATTATTTCTTTTGCTCGTAATGCGGAAATGTCACTTGAAGAAGTTTTAGAATTAAAGTATGAAAATTTTTTAGCTATTTCTGATATTTTAGTTCGTTTAGTCGAAGATTATCATAAGCGTAAACAAGAAGCTAATGTTATGGATTTTGATGATTTATTAGTTAATCTTTATTTATTATTTTTAAAAAATCCAGTAATCAAAAATAAATACGCAGAACAATTTCAATATATTTTAGTAGATGAATATCAAGATACAAATAAAATTCAAGCCTCTATTATAGAATTGTTAGCTACAAAACATAAAAATCTTTTAGTAGTAGGTGATGATGCTCAAAGTATTTATTCTTTTCGAGCTGCAGATATAAATAATATTTTAGAATTTTCTACTTTAGGTGAATTTACTTTGAATAGAAAAGGTAAATATCCAAATGCAAAAATTTTTAAATTAGAAACTAATTATCGTTCTACTCCAAATATTTTAAATGTAGCTAATTGTGTGATTGCTAATAATAGAAAACAATATGAAAAAAAATTAAAAAGTGTAGTAAAAGAATTTGCTAAACCAGAAATTTATTCTTTTGCTGATCAAGCAGAAGAAGCAGATTTTATTGTTAATCAAATTTTTGAATTACAGGCTGAAGGTGTTAATTTGAATAATATTGCAATTTTATTTAGAGCTGCTTATCAATCACAAGCTTTAGAAATGGAATTAACTAAACAAGGAATAAATTATGATTATCGCGGAGGTATAAGATTTTTTGAGAGAGCTCATATCAAAGATGTTTTAAGTTATTTGCGTATTTTTAATAATTTAGAAGATGATATTTCTTGGCGACGAATTCTTAATTTACAAATTGGAATTGGACCAGTGACAGTAGAAAAGATTATTAGAATGATTAAAACTTTTTCTGGAGAAGAGAAAAATAAAGAAAAAGTTCGTGAAGAAAAAATAAATTCTACTAGTTTAATGACAATGTTAAAAAATTTTTCTTATTTAGAAAGAAATTTTGAAAATATTAAAACGCAATTATCTGCTAAAGCTCAAATTGGTTGGAATGATTTTTTACAAGTTTATTTTGAAATAAAAGAAATTATAGAGAGTGAAGAAAAATGTTCAATAGGTGATTTAATTAGAGTTTTAATAAAATCAAAATATAAGGAATATTTAGAAAATGAATATTTAGATTATCGTGAAAGAATTCAAGATTTGGAACAATTAGCTTTATTTGCAGATCAGACTGAAGATCTTTCTCAATTTTTGGCTGAAGCTACTTTACAAGAAAATTTTCAACAAATTGATAAGGAAGAAATTTCTGCTGAGGACTTGGAGAACAAAATAATTTTATCTACTATTCATCAAGCTAAAGGTTTAGAATGGGAAGCTGTGTTTGTGATTGGTTTGACATCAGGACAATTTCCCAATGATCGAGCAATTCGAGAACAAGGTTTAGAAGAAGAAAGAAGACTTTTTTATGTAGCGATTACTCGTGCTAAAAAATATTTATATTTAACTTATGCTTTGACTGGAGGTTTTTTTGTTCAAAGTAGTGCTATTTTAGGAGGAGCTGGTTTTTTACAAGAACCAAGTATGTTTATTGATGAAATAGATAAGGATTTAATTTTTGATAATTCTTTCAAAGAAGGAAATGTTTTTTTTGATGATGAAGAAATTGAATATATTACAGATGATAATAGTCCGTTTGATCCGGGTAGTTTTTTGAAAAGAATTAGTGATTTATAAAATATTGACAAAAAATAAAAAAAAACAGTATAATATTGTTAATTAATTTATTAATTTTATTTATATGAAATTTGAAGGAATTTATGAAAAAACAGTTTTAATTGTTAAACCAGATGGAGTACAAAGAGGTTTGATTGGTGAAATTTTACAGAGAGTAGAATTTAAAGGTTTGAAAGTTGTGGGTTTAAAAATGATGTATTTGAATGAAGAAAAATTGCGAGAACATTATGCTCATCATGTAGAAAAACCATTTTATTCAGGATTATCAAATTTTATGAAATCTTCACCAGTTGTTTGTATTTGTTTAGAAGGTAAACATGCAGTAGATGCTATTCGTTTAATTGCTGGTGTTACTGATGGCGCCAAAGCAGATGGTGGTACTATTCGTGGAGATTTAGCTATGGGTATGTGTAATGTAGTTCATTGTTCTGATTCTATAGAAAATGCTAAGATTGAAGTAAAAAGATTTTTTACAGAAGATGAAATTTTTGATTATAATAAAACAGAGTATCTTCATGTATATATGGAAGATGAAAGAAAATAATTAAATTGTTTTAAGTATTAAGTTAGAACCACCTTTTTAGGTGGTTTTTATTTTTATAATTCTATTTTACTGGATTCCCGTTTTGCGCCTTCGCTAAAGTTACGGCGACACACAGTCACGGGAATGACAATAAGATTTGCTAACACCCCTCCGCTTTCGCTAAAGCTACGGTGAGACGAGCCAACACCCCTTCCGCTTTTGACGACACCGACCAACACCCCCCAACCCCCCTTCCGCCTTCAGCGAGACAGGCAAGGGGGGAATAGTTTTTTTCGCCTTCAGCAAGATAAGCAAGGAGGAATTTTATTATTTCCGTAAAAACTCATTTTGTCATTCCCGTTCTCGTCTATCTTTTCTTGTCATTCCCGTTCCCGCCTATCTTCTCTTGTCATTCCCGCGTAGGCGGGAATCTATAACATTTTAATTAATTTTTTAATAATGTTCTATAAAAAAACAAAAATTATTAGTATTAGTTAATGATTTTAATATTTACTTATATAGAAAAAAATGATAGCATAAGATTATTATAAATATTATATTATGGAGATTATAAGATCAAAATTTCCAGAAAGATTTTTATCTGCTAATAAAATAGAAAGTAAAGAACAAGAATATCGACCAGAAACTAATGTTGTGAGAGCTTTTTTATTACAAGAAAAAACTGGAGAAGAAATAAAAAAAGAATTAAAAAAAGGTGTATTGCTAAAAGATTTGTATTTTACAAAATCTGTATGGATCTTAAAAACAGGAAAAGAAAATAGCGGACAATTGATGCCTGTTGGAGGAAAAATTGAATCAAGTGATTTAACAGATTCAGAAGATGTATTTGAAGGTTTGGATAAGGCAATCAAAAGAGAAATGTTGCATGAAACACATTTAAGAGTAGTATCACTTGAAGCAGCAGGACGTCAGAATTATTCTTTTGAACATAGTAGTAGAGGTCAAGTAGATAATAATGTTTTTTTGTTTTTAGCAAGAATTTTACCAAATGATATTCCTTATCCTTTGGATCCGGAAGAAGATAAATTTGAGCGTTTTATAAATTTAGATCTTAATCAAGTTGCTGAACTTTTGTATTTTGGAAAAGTTGTTGTAGATGGTATAGAAATGAAATTATTAGATAGTTTTATTTTAGATGATGAAATTCGAACACAAGTAGCTGGTGCTAGTAAAACCAAAATTGAAGAAAATGGCACTACTCAATCTTTGATGAGATTTGCTAATCAAATGTCAGCTCAAGAAGGAAGAGTAAAATTAAATGTTTTAGAAAAATTATTTTCAATTTTAAGATTAAAAGAAAATTTGATTCCTAATTTAGAAGAAAAAATTAAAACTTGGGAACAAAGTTTAACCACAGTTAAAGATTTAGTTGCAGTTAATAGAATATATCAAGAAATAATGGAAAGTGAATTTATAAAACCAGATTATTTATTAGAAGCAGTTGGATTAAATAATTTAGAAGAAGAAGTAAAATATATGGATGATTCAAAAGCTAAAGTTTTACTTCATTTTATATCAGTATTATTTATGGATAAAGAATGGACAGATCAATATTTTGAAATGGTTAAAAAAGAAAAAAATGGTTATATTAAAAATTTTTTAGAAAGAATGCAAAAACTTTTAAAAAGACTAGGTTTGGAAAATGATCAAGATTTATCTGATTTTAATAATCTTCATAGGCAATTATTAAAAATTCATTCTTTAAAAGAAAATAATGAATTGCTGAAAGATTCTGGAGAGGATGGGGAAATTGATAGAGAATCAAAAATTATTTCTGAGGAGGAAGTAGCAGAAGCATTAAAAGAAGTTTTTGATTTGCATTATGATCCACGAGAGTTAGCGCAGGATGCTGATAAATTTATAAAAAATATTGCTGAAAAATCTTTATTACCTCATGTTGATCAGCGTCATGGAACTGCGGGAAAAATTTTATTAGATGAAATTTCTAGTGCGAGCTTATTAGATCTTTTGAAAATATCTATCTATAATCCAGATAATGATTGGTTAAAAAAACATTTTTCTAGTTCAGAACTTAGACGCCAAGCAATATATGAAGCCAGAAGAAAATTAATTTTAATATGGATAATTGATAGTGTAAAACAAACGCATGTAGAAAAAATAAAATTAGGTGATGGTCCTTTTGATAAAATGTGGAATCAACTTGTTAAGGAACCAACTGAAGAAAATGTTTGTTATTGTGTAAAAAAATATGAAAAAAGACAAAATAAAAAAGGTCAAACAGAAGAAATTTTAGTAGATGTTGAAATTGTAGATGAAGAACCTAAAGAAGGATCTTTTGAAAAGATTGCTGCTCGTACTATGGAAGTAGAAGATGGAAAATTAATAGTAGAAGTTCATAAATCAGTAAAGACTTTAGATTCTACAATTCGTAAACATATTATCTTAGGTTTAAAAGATCCAAAAGAAATTTCTGATATTTATAGACGAAGTTTTGTAGTATTGGATAAAATTTCTCCTGATGGACAAAAGATGTCTATGACAGAAATGCAATCTTTGGAAATAGAAACTGGACAAATAAATTATCGAACTAATTCTACTGATCAAAATAATTCTTCTATTAAAAAAGCAACTATTACTGATGTTGCTCCAGTGATAGATATTATTAAACAAATTTTACAAAATAGTCAAAATAAAATAAAAGTCTTATCTTTTAGACCTTCTAATAAGATGTCAACTTTTGGTCCTGGAGGTAATAAAAATCTTCGTTTTGCTAAATTTTATCTTGAACATGTTGATGAATTAGGTCAAATTCGTACAGAAGAAGTGCAAATTTTTGTTCCACAACCAGATAGTGAAAAAAGTGCTAAGTATTATCATGATATTAAAATAATTGATGATGCTGAATATGAATTATCAAGATTAACAGATACTAGAGGTAGACGCTCTTTTGTTAGTAATTTATATTCTCCACTTATATATCCACCAATAACATCAGTAACTAAAAATAGTTTTAATAAAAGACGCGGGTAAAATTTGACAGGTTTTTTGAGAAATTATATAATAAAAGTGATCCAGATCGGACAGTGCATTCATATCCGCAAACATTCATACTAGGGAAATCAATATTTTTTTGATCTGTGGATCAAAAGTGCGATTACCCACCTGAACTTTCAGGGGTATGAAGAAGCATTGTCCGATGTATAGGATCAAGTCCGTTTGGGGACTTTTTTTATTGACAATTTTTATTTTTTATAGTATTATTTTTTTGTTTTATAAGAATTTAATTTTGAAATAAGGTTAAAATTTTAATAGTTAAAAATAGTTAAAATTTATTAGAATTTATTACCCGCCCGACTGAATGACTTCAGTCGTTCGGGCGGGGAGCGCACATTTTTTAAAAATAAAAATAATATAACGGACTCATAGCTCAGTTGGTTACCTGCCCGACTGAATGACTTCAGTCGTTCGGGCGGGGAGCGCACATTTTTTAAAAATAAAATATAAATATGGAGGGATCAAAATATATAACTTATGTTTTAAAAGACGATTATAATAAATTGTATAAAGGTGTAACAAATAATTTGGTTAGAAGATTTAATGAGCATAAAAAAGGAAAGACTAAAACAACTAGTCGGATGAAAGGTTTAAAAGTTGTTTACACAGAAGAATTTGACTCATTTAAAGAAGCAAGAAAAAGAGAAGTTTATTTTAAAACAGCAGCTGGTAGAAGATATTTAAAAAATAAATTATCGGAATATAGCTCAGTGGTTACCCGCCCGACTGAATGACTTCAGTCGTTCGGGCGGGGAGCACCACCCTTACAATTAAAAAAACTAAATGCGTCTGTAGCTCAGTGGTTACCTGCCCGACTGAATGACTTCAGTCGTTCGGGCGGGGAGCACCACCCTTACAATTAAAAAAACTAAATGCGTCTGTAGCTCAGTGGTTACCTGCCCGACTGAATGACCTCAGTCGTTCGGGCGGGGAGCGCACATTCTTTTAAAATTAAAATATAAAAATAAAAATAATATAACGGACTCATAGCTCAGTTGGTTACCTGCCCGACTGAATGACTTCAGTCGTTCGGGCGGGGAGCGCACATTTTTTAAAAATAAAAATAATATAACGGACTCATAGCTCAGTTGGTTACCCGCCCGACTGAATGACCTCAGTCGTTCGGGCGGGGAGCGCACATTTTTTAAAAATAAAAATAATATAACGGACTCATAGCTCAGTTGGTTAGAGCGCCACATTGACATTGTGGAGGTCAGAAGTTCAACTCTTCTTGGGTCCACGAATAAAAGGTATTGAAAAAAATAATTATTTAGTATATAATGCTTTTACTAAAATAAAGAGGGCGACTAGCTCAGTTGGTTAGAGCGCAACACTGATAATGTTGAGGTCTCAGGTTCAATTCCTGAGTCGCCCACAAAAAAAGCTGCTGTTCTAAAGCAGTTTTTGATTTGCCTTTTGTCTTTTTTTAGTATATAATAATAAAAATAAATTTTTATGAATGAAGAAAATAAAAATAAATTTACTACTGATTATATAGATCAAAATGATATACAAACTGTAAGTGAAAAAGAAAAAAGTTTTTTATATAAAGCTAGTGTTTTTTTTCTTGAACTAATAAAGATTGCTTTATTAGCGGGAATAACTATTGGTTTAGTTAGATATTTTTTATTTAAACCTTTTTATGTAAAAGGTCAATCTATGGAACCAAATTTTCATGAAAAAGATTATTTAATAATAGATGAAATTAGTTATCGTTTTCGTAGTCCAGAAAGAGGAGAAGTAATTGTTTTCAAATCTCCAGTTGGTAAAGATTTTTATTTAAAAAGAATTTTGGGTTTACCAGGAGAGAGAATTAGAGTAGAAAATAATAAAGTAATAATATATAATGAAGCTAATCCACAAGGATTTGTGGTAGAAGAGAATTATTTAGCAGAAAAAACAGAAGGTTCTATCAATCAAACTTTGGGTGAAAATGAATATTTTGTAATGGGGGATAATCGTGATGCTAGTTATGATTCACGACGATTTGGTCCAATTTTAACTTCAGATATTGTTGGTAAGGCTTGGTTTCGAGGATGGCCTTTTAGTCGAGTAAGTTTTTTTAAAAAACCTAATTATAATAAATAATTTTTATGGCTACTAAAAAAATTGTTAAGAAAAAATCAAAAGTGGTAAAAGATAAAAAAGTAATTAAAAAAGCTAAAGTTAAGAATGTTAAGAAAGATAAAATTAAAAATACTAAGAAAAAGGATAAAGTTGTTCCAGTAAAAAAAGTTAAAAAAACAGCAACATCTACTAATGTTAGAGTTGGAAACAAGACTCCAGAATTATTAAGAGGTTTCAAAGATATTCTTCCTAAAGATAGTTTTTATTGGCGAAAGATTCAATCTTTGGCTGATCAAATAAGTCAAGCTTATGGTTTTGTTTTTTCTGCCACTCCAATTTTAGAAGAAGCTTCACTTTTTATTCGTTCAATTGGTAGAGGTACTGATGTGGTTGATAAAGAAATGTATTTGTTTGAAGATCGTGATGGAAGTAAAGTTTGTTTGCGTCCAGAAGCAACAGCTTCTTATGTAAGAGCTTTTATTAATCATGGAATGCAATCTTTATCTCAGCCAGTAAAATTTTGGTATTTAGGACCAATGTTTAGACATGATCGTCCTCAGGCTGGTCGTTTTCGTCAGTTTTATCAATATGGATGTGAAACATTTGGAGTAAGAGATTCAGCAATAGAAGCAGAATTAATTTCAACAGGTTATAATTTTTTAAAAGATTTAGGTATTAAAGCTACTGTTTATATAAATAGTTTAGGTACTGTAGAAGATAGACAAAATTATTTAATAGAATTAGTAGGATATTTAAGAACTAAAAGAGCTTATCTTTGTGAAGATTGTAAGAAGAGAATTACTAAAAATCCTTTGCGTGTTTTGGATTGTAAAAATACAGATTGTAAACAAGTTTTAGAAGAAGCGCCGCAAATTATAGATTGGTTGAGTGAATCATCAAAAAATTATTTTATGAAAGTTTTGGAATATTTAGATGAAGTGGATATTCCGTATGTTTTACAACCAACTTTAGTTAGAGGTTTGGATTATTATACGGATACAGTTTTTGAATTTTATGAAGATGAAGTTAATCAAGAATCTCAGAATGCTTTGGGAGGAGGAGGTAGATATGATTTACTGGTTAAAGAACTTGGTGGACAAGATACTCCAGCAGCAGGTTTTGCTTTTGGAATAGAAAGAATAATTTCAGTTTTACGTCGACAAAAAGAAGAAGGCAAATTAAGTTTTTCAGAAAATAGATCAAAGTTTTTTTTAGCTCAACTTGGTGAACAAGCCAGAATGAGATCTTTAAAAATTATTGAAGAATTAAGAAGAGCAGGTATTTTTGTAGAACATAATTTAGGTAAAACTTCTTTAAAAAGTCAAATGGAATTGGCTGATAAATTAGGAACAGCTTATAGTATAATTATTGGACAAAAAGAAGTTCAAGATGGTACTGTTATTTTGCGTGATATGGAGTCGGGTAATCAAGAAATTATTGATCAAAAGAAGTTAAAATCTGCTTTAGAAAAAAAATTAAGTAAAGTTTGACTTTTATATAATTTTTGTGTATTATAGTTTTGTAGTTTATTACTCAATATAGTATAATTTAAGAGTGTAAATTTTAATTATTAAGTTACCGTGAGGAGGTGACAAATTGTGTCAGAAATAAAACGCAAAAAAGGTGAATCATTTGAAGCTTTTATTCGTCGTGTCAAAAGACGATGGCAACAATCTGGTAAAATATTACAAGCTAGAAAAATTCAATATTTTGAACCTAGTAAAAGTAAAAATATGCAGAAAAGAAGTACTGTCAGTCGTCTACAAAAATATTCCAAAATAGAATATTTGCGCAAAGTTGGGCGTTTACCTGCAGAAGAAGAAACCAAATTTAATAAATTTTAATCTATGATGATCTTGCGTGAACAAATTTTGGAGGCGCAGAAAAAAGCCATGAAAGAAAAAGAGGCTGAGAAGCTTTCTATTCTTCGTGTTCTTTGGGCAACAATTAAAAATGAAGAAATTGAAAAAGGACAACCATTAAATAACGAACAGATCCAAGAACTTGTAGCACGCCAAGTAAAACAATTAAAAGATGCTTTAGTTGATTTTGAAAAAGGCAATAGAACAGATTTGATAGAACAAACAAAAAAAGAAATTGCAGTTTTGACAGTTTATCTTCCAGAACAAATGAGTGATGTTGATTTAGAACAATTGATTAAAAATATTTTATTGGAAAACAATATTACTGATGCCAAAGATTCAGGAAAAGCTATGGCACTAATTATGCCAGCAGTAAAAGGTAAAACAGATGGCGCTAAAGTTAGAAATATTGTTAATCAAATTTTAAATGCGTAATCACTTACGCCTGTTTAATTCTTAACTCAAGGTTCCCATGCTGCCTTGGGTCAAAAAAATAACTAAAAAAAGAACCACCCGAATTTTAATCGGTTTGTTTGTGGTCTTTTTTTGTGTTTTGTTTTTTTCTAATATTGTTCAAGCTCAAACTGTAGTAGAAAATCAAGCCGATGTTTTAGGAGTTAAAGCAATTGATGAGAGTGATCTTGTTTTATCTGGTCAAGATATAAGAGTGATTGTGGCTAAAATTATTAGAGCGGTTTTAGGTTTATTAGGAATTATTGCTGTGATTATTATTATTTATGCTGGTTATGTAATAATGACTTCGGCAGGCAATGAAGAAAAAGTTGTTAAAGGGAAGAAAATTTTGTTAAATGCTGTAATTGGTTTAACAATAATTTTGTCAGCATTAATAATTGTTCAATTTATATTGAATGCTTTGGCTGATGCAACTGGTTTGAGAAGTGATAGAGGAAGAGTAAGAGTTCAGTTAGATAGTTTTGCTGGTAGTGGAGCTTTGGGTAGGATTGTCAAAGATCATTATCCAACTCGTGATCAAACTGGAGTTTATCGTAATACTAGTATTATAGTTACTTTTGCTGATACTGTACCAGTTGATCCAAGTAGTATTATTAAAAATGATAATCAAACTTGTTGGGATCTTAATACTCTAAAAGCTAAGAAAGATTGTACAGCTGAGGAATTAAAGAATTATCCTTATTATGGAGATTGTGTAGATTTGGATGGTGATAATACTATAAATAGAAAAGAAAAAGTAAATGGTAAATGGGAATGTGATACTCTTTTAACAGATTCTGTGAGTATTACTTCTGAATTGAGTAAAGAAAGTTTAGAAGCTTTTGCTTTATCTTCTTATGAAAATGTAAAATTAGTAGACGGTCAAATAAAAGCTGATAATTTTAGTTTTGTATTTGTACCAAGAGAATTATTGGGTAGTCCTGAACAAAATGTTAAACATAAAGTAACTTTGACTAATGATATTTTAAATAAAAAATTAGACAAAGAAGATCAACAAGGTATTTTTTCTAATCAATTTACTAAATATTATTCTTGGAATTTTGAAACTAATACTGAGTTAGATATTGATCCACCTTATGTAGTTTCTGTCTCTCCTCAAAATGATGAAAAAATACCAAAAAATAAAATTATCAGAGTTCAATTTAGTGAACCAATGAATCCGATTATGATTTCAGGAAAAACTAATGGTTTAGATCATACTAGTTTTACTAATATTTTATTAAATACTTTTCTTTCAGGAGTAACAACTACAGTAAGTGGTGATTGGAAAGTTTCTAATGGTTATACTTCAGTAGAATTTACACCAGAAACACCTTGTGGTCTTAATAGTTGTGGAGATACAATGTATTGTTTGCCATTAGATTGTCCAGAAGATGATAGTGATTGTTCTAGACCTTTTGAGGCTTTGATTAGAACAGCTGATTTAACTAATAATAAAGAAATACCATTTGAAGCTCAGCCTTTTACTGGAGTGATGGATGTTGCTTTTAATGCTCTTGATGGTGATAATGATAAAAAAGCTGATGGCAAGCCTGCGCCGGGTAATTTCTTAGTAATTGATAATACAGAAAAATCTCAGGATAACTATTGGTGGGGATTTGATGTTTATAATAAAATTGATCGGGAAGCGCCATATATTGTGCGTTTGACTCCAGATATAGATCGTTATTCTGTAGCTGAACAAGCGGATTTAAATTTTTATTATTCAAAACCAATGTGGTATTACACTTTGAATAATTTTTCTTTGGAAGAGTATCCAGAACCAGGAGTTTTAAAAAGAGATGGTAAAGCTTTGGTGGATGCTGAAATTTGGTTTTATAGTCGCATGACAGATTTAAATTACAATTCAGTAACTAGTACTATGCAAACTATTAAGCATCGCGCTTTTGGACCAAATGATGCTGATTTATATTATTTTCCAATTTTACCAAGTACTATTATGAGTGATACTCAGAATTGTCTTTATCCGGGTAGAGGACCAGCGACTAGAATGGAAGGTGAAGTAGAGTTAGGATATTCTTTAGAATGTAAAGTTGAATATGATAATCAAGGTAATTATATAAAAAGTGAAAATTGTGTTGGGGTAAATTTAGAATCAGATAAAGATACTGGTTGTATGTATATTATAAACAGAAATTCAGAAGCAGATAATATTGTTAGTTCTACTGAAGCATGTTTAGAAAAATTAAAAACTGATCGTATTTCTCCTTATACTCAAGATTAGGTTTAGATTGAATAATTTATACAATAAATTTATAGAATTGTATGAATAATAAAATAAAATTTAAAAAAATATCTAAATTATTTATTTTAGGTTTTATTTTGTTTATTGGTATTTTTTATTTTACTCCTGTTTTGGCTCAGTCAAATACTGTGGATACTTTTGGAATTGAAGCTATAGAAGAAAATATTAGTTTAGGTGGTGATGATATTAGAGTAACTGTTGCTAAAATTATTAGAGCTGTTTTAGGCTTACTTGGTCTAATTGCCGTGATTGTTGTTATTTATGGTGGTTTTGTTTATCTAACTTCAGGAGGAGAAGAAGATAAAATAGCCAAAGGTAAAAAAATATTGATTAATGGTGTGATTGGTTTGGTAATTATTCTCATGTCATTTATTATTGTTCAATTTTTATTGAATAAATTATCAGAAGCGACAGGTTTAGTTGATAAAGATACTATTGATTCTAGATGTAGTAATACAGAATTTGCTTTATTAAATCCAGATATTTGTTATCCAGGTGGGTTACCAGATATTTGTGAATTAAAACATTTTGTAGTTACTAGTATTACTCCAGTTACAAATAATACGGGGATGAATAATGTAGCAATCAGAGTAATTTTTAGTCGAAAGATAAATTATGAAGATGGTGATATTACTATTAAACAAAATGGTTCTAATATATCAAATGATTTTGTATTTGAAGTAAAAGGTATTGAAGCTGGATATGAAAATTCTTTAGTAGAAGCTCAATATAATGGTACTAGTACTTGCGCTGAGGAAACAAAATGTTTACCTTCTGGAAGTTATGAAGTTGAAGTAAGTAGAAATGTTTCGGATAATAGAGGTAATTATTTGGAAACTGAAATTGATTGTGGTGATTATCCTAATATTGGTAAATTTACTATTAATAATGAAAATAATTTTATAAAAGATGAAACTAAACCACTAGTAGAGGAGATGAGATTAGTAGATGGTAGTAAATTAGATGGGAGTTATTTATTAGCAGGTGAAGTTTATGAATTTTTTACAGAAATAAGAGATAAAATAAATACATCATCTGATGGCGGAGCAGGTTATGTTCAAATGAATTTGAAAAAAGTTGATAGTAATTCTACTGGTTATAATTTTTTTGCTGGTCCGTCAATTGCTCGTGGTTCTGATACCACTGATGAGAATCCTTATAAGTTTGAATATAAGAGATTGAATATACCAAAAAATGCTAAACCTTTGGAATCTTTCTTACTTACTTTGGATGTTTTTGATATTGATAATAATCATACAACTGTAACTAGTACTTTTACTATTATTGCTGATCATTGTCGTAATGGAGTAAAAGATGGAGATGAAATAGATATTGATGTGGGTGGAAGTTGTGGAAGTATTGATTTTTGTATTCAAGATTCTGATTGTCCTTTTACTTATAGATGTGTAGATTCAGAGCCTGTGCCAATTCCTCCAGCAACTAGTGATTATCGTACCAAAACATGTCAACCATTTCCTTATATTCAAGAAGTTGATCCAATGGATGGAGGAAGTGGAAATTGGATTAGTATTTTGGGTTATAATTTTGGTTCTTATAGAGAAAATGATGAAACTGGAATAATAGAATTTGGTTTGGATACTAATAATGATGATCAGCCTGATAAATGGGTACCAGCAGATATTGTGTCTTGTGGAGATGATAATAAACCAAGTTGGAATTCAAGTTGGATTGTTATAGAAGTTCCAGAAAATGATGTTTTACCTGAAGGTTCTTTGAGCGCTATTCGTCTTACAACAGCTAGAAAAATAAAAATAAATGGTGAATTTCAAAAATTACAAGATACTACCATAGATGATTGGGGAGAGAATCCTGGTCCTAGAGAAAGAAAAGGTTGGTTTTTGAAAAATAATATTGTGCGTCCTGGTCTTTGTAAAGTAGAAAATGAAAAAGCAACTTTTAAAGGAACTTCTTTAGGAATGGTTAGTGATCCTGTCAAAGCAACAGGTAAAGGTTTTGGTGGTAGTGGTTCATTATATTTTGCTAATGTACAGTCAAATATTACTGGTTGGTCAGAATCTTGGATAACTAGTTTTGTTCCAAATTTAGACAAAGGTAAAGTTCCAGTTTTGGTAGAATCTGGTAAACAAAGAAGTAATAAAGTTCCTTTTGAGATTATTACTGAGGAAGATGATGTAATACCAGTAATTACTATTATTGATCCAGTTTCTACTACTCCCGGCAGTTATTTAACAATTATTGGTCGTAATTTTGGAAACAGTCCTGGTGCAGTATATCTATCCAATAATAAAGGTGGATTAAAATGTAATGATGATTCTGATTGTACAGAAATGGCACTTAATATGCCTAAATTTTGTGAAGATACTTGGAGTGATAATCAAATTATAGTAGAAGTGCCAGAAGTTAATTTTGTTGAAGAATCTAATTTTATTAAAAAATATATTACAGTAAAAAATGAGTCTGGCAGTTTTAGTTCTGGAGATAATGATTTTGAAATTCATAACGGCTCTCCTTTACCTAGTATTTGTAATTTATTTCCTTCTGGTGGTCCAGCGCCTTTGGCAATAGGAAAAAATTTGACTTTAAAAGGTATAAATTTTTCTTCTGATCCAACAGTATATTTCTTTACTGAAAAATCAGAATTAAAAAATAAAAATAGTACAAAAGGTTGGTTGTATTCTTCAAAGAATAGTGTTTTTAGTTTGACTTGGAAAAGGAATCTAGATGACGATAAAGGTGAAATAGTAGAGACTCCTATTCCTTATGATCAAAATTTTGGTTATAGCATGAGGACTGGTATGAGTCCAATAAAATTAAAAGATAATTCAGGTAATTTTAGTAATAGTGTATATTATAATGTTACAGATTGTCGTAAAGCGACTAGTAGTGTTCCAACAGGTTTTCAATGTTGTTTAGAAGGTGAAGAAGCAGGACAAATAAAACCAAATAATATTGGGTGTATAGGAGAACCAAAAAATGCTGGTTATGTTTGGCGTTTTACTACTGGATTATTACCAAATAATCCTTATGTTGTAGTATCTTGTGATGAGGATAATTATGAATCAACAACTGAATTTCCTTCACCTATACCATCAGTAGATTGGAAAAGTGGTAGAAATGCTTGTGTAAATTCAATTATTGCTGTTCGTTTTGGTCCAAAGGGAATAAATATGGATGAATCTAGTATAAATGCTTCTACTGTAAAAGTTTATAAATGTAATTCAGTTTTGGATGATAATCAAGAACTTGATAAAGATAGTTGTGTTTTGTTATCTCTGGAAGAGAATTGTGCAGGTCTTGGTTGTTTAGTTTTAAAAAATAATATTTTAGAAATATATATACCACCAGAAAATTATTTAAATAATACTTGGTATCATGTAGAGTTGATGAAAGATATTCGTTCTAGAGAAGAAATTATTGAGTTAGGAAATACAAAAGTAAAATTTTTACCACTTCGTGTGGATAGAGAATTGAAAGATCCAGTTGATAAAAAAGATAAAAATAATGTAGCTTTTTATTTTAATTTTAGAACTGGTGGTGAGAAGTGTGTTTTGACTAGCGCTTTCATGATTCCGACAAAACATACTACTAATCTTTTGGGTGTTGTACAAAATCCAAAATATGCTTTTGATTTTAATAATATTTTTAATCCACCTCATCCTTTATATTATTATCTTTCAGGAAAAGGTGATCAAGAGTGTAGTGTTATAGATGTTGATGGTTTGGGTTGGGAATGGAGTACATCAGAAGAAGATAAAGCTACTGTAGAAAAAGCGCCTAGTGCTCCTAGTGAAAAACTTAAGAAAAAATATACAGATTCTCGTGGTTTAGTAACTGCTTTGCAAAATACTTATCCAGAGGATGTCACTATATCTGCTGTTACTACTGTAGAAGGAGTTAGTAAAACTAAAAAAGAAAAAGAAGAATTAGGTGTTTCTATTATGGATTTAGCAGGAATAGAAGCAGGAGAAGATGGTTATAAGTTGTTAGAAGGATATACAAATAAATCAGTTCAAGTAGATAATGATATTGTTAATTTAGATTCACCATTTACTTTAGAAATAGATTTTAAAGTTAATAAACCTGTTGGTTCTTATCTTTCTCAATTAATTTCTAAAGAAGAAGCTTATAATTTAACTTATTTTGCACATGGTGCTAAACAAGGTTTATGTTTTAATACACCACCAACCCGTCCTGCTGTTTGTAATAATGAAAGACCGGTGATAGGACAGCGATATCATTATATTTTGACTTGGGATGGCAGTGAAATGAAATGGTATAATAAAAATGGTCCAATGGAAAATTATTTGAATCATTATTATGTACCAAACTTAACTACAAGTACAGGACCTTTTTATATTGGTGGTAAAAGTAGATCTATGGTAACAGATTATAATCTTTTTAAATTAAGAATTGCTGATTATGCGGCAGATGAAGAAACTATAAATAAGATATTACAAGATTCTTCAGATGAAGATAATAATAAAAAAACTATTACTGCTACCAGTTCACTTATGATTGATTTATCAGAGCCAAAAGTAATAGAATATTGGCCAAATTGTATTGAAGCTTGTATTAATACTCAGATTGCTGCTAGATTCAATATGTTAATGATGACTAGTACTTATAGAAATGGAGTAGAGTTATCTCAATGTGCTGATGAAAATTGTAATAGTAATGATATTATTAAAAATATAGATGTAAATGTTGGTACTGATGATTCAGATTGGAATACTATTCGTTTTTATCCAAAAGGAAATACTTTATTAGAACCTAATACTTGGTATTTAGTAAAATTAAATAAAAATATTAAATCTATTGGAGGATTTGTTAAAGATGAAGAGGGAAAGATTACTGAGATCATAGAAGGTAAACCACTTAATGAATTTAAATGGAAATTCAAAACTAAAAATGATTCTTCACCATGTTTAGCTGAATCAGTAGATATAATTCCTAATCCATTATATGTTTATTCAGTAGGAGGTAAGAATAAAATACAAGCTCAACCAAATGGTTCTCCAGATTCTTGTAGTCCTTATGGACAAGCTTTGAATCCTTGGTTTTTTACTTGGAGTTGGAGTTCCTTTAATACTGATGTTTTTGAAATTACCAATTTATCTACTTCTCATAGTTTGAATCCATATTGTGGAAAAAATTGTTTATTCAAGGGGAGTGATATTCCTAGAGGTACAGAAAATGTCTTTGTTTGTGGTAATGGAATTGTAGAACCGGGTGAGGATTGTGATATTGCTTTAGAAAATAATGTTCCAATAAGTTGTGATTATAATTGTCTTCGTCCTGGAAATTTAGATTTTGTAGCAGAAGTTGCTGAAGAAGATATTGGAAAATGTGGAGATGGTCATGTAAATAAAAATTTAGGAGAAGAATGTGATCCAGGTATTCCAGAACAAAGACCTTATTGTACTAATAAATGTCAATGGAAAGGTAGTAGTCAAATTTATTCTGGTGAACCAGAAGCTGCTTATTGTGGTAGTGGATCAGTTACTCTTGGCGAAGATTGTGATATTGCAATTGATAAAATTTATGATGATAAGGGTAATATTATTAATACTAGTAAATTTGGTTGTTCAGATAATTGTTTACATCTTGGTACTAAACTTTCTCAAGCATGGTGTGATGAAAATGCAAATAAAAATACTTCTGCATTAGAGGCTTGTAAAAATGCCGTAAGTGTTTGTGGTAATAGAATTATTGAAACTGGTGAAGAGTGTGAGATTGGAGTGTATGGTGCCACATCAAGTACTTGTGATATTAATTGTTTATTAAAAGATGTTTGTGATTCTCCTTTGAAACAATGTGATAAGGATGAAGAAGGTTGTAATAGTGATTGTACTTTAGCTGGTTCGTCAGCGCTTTATAGTACACCTTCAGTGTGTGGTGATGGTCAATCTGAAATTGGTGAAGAAAAGAAATGTGAAGTTGATCCTGCTGATTTAGTAGCTCAATATGGAATTTCTGCTAGTGGTGTTTTGGGTCAATCTCCAGTTCAGATTACTACAGCGATTGGTGAGTCTTTAGAATCTATTGAAATTCCTGGTTTGAATGGTATAAAAGGTCAATCAGCTTCTAGTTCTGCTAAGACAGTTGGTTATTTTGATAATGAAAAAATTATTCAATTATCAGGCGCAGATATAAAAGAAGGTTTAGGTGATTATCATTTAGTTTGTGGTTTTAATGAATTTTTTGATCTTCAAGATGGTAAATATAATCTTTGTCCTGGTAATGAAAAAAATCAAAAAGGTGTAGGTAAAAATTCTTGTTGTTTTGTTCGTCCAAAAAGAGTGAGTCAATATCCAGAAGATGGAGAAGGCTTTGGTAATGGACCAGGAGTTTGTAGAAATACTTATATTGAAGCTGTTGTAAATAATTATTTAGATTTACAAACAGTTAATAATCGAAATTTTGTTTTAGTTTCTGGACATGAAGATTCTAACCATGAGTGTTCTACTAGTAGTATTGATTTAACTGAGGAAGTAGATAAAATTTTAGGTAAAGAAATTATGGGTAGTGTTGTGTATAAACCTATAAGTTTCTTAGGAAAAATTTGGCATGGTATTAAAACTTTTTTTGCTAGATTGTTTGGTGTAAATGCTAATGCTGAGAATACTTATAGTTTAGTAAAGGATATAAATGTTTGGTGTTCTGTACCTATAGAATTATCTTTGGATGTTGATATTGAGTTTAAAACTAAAACTTTAGCAAGTGGAACAGAGACTTTGGATAGTGCTACTACAACTATTTCTGCTTATCTCAAAGATTTATTAGATAAGGATACTGTTTATGGTGTGGTAATGTTTGGTGGAGCTAAGGGTATTAAAGATTATAGAGGGGTAGGCATAAAAAATGCTAATGAAGAGATTTTTAGTATTAATGATTTATGGTTATTCAAAACTGGAGATCAGATTTGTAAGATTGATGAAGTATCAGTTGTTCCAGATAATTATTTATTTGATGCGCCAAATAATGAAAAATCTTTTAGAGCAGAAGCCAAAAATGCTGATAATGCTAAAATAGTTTCTACTCCAGCTTATGAATGGGAGTGGTCTTGGGGACCAACTGGTCATCCAGTTTTTGATATTCCTAATAATCATAGTGTTACTAATACTATTAAAGTTAGAAATTTAGAAGGTTCAGTTTTTGGAGTTGCGCAAGCAAAAATTACTAATGATATTAGTCAAGAGAGTAATCATACGGGTAAAATTTTTACTGGATTGATAGAACTTAATGCAATGTTTTGTGAAAATCCTTGGCCTTTGAGAGGAGAAGGAAATACTTGGCGTCCTTATACTGATAAATATTATGGTTTTAGTTTTAGTTATTGTGCTGACAAAGGTATGTCTGGAAATACAGCTGATGATTTGCCTTATTTTAACAGTTTTTCTCTTTTGCATGGAGAATTAACAGCAACTAGCACTCTTTCTACTGAATTAGAGAGAAATAAAATTATTGGTAGAAATATTGTAGATAATGCATCTCCTACTATAGCCGGAGGAGATGATTCACCAACAACTTTACAAAGAACACTTTATTTTAATGAAACTAATGATGATGTGCTTGGTATTCAAATATTTAGGAATGAGAAAGGTTTTGATATTACAGCTGAATCTTGGTATCAGAAATATTTTCCTGATGCACCTAACCCAACTAAAATAACAATTTCAAGTGGTAAAAGATCTTATGATGGTGTTAAAGAAGGAAATAATTATTATATCAATGCACAAAATATTGTTCAGGAAGAAGGTGGTTTTACGGCTTATAATAATATTTTGGCTTTTAGTGTGAATGAAGGCGCTACTCAAGATACTTTGGATGTTTTGGCTCAGATAATAGATTCATTAACACTTAATTTGAATGTTAATGATTTTGGTTATTGTTTGACAGATGGTGTGTTTGGATATACCAAATTACCAATGGATCCAAAAATACAAGCAGCTATTAGTGATGTTTCTTGTTCTTCTGATTTTGATTGTCGTGATACCAATGGAAATCCTTTAAAAGGAACAAATGGTATTTGTTCTAATGCAGAGACTAAATTTTTCCGAGATATAAAACGCTTGGAAGATATCAAGACTATTCAAGAAGCTTTAGATAAGTATTTTGTTGAACATCCTGTTAGCTCTTATGACTTCAAAGCAGATCTAAAAGGTGGGACTTATATTCCTGGTTATACTGTTTCAACTTGGCCTTCTTGGAATAACACTTTAGGTAAATATTTAAATGAAACTCTTCCTTTAGGTGAAATAAATACTTGGACAGCTTGTACTGATTCTAATGCTGAAAGTCAAACATGTTGGAATGCAGCTGAATCTACTTATTCTTGTCCTGCTTATTCTCATGTTTTTGAATATGAGTATGTTTCTAGTACAGGTTCTTATATGTTGCATTCTCCTTTAGAATTTTTGGATGAAAATAGTGATTATGTTCAAAATAATATTAATACTTCTACATTTACTGAAGAGCCTTATTGTAGAGGAGACAAATTAAGTTTGAAAGCAGGTGTTTGTGGAGATGGGATTATTCAGCCAGGCAGTGGAGAAGAGTGTGATCCACCGGGAAGTACAAAAATAAGCACAGAAGGTTATTTACCAGAAAAAATGGGTAGATGTAGTGAAAACACACAAATTTCATGTATCAAAAATGAAAATTGTAAAGTATCAATTTTAAAAAATTATAATGGATCAAAAGAAATAAAAGTATTATTAAATCCAAATGATAAGATTTGTCAAGTTGTAAAAAGACGCGGAAATGATTATGAAGCTATTATTTATGATTATGATAATAATAATGATAATGATATAAAAAGGGTTTTTTCTTGTGAGTCTGATGAACAATGTCGTTTAGTTAGCACTTATAATGTTCCAGATTTAGTAGCTTTTGGTCCACAATATTATACTACTTGGTTTGAGAAAGGTTATGCAATGGGAGAAAATTTTAATCCATTTTTTTCAGTTGCTTGTCGTTCTTTAGATAGTAGTCAATATTTTAAAGAACAAAAAAGTGAAGGTTTTTGTGAATATGTTATGGATATAACTGATATTTATCCTTGTAAAACAAATCAGTCAGCAATTTCTACTTGTAGCGAAAATTGTAAATGGATATATGGTGTTTGTGAATCAAAGGCAACTTGTGGTAATGGTATTGTAGAAATGAATGAAGTTTGTGATGATGGAGTTTTGAATGGAAAATATGGTCAGTGTAATAATGTTTGTAGTGGATTACATGATCAATTTTGTGGAAATGGTAAACAAGATTTTTCTAAAGATGGTACTCCTTTAGAAGTGTGTGAGTATATAGGAGAAAAAGCTTATTCAGTTTATTCTGGAAGTGTGAGTTATTGTTTAGCTGATCATAAGAGATGTGCAACGCATGCAGATTGTGGACCAGTAAATTTTAATTCTGAAGAAGAAGAAAATTTATTTGTTACAAATATATTTAAGAATGTTAATAAATTTAATGAAATTAAGTATAGAATAAATTTTATCCCTGGTGAGTGTAATCTTATAAAAGGTAAATGTGTTGATGATGAAGAAAAAAGCTGTAGAAATGATTTGGATTGTGGGAGAAGAATTCAAAATCCAGATGCATGGCTTGACAATACTTCACTTTTTTCTGAAGAAGAATTAAATTTTCATCCTATATATTCTATTAATGAAGATTCATATAAAGGTGGTTTTACATTAAAACAAATAAAAGATGGTGTTTGTATTCAAGGTGTTTCACGAACAACTCTTTTAGATAATTCAGATAGTAGTTTGTTAAGTTGTAATTTTAGTTCACCTTTTTGTACTCTTTTCGGTTCATTGAATAATTTTAATAAAACATACAAGGGTTATTGTAAAGAAAATAAAAAAGTTTTATGTAATGGAGATTCTGATTGTGAAGTTCCAGAAGATTTTGAAAATCATATTTTTACTAGAGATGATATTAATAGTCCAAATTGGTTAGATAAATTTACCACAGAGACAGAGTATGTAGGTCCTTGTTTAGATAATAAAGGTAAAATTGGTTCTTCTTATAACTTTAATAAAGAAAATTCCTGTTCTTGGGATTGTCAAAATTATGGTGAATATTGTGGTGACAGAAAGGTAAATTCTGAATATGAAGAATGTGATGAGGGACCAAATGGTGGACCAACATGTGATAAACAATGTAGAATTATTAAAGATCCTGTGATTTGTGGTGATGGTGTGGTTGGTGAAGGTGAGGTGTGTGATACTGGTAAATATTGTGAAAATATTACAGAAAAAGATTTGAACAAAATGTGTTCTTCAGATGAGGACTGTTCAGGAATAGGTGATGGTCAATGTAAAACCAGAGATAATGTTCGTGGTTCTGATGATGAAGGTGAATATACTTGCTCAGCTGATTGTAAACAAAAAACTCCTTATAAACCAGAATGTGGTAATGGTATTTTAGATAAAGGTGAATTTTGTGATACTGGCGATAAGGTGGGTAAAGTTTGTGAACCTAAGTATGGTCAATCATGTAATTATTGTTCAGCTGATTGTAGTAGAGTATTTACGATTGATTCTCCGAAATATTGTGGAAATGGTAAAATAGATGAAATTGAATCAGGAAAATTTGAGACTTGTGATCGGTTGAATGATGGCACTGTAATAGTAAATGATGAAGCTAATAACAATAATCCAAAGGGAACAAGAAAAATCTGCCCAGATAAAGGAAGATATACTTGTACAGATTGTACTGCAAATCCAGGTAATGAATGTTATTCTTGTGAAAAGGGTTATGATGTACCAAAGCTAGATTTGATTAATGTGACTGGTAAAAAAATAGAATCAGAAGAAGATCCACTTAATATTTATTGTTTATATTTTTTACGCTGGAATAATCCAAATAAAACTAGAGTAATAGATTTGAATCCAATTTATAATTACAGTTCAGTTTTTAATTTGAAGGAAAATGGAGGTATAAATTTTAGTGAGGATTGTAAAAATGAGTTTGCTTTTGGTTTTGGTAGTTGTATTCCTTTTTTTGGAGTAAAGAATACTACTGATAGTTCTGGTAAAGTAGTAGAAAATTTTGGAATGTTAGAAGATAATGAAATAGTAAATACTTCTGATGTCTTTGACTTTTCTAAAGATGGCTCTAAAGATTTATTATATTCTAATTTTATATTTTCTCCTGCTGTACCAGAAGGGACTTTTAGAATAGTGGTGGTTTGGAAAGATGATGATTTTTATCCAAATATAAATATATATCATGATTGGTTTAAGTTAAGTGGTGATTCTGCTATTATAAATACAATAAAAGGTATGTCTAATTTGTGTGCTGCAAATTTTCCAGAAGATGAATGCCAAGATATTTTAGGAGGAAAAGTTTATTTTCATCCACATATGAAAGGGCAAAATAGTAATTTAAAAACTAGTGCTGTTACTATAAATACGAAAGGGATGCCAGGTGGTAAATATAAAATTTTTATTAGTAATTTGAATAATTTGAATAACGATAAAAATATTGGCAAATTTAAAAATTCTAATATAAAAGTTTATTTATATAAATATCATGAAGGACAGTCAAAGTTTTCTATTTATAAGCCCGATAAAATTTATGATATTTCTCAATCTGATGGTAGTAATGAGGATGCAAAGTATTGGCATGTGTTAGATTTAGATAAAAATCTTTTTACTGATTTTTATAAAGTAAGTGAGATTAGAGAAAACCATGATGGAGAGATTTTAACTAATTATTCAGAGATTACTGAAGATAGTAATAAGTTTATTTTAGATCCAAGTATAATTTCAAACATAGTAAATAAAATTGAACCAGGTAAATTATATATTTATACTGATGTGTTTGGTTATCAAAAAGGTGCAGATAATGAAAAAAAGTCTATAAATAATTTTTATGTTTATCATTTATTTAATAATAAAAAAAGTCAAATAAATAATAAATATAATATATCTACTATTTTTTCAGTTAAAAAATTAACTGAAAAACCTTATCAATTACCTATTTTATATTTTAAAAATGAAAATATTGGTAATGATATTAAAATTGATAGAATTAATAATAAAGATATTTATTATGCTAATGGTATTTTAATTACAGAGTTGTCAGATTGTATTACTGATTATTATAAAAATGTTCAAGAATTTAAAAGATCTAATAAAATGATATATTCATATTCATTTTCATTCAAAGGTGATTCTATGTTAATATACAGAATCAGTTGGAAAAATGGATTTTTTAATAAAGATATTTATAAATATACTTTTATATCTCCTAAAATATTATATAAAGATAATCTTGATAATATTATTGTAAAAGAAATACCAGCAACATATTTAAATAAAAGTATAGCAGATACAATGATTAAAGGTGATGTGGATATTGTTCATTCAAACAATCATTATATTTATAATTTCTTTAATTTTACATTTGATTATAGTCAAAATAATAAACCTAAAATTATTATAGAACCAGTAAATGAATTTATGTCATATGAAGATTCAATTAATTTATAGTATTTATGACCAATAAAAGAATAATGATTATTAGTTTAAGTATAATTTTATTTTTATTAATAAGTGTGGTTTTTTATTTTTTAATTTTTAAAGAAAGAAAAACAGAGTCTAGTTTGGTAGAAGATTCTCAGCAAATTCCTAATTATGAAATTATAATTAAAGAAGACAATCCTTTGTTAGACACTGACGGTGATGGTATTCCAGATGTGGAAGAAATAAAATTAGGAACTAGTATTACAGACTTTGATACAGACGGTGATGGAATATCTGATTATGATGAAATCAATATTTGGGGGACTGATCCTTTGAATCCAGATACTGATGGAGATGGTTTTCCTGATGGTTTGGAGATTGTGACTGGATATAATCCTTTGGGTGAAGGTAAATTAAATCAATAAAATAATTAAAATTAATCAATTGCTTATGTTTGATGATCAACTAATAAATAATAACAATAATCAAATACCAAACAATCTTCCAATAGGAGAGCCAGAAGATATGTTTGCAGGAGTGGAAAAAGAAAACAACACTTCAAATTTTGAACAATCTTTTGAAATGGGTTCAGATACTGTTCAACCAGCTAGCGCTTTGAATGCTGGAGTATTAAAACCAAAAAATAGTATAGAACAAGATTTACATATTGTAGATACTCCAAATTTTTCTGGAGCAGGGTATAATAATAGAAATAATTATGCTAGCGCTAATATTAATAATCCCCAACAAAATATTCCTCAAGCGCCAGAAAATTATGTTAGAGAAATAAATACTATCAAAGAACCAGGAGCAGCTCGGGGCATAATGACAGTTTTAGTAGTTTTGGTGGTAGTGGCAATATTAGCAGCAGTTGGTTGGTGGTTTTATAATAATTTTGTTTTAAGTGAAGAAAAGTTGCCTGTAGGAAATGAAGAAGCAAATTTAGTTATCCCATCAGAATTTACTGTTGGAGAAGAAATAGTAAATGAAGAAATAGTTAATACAGAACCAAATATTGAAACTGATCCTACACTTGAATTAGCTACAGATATTATAGATGAACAAATTTTATTTGGTGAACCTATAGATACAGATGGAGATGGTCTTGATGATAATCGAGAAAGAGATATTGGTACTGATCCAAATAATTGGGATACAGATGGAGATGGTTTGTCTGATGGAGATGAAGTTATTATTTGGAAAACAGATCCTTTGAATCCAGATACAGATGGAGATGGTTATTTAGATGGAGAAGAAGTAAAAAGTGGTTATAATCCTACTGGTCCAGGAAGAATTTTTGAAATACCAACTGAATAATTATTATGTTTGGCAAAAAAAAGAAAATAACCCCAACAAAAGTTTCGGTTGATTTTGAGATAATACCTCAAGAATTTTATGGTGCTCAAGATCCAGTAATTAGTTATCAAAAAAATAATCAAAATATCAAACAAGATTATAAGGATTCAACTTCTTTGCCTTCGTCATCTTTTTTTTCAGATTTATTTAAGAATAAAAAAATTTTGATTATAATTGGTAGTATTTTATTTTTAATATTAGTAGGAGTAATTATTTGGTATTATTTATCTGAGGCTGGAATAATTACCAAAAAAGTAAAAAATCTTGAATCAGAAAAAGTCCAAGTTCAGACAAATGAAATAGAATCAGCAGACATGGAAGATCAATTTATTGAAAAAGAAACAATAGATAATTTAGATGAAGAAATAACTACTTCTACAGATAGGGTAGATGAAGAAATAGTCACTTCTACAGAAGAAATTGCTGAAATAGAAAATTTATCTAATCAGGAAATTGATATTATTTTTCCTAAGATCACTTTTACGAATAGTGTTGATTTGGATAGTGATGGTTTGACTGATCTGGAAGAAGAAATTTTTGGTACAGATAGTGGTAATTCTGATACAGATGGAGATGGCTATTATGATGGTTTAGAAGTTAATAATTTATATAATCCACGAGGTTTTGCTCCGGTAAAATTGATTGATTCTGGACTTGTGGCTGAATATGTGAATCCAATTTGGCAATATCGTTTGTATTATCCTACTAGTTGGCAAATCGGTGAAGTAGATTCTGAATATCGTCAAGTATTGTTTAGCACTGAAACAGGAGATTTTATAGAAGTTTTAGTAATGCAAAAACAGACTGAGGAAACTTTTGATGATTGGTTTGCTAATAAAGCTGTTGGTCAAAGAATAACAGATTTACAAGATTTTAAAAATCGTTTTCAAGAAATTGGCAAAAAGCGTCAAGATAATTTGGTAAATTATTTTATTAAAGATAATAATATTTATATAATAATTTATCATCCAGTAAATGAAAATGGTTTTATTCCTTTTCGTCAAATTATTCAAATGATGGCTCAAAGTTTTCGTCCTACAAAAACTCATATTAGTATTCCAGAACAAACAATTTTACCAGTGGCTCCGACAGTAGAAGAAATAGAGGACATTTTTTTGAATAGTCTTTCTCAAGAGGAAGTTAATAATTAATTTGGTTTTAGGAAAATTGTTTTTTGTTTATGAATTTATTAATTTATAAGAAAATTAAAAATGTTCCTTTTTCTGAGGAAATTATAAAAAAGATTGTTAGTAGTACTTTAAAAATAATTAAAAAAAATTTTAAGGATTATGAAATAAGTGTGCATTTAGTTGGTGAGAAATATATAAAGAATTTGAATAAAAAATATAGAGGTGTGGATCAGGTAACAGATGTTATTTCTTTTGCTACTCAAGATTTGCTTTTTGATAAGAATATGAATAAAGATTTGGGAGATTTATTTATTTGTCCACAAAGAATAAAAAAACAAGCTAAAGATTTTTTAGTTGATGATCGGGAAGAATTTGCTAGAATATTAATTCATGGAGTATTGCATTTATGTGGTTATGATCATCAGAATGAAAAAGATAGTAAAAAAATGTTTTCTTTACAAGAAAAAATATTGAAGAATTTTTTATGAATTTAAAAAGACTTGGAAATAGTTTTCAAGATGCTTGGAAGGGGATTGTTTTTGTTTTTCGTAATGAACAAAATTTTAGAATTCAAATTTTTGTTTCTTTTTTAGTATTTTTATTAGTTTGGTATTTTCCTTTATCCAAAGGTGAATTGATAGTTATTATTTTATTAGTTTTTTTTGTTTTAATTTTAGAATTATTAAATTCTGCAGTTGAGCGTTTAGCAGATGTTTTGAAACCGCGTTTATCATATCAAATAAAAATTGTCAAAGATATTATGGCAGCAATTGTATTTATTACAACTATTGCTTCAGTTATTATTGGAGGTATAATTTTTTGGCCTTATTTGGTTGCACTATTTGTCTAAAAATGATAGACTATTAAAAGTTTACTATGGCAAAAAGAAAAGTACAATCAGAAATTATTACTGGTATAGACATTGGTTCTACTGCGGTGAGAGTGGCAGTCGGTAAGATTGTTAATTTAAACAATTCTGATTCAGAATTGCAGATTTTGGCTATTTCTGAAGTTAATTCTGAAGGAGTAAATAAAGGTAATATTGCAAGTATTGAAGAATCAGTATCAGCTATTTCTCATGCTTTAGAACAAGCTGAACGAATGGTTGGTTTACCTATTGAACATGCTTGGGTAAGTATTTCTGGTACTCATATCAATTCACAAGAAAGTAAAGGTGTAGTAGCTATTGCTAAATCTGATGGTGAAATTGCTGAAGAAGATCTAGAAAGAGCAGTTAATGCTGCCAAAACTGTTGCCACTCCTTTAAATTATGAAATTTTACATGTTTTACCAAAGAGTTTTTGTGTAGATGGTCAAACTGGTATTAAAGATCCTGTTGGAATGACAGGAGTGCGTTTAGAAGTAGATACCAAAATTATTCAAGGTCAAGCTTCTAATATAAAAAATATTACCAAAACTGTTTATCGTACAGGAATAGATATTGATGATTTAGTTTTTTCTATTTTGGCTTGTGGAGAAGCAGTAGTAAGTCAACGACAAAAAGATTTAGGAGTGGTAGTGGTTAATATTGGTGGTGCTACCACTAGTTTAGTAGTTTATGAAGAAGGTGATATTATACATGCCAAAGTATTACCAGTTGGTTCAGAACATATTACTAATGATTTAGCAATTGGACTTAGAACATCAATTGATGTAGCAGAAAAATTAAAAATAGATTATGGTCATTGTGTGCCACAAGATATAAACAAAAAAGAATTAATAGATTTAGCAAGTGTGGGAGCAGATATGAAGGAAGAAGTTAGTTTAAGATATGTAGCAGAAATAATTGAAGCTAGAATGGAAGAAATTTTAGAAAAAGTTGATTCTGAATTAGAATCAATTGGTCGTAGTGGATTATTGCCTGCAGGAGTAGTTTTTACTGGTGGAGGAGCAAAAATTTCTGGTTTAATTGAATTGGCTAAAAATAAATTAGGTTTGCCTGCTTCTTTAGGTTATTCTTTAGATATTAGTGGTCTTAGTGAAAAAGTGGGGGATTTATCTTTTACTACTGCTGTAGGTTTAGTAAAGTGGGGCGCTAATCTTCAGTCAAATTTTCGTAATTCAATATTTAAAGCTAGTCGTAATGTAGAAAAAGTTGGTAATAAAATAAAATCTTGGTTTAAATCATTAGTTCCCTAAAAATAAAATTTACTAATCTCTCAAGATCAAATTGAGAGATTTTTTTAATCTGGATAATTAACGCTTGACACTCTTTTTCAAAACCTATAAAATATAACTAGGAGCTTGTTCTCCTATTATTTTATTTATAGACATTTGAATAAAAAATTTGTTCAGATGATTAATAATAAATTTATGCCTCAAGTAAAACCAGAAATAGAAACCTTTGCAAAAATAAAAGTAATTGGTGTTGGCGGTTCTGGCGGATCAGCTGTTGACCGAATGATAAAAGCTGGTATTAGAGGAGTGGATTTTTATGCTGTGAATACTGATGTACAGGCTTTGCATCATAATAGTGCTCCTCATAAAATACATATTGGTAAAACAGTAACTCGTGGATTGGGTGCTGGTATGGATCCAGAATTAGGTAAACGCAGTGCTGAAGAAAATCAGACTGAAATTAGAGATATGCTCAAAGATGCCAATATGGTTTTTATTACTTGTGGATTGGGTGGTGGTACTGGAAGTGGAGCTAGTCCTGTAGTAGCGCAAATTTCAAGAGAATTAGGTATTTTAACTATTGCAGTAGTTACAAAACCATTTTCTTTTGAAGGTCAACAGCGTAAAAAAATTGCTGATAAAGCTTATGAAAGATTATCACAAAATGTTGATACAATTATTACTATTCCTAATGATAGAGTATTACAAATAATTGATAAAAAAACTACTCTTTTAGAATCTTTTAAAATTATTGATGATGTTTTGAGACAAGGTGTTCAAGGTATATCAGAATTGATAACTGTTCCGGGTGAGATAAATGTAGATTTTGCTGATGTTCAAGCTATTATGAATGATACAGGTTCTGCTTTAATGGGTATTGGCGTGGCTACTGGTGAAAATAGAGCCATTGAAGCAGCCAAAGCAGCTGTTTCAAGTCCTTTATTGGATGTTTCTATTGATGGAGCAAGAGGAATTTTATTTACAGTTACAGCTAGTTCTAGTTTGGGAATGCAAGAAGTTTCAGATGCTGCCAAAGTTATTACTAGTTCAGCTGATGAAGATGCTAAAGTTATTTTTGGTACAGTTATTGATGAGAGTATGAAAGATGAGTTGCGTATTACTGTTGTAGCTACTGGATTTGATGATGAAAGAATAAATCGTAAAATAGATAGAGAAAAAGAAGAAGAAACCAGACCTTTTTTGGGAGCTAATTTGAATCGTAATTTTTATTCTACTAGTTCAGTTTCAGATAAATTTTCTTTAACAGAAGAAATTGAAGATGAAGATAAAGAAAAAGAAGAAACTTCAAAAAGAACTGGTTTTATTGCTAAAAAAGTTTCTTCTTCAGAAGAAGATAAATCTCAAAAAACCAAAACAACTTTTTCTGCACCAAAAACAGATCGTAAAAATGAAGAAAATAAAAAAGATGATGATTTAGAAATACCAGCGTTTATTAGACGAAAGATGGGAATGTAATAATTAATGTTAAAGTTTTAATTTTCATCATTAGTTAAAATGTTTATATAAAATACAATCCTTATAACTTAATATAACTATCAAATAAATAAATAAATAAAGAAAATATTATTTTAAAATAATATTATTTATTATCACTCTCTCTATAATCAATAATAATAATAATAATAATAAACCATTATTTATGGTTTTTTATCTTCTTACTTTTCATAACCCGCCAATACTACTATTATTATTAAATACTCTTATAATTAAATACTCCTATATCATAATTAAGATTAATAAAGTAAAAATGGTATTGGCGGGCAGGCTGAAAAGTAACAAAAGGTTTCGGAGGGATAGAACTCGCGTTTAATCCCTAGAATAAAATTATTATTTTTCTAGCCTCTGACGCTCAAACAGCTATCCCCCCGAACCCCCTTTGGTGATTTAAAAATATTATTTTGTTTAATTAGTATAATTATTAAAATATAAACCACCAATGATTAGTTGGTGGTTTTGAATTTATTAGTAAAAATGGTATAATATTTTATATTTTGATTAGTTTTATAAATTTAATTTGTTATATGTTTTGCCCAGTTTGTCGCTATAAAGAAACTAAGGTAATTGATTCTCGTTTGACTCAAGATGGAATGTCTGTTCGTCGTCGTCGAGAATGCATTAAATGCGCTTATCGTTTTTCTACTTTAGAAGAAATGGAACTTTTGGATATTGTAGTGGTAAAAAATGATGGACGACGCGAATCATATTCTCGGAGTAAATTGGAACGAGGAATTTTACATTCTTTAGCCAAAAGACCTTATACTTTAGATAAATTTGATAAATTAGTTCATGCTATTGAGCGCGATATTCAAAAAAAGAAAAAAAGAGAAATAACTAGCAGAGAGGTAGGAGAGATTCTTATGAAACATTTACGAAAGTTTGATAAAGTTGCTTATATTAGATTTGCTTCAATTTATCGTGCTTTTGAAGATGTTGATAAATTTCAAAGTGAAATTAGATCTTTACAAAAAAATAAAAATAATAAAAAAATATGAAAAAAGAAAAATTAAAAGAAGAAGATTTTTCTAAAACAGATATTATCAGTGATAATATTAATATAAAAAAAGAAGATGATTTAAAAAATCTGTTAAAAGAAAGTTTAGAATGGTCAAAAAAAGTTTATGAACAAAACAATAAAATTTATAAACGCTTAAGATTGATGTTATTAGGTAATTATTTAAAATTATTGATTATAATTATTCCAATTATTTTAGGTATTATTTATTTACCACCTTATTTGACAGAAATATGGGAAAATTATAAAAATATTTTGGGTGCGATTACTAATTTTAGGTAATTTTTTAGAGAAAATTTAGATTTTTGTTGATTTTATAAAAAACGGCTTATAGCCGTTTTTATCTTGTTTTTTATTTATGTTTTTGTTATAATGTTGGCGTTATTTATTATATATAATTCTATGAAAAGTAGAAGAACTAAAATAGTTTGTACTTTGGGACCTGCTTCTAGCAATTTAACAATGATTAAAAAAATGATCAAAGCAGGAATGAATGTAGTTAGATGTAATTTTTCTCATGGCACTTATACTACTCATAAAAAATTAATTAATACGGTTAGAAAAGCTTGTAAAGAATTAAATAAAGAGGTGGCTCTTATTCAAGATTTACAAGGACCAAAAATTAGAGTTGGCTGTTTGCCAGATGAAGGAATTTTATTAAAAGCTAAAACTAGAGTAATTTTTGATACTTCTTTGAAAGAATATCATAAAAAAAATAAAGCTTTACCTTTGGATTATTCAGAATTACATCTTTATGTAAAAAAAGGTGAACGAATGTTTTTTGATGATGGTAAATTATCTGCCAAAATTATTAAAGTAACAGGCACTCAAATTCAAGTTGAAATGGTTATTGGTGGTGTTTTACATAAATATAAAGGTATTAATGTTCCTGATTCACAATTAGGAGTTCGTGCTATGACAGATAAAGATATTAAAGATGTTTTGTTTGGAGTAAAAAATCATGTAGATTATATTGCTTTATCATTTGTTCGCACAGTTAAGGATGTTTTAGATCTACGATATTTAATTCAAGATTATGAAAAAAAATTAGGCATTGTATCAAGTCAACCTATAAAAATTATTGTTAAAGTAGAAATGTGGGAGGCTGTAAAAAATATTAAAGAAATTTTAGAAGTAAGTGATGCTATTATGATAGCTCGAGGAGATTTAGGAGTAGAAATTCCTCCAGAAAAAGTACCTTTAGTTCAAAAACAATTGATTGACGAAGCTTTGACTGCTTCCAAACCAGTTATTGTGGCTACTCAAATGCTTGATTCTATGCAAAACAATCTTCGTCCTACTAGAGCAGAAGTTTCTGATGTTTCTAATGCTGTAATAGATCATACTGATGCTGTAATGCTTTCTAATGAAACAGCTGTTGGTAAATATCCTGTAGAAACTATTCAAATGATGCATAATATTATTTTAGAAACAGAAAACTCTGTTTATGATGATTTAGAAATTTCTAAAGATAATAAAAAGAAAAAAAGAATAAATGACGCTGTTAGTGAAATGTCCAAAATATTGGCTGATCAAATAGAAGCCAAAGTTATTTTAGTAGCTTCTATTTCTGGTGATACTGCTCGTTTAGTCAGTCGTTATCGTCCAGAATTACCGATCATGGTAGCTACTAATAATTTTCGAGTTAAAAATCAATTAATTTTATCATGGGGAATTTTTCCATTTTTATTACCAACTTGTAAAACAATTGAAGAACTAATTGAAAGATCTATAATTTATTTGAAAAAAAATAAATATGTCAAAAAGAATGATAAAATTATTGTTGTTGCTGGCGAACCAGTAGGCAAAACTGGTAATGCAAACTTGTTGAAAATTAGAGAAATAAAATAAAAATTAAGCATATCATAAAATAAAAAACATTTTCTAATTTAGAAGTGTTTTTTATTTTATTATTTTATGTTATAATATAACAACATTAAATTTAAATAATTTAGTTTATGGGTTTAGAAAAAAATAAAAGATTGATTCTTTGGTTAAAAGAAATCTCTCTCAAAGATATTTCTTTAGTAGGTGAGAAGAATGCTTTTTTGGGTGATATGTATGCTAATTTAACCAAAGAAGGTATCAATATTCCTAAGAGCTTTTCTATAACTGCCGAAGCTTATGGGGAATTTTTGCGTTTTGCTAAATTAAAAGATAAATTAAAAAAATATTTAAAAAATTTAGATGTTTCTGATGTTAGAGCTTTAGCTAAAGTAGGTAAAAAAATTCGTGATTTAATCATGCGGGCTAGTTTGCCAGAACATTTAGAAAAAGAAATTATTTTAGCTTATGAAGAATTAGTTAAACAATCTGGTACCAAAAATTTATCAGTTGCAGTTCGTTCTTCAATTACAACCAAAAATTTATCAGACGCTTCTTTTGCTGGACAGCAAGAAACATATTTAAATGTAGTTGGAAAAAATGATTTATTATTAGCAGTAAAAAAATGTTTTGCTTCTTTATTTACTGATCGAGCAATTTTTTATCGTGAAACAAAAGATTTTGATCATTTTGAAGTTGCTTTATCTGTTACAGTACAACAAATGGTAAGATCAGATGTTAGTGCGAGTGGAGTAATGTTTACTTTTGATACTGAATCAGGTTTTGAAGGAGTAGTTTTAATAAAGGCTATTTATGGTTTGGGAGAATATATTACTAAAGGAAAAGTTATTCCTGATCAATTTTATGTTTTCAAAGAAGGTGTAAAACAAGGTAAAAAAGCAATTATTGGTCATACTATTGGTAGTAAGGATGTTAAACTTGTTTATGGAGCTAAAAATGGCACTAAACAAGTTTCTGTTAAACAAGCAGATAGAGATAAATTTGCAATTACAGATGATGAAGTTATTCAATTATCTAAATGGGGAATGAAGATTGAAGAATATTATAAAAAACCACAAGATATTGAATGGGCTAAAGATGGTAAGACAGGTAAGTTATATATTTTACAGATTCGTCCTAAGATTAGCAAAATACATACCAATCAGACAATGATTGAAAAATATAATTTGAAAAAGAAAAGTAAAATTTTATTATCTGGTATTTCCGTTGGTCAAAAGATTGGAGCAGGAAAGGTGCGTATAATTGACAATCTTAAACAAATGAAAAATTTTAAAAAAGGAGAAATTTTAGTAGCTAAAATTACTGATTCAGATTGGGAGCCAATTATGCGCATAGCTGGAGCGATTGTTGTTGAGCAAGGTGATAAAACTTCGCATACAGCTATTGTTTCTCGTGAATTAGGAATTCCTTGTATTGTAGGAGCAAAAGGAGCTCGTAAAATTTTAAAAAATGGTCAAAAAGTTACAGTGAGTTGTATTGAAAATAATGAAGGAAATATTTACACAGGTATTCTTCCTTTTGAAGTAAATAAAATTAAGCTTAAACAAGTTGCTAAAACTAAAACTAAAATAATGATGAATATTGGTGATCCTGATAATGCTTTTGCTTTGTCTTTTTTACCTAATGATGGAGTAGGTCTTGCAAATGAAGAATTTATTTTTTCCAATTTTATCCGTATTCATCCTTTGGCTTTGCTTAATTATTCTAAATTAAAAGATAAAGTTGCTAAGAAAAAAATTGCTGAAATTACCAAAGGTTATAAAAATAAAACTGATTATTTCATTGATAAATTAGCTGAAGGAATTGGAAGAATTGCTGCTGCATTTTACAAAAATGAGGTGATTGTTCGTCTTTCAGATTTCAAAACTAATGAATATGCTAATTTAATTGGGGGAAAAGAATTTGAACCAAAAGAAGAAAATCCTCTACTTGGTTGGCGGGGAGCAAGTCGTTATTTTTCCAAAGAATATAAACAAGCTTTTAAACTTGAATGTGAAGCTCTTAAAAGAGTTCGTGATGAATGGGGTTTGACTAATGTGATTATTATGGTGCCATTTTGTCGTACTCCTGAAGAAGGTGAACAAGTTATTAAGACTATGGCAGAATTTGGTTTAAAACAAGGAGAAAATGGTTTAAAAATTTATGTAATGTGTGAAATTCCTTCTAATGTTATTTTGGCAGAAGATTTTTGTAAAATTTTTGATGGTTTTTCAATTGGATCTAATGATTTAACTCAACTTACTTTGGGAGTAGATCGCGATTCAAATTTAGTAAGTCAGGTGTATAGTGAAAAAAATAAAGCAGTAATCAATTTAATTAAACAAGTGATCAAAACAGCTCATAAATATAAACGCAAAGTTAGTATTTGCGGACAAGCGCCTTCTGATTATCCAGAATTTGCAGAAATGTTAGTTCGTGAAGGAATTGATAGTATTTCTCTTAATCCTGATAAAGTTATTTCTACTCGAGAAAGAATTGCTAATGTAGAAAAAACTCTGGGAAAAAGTGGTAAAAAAACTAATTTTAAATTTTTAAGTTTAATAATTGCTTTAGGTATTATGGGAATGAGTATTTTGAGTTTAGGAGCTGGTTGTACTTATCAAGAACAAGAACGTTCTTATAGTACTACTAATACAGAAATGACTCCTGCTCAATTTCGTGAAAAAGTAGAACAAAAAGAAAACAATAAATTAGTTGAGTTTATTGAAAATAATTTTGCAAATTTTAGTATTTCTTATCCGGCTGGTTGGACAATAGAAAATTGGAATAGAGGAGTAACTATGAAAAATAAAGAAACTAATGAGTATATTAGTGTTTTTTCTCAAGCGGTTGGTCATCCAGTTTTAGACAGTACAAAAGAACAAATAGTGGTTGACGGTAGAAAAGCTTATAAATTTAAAGAAAATTATCAAGGTGGAGAAGAAAATTATTTTTATGTGGTAGAAATAGATGACAAAGAACAAACTATAGAAATTAATAGTAATTATGATGATTTTGATAGTATTTTAAATAGTTTTTCTTTTGTTAATAAAAAAGATAAGGGAGAAATTTGTATTCAAATGATTGTTTATGCAAGACAAAATAATTTATCTGAATGTCAAATGTTTCCTACACCATGTGATGTACCAGATGATTGGCAAGTGTGTGAAAAATAATTAAATTAAATAAAAATCGCTTTTATAAAAAGCGATTTTTTTATTTTTGTTCAAGGAGTTTTTTTAATTCAGGAATTATTTTTTCAGTTTCTTTTGCTCCATTTTTTACTAGAGTATAAGGAATATTTTTTGAAAAATAATCTTTGAAACTTTCAATACCTACCACAGGTGTATGTGGTTCAATAATAAAATCAGAATTAGTAGTTGAATGTAAAGATAAATTATAACGTAAAATATTCAAACTTCGTTGAGTGATGCTACTTAATTTTTTATTATTTTTTTCATTAAACTTTTCATTTTTTATATAATTATCCAAGTTTACTGAAATTACAATATCAGCTCCCATTTTTTTGACAATATCATCTGGTACAGGATTGCTTATTCCACCATCAACCAAAAGTTTATTTTTGAATTGAAAAGCTTTGAATAGAGTTGGTACAGAGATACTAGCTCTAACAGCTGTAGAGAGTTTGCCTTTTTGAAAGATAGTAGTTTTACCAGTTATCAAATCAGTAGCAACAATTTTTAAAGGAATTTTAGTATTTTCAAAATTAGCATTATCTAGCCAATCATTTAATAATTTTTCTATTTTGTTACCTTTTATCAAACCTCCGCTAAGAGTTGGTTCTAAAAAAGAAAAAAACTTTTCTTTTTTCTTTTGTAAAGTATATTCTTCTAATTTTTCTATATCTTGAAAAAGAGCATAATGAGCACCTACCCAAGCTCCAATACTACTTCCAGCTATATAATCAATTGGTATATTATGTTCTAATAATTTTTTGATTACTCCAATATGTGCTAAACCGCGAATGCCACCACTACCTAGAGCTAAACCAACTTTTTTTCTCATATTAAATTATAAATATTAGTTTGAAATAATTATAAAACACTTTTTAGATTTTGAAAAGTTTTATTAGAAGATTAAATCAAAATTTTTATTTGCGATAAATATATTTTAGGTGTAAAAATTATAAACTTCTCAATTTAGTTGAGAAGTTTAATTGGCGGACCGGACGGGACTCGAACCCGCAACTTCCGCCGTGACAGGGCGGTGCTCTAACCAGTTGAACTACCGGTCCATTTTTCTATTATATTATTTATTACTTTTTTTAAATAGCGTCTACCAGAACTTGTTTTTAATTCTTTTTCTCTATCTCTTGCTTCTTTTTCATTCGGATAAAATTCTATATAAATTGGTATCCATGGTTTATATATTGAAGTAAATCTTTCTTTTCCTTTATTATGTTCTTCTAAACGCCTTGCTAAATTATTAGTACTACCTATATATGTTTTTTGGTATTTTATACTTAACAATACATAAACTTTCCACATAAAGAGCGGTGCTCTAACCTGCCTCGCTGAAGACAAGCTTCAGCTTGGCAAGGCGGGCCAGTTGAACTACCGGTCCATTTTTCTATTATATTATTTATTATTTTTTTTAAATAGCGTCTACCAGAACTTGTTTTTAATTCTTTTTCTCTATCTCTTGCTTCTTTTTCATTCGGATAAAATTCTATATAAATTGGTATCCATGGTTTATATATTGAAGTAAATCTTTCTTTTCCTTTATTATGTTCTTCTAAACGCCTTGCTAAATTATTAGTACTACCTATATATGTTTTTTGGTATTTTATACTTAACAATACATAAACTTTCCACATAAAGAGCAGTGCTCTAACCTGCCTGTGGAATTATTATTTATTGGTTTTTTCAGTTTTAGCTAATCTTTTTTGTTTCTTTTTATCTCTTTTGATTTTGGCAGCAGCTCTTTTGATTTTAGCTAACTCATTATTTCTTTTTCTCATTCCCATATAATCTAAAATAATTGAATAATTTTTTAATATAATATAATATTTTTTATTTAATGTCAATAAATTTATTAGTTTTTGTTTTTTAAAAAAGAACTCCTCAAATGTTCGGCTAAGACATTGGGAGCAAAGGAGGGGGTGCTCCCGCCTTTGGCCGAACATTTAAGGAGTTCTCTATAAGAGAATCTTAGCAGAATAGCTTATTTTTGTCAAGATGTTTATTATTTACTTTCTTCTACAATTTTGGCAAAAACATTAGGATGATTTTCAGCAATTTGAGAAAGTATTTTACGATCAAGAGCAATCTCTTTGGTTTTTAATCCGTTCATAAATTTACTATAAGATAAACCAAATTCTTTGACAGCTGCTCCAATTTTTATTTGCCACAAACCTCGCATTGTTCTCTTTTTTACACGACGATCGCGATAAGCATGAGCGCCAGCTCTAGTATCAGCTGTTTTAGCTAGTTTGATAAGTTTCTTTTTACCACCTTCAAAACCTTTTACTCTTTTTAAAAGTACTCTTCTTTTTTTGGCGTGCATTAAACCTCTTTTTACTCTAGGCATATTATATTAGCTTTAACTATTAGTTATTAGAAAAATATTTAGATATTTTTAATTGCGCGAGTAATTGTTTTGCGCATAGTATTAGACATGGTTTTGTCAGATCTTTTATTTCTTTTTGTTTTACCAGATTCACGAGAGTTAAAATGGTCTTGTCCATCAGTTCTTTTGATAATTTTAATACCATCTTTACTTTTTTTTATTTTGAATCTTTTTACTGTCCCTTTATGGGTTTTTGCTTTAGACATACTAATAATATTTGATAAATAAAAAAGCGCTATAATTATACATTAAAGATGTATTTTCGTCAAGAGAGAACTGTTAGTTATTTTTTACAGTAAATAGCGGTTACTTTATTACTTTGTTTTGTTGGTTCTTGTTCTTCTTTAATTTCAATTTTTTGAGTTAATAAAGCTTTAAATTTATTTATAACATCAAAAGCCAAAGAAGGTTTGGCATTTTCTCTACCACGAAGAGTTATTTCTAATTTTACTTTATCACCTCTGTCTAAAAATTTTTGAGCTTGTTCTACACGAATTTCTAAATCATGATCACTAATTCTAACTGAGAGGCGTAAACCTTTAATTTCACTTTCATGTGATTTAGTTTTTTGTTTACGAGCTTCTTTTTCTTTTTGATATTTGAAATGAGTAAAATCTATTATTTTACAAACAGGTGGTTCACTTTTGGGATTTATTTCTACTAAATCCATTTCTTCTTTTCTAGCTAATTCTATAGCATCTTTAGTTGACATTATTCCTAAATTTTCTCCTTCGGTATTCAATACTCTAATTTCAGGTACTTTAATACCTTCATTTTTACGATAAATGGGTATAAGTGGTTTATTTGGTCTTTTTTTTCGTGAGATACGCATAAGATTAGTTTAAAAGTTTAGAAAGTCAGAAAGTCAGAAAGTCTGTAAAGTCTATAAAGTCAGAAAGTCAGAAAGTCTGTAAAGTCAGAAAGTCAGAAAGTCTGTAAAGTCTATAAAGTCAGAAAGTCTGTAAAGTCAGAAAGTCTGTAAAGTCAGAAAGTTTATTAAATTTGTATTATTTTTGTGGAGATGCCGGGAATTGAACCCGGGTTTAGTACGGGTTGGCAATACATTCTACATACATATCCGATTTAATATTTTATTATTTATCTAGAAAGTCGGAAAAAAGATAAATAACTATCCTCAGTAGTTTCAATTATTAGTTGAGGAAGACTAATAATTTACACTCAATAAGTTGACACCGTCTGACTGTTATTGAGTATCACAGGGACGATGGTAGAAGCTATTAAGCGACTACGGATGCGAATGAAGGCATTGCGAAGGCGCGAGCCAAAGCATTTTTCACTCGACTAGTAACGTTTGCACGTATAATTTTCCAGTTTTACGAGTTAGAGCTCGGTATGCCTGTACAGACAACTAGATCCGACTAGCGAATCCTGTCATCCCCAAATAAATTTTGAAATAGCTATATTGTAGATTTCATTTTTCTTTGTAATTCTCTATTAACTTCTCTTTTTTTGATTGATTCACGCTTGTCATATTTCTTTTTTCCTTTGACAACAGCAATTTCTATTTTGATATGACGACCTTTATTATATATTGTTAAAGGTACTATTGTCAAGCCTTTTTCTTGTGATTTTCCTCTTAAATAAGAGATTTCTTTCTTTTTTAATAATAATTTTCTACTTCGTTCAGGATCATAATTTAATAAATTTCCAGCATATTTGTAACGGGGGATATGAACATTAGTCAAAAAAGCATCTTGGTTATGAAAAGTAATAAAGCCACCTTTAAGGCTAATATTGCCATTACGAATTGATTTTACTTCATTTCCAGACAACACTAAACCAGCTTCATAAGTTTCAATGATCTCATAATCAAAACGAGCTTTTTTGTTGTCAGCATAGAGTTTCATATTTTTGCTTTAATTACGATAATAGTGTATAATAAATTTAGCTTTTTTTCAAGTATTTGATTAAAAGAATTTTTTTATTAAAGATTATTTTTATTTTAATTAGTTAATATTTTTCTATGTTTTGGAAAAAAAGAAAAACACAAAAGTTTCCTTTAGTTTTTTTTGGTTTTATAGCTTTGGGAATTATTATTTCAGGAATTATTTTGATGACAATTTTATTTAAACATAGGTCAGATCTTGCAAACAAAGAAAATATTTTAGTAAATAATATTGATCAAACAATTGATCAGTCCATTGATTTAGAAACTAAATATTTTTCTGAAATAGAAAAATTATTATTTTACAATAATCAAGATCAAAGTATAGATAATATTTTTAAAAATACTAAAAATATTTTATTAAGTGTGCGTGTGCCTCAAGAAATGAGAGATGTTCATTTAAAAACTTTTTTAGGAGTGCTTCGTCTTGAGGAGAGTCAAAATATTTTGGATTTAGAAGAAGTGCAAAAAAAAGTAAATAATTTATTAGCAGATATTTTAGTTTTAAAAACAAAATAAACTATGCAAGATTTGTGGAGAAAATACTTATTATCTTTTGCTAGTATAGTATTAACTTCTGTGGCTTTATTAGTTTTTAATAAATTAACTATTTGGTGGGTTTTTTTGATAGTTTTATTATTATGGTTAGGTGGATTGGGATATTTAGTTTTTTTACGCAATCACAAAAAGAATTTTAAACAATCATTATTTTTATTATTAACTACAGCTGTTTCTTTTCTTAGTTTAATACTTTTGTTGGAAATTGTTTGGATAAAATATTTTGTAAGTATTTTGTTAATTGGAGTGTTATTTTTTTTAATTTTTACTTCACAAGAAAAAAGCGCTTTATCTTATTTAGATAAACCTTTGAGAAGATTTATAGTAATGTTGTGGGTGATGAATTTATTTTGTTTAGTGAGTTTCTTTTTTGCAGTGGATTTGTTTTTTCAAAATATTTCTTTTTGGTTGATAGGTTTAATTATTAGTTTGTTGGCTGGTTTAGTGTCAGTGAATATTTGGAAAAATTATTTTTCCAGTTCTTTTCGTAGTTTTTTATTTTGGTTTATTTTGGTAGTTTTGCTGGCTTGGGAAATTTCTTGGGTATTACATTTTTTACCATTTGGTTATTTAGTTTTGGGATTTTTGTTTACTTGGGTTTGGTATATTATTAATTTATTAATTAGATTTAATTTAACTGCTCAAGGAATTATTTGGAAGAAGCAATTATTTTTTTTAATAAGTAATTTTATTTTATATTTTTTATTTTTATTTTTCTTTGTAAGGTGGATTTAGAAAGTCTATAAAGTCCATAAAGTCCATAAAGTCAGAAAGTCTATAAAGTCAGAAAGTCTGTAAAGTCAGAAAGTCCATAAAGTCAGAAAGTCCATAAAGTCCAGAAAGTCTATAAAGTCCAGAAAGTCTATAAAGTCCAGAAAGTCTATAAAGTCAGAAAGTCCATAAAGTCCATAAAGTCAGAAAGTCTATAAAGTCAGAAAGTCCATAAAGTCAAAAGTCTGTAAAGTCAGAAAGTCCAGAAAGTCCAGAAAGTCTATAAAGTCTATAAAGTCCATAAAGTCAGAAAGTCCGTGTCTTTAAAGACTTTTGAATTTATAGACTTGCGACTATAATTAATTGCTTTAATGTTTTAATGCCTTATTTATGAATAAAAACGCTCCACATTTACCACCGAAAACTTGTAGAATTGATACTTATTATCGTTTGCAAAATATTCGTTGGATTTTATTATTCGCTTTATTAGCTTTTTTGGCTGGTATTTGCGCTGCGATTATTACTGGAGTTTGGATTTTACCATCAAATGAAAATAATAATGTTTGGTTTGGTAATAATATTGATGCGCGAACAATTTCGTATAATAGTCCGGATCCTTTTTTTATTAAACAAACTGAACAAAGATTTTTTACTATTTATGATAAGCGTAAAAAAACAGCTGAAAAAATATATTCAGCAGAATCTTTTATTGGTCAAGCAGTGATTATTAGTTCTGATGGTTGGGCGGCAGCTTATGTGCCAAATTATTTTTTTGGTTGGGAGAAAAATTGGGAAATAGTAGATTATCAAAATAATATTTTTTCTGTAGATAAAGTTGTGTTAGATGCTTTTTCACAAGTTTTATATTTTAAGATTGAAACTCAAGGTTCTAGAGTTGTTTCTTTTCCTACTTGGGATAAATTACAGATGGGCGCTTTTGTATGGACAGTAACTGAAGAAAAATGGCAAGAAAATTATATTAAAGAAAATAATAGAATAAAAACAGATAAAAGTTTTTATATTTGGGATCAACAATATCATTATTCTTTGGTCAAAACAGTTTCTCCGGGAAGTTTGTTAATTGATGAACAAGGTAATTTTATTGGTTTTGTTGATGATAATGGTTTACTAGTAGCTGGTTGGTTAGTAGAGCAACAAGTCAACAACTTGTTATCTAAGGGGGTTTTGGGGTATAATAATGTTAATTGGAAAGGTCATTTAGTAAAAATAATTAAAGATAATGGTGCCAGTATTAATGGTTTTTATTTAAATAGTGTGGGAACTAAATCTGTTACAGCTTTGAAGGCGGGAGATGTAATTTTGAAAATTAATGGTAAAAATATAGAAGCCAGTAGTATTACAGAAAATATTTGGTTATCTCCAAATGAATTTGAAGTAGTTTTTTTAAGAAATGGAGAAGAAAATAGTATTTGGATAACTAAACAAAAAATTAGTTTAAATTATTGACAAAAGCGGTATTTTGTGTTATAATAAACAGTTAATTTTTTAGCTTATTTTAAATAATTAAAATATGTTTGTAGATAATTCACCACTAACGATATTAAAAAAACGCTACAAGTTTATAATTTTTAGTGGTTTATTGATTGGTACAGTAGCTTTGTTGGTTAGTTTATTATTTCCTCTTGAATACAGAGCTGATGCTCAAGCTTTAATTATTTCTAAATCTCGTTATGGAGTGGATCCTTATACAGTAGTAAAATCTGCTGAAAGAGTAGGAGAAAATTTAGTACAAGTAATAGGGACAAGCGATTTTTATAATAAAGTAATGTTACAAGCTGGTTATAATATTGACCGAACAAAATTTGATAAATTAAGTGAAAGAGAAAGAAGAAAATTATGGCAAAAAACAGTGAAATCTTCAGTAGTTTATGGTACAGGAGTAGTGAATGTTTCAGCTTATGATTCCAATGTTAACCAAGCTAAACAATTAGCTGGAGCTACAGTAGATGCTTTGGCTGCCAAAGGTTGGGAATATGTAGGTGGGGATGTTACTATCAAAGTTGTTAATCAACCAGTAGTAACTAGATTTCCTGTTCGTCCAAATATTATTTTGAATTTTGCAATGGGATTTGTAGTAGGGATGGTTTTGAGTTCTTTGTTAGTTATTAAGAAAAAATAATTTTATGGTGGAAGAGCAAAATAAAAATAAAAAAATGAGTAAAGAGGATGCTGATCGTTTACTTTTTTGGTTAGAAAAAATAGAAAAAAGTTTAGCAGATTTAGATTTAGAAATAAAAATTTATCGTCGTGAATTACAAAATGAATTAGATAAATCTAAATTAAAAAATACTTTTAAAAATATAATAAATATTAAAGAATAATAATATGATTAAGCAAAATCCTTTTGAAAGTGGTTTTGACACAAGTTCAATTGAAAATTTAGAAACTGAAATTGAAGAAATAGAAACCGTAGAACAATTTGCTGATGTTCTAGAAAAATCTAAACTAGCTTGTGAAAAATTAACAGAACAAAGAGCAGAATTATCAGAGGCTTTGGGAGAATTGCAAAATATCTATAATGAGCAGTTAGATAATAAAGAAAATAATTTAGGTTTCAAATTAAAAGAATTAAAAGAAGCTTTGTCAGCTTGGGTAGAAATGTTTTTGTTATATAATGAAATTATGAAAAAGGGAGTTGTTAGTGCTGAAGATGATAAATTATTAAATGAAAAAAGTAAAATTTTAGAAGATTATTTAAGTAAATTAAAAGAAAGTAAATTAGCAGAAGTGGATTTATTAGCAGAAGATTTTTTAGTTGCAGATGATAATTCAGAAGATGATCTAGAACTTCCACCTCCTTTGCCAGAAAAATTAGAATTGCCAGAAGGACAATATATACCTGAATCTGGTAATTTGGATAGAAGAGAGTGGTCAATGGATACAGGATTAGCAAAAGTTTTTGGTATTTCAGATTTTGGTGGAAAAGGTTCTAAATATAATAAAGTTAATGAAGATAGTATGTTTGCAGGAGAAGTAGTTGATAGTGAAGGGTGTACAGTAGTGGGAGTGATTGATGGCGCTGGTGGAAGTACAATGGGTAGATTGGCTAGTGAGATTGTTAATAAAGAATTATATCAGAGATTAGTTAGAGATGGTAATAATAATCCAGATCTAGTTACTGCAATGTTGGAAACTAGTGAAGTTGTTAAAAAAGATAGTAAAGGTGGTTATGCTTGCGCTGTAATGGCTCGCATAAATCCTGATTCTAAAATAGAGTTGGCTTGGTCAGGAGATAGTAAAGCTATGACTATTAGAGGAGGGAAAAAATTAGACATAGGTACTACAAGAATGCAAAATATAGCAGTGGAAGATTTATTAAAAGAGGGTAGAGATTTATCAGGATTTTATAATCATGAATATGGTCATGGGATAACTGGTGTTTTGGGAGCAGATTCTAAGAAACCAGAATTTCTTCAGTTTCAGGGTGAAAATGAAGATCAAATTATTATGGCTTCAGATGGTTTGTGGGATGTGGTTAGTGAACATGAAGTATTAGAATTATCTAAAAAATATAAAGGAGAACAATTAAGACAACAATTATTTAATTTAGCTTTTGAGAGAAATAATAGTAAAAAAGATTTTACAATAGAATATGATCCTAATAAAAAAATACCTATGAGACCAAAATTTGGTAGTGGGGATAATATTACTATTCAAGTAGCAGAAATAAAGTTGCCAGAAAATAAAAAAAGAAGTTTAAAAAATTGGTTAGGTAGTGTATTTAATTTTGGTCTTTAAAAAATAATTTTATGGTGGAGGAGCAAAATAAAAATAAAAAAATGAGTAAGGAGGATGCTGATCATCTGCTTTTCTGGTTAGAAAAAATAGAAAAAGGTTTGGCAGATTTAGATTTAGAAATGAAAATTTATCGTCGTGAATTACAAGATGAATTAGATAAAACTAAATTAAAAAATACTTTACAAAAAATTATAAATATTAAAGATCAATAATATGATTATGAATACTAAAATGAATAATGAAAATAATATAGAAAGTCTTAATGAAAGTCTTTCAATTGAAAGTTTAGAAACAACTTTAGAGCAGAATAAGCCAATTGAAGAAATTGAAACCAAGGCTAAAAAAATAAAAAACTTAGAAAAAAAGGTAATAAGCTATTTTAATAGTTTAGAAAAATTATTTAAAGAATTAAAATTAGAAAGACAACAAAATGATGTTCAAGAAGGTGTTGAAGATAGTAAATTAGAAAAATTAAAAGAGGCTTTGTTAGTTTGGGTAGGAATAAGGAATTTATTTAATGAAGTTGTAAAAGAAAAACATGTTAGTAAACAAAATAAAATAAATCTAGGAAAAAAATTTGATGAATTTAATAGTCTTTTAAATGAATTAAGAAATTCAGGGACTGAATCAAAATCAAAATTACAAATAAATGAAGAAGCAGAACCTGAAGCAGAGCAAGTTCAAATAGAACAGATTGAACCTGAAGCAGAACAAACACAAGAAGTAGTAGAAAATGAAGCAGAAAATACTGTCATTGATACAGTTTTATCTAAGGATAATGCACAACTTGAAGAAACTACTGCATCAAATGAAAATAATGAAAAAACAGAACCTAAAGAAAAGGATAATGAAGAGATTAAGGATTTTGAAAGTGTTTTATTTGAAATTATTGAAAATATAAACACTATAGATGAGTTTAGTGAAGTTTTAGAAAAATGTAAAGCAGCTTGTGAACAATTTAATGAAAAGGAAAAATTATTGGAAGCTTTAAAGGAATTGCAAGTAATATATAATAGTTTAAAAGAAGATAATAGTAGAGAAAATGATATTCCAAGTGAAAAATTGGAAGATTTAAAAAATATCTTATTAATATGGAGAGAAATGTATTTTGTAGTTAATACTTCATTTATTTATGAAAATAATGAATTATCTGAAGATAAAAAAGAAATGTTAAATTCATTTTATGAAGGGTTTATAAAATCTTTAAACACATATAAAGAAAAATATGGATTAAATTCTGAAGAAGAACAAACTAAATCTGAGCAAACAGATATTTTAAATGAAAGCAATGAACAAGATACTATGCAAACTGAATTAGAAGATTCACCAACTCAAGTAGAATATACTAATTCTGTTGAAGAAGATGTTGATTCATTAGAAAGTATATCTGCAAACTCAGAAACTGAAAATGAACAAGATCAAGAAGAAGCAACAACTCAAGAAGAAGCAATAGCAACTGAAACAAAAGAATCTGATGATGGCACACAACAAGAAGAAGTTAAAAAAGGAGGATTTTTAGGAAAAATAGTAGATAGTGTAAAAAGTAAAGTATCTGGTTTTTTTAGAAGAGAAAAAGGAAAATCTGAAGAACAGTCTCAAGAAGGGCAACCTGAAGAAGAACAAAAACCTGAAGGAGAAGAAGGACAGGAAGGAATAGAAGATTTAACAGAAGAACAAGAAGAAGCTTTAGAAAAAATTAATGAAAGCAAATTAGTTCAAATGTGGAGAACAATTATTGAAGAAAGAAAAGAAAAAATTTGGGAACAGATTGAAGAAGAAATTGCTAAATTAAGAAATTTAAGAATAGAAATAATTAAAGCTGGGCGTGATTATCTAAGTGCTAATTTAAAAAATGAAAGTGATAAAAAATCTGAATTCGGTAAAAAAATGAAAGAATATGAATTTTGCTTAAAAGAGATGATCAGTTTAATTGTTGTTGTATTTGAAAATAATAATAATAATAATAATAATTTAATTGAAGAACAATTAGACAAAGAATTGCAATTATTAAGTAATGAATTTACTAAACTTAATGAACGTCCTGATATGAAAGCAAGAGATAGAAGATATTTTAAGGATATTGAAGAAGAAATAAAAAATTATTTTTCAAAAGGACATGAAATAATTGTAAAACAAATAGAAAGTTTAATTAAATCTAAAAAAGTTGAATTAAAAACTTCACTAGATAAGAGATTTGTGGAAGAAATAAAAAAAGAAATAGATAGTATTTTAAATGAGGAAAGAATTAATACAATTAAACAATCTGAATCGGTAGAACAATTGATTAATAAAATAAATAATATTCAAGAAGGAAATAATAATGAAGAAAAGATAAATGAATTAATAAGAGAATTAATTTTGTCTGGTAAAACAGATGAGGAAATTAATGATTATATAACAAATATAAATAATATTTTAGAAGAAGATATTAGCAATTTAGTAACTGAAGAAGAATTAAACAAAATTAAAGCTTGGTTGTTAGAAAAATTTGGATCTAAAGAAGTAGAAAATATATATAATGATCAAATTATTCCTAAATTAAACAAAATTATAGTTCAAACTTTGTTTTTTGAAATAGAAAAAGATAATAAAAAAGAATTAACACAAGAAGAATTACAAAAATTAGTTGAAGAGGCTGTTAAAAGAAATTTATTTTTGGTTCAGCAAGTTGAAGATGTACAAAATATTGATTATGTATTATATCAGGCAGATGGTGATTTGATTGATTTAAGTAAAGAAGTAGAAAATGAAAGTATTGATAATCAAGATTTAGAACTTGAACTTATAGAAGAATCTAAATTAAAATTACTAGATTCTAAAAAAATTGGTAAAGGAGAAAATATATATAATTTTTTTGTGGGTCAAAATTTAAAAATGAAAAATGGTTCAGCAGTTTTGGTGCGAGAGATTAAAAGTGATTTTATAGTTGTAATGGAACAGAGTGGAAATTTAATTCCAATTTTTCATGATGAGATTAAAGATAAATTGCAGGAAACTCCAAGTTTAGAAATGTCTAAATTATCTGGATCTGAATCCAAAGAACAGGAAAAATGGAATGATTTATTAGGATCAGTTAGAGACAAGTTTATAAGACAACCATCTTCTCCAGACATATTTTGGGAATATCAAGATGCATTGAAACAATATTTTGAAGCTAATCAAGATAGTTTTAATAATAATTATGAAACATTTTTAGATAAAGAAAAAACAATTTTGGAAGCACTAGGTAATAAAAATTTTGAAAGTGTTATAGAAAATTTAAAACAAAGTTTTGCAGTAGCTAAAGAAGCTATGGATAACAAAGCTAGGGCTGAAAAGAAAAGAGCTGAAGAAAAAAGCAAAAGAAATAAAACAAATGAAACACAAACTTCAAGCAAAGAAAAAACTGTTGAAAAATCAACAACTCCAACATCTAAATCTACAGCAAGTTTATCTTCAACAAATGTATCTAGTGGTGGGGGAATAACAAGAGTAGAAAAACAAAAAGATAAGGAATCAGGAAAGAAGTTTGAGTTTGCTGGACAAGAATGGGATCAAGTTATGACAGTTTATTTGTTAGGGGAAAATAATAAAAGTACTATTATTATTAATAAAGTAGAAGATGAAAAGATATTTTTTTCAGCTAAGGGAATAGAACAAAAAATGAATGAAAAAGAATGGTTAGAAATGATATATCGAAATAAACAATTAGAAGAAAAAGCTGAATTTGAAAAGAAAGAGCAAGAGCAAGCTGAAGAAGAAAGAATAAGAGAGATAGAAAATTTATCTGATTTGTATAAATCAGAAACAACTGATTCTCAAGAAACAAAGAAAAAACAAGAAATATCAGAAAATAAAGTTAAGGATATTTTTCTTAAATTATCTGAAAATTTTATTGGTGATTCTTGGGTGGAGGATATTAAAAATAGTTTGAAAGGAAAAATAGAAAAAGCCGAAACAATAGACGAAACTTTTTTTGAAAGTTTATCTCCAGATGAACAATTTGTTTTTCGTTTTATAAATGGACTTTATAAAGAAAGTGGAACTATTCAAGGATTTGTAAATTCTGATCAATTATTTTACGCAACAAATAATGAAAAAGGCAATAATTTATTTATTATTGTAGATAAAAGTTTTAAGAATATTCTTTTGAAACATGATAAACCTGTTAGAAATTATGATGGTACTTTGGTTGAAGTAGAAGATGGTAATATACATCCAGTTAAGTATAATATAGTAAATAACAAAATTATATTAGAAAGAGTATAGTTTAATAAGTGGATAAAATTATCAAAAAATAGGCTAAATTAAGCCTATTTTTTAATATATTTGAATTAGGGTCTTGACAAGATTAATTAAATATGCTATAATAGTTTGTTAAAATAAATTATTCTATAGGAAGAGAGAGCCTAGGAAAATTATTCAGAAATTATAAGCTCTCTCATGGGGAGTTTCTTTTGTCTAAGACAGTTAAATATATATTTCTAAATTAGGAATAAATATTTAACTGGATTAGTCCAGTTAAAAATGTTCATTAAAATTGAATCAGAATTAAACAAAGGTTCCTCAGTTCCTCCTAGTTTTTCTGACGCGTGCGAAGATTTTTCAATTTTAATCTTTTCTTTATAAAAGAGAAAAAAATATGATTGATTGAGAAGTGTTCGCGCGCGTTAGGAATTAAACCAAGACGAGCGCTGGTTATCCGCAATAGCGGATTCGCCCGTCTTGGGCAAAAATTTTAAGTTTTTTAGGAGGATTGGTCATGGAAAATCAAGAAAGCAAAGTAGAAGATGTGAAAGTAGTGGAAGTAAAGGAACAGCCAAAGGCTCAACCAAAAGTTGCTGAGAAATCAGCAAAGAAGGTTGAATTTGCAAACTCTAACACACCTTCAAATAAAAAAGAAGGTGATAGGAAAAAGGCAAGTCCATTAAATAATGGACAGAGACAACAGGGATTTATCCCTCAAAAAAATGAGGAGGAAAGGAAAATGGGATTTGTAGGATTTGAAAGGACAACAGAGAATGCTGTTTTCAAGGATAGAGACGGAAAGTATTTTCTTGTTGAACCTTGGAAACCAGGGAAGGGAAACGAGCAGGAATCACAACAGACACAGTCTGTGGTTGTTGTTCGGGAGCCTACTATACAGACCTCTTTGCCTAAGGCAAAATCAGAACTATTTATCAGGAGAAGTTTACCTGGTATTGAATCGTTCAGACATGAAATATTGTATGACGCTTCATTAGGAGAAAGGGAGGCCATTATACCAGGACTTTCTCGTGATGAGATCAATGCAGCACAAGCTGAAAGGCTTGCAATGCTGCAAAAAGATACAAACACAAAAACAGAGACTGCCATTGTTCCTGTCCAGGAGAACAGTACGGTTAAATGGCTAAGCATAATCTTAGCTGTTATAACTGTTCTTTTCCTGGTAGGACTTTTGGGGTGGTTGCTACACGGCGGCTGTGCCTCATCAAAGGAACAGAATACTCCTACTATGACAACAAGCAGTGTGACTCTTAGTGATGGTCGGAATTGTACGATCGTTAACGGGGTTGCAGTATCCTGTGACGGAAAGGATGGAAAGGATGGCTTACCTGGAGAAAAAGGAGAGCCGGGTATACAAGGACCGAAAGGTGATACCGGTGCTCCTGGCCCCAAAGGTGATAGAGGCCTAAGAGGGCAGAAAGGGGAGCCCGGTGAAAGTGCACCAGCTCCTACTCAAGGAAAAGCCATTATTGAGGTAAAACCGGTAGCTCCTGAACCGGTTGTTGGTACAACAGTATGAATGTTTAAATTTGATTCACCCACCTATGAGGGAGTCATAGGCAGAGTATGCAAGTTGCTTTCTAAAAGGAAAGCGACCCAGATCTCTGTGTAGAGTAGGCCGAGTTATTTCTTTAATAGAAATAACTCATATCTCAAACTCTAGCCCGGTGTGATAAAAAATCACACCGGCATCTAAAACTGTTTATCTTAAAAATAAGGTGGACAGTTCAAGATAAAAAGTTCTTTAAAATTTAAGAGTTCAAAAAAAATACTCTTTGTCTCAGCGTTCAATTATAGGTTAAAATTTAACTTATGATTGAGCGCTGGGACCTCATAAGGGTTCTGCTCAGGCGGGACCCGGCGTGGGTCTGTTTGTTTTTACAATAGTAAAGGAGTTAGACATGAAGAGAGTAAGTTTGTTTTTTGTTATGGTGACATTGGTCACTATGGTCCCAGCTTTAAGTTGGGGAGAAACACTCCAAGAAGTCAGAATGATTTGTCCGGGAAGTTTCAGTGTTATAACTGAAACTGTGGTGTGTGAGCCAGGATTGCAGATTATTGCAAAGCTCACTTGTCCAAACGGACAAAATTATGAAGCTCGGGTGGACTGTCCACTCGAAGTGAAAGAGGGGGAAGAAAATGAGAAGAAGCCTTTGACGGCTTTCTTACTGCTGGACCTGTCATTGACAGGTGGTGTGTATGGACTTAACAAAGCTCCTGTGACGGGTGGGACTGAAGTGAAATTTGGTCTAGAGATCCGTCCACATAAGGTAGTGGGAGTAGAGTTGAAAACACGGTTTGGGGTCACAGGTCCTTACTGGGATTGCCAAAAAGTTAAAGCTTCTCTGTTGACAGGAGCGGGTCTATTACTGACAGTAAGCCCAAGTGAGAAGTTCCGTATGGGACTTGGGTTAAATTTCATTACGGTTCGCGACTCGTCTTGGACGAGGATTATTGATGGACTCAGCTTTGACTTAAGTTTCGACTGGTTCTTTTATAAGGAATTAGGTCTGAGACTAACAGTTGAAGTTGGGCCAGGCTGGGATGCAGCCCACCAGTTACATACTTGGTGGGGGACCACTTTAGGGCTTGTATATTCCCCAGTGATTTGGAAGCGTTGAAAAATGAATTATTAGGAGGTAGTCATGAAAAAGTTTATTTTGATAGCCACGATTTGTGTGGCGATGGTCTTCGGCTGTACCTCAGCGGACTGTCCGCAAGGGTACTGTGTTATTATTGAGGTTCCTGAAGTCGTTCCACCACAGGACGATGAACCAGAACTGGACTGCGGAGAAAGTCCGCAAATAAATGCTTGCATAAAAAGCGTGAATTGCGACCCTAAAACAGGGGAGTGGATTATTGATCACAAGGACTGTGATGATGGTAATCCATCGACCTTTGATCTTTGCGATGAAGCTAAGGGTTGTATAAGCATCCATGCTTGTGAACAGGGCTGTATGGATGATGACCCATGTACAGTAGATTATTGTGATACGGAAGTGGGTTGCGTAAACATTCCCTTGTGCAAGGAGGATGAGATTTGCATTGCAGGCATCTGTGAATTCAGGTGCGCGGACCATTCGGATTGTGACGATGGGAACCCGTGCACGATGAATTCGTGTGATTTAGAAACTGGTTTGTGTGTTTACACACCGGTATCCTGTGACGACGGGAATCCTCTTACGCAAGATTTTTGCAGAGTTAAAGAGGACAAGAAGATCTGTGTACATATCGTTCCAATCTGTGAAGGAGATGGTGACGACGGAAACCCCTGCACTTTGGATATATGTGTAAGGGGTGAGTGGGAGCATTTTACATTCCCTTGTGGTACAGGCACAGCCTGTGACCCACAAACTGGGAAGTGTGAGATAATTCCTACCATGGAATGTGTGGATAGTTCCGACTGTGACGACGGGAACCCCTGTACCGATGACCTTTGTGTCATGGTGGGTGGCAACCCACAGTGTGTGCATGATCCTAAGGAATGTTCCGAAGGGGAGATGTGTAACTACCAAACAGGGGAGTGTGTAGCTCTTGATTCACAAGAGTGTGATAGTGACCCCTTGGGTCCCACTTGTGACGATGGCAATCCATCAACCCTTGACTTTTGTCAGGGGGGCAGTTGTGTGAACCATCAGCCTGTCAACTGCGGTGATGGCACAACACTAAATCCCGAAACAGGATTATGTGAAGTGGCAGTATCTTCAGAAGATTGTGTTGATGGTAATGTAGAATGCGTCATTTTTGAACATCTGGGAACCGCAACGGTTTCGAAATGTCAGGAAGGAAGATGGTTCATCTTAAATGACTGTGGACTAGTCTCCAAAGGTAACTATTGCCGGGAGACCAAAGATGGTCCAATGTGCCAGTTAGCAGATTCCACATTTTGAACTCTTTTTACCCACCTATGAGGGAATCATAGGCAGAGTATGCAAGTTGCTTTCTAAAAGGAAAGCGACCCAGATCTCTGTGTAGAGTAGGCCGAGTTATTTCTTTAATAGAAATAACTCATATCTCAAACTCTAGCCCGGTGTGATAAAAAATCACACCGGCATCTAAAACTGTTTATCTTAAAAATAAGGTGGACAGTTCAAGATAAAAAGTTCTTTAAAATTAAAATAGAAAAATATCATAGTTGCATAGTAAAAAAGTTATCATATTTTAAAAAGAATAAATGGTAATTTGTTTGCTGTGCGACTATGAAAATAAGTCGTATGCAGTAGGTTGGTTACAAATGGTGTTTGAACATGGTGTTTAAACATCAATTTTTCTTTGGTGTCATGAATGGAGGAAAATCATGAAGACACGACAGACTTTCTTTTTCGTTTTAATGGCGGCCAGTTTTTCGCTGGTCATGGTCGCTTGTGGTAACACAAGCATGAAAAAAGAAACAGTGTCGCTTGCAGGAGCGATATGTGTAGGAGAAGGTGGAATCATTTCTTTGGAAACGGAAAACCAGAAAGTGGAGTGTGGAAAACTTTCTGACGGCTGGTCTTGTCGGGACAGCCGTTGTTTCCGCCTTGAGCGGAATGTTGGGAAAGTTTCTTCAGCTCTAGTGGTTGGGGAAACACAAGTCAATCCAACAACGAAGTCTCGGGGACCCTGTGTTCCTCTGACTCTGGTTGCTTGCTGTAATGAAGAGGATGGCTGTACCTCACCAGATGGTAGTCCATTTGTGGGACGCTGGATTTGTGCACCCGAATATATTGACGAGCATGGGTGGGTACACACTTCAGCAGAGTCAATGCCTTGCGGGGCAGGACAAGAATGTTCAGAAGTAGGTGTTTTTCCTAATCTGGGCTTATGCCAAGACATACCGTCTTGTGTGTCACATGAAGATTGTGATGACAATAATCAATGCACACAAGATAGTTGTGTAGATGGAAGATGTGAAAACATTTCCATGATTGGGGAAAGTTGTGATGACAACGATCCCTGCACAACTGGAGACACCTGTGTAGTCGCATCTTCTACGGATACCACACTGGTTTGCAGAGGTCTAGAAAAAAATTGTGATGACAGCAACCCATGCACGATTGATTCTTGTGACATTGCAACGGGTGAATGTGTATACACTCAGTTGGAGGACGGAACTGTTTGTAATGACGGTAATCCGTGCACGATTGAAGATGTGTGTCAGTCGGGCATTTGTGCTGGGAAAGAAAAACCGTGCAATGATGCCAACCCATGTACACTTGATTCATGCGACGAAGAGTCCGGCGAGTGCATAAATACTCCAGTTGCGGACTCTACTGTTTGTGATGACAGTAACGCATGTACATTAGAAGATGTGTGCGAGGAAGGGTTTTGTGTCGGAACAGAGAAAAACTGTGATGACGGTAATCCGTGCACGATTGACTCATGCAACCCTTTAACCGGTGAATGCGGGTACACTAATGTACCTGATGGTACAGACTGCTCGTCTGTTTCTTCGGCAGGGAGAAGTATTTGTATTGCTGGCACTTGTGTAAACGACTGGTGCCAAGCAACTGATGAGCAAGAATGTTGCATTAAGCCGTCAGGCTCACAACATCAAGTAGGTATTTGTGAGTGTAATTTAGCCGAAAACTCAGACTTTGGTGTTTGGGTTATTTCCACTTCATGTGGTATGTATGAAGATGGAAAGGCTTGCATCAACAACGCAGAAGGAAAACCTACTTGCATTGGAGGTTGCACTCCGATTTGTGAAGGAAAAATATGTGGTGATGACGGTTGTGGCGGTAGCTGTGGTGTCTGCCAAGAAGGTATATGTAATGCACAGGGTACTTCTTGTGTAGAATGTTTGGAAGACACAGACTGCAATGACCAAGAGTCTTGCATAGCAAATGAGTGCAGAGAAAGACAGTGTACAACCAATGAAGACTGTCCAGAAGGACAGTTCTGTGGTGGTAGCTACTGTTATGTAATCGTCGACAAGCATGGCATGACCGGAAAAGGTCAATCTGGTGCAAACAGCGGTCCCTTTCCAGATGGAACACCAGACAACTGGGACGATGATGGGGACTGCTATTGTGAAGTTCTGCCCTGTTTGGGTACAGTAGCTGATCCTGAAGACTGCCCCAATGGGCTTTTTGGCGGGGATTGTGATGATACTCCCACAGGTTTTCATAACCATCCCGGTGCGTTTGATTGGCCCCATGACAATTTTGACAACGACTGTGATGGGGAAATTGACGAGGGTTAATCACTCCCGAAAAAGTGATTTATGGTTGAGGAGGAAAACTTGACCAGTGACCTTGAGTCACAAAATTGCTCTTTGAAAAATTAATTTGGAGGAGAGAGGAGAGAATAACGGATGCTTGTGGCAAATCCACTCTCCCTCCTTCAACATTTGCGCATCAAATTTTGGTGAATAAATGATGAATAAAAAACAAAAAACCATCGGCTCATTTTAGGTTATTTGTATAAATAATCTGGAATGTCTCTCTCTCGATGGTTTTTTGTTTTATTTTATTTTTTAATTTGATATTTTCCTAACTCAAAACCAAACCATGACCACATCAACCACATTACGGCTGTATGATGAAGCATGTTGTCTGTAAAACTTAAAGCCAAAAAAGAAATTAACCAAGCTAATAAATAGAGATTTTCTTTTTGGTTAAATTTAATGTTTTGCCAAATATTTTTACTAATAGAAAATAAGAACAATAAATAAGAAAAAGAACCAATTATGCCTATTTCTAAGACTAAACGAAGATAATCATTATGTGCTTCGGCACTATCATCCCAATAATGAGATTCACCTCGATTATATTCCCAAATTTTAGCAAACACGCCATAACCATAACCGAAAAGTGGTTTTTCTTTTATAATTGGTATATTTTCTTTAATTAGAGTTTGGCGCCAAGCCCAAGAATCTGAATCTTCATCTGTTTTTGTTAATCGGCTTATTAAACTGTTATTTTGAAGATTGTAATTAAAATTATTTTTTAGAAAATTATTTAAAGGAAAGAATAATAAATATAAAATTGTCAAACTTAATAAAATTAAAATAGTTTTTTTACGATAATAGTATAATCCCAAGATAGTTATAAAAATTAAACCACCAATAATAGCTGCTCGAGTGTAAGTAGCTAATATTAAAATAATAAAGAAAATATAAATTATTTTTTTAAGATTAGAATTTTCTTGCCAATATTTTTTTTGTTTGTAAAAAGTATCTTGTATAAATATAAAAAATAAAAATAAAATATAAAAAGCAAAAACATTAGGATGAGCAAAAGTACCATAAATTCTTCCGTGAATTCCAAAAGTATTTATTCCTGATCCAGTGAATAATTGAATAATTCCCAGTATTATAGGGATAATAGCCGAAGTAAATAAAGATATTTTTAGGCTTTTTTCATTTATTATATTTTTATAACTTAATATAAAAGTAGAGGAAAATAAAGCAATAATACTAAATAATTTTGTAATTTCAATAAGAGTTGTTCCAGGATAAAAACTATATGAAATACTAAACAAACAAAATAAAAAAAATAGTATTAAATATTTATTAATTTTTTTTAGATTTGTTCGATATTTTATAAAAATACTTAAAGACCAAATAATTGCTAAAATGGCTAAAGCAGAATTGATGTTTAAATAATGATTTTTGTATTCAAGTAGATTGTAATCGCGCCAATAATCTAAAGTTGGGCGTAATAAAAGAAAAATAAGAATTAATTTATCTTTTAAAAAATAATAACCAACACCTAATAAGAAGGTTATTATTAAAAGTAGATCTATTTTGTAATAAGGATTTATAACAACAATTATAGTTAATAATATTGCCAATAATAATAAGATGTTTAATTTTTTGTTCATAGTTGTTTTTTTTGCTAAAATCGGATAAAATAAACATAGGTATAATAAAACATTTTGTATATTTTGGCAAACATATTTACTATGAAAATTCTTTATATTATTCCTAGATTTACTACTGGTGGAGCAGAACACTTAGTTTTACAATATGCTAATTATTTTCGTGATCAAGGTCATGAGGTAATAGTAGTGAGTACTGTGGGTGGGGGAGAATTAATAAAAAAATTTGAAAATATAGGGATTAAAGTTTTTTCTGCTAAAGAAAAAAATATTTTTAGATTGTATCAAAATTATAAAAATATTAAAAAAATAAAAAATGATTTTCAGCCAGATATTATTCATACACATGTGTTTAGCGCGGATTTTTTTGGATATTTTTTGCGTCAGGGTGTGAGATGGATTTCTACTCAACATAATGTGGGTAAAGAATTTTCTCAATTAAGGAAAAAAATTTTACAATGGATTTTACCCAAAACAGATCAAGTGATTGCTGTTTCTGGTGAGGTAGAAAAATTTTGTTTAGAGGAACTTAAATTGAAAAAAAATAAAGTGCAAAAAGTTTTAAATGGAGTTGAGATTGAAAAGTGGTTAAATGTAAAAAATGATCATTTATTTACTACTAATAAAATGCGTTTGGCAATTATTGGAAGAATAGAAAAACAAAAAAATCATTATTATTTATTTCAAGCTTTGGCAAAATTAACTTTACCTTGGCAATTAAATATTTATGGTGTAGGTTCAAAAAAGATAGAATTAGAAAAATTGGCTAAGGATTTGAAAATTGAGGATAAAATTATTTGGCAAGGTGTAAAAGATATTTTATTAGAAATTGAAAATATTGATATTGTCATCCAACCATCTTTGTGGGAAGGATTGAGTTTAGTAATAATGGAAACTATGACTACTGGTAGAATTGTAGTTGCTTCGGAGGTAGCTGGGCGCGATTTAATAGAAAATAAACAAACAGGTTTGCTTATTGATACGAATAATCAACAAAATTTAGTTGAGGTTTTGCAGTGGATTTGGAATAATAAAGAAGAGAGTAAAAAAATAGCAAACACAGCTAGAGAAAAAGCAAAAAACAATTTTGGGATGGAAAAGAATTTTGCAGGAGTAAAAAGTATTTATAAAATTTAAAATTAATATTTCTAGAAAAGTGGGAAGTAAGTAATTAAATTTTTTATTAACTTCTTATTTTCGTAGGAATAACTAATGTATATTTTGATTAAAATGAAATTCATAATTAAAAAATTAGTTTTATTTATTTTTATACTATTAGTCAGTTGTTTAATTTTTGTTATTCCTACAAAATCAGCTTCGGATTCAACTTTTCCTCGTTTGGCGAATTATTTTCTTAAATGGGAAATTACTGATGCTGAAGCTAGGCAATTAGCTAAATGGGATTTACTTATTTTAGATATGGAAGTACAGGAAAAAAGTTTAGCTCAATTGAAAAAAATTAGAGAATTGAATCCAAAGATAATTATTTTAGCTTATATTACTTCTCAGGAAATTAGAGCAGATGCTGGTAATTCATATAGTTCATTGCGTAAGCAATTAGTTTCTGGTATTCCAGAAAGCTGGTATTTACATAATTCTGCTGGTAATAAAATTAGTTGGTGGCCGGGAACTTATTTATTAAATGTAACAGATAGTTGTCCTACTAAAAATAATTTGCGTTTTAATCAATATTTAGTAAATTTTGTTGTAGAGAAAATTTTAGCTACTCAGCTTTGGGATGGAGTTTATTATGATAATGCTTGGGATAATATTACTTATTTTGTTGGTTCAGATATTGATTTAGATAATAATAAAATTAAAGACACAAATTTAGATAATAAATGGAAAACAGGAATGAAATTTATTTATAATGAAACTAGACGATTGACTGCTGATAAATATATTATTGTAGGTAATGGAAATACTAGAGAATATAGAAGTGAATTGAATGGTAAAATGTTGGAAAATTTTATTGCTCCTGCTTGGACCAATACTATGAATACTTATGAATATAATTTTGGCACAACGAATAATCCTAAAATCAATATTATCAATGTTAATACTTCTAATACTGGTAATCAAAATTATAAAAATATGCGATTTGGTTTAGCTTCAGCTTTAATGGAAGATGGTTATTATTCTTTTGATTATGGTGATAAAGATCATAGTCAAACTTGGTGGTATGATGAATATAATGTAAATTTAGGCGATTCGCTTTCTCCTGCTAGATCAAAAAATAATTATTCAACTTATGAGGCTGATATTTGGCAAAGAGATTTTACTAATGGAATTGTTTTAGTAAATAGTACCCCTCAAAAGCAATTAGTATCTTTGGGTGGGGAATATGAAAAAATTCATGGTATTCAGGATACAAAAGTAAATAATGGTTTAATTGTTACCGAAACCATGATTGATGGTTATGATGGTTTATTATTATTGAAAGTTGTTTCTTCTTTGAAGGATGTTTTATTTAGAAATGGAGATTTTGTTCGTTTTGTTCGTCCTGATGGCACAAGTGTGCGTAATGGTTTTTTCATTTTTGAAGATAATTACAAAGGTGGAGATAAAATTGCTCATATAGATCTTGATGGTAATGGCAAAAGAGATTTGTTGGTAGTAACAAAAAATAAATTATTGGCTTGGCGTGATGATGGACAGCCATTTATGAAAGTATATCCTTATACAGCTTCTTATCCGGGAGAACTAATTGTTTCAATTGGAGATTTGAATAATGATGGATATTGGGAAGTTTATGTGGCTCCAGAAGCTGGTTATGCTTATCCTATAAAAATATATACCCGACATGGTCGACAAATGAAAAGAGATTGGTATCCTTTTGGGGGAGATTATAAAGGAGGCTATTCTTTGGCAGTAGGACGCCTTTCTAGTATTCGTAGTAAAAATTTAGTTGTGGCTAAAAAAACAGAAGAACCTTTAATTTCAATATTTGATTATAATTATAATATGGCTTATCAGTGGTTTGCTTTTGATCGTAATTTTGGCACAGGTGTTAATGTGGCTACAGGAAATGTAGATGGTGTTGGTTTAGATGAGTTGATTGTTGGTGCTGGCGTTGGAGCAAATCCAGTAGTTAGAATTTATAATGTTAATGGTAAACAGCTTTATAATGAAATAAAACTTTATTCTTCTTTAGGAAAACCCGGTGTAGAAGTTTTGTCAGCAGATGTGGATTTTGATGGTAAGGATGATATTATTGGCATGAGTGGAGGATTTTAATTTATTAGAAAAATAAAATACAATCAAAATTGATTGTATTTTTTTAAGTATTTTTATTAGTTTATATTATTCAATAGTTTTTTCTTCTTCACCAAATTTTATTTCTTCTGATAAAGTTTTTTTGGCATTTGGTTTTTTCATAGCTACGGCAAAGATGTAAATGATTTCTAAAATACTGATTGTATTAATTAACAATATTATAATAAACCAGATTTTATGGTTGTTTCTAGCAGCTAACCAAAGAGCAATACCTTTCCAAATAATAACCCAAATAATGAGGAGAAAAAAGAAAAACATTCCCCAACCTGCAAACATAAAAAAATTATTCATAGTTTTAAGTTAAAAATTATAAGTTTATTGTTGTTTTTTTGCTTCGTCTATACTTTCTTTATAAGATTCTTTTATAGTGCTGCTGAAAATATCTACAATTTGTGGTATTGAAGGTGCGCGATGTTCTTCAAATGGTACACCAATAAATTTAGCTATTTGTGTGCCAATTTTTTTATTTTTGGTTAAGCGATTAAATATACTACCTTGGTCTGTTGATCTGTCGCTGTAAATAAAATCTACTTCAAAGTCTGGTCCAGTATTATCATTCATTATAAAAAATAATGGATAAGTTACCGTTCTTTTACCTTTATTAAATTCTTTGAATTCTCGCATTATGATTTTTTTAATGTGATTTATTTGGTAGGTTTCATTTTTTGGTTTTATTAGTCTTTTTCTTTTAATGTTTAATTGTCCGGTGCTTTTGTTAATGGTAATAGTAGTAAATTGTATAATAGCTATTACGAATAAAACAATAATTATTATTAAAATAGCAAAAAGATTTTCAACTTGTAAATAAAAGGAATCACTACTAATGGAATTATTATTTTTGATAGTAAAGAAACCAAATCCAGCGGCAAATAATGTTAGCATTATTATTTGTAAAATTGGAGTTTCTTTTATAACCATTTTATTAGAATTTTGTTGGGAAATTCGCATATATTTCTAATTACATTATTTCTCTTAATTTTTTTATTCTATCTTCAATTGGTGGATGAGTAGAAAAAAAAGTAAGAAAACTTTGATTTTTAAAAGGATTAGAAATAAATAAATGAGCAGTAGCAGCACTAGCAGTTTTTAAGGAAATTTTAGATTGAGAAATTTTTTCCAGAGCACTAGCTAATCCTTCAGGATAACGAGTTAAAAGAGCTCCAGATGCATCAGCTAAATATTCTCGTTTTCGGGAAATTGCTAATTGAATTAATTGAGCTACTAGAGGTGATAATACTAGAAGAGCTACACCAATTATCATGATAATTGTACCAATTAGTCCACCATTATTATTAGAATCTTTTTTACCACTAAAACCAAAGGATCGGGCACGGAAAAACATATTAGATAAAATTGAAACAGAACCAACTAATACTATCACAATCATCATAACTCGGATATCATAATTTTTTATATGACTCATTTCATGAGCAATAACACCTTCTAGTTCTTGATTTTCTAAATTATTAATTAATCCAGTAGTTAAAGCAATTGAGGCATGTTCTGGATCACGCCCAGTAGCAAAAGCATTCATAGCAGGGGAGTCAATTATATGAATTTTAGGCATAGGAATACCAGCAGTAATTGCAAGATTTTCTACCATTCGGTAAACATAAGGATTGTCTTCTTTTTTAATAGCTTTTGCGCCAGTAGAAGCAAGAGCAACTTTATCACCACTATAAAAACTAACTAAAGTCATGATAAAAGAAATTATCACTGCCAAAATAGTGATTTCATAACCATAACCCATATAAATACCTAAAAACCAACCTAATCCAATAATAAAAACTAAAAAAATAGTAATTAATAAAGTCGTTTTGCGTTTGTTACTGTCTATTTGATTGTACATATTAGTAATTAGTAATCAGTAAATAGTAAATAGAATTTTTATTAAACTATAAAGAATTTTACAATCTTTAAAAGATTATTTTTAGTTATTTAATAAACTAACTTAACAAATTCATGATTTTTTGTCATGTTATTAAATTAATAAAAAGTTCTATTTTATTTTCTATTATTAAGCTGTTTACTGTTGTTTTTTATTTATTAAAGATTTACAGTAATATTTTTTCTTTCATTTGCATCTTCTACTTCAAAGAAATTATATTTAGTAAATCTTAACATTCCAGCAAAGACATTATTGGGAAAAGTTTCAATTTTGGTATTGAAATCGCGTACCATGCCATTGTAAAAACGACGACTGGCTTGAATTTTATTTTCAGTATCAGATAACTCATCCATTAATTGAGCTACATTAGTGTTAGCTTTTAGATCTGGATAAGCTTCAACAGCAACTTGTAATTTTCCGAGCATTCCACTAAGTTGATTTTCTAATTTCCCAAGTTCAGTAATATTACCAGCTTCTCCTGCGGTTATCGCGCCAGCACGAGCTTTGGTAATTTTTTCCAAAAGTTCTTTTTCATGTGTCATATAACCTTTGACACTGTTGATTAAATTGGGAATTAAATCATGACGTCTTTTTAATTGAACATCAATATCACTCCAAGATTCTTTGGTGCGATTATTTAATTTTACCAACCCGTTGTATAGAGAAATGATCCATAGTATGAGTACTAGGACTATTCCCAAGACAATGTATAGTATTGCCATATTTTTTATCTTTATGATTTAAAAGTAAAATAGTCTTGATTTGGCTTTTTTACTCATTTATTATATAATAAGACAATTAAATAATCAAGTATTAATAAATATTTAAAGAAAAATGTAGAATAGTTTATGACCATTATAATTTTTATAATAATTTTAGGTATTATTGTTTTAGCTCATGAATTTGGACATTTTATTACTGCTCGTAAAAGTGGTATGAAAGTATATGAGTTTGGAATTGGTTTTCCACCTAGAGCAATTGGAGTTTACCGTGATCCAAAAACTAAAAAATTTGTATGGGTTTTTGGCAAAGGAAAAACAAAATTAAAACAAGCTGTAGCTGGAGAAGAAATAGAAGAGCAAGAATTTCCTGCTACTTTATATTCTCTTAATTGGTTACCGATTGGTGGTTTTTGTAAAATAAAAGGTGAAAATGGTGAGAAGGCAGTAGAACCAGATAGTTTTGGTTATCAAAAAGCTTGGAAAAAAGTAATTGTTTTATCTGCTGGCGTTATTATGAATGTTATTTTAGCAGGTATTGTTTTGGGAATTGGTTTTATTATTGGATTGCCAACAGATATGTCTCAGGGTGTGGATAAGAGAGCTATTGTAATAACTCCAGCTGAAGTAATGATTCAATCAGTAGAAAAAAATACTCCAGCTGAAACAGCAGGAATACAATATGGTGATGTGGTTATTTCTATAAATGATGAATTTATTGTTAATACTGCGCAAATGCAAGAAATTATTAAAAATAATGGTGATAAAGAAATAAAGTTAGTAGTTAGACGCAATGGAGAAGAATTAAGTTTACAAATAACACCAAGTCTTATTAAAGAAGAAACAACTCCACGATTAGGAGTAATGTTAGCAGATGCTGGAGTAATTCGTTATCCTTGGTATATTGCTTTGGCAAAAGGATTTATAGCAGCAGGAATTGTTTTTGTAAATATTATGATTACTTTTTACATCTTGATTAAAGGTTTAATTGTGGGACAAGGACTTATGTTTGAATTGGCTGGACCAGTAGGAATTGCTACTATTGTTGGACAAGGAGCCAAACTTGGGATAAACTATTTATTGAATATTACTGCTATGATTTCTTTGAGTTTAGCAGTTATAAATATTTTGCCTTTTCCAGCTTTGGATGGAGGAAGAATTTTATTTATTTTGATTGGAGGAATTATTCGTCGACCAGTACCTTTGAAATATGAACAAATTGCTCATACTTTGGGATTTTTGTTATTGATGGTTTTATTTATTTTTATAACTGCTAGAGATGTAATTAATTTGTTTTAATAATTTATGTTAGAAAAGGGTTATAATAATATTATAAAATTTGTACCTAAGAGAAATCTTTCTGAGAAGTTTGAAAAAAATGAAGGGGTAGTAATTAATTTTTTTGAAGGTAAAAAAAGAAGGGAAACTTACAAAGAAATTGAAAGATTATATTTAAAAGAAAAAGGGGAAACTATTGAAGAAGTAATCGCTGAATTTGATGAAAAAGGTTTAGATTTAAAAATAATTTTAAATAAAATGACGGATTTTGTTTTAAGTGAATTTGAAACAGAAGCAGAAAGGGATTTAAAATTATATCAATTTACGGTTGCTTTAAAATATGATGAATTTATAAAAAAGAATGTTTCAATGATAGATTTTAGTCTTTTTATGGACAAAATTGTCGCTACAATAAAAAAGTTTTTAGAAATTAAAAAATAAATAAGGTATTGTTAGTTATTTTTAATTAATATGGATGAACAATTACAAAAAATTAAACAAGATTTTCTTCAGGATTTAAAAACGGTTAAGGATAATTTACAATTGGAAGAATTAGAACAAAAATTTTTTTCGCGTCGTTCTGGAGAAATGACAGAAATTATGAAAAAATTAAAAGATTTATCAGTTGACGCTCGTAAAGAATTTGGTAAATTAGCTAATGAAGTAAAAAAAGAATTAGAAGATCTTTTTCAAGAAAAAAAGATTGAATTAAATAATCAATTAGTAAATAAGATTGCGGATACTGAATGGATTGATATAACCCAACCAAAATTACCAGTAAAAGATCGAGGACATCTTCATCCTAATACTATTATCCAAAATGATTTAGAAGATTTTTTTACTTCAATGGGTTTTTTAGTTTTAGATGGTCCAGAATTGGAAAGTGATTATTATAATTTTACTGCGGTAAATATTCCTCCTACTCATCCAGCTCGAGATATGCAAGATACTTTTTATATTAAAGATCATGGTCCAGATTCTGATTCACCGTGGGTAATGCGAACCCAAACTTCACCAATGCAAGTACGAGCTATGCAAAAACATGGTGTTCCAATTCGAGCAATTATTCCTGGCAGATGTTTTCGAAATGAAGCAACTGATGTGCGTCATGAACATACTTTTTATCAATTAGAAGGAATTGTGATAGATAAAAATATAAATTTTTCTCATATGAAAGGCGTGTTAGAAGCAGTAGCTAAGCATCTTTATGGTAATGAAACTGTGGTTAGATTGCGTCCAAAATTTTATCCTTTTGTAGAGCCTGGTGTAAATGGGGAAGTAACTTGTTTTTTGTGCAAAGGTGCTGGCTGTCGGGTTTGTAAAAATACTGGTTGGTTAGAAATTTTTGGCGCAGGAATGGTTCATCCTAATGTCTTGCGTGAAGGTGGAGTAGATCCAGAAAAATATCAAGGTTTTGCTTTTGGTTTTGGTTTAACAAGATTAGTTATGCTTAAATATGGTATTGATGATATTCGTAATTTACAAAATGGAGATATCAGATTTTTAAAACAATTTTAAATTTATGAAAGTTTCTTATCAATGGTTAAAAGATTATGTAGATTTATCCGACTCTGTTACACCAGAAGAGTTGGCTTTTAAATTAATTACTAGTACAGTTGAAGTTGAATCAATTGAAAAACAAGGGGAAAATTTAGAAAATATTGTTATTGGTGAAGTTAGAAAGATAGAAAAACATCCTGATGCAGACAGATTGAGTGTTTGTCAAGTTTTTGATGGAGTAGAAAATTTTACTGTAGTTTGTGGTGGTTCAAATGTGACAGAAGGTATGAAAGTAGCTTTGGGAAAAATTGGCGCTAAAGTGCGTTGGCATGGAGAAGGAGAGTTGGTTGAATTAACTAAAGTAAAAATTCGTGGAGTAGAATCTTGGGGAATGATTTGTGCCGCTTCAGAAATTGGTTTAGCAGATATTTTTCCTACTAAAGATGAAAGAGAAATTTTAGATTTAAGTCATTTGTCAGCTAAGCCTGGTACAACCGTAGCTAAAGCTTTGACTAATGATGATGTTATTTTTGATATAGATAATAAATCTTTGACCCATCGTCCAGATTTATGTGGTCATTATGGTTTAGCCAGAGAGTTGTCAGCTTTGTATAATTATAAATTAAAATCTTATAAAACTAAAAAAATTAAACCAGGTCAAGATTATAAATTAAAAGTGAAAGTAGAAAATCAAGAATTATGTTCTCGTTATATGGCAGTGATGATTGAAAATATCAAAGTAGAACCTTCACCAGTTTGGTTACAAAAGAAATTATTGTCAGTTGGGTTGCGACCAATCAATAATATTGTAGATATTACTAATTATCTTATGATGGATTTGGGTCAGCCAATGCATGCTTTTGATGCCACCAAAATTAAAAATGAAAAAGCCAAAGCTGATCTAATTATCAGATCGGCTAAAGAAGGAGAAGAATTTACAACTTTGGATGAAAAAACATATAAATTAGATAAAGAAATGCTTTTAATTTCTACTGAAACTGAAGCTTTGGCTTTGGCTGGAGTAATTGGCGGTTTGAATAGTGGAATTTCTAATAAAACAACCACAATTGTTTTTGAATCAGCTAATTTTTCATCAACTAATGTTAGACAAACAGCTACTAAATTAGGAATTAGGACTGATTCTTCATCACGATTTGAAAAAAGTTTAGATCCGCATTTAGCTGAATTAGCTTTACAACGAGCAGTGGAATTAACTTTGGAATTATGTCCAAAAGCTAAAGTGATAAGTAATATAGTTGATGAAGCTAATTTTAAATTGAATCAAGAGCCAATTGAATTATCTTATGAATTTTTGACTAAAAAAATTGGTATGGAAATTGATAAAAAGAGAGTGAATAATATTTTAACAGCTTTGGGTTTTGAGTTAAAAGATAAAAAAGATGGTTTATTAGTTTCAGTTCCTAGTTGGCGAGCTACAAAAGATATTTCTATTCCAGAAGATTTAGTAGAAGAAGTAGCTAGAATTTATGGTTATGATAATATTGAAGCTGCTTTACCAGCTTTTACTATTGATCCTCCAGAAAAAAATAATTTACGAATCTTAGAAAGAAAAATTAAAGAAATTTTAAGTTTAGAAGCAGGTTATATTGAAGTTTATAATTATTCTTTTGTATCTCCACAACTTTTGGATAAGATTGGTTTAAATAAAAAAGATTTTATAGAATTAGACAACCCAATTGCCAAAGATCGCCCATATTTGCGTTATAATATTTGGGCTGGTTTATTAGAAAATGTAGAAGAAAATTTGCACCGAGAAGAAGAGGTGAAGTTTTTTGAAATTGGTAAAGTATTTGATAAAAATAATCCTGGACAACGAGTATCAGAAAATAGTGGAGATTTATTACCAAGACAAGATATAAAATTGGGTTTAGTTTTTTCTGGAAAAGGATCCAAGATTCCATTTTATGAATTATCTGAAGTATTAAATATTTTATTTGATCGTTTAGGATTGGATTATAAATTAAGATCATCTTTTGATTTAAATAATAAAATTGTTCATCCAGGTAGGAGAGCAGAAATTGAAGTAAAAGAAAAAATAATTGGAATTATTGCTGAACTTCATCCAGTGATTCAAGATAAATTAGGTATAGAAAATAGAGTAGCTTTGTTAGAAATAAATTTAAATGAATTATTATTAGTTTATACTGAAAAAAATAATTATCATCCTTTGTCAATTTATCCAGAAGTAGAACGGGATATAGCTTTTGTAGTAGATAAAAAAATTATTCACGATGAAATTATTAACAAGTTGATGACTGTTGATAAATTAATTAAAAAAGTGGAATTATTTGATGTTTATCAAGGTGAAAAATTAGGAGCAGATAAAAAGAGTTTGGCTTATCATATTATTTATCAAGCAACTGATCAAACTTTGACTGCTGAAAATGTAGAAAAAATTCATGAAAAAGTTATAAAAGTTTTAGAAGAAGATTTTAAAGCAGAAATTAGAAAATAATTTGTAGTATTTTTATAATTGTGTTATAATTTAATTCTCTATTAATTTTTAATCATTTGTGAATAAATGCTTGAATTCACAAATGTTTAGGAGGTTATATGTTTGATAGTACAAAAGATCTTCTTTATATTGTACTTTCTTTATCTATACTGTGGTTTACAGTATTTCTTTGTTGGGTACTTTATCAAGCGGCACGAGCTTTAAAAAATTTTAATGAAATTATTGAAAATGTAACTGATAAATTAGAAATGATTAGTGACGCTGTAGAGTTTATTCGGAATAAAGTAGATAATATTACTGGGAAAATGGGAATTGTTAGTACTATGGCGACTGGTTTAATAGAAAAGTTTTTGGTTGGAAAATTATCAGATAAATTAGAAGAGCGAATGGATAAGAAAAAAACGAAAAAGAAAATTACTAAGAGTAAAAGTAAAAATAAATAAGATAAAATTTATAATTAAAACCGCTGAGAAGCGGTTTTAATAATTATATAAAAATTTTTTTATTATAAATATTTTTTATTAAAAACAGTGAACCCCCGGTCGGTATGGTCCACTGCGCAACATTGCATTGCAAGAGCAGAATTTTCGAACGGGGGTGAGTTATGAGGTGTTATGTGGAATGGGATCCGCATTTTGGACAGAAGTTGAAACCAACTTCTTTCACATCATAGTATGAAGTGAGGTGTTTGATTACTTTCAAAAACCACCACCATGGGCGGCAATATCTGCAACAAATTTTATATTTATTGCAGCCCAACTCAAAACGCAGTTGTCTCCCACAGATGCCACAAAACTTGGCACCTCTAAAAAAGAACTCAGAACAGCAATCTCTATTTTTCATAGTAACCCTCCAAAGTGTAATAATCCTTTAATTTTGTCGCCCTAATGCGACAATCTATCTTAGCAAAAAGAAAAAATATTGTCAAGACCTAATTTTAATAATAAAATATTATAATTTTTATTTTTTACTCTTGATTTGAATAAGAGAATAAGGTAAAATAGTTGAGTTAGAAATAATAGATTTATGTCATTTACTCACCTTCATGTTCACTCTCATTATTCACTTTTAGATGGTTTAAATCAGATCAAACCTCTTGTTAAAGCTGTAAAAAATAAGGGATTCACAGCTGTAGCTTTGACAGATTATGGTTCTATGTATGGGGCGATTGAGTTTTATCAAGCCTGTTTGGCTGAAGAAATAAAACCAATTATTGGTTTTGAAGCTTATGTTGCACCACGAACACGCTTTGATAAAGATCCGCAATTAGATAAAGAAGTTTACCATTTAGTTTTATTAGCAGAAAATTATGAAGGTTACAAGAATTTGATGAAGCTTTCTTCTTTGGGACATTTAGAAGGAAATTTTAATAATAAACCAAGAATAGACAAAGAGCTTTTACAAAAATATCATCAGGGAATTATTGCTCTATCTGGTTGTATAAAAGGGGAAATACCAAGTTTATTAAAATTTGATAATTTAGAAAAAGCTAAAAAAGTGGCTAAAGAATATAATAATATTTTTGGTCAGAATAATTTTTATTTAGAACTTCAAGATCATCCAGCTATTTCAGGTCAAATTGATGTGAATACAAAACTTATTCAATTAAGTAAAGATCTTAATATACCGTTGGTTGTAACTAGAGATGTTCATTATTTAGAACCAGAGGATTCTGAAGCTCAAGATATTTTAACATGTATTCGTGAAGGTTGGAAAGTGGGACAAAATAATCGAGAGGATTATCGTCAAGTAGATAGATCATTGAATACTGAGATTGATATTTTATCTCGCTTTCGTCATGTAGAAGAGGCAGTTCACAATACAGGCAAAATTGCTGATCGAGTTAATATAGAAATTCCTTTGAATAATTGGCATTTTGCGCCAGTAGAGTTGCCTCCAGGTAAAAATGCTGATGAAACTTTGCGTGAGGAAGTTTATCAGCGAGTTTTAAATTTTTATCCAGAAATTACAGAAGAAATTAAAACAAGATTAGATTATGAGTTGAGTGTTATTGCTAAAAAAGGTTATTCACCATATTTTATTTGTGTGGCAGATTTTGTACATTATGCCAAAACTCATGGAATTGTAGAAACTACTAGAGGTTCTGCCGCTGGTTCGTTGGTATCTTATTGTATGGGAATTACTACAGTAGATCCTTTGCGTTTTAAATTGCCATTTGAACGTTTTTTGAATCCTTTTCGTCCTTCTCCTCCAGATATTGATACAGATTTTGCTGATGATCGCAGAGAAGAAATGATTGCTTATGTTACAGAAAAATATGGTAAAGAAAAAGTAGCTCAAATTATTACTTTTGGAACTATGGCAGCAAGAGCTAGTGTGCGTGATGTTGGTCGAGCTTTGGGTTATTCTTATAATTTCTGTGATCAAGTAGCTAAATTAATTCCTATGGGTTCACAGGGTTTTGCTATGACGATTGAACGAGCTTTGAAAGAAGAACCAGATTTGAAAAAACTTTATATAACCAATGAAGAAGTAAAGAAATTATTAGATTTAGCTCAAAAAGTAGAAGGTTGCGCTCGTCATACTTCTATTCATGCTGCTGGAGTAGTGATTTCTCCTACAGATTTAACTGATTTTACTCCAGTACAATATGAAGTTGGTGGAACACGCTTGACTACTCAATATGAAATGCATTCTGTAGAAACTGCTGGACTTTTGAAAAATGATTTTTTGGGTATTAGAAATCTTTCTATTTTAGGAAGAGCTGTAGAAATTGTAGAAAAAACAACCGGAGAAAAAATAGATATTTACAATTTGCCTCTTGACGATCAAGAAACTTTTGCAATGTTATCTCGAGGTGAAACATTGGGTACTTTTCAACTTGGTGGTTTTGGTATGATTCGTTGGTTAAAAGAATTAAAGCCTACTAATATTAATGATATTATGGCTATGGTAGCTCTTTATCGTCCTGGACCAATGGACGCTATTCCTGAGTATATTAGAAGAAAATATAATCCAGATTTAGTTACTTATTTAGATCCAAGATTAGAAAAGATTCTTGATGCTTCTTATGGTTTATTAGTTTATCAAGATGATGTTATGTTGACGGCAATTGAATTAGCTGGATATGATTGGATGGAAGCAGATAAATTTCGTAAAGCTATGGGAAAGAAAATTCCTGCAGAAATGGCTAAACAAAAAGAGAAATTTTATGATGGTTGTAAAAATTATGGCAAAGTTTCAAAAGATGTTATAGATAAGTTATGGATAGCTATTGAACCATTTGCGGCTTATGGTTTTAATAAAGCTCATGCAGCTTCTTATGGAATTGTAGCTTATCAAACAGCATATATGAAAGCGCATTATCCAGTGCAATATATGACTGCCGTTCTTCAAGCTGAAGCAAATGATACAGAAAAAGTTTCTGAAATTGTTCATGAATGTAAAAGAATAAATATTGAAGTTTTGTCACCTGATATAAATGAAAGTTTTCGTAATTTTGCGATGGTTTCTAAACCAGGCGAACCGGGTAGAATTAGATTTGGTTTGTCCACTATCAAGAATGTTGGTGAACATATTTGTGAAGTTATTTATCAAGAGAGAAAAAAGCATGGTCAATACAAAAGTTTTGAAGATTTTTTAAAGAGAATTACTGATAAAGATCTAAATAAAAAATCTTTAGAAAGTTTAGCTAAATGTGGGGCTTTGGATTGTTTTGGTTATGATCGAAAATTAATTTTAGATAATATAGAAAATATTTTAAGTTTCATTCGTCAGCATCGAGAAAATAATATATCCAATCAAAATTCTTTATTTGCTGGGACTGACATAGTTTTAGATTCCAAGATAATATTACGAGGTGAGGCAGAAGCAACAATGGAGGAGAAATTAAAATGGGAAAAAGAACTTTTAGGTCTTTATGTTTCATCACATCCATTTGCTTATTATCAAAAAGTTGCTCAAGATAAATTATTAAAAATTAGTGATTTAGAAGATTATGAAAGAGATAAATGGGTAGTGATTGGTGGAGTAGTTGAAAAAGCTACTAAAAAAATTACTAGAAAAGGTTCAATTATGATGTTTGTTACTTTAGAAGATACAACTGGTTTTATAGAATTAATGGTTTTTCCTAAGACTTATGAACAAACTCATGATATTTGGCAAGAAGGAAATATTATTTGTGTACAAGGTAAAACTCCTAGAGAGCAGGGTGATAATAAAGTTTTTGTAGAAAAAGCAGAAGTTTTGAATAAAAATAATGCTCAAAATATTATTAATATGATGACTGGAGGAGATAATTTTTCTTCTTTAGAAAATATAGAACAGAAAAATCAAATAAAATCAGTGGTGATTTATATTAACAAACAAGAATTAGAAAATAAAACTGAAAAATTGAAACAAATTTTTATTGAAGCTCCGGGTGATTATCAAGTATTTTTGAAAGTAGGAATTAATACTATTAAAACTAATACTTTTATTGATGGTAAAGCTAGTGTGATTGATGTTTTAGAAGAATTAGTAGGCAAAGGAAATGTAGAAGTGTTTGATTAGAAACAATAGACAAAATATAAATAAAAAATACAATCAAAATTGATTGTATTTTTTATTTTATTCTAGGTGTGGGGAATTTTTTGTTTACTCTATTTCCCAATTTGGGTTGGCTTTAATATTTTGCCAACTAGTATATTCTTTTTTTAAAGCTTTATAATATCCTACAAGGGCAATCATAGTAGCATTATCCATAGCATATTTTAAAGAAGGAGAGAGAAACTTTAATTTAGGTGATAATTTGTTTATTTCTGTAGCTAAAGTTTGTCGAAGTTTTTTATTAGCACTAACTCCTCCTCCAAGAATAACAGTTTTTGGTTGGTATTTTTTTAGAGCTTTTAAAGTTTTTCCAACTAGAACATCAATAATTGCTTGTTCAAAACTAGCGCAAAAATCATGGATAGTTATGTTTTCTTGAGTGTTAGTTGGAAAAACTTTTTGATCATTAAGATATTTTGACTTTGCTGTATTGGAAGTTATTTTGTTCAACATAATGAGTTTATTATCTTTTAACCAATATAGAGCTGAAGTTTTTAAACCAGCAAAACTAAAATCATAATTATTTTTATCTAACATTGGACGAGGAAAGTTTATAGCTTTATTATTACCAGTTTCAGCATATTGGGAAATTTTTGGACCACCAGGATATTCTAGATTTAATAATTTAGCAGTTTTATCAAAACATTCTCCAGCCGCATCATCAACTGTTGCTCCAATTTTTTTATACTGTCCTTTTGACTTAATCCAAATAAGTTCAGTGTGTCCACCACTAGCAATAAGCGCTAAAGCAGGATATTGGATATTAGAAATTGAAAATTGTTCATGGGAAATTTCTACAGAGTGGATATGTCCTTCAATATGATTTACTGCAACCAATGGCACATTCCATAAATATGATAAACTTTTAGCTGCTTCTACTCCTACTAATAAACCAGTAATTAATCCTGGACCACAAGTTACTGCGATAACATCTGGTTTATCTTGATCTTTCATTACTTCTTCAATTACTGGTAAAATTTTTTCTGCATGCATTCTACCAGCAATTTCTGGTACAACTCCACCATATTTTTTGTGAATTTCAATTTGACTAGCAGTTTTTTCAGCTAATACAATAAAATCGTTTTTATTAACTTTTATCAAGGCGACAGAAGTATCGTCGCAAGATGATTCAATTCCTAAAATTTTCATACAGTTTATTTCTACATTATTTTGATTGATTTGTCTAGATTATTAAATTATTTTTTCGTACTGTGAAAATATATTTATTTTTTAAAATATAATTATATCATTTGTTTAGTTAAAATAAAACCACTTAAATAATGGTTTTTAGTTGAGGCGGATAAAGAAACCTAAAGAAGTTTAAATAAAAAGAAAACTATTTCGTAGTTTCTTAAATTAGTAGCGCTAAGGGGAATTTCCGCCCGAGGCGGATGGGCCTTGGGCCCAGAACCCTAAAGAAGTTTAAATAAAAAGAAAACTATTTCGTAGTTTCTTAAATTAGTAGCGCTAAGGGGAATCTCCGCCCGAGGCGGATAAAGAACCCTAAAGAAGTTTAAATAAAAAAACTATTTCGTAGTTTCTTAAATTAGTAGCGCTAAGGGGAATCGAACCCCTGTTCCCAGGATGAAAACCTGGTGTCCTAACCACTAGACGATAGCGCCGTATTATTTTTGTATTATTTGTTTTTTATAGTGAACAACGACAAAATTATAATATAAATTAAGAAATAAGTCAACAATAAATGAAAATTTCTTCCACAGGTAAAATGACTTGACATAAGAAGAAAAGTTAGATAATATGTAAGCATATTCCACAGACAGTAGTTTTCCGATTTTATCGGAATTAAATATACTACCTAGGATCACAAGCTATTTTTTAGCTTAAAAAAGGTCGACTCCAAACAAGTCTGTGGTTTAAAAGCCACATTTTTTATTTATAAAAAAGAAATTTGGCTAATAAACCTCAAATATTATGGCTAAAACTAGAATACAAAAAGAGGAAAGTATTAAGAATTTAGTAGAACAAATCAAACAATCTAAATCAGTAGTATTTGCTAATTTTCAAGGTTTAAAAGTATCAGAATCTGAAGAATTACGCGGTCAATGTCGTAAGCAAAATATTGGTTATGTTGCCAGTAAAAAAACTTTGCTTAAGAAAGCTTTGGCTGAAGTTGGTTTAGAAGTAGATACTAAAAATTTTGAAGGTGGTGTAGCTGCTGTTTTTGGTTTTGAAGATGAAGTTGCTCCAGCTCAATTGATTGCTGCATTTGCTAAAAAACATGATATTGTATCTATTTATGGTGGCATGTTAGAAGGAAATTTTATTGATTCTAATAAAGTAAAAGAATTAGCAAAATTACCAAGCAAGCAACAGCTTTTGGGTCAATTAGTTGGTACTATCAATGCTCCAGTTTCTGGTTTCGTAAATGTCTTAGCTGGAAATTTGCGTGGATTAGTAACTGTTCTTAATGCTATTAAGGATAAAAATCCTGCTTAATTAATATTCTATATTGTTCAAAAGAACATTAATAATGAAAATATGTCAGAAGAAAAAACAATTGTTGAAGTACCAGAGAAGTTCAAAGCTTTGGTAGAACAAATTGAAAAAATGTCTGTCCTAGACCTTTCTGAATTAGTAAAGGTTTTGGAAGATAAATTCGGTGTTTCTGCTGCTGCTCCAGCTATGATGATGGCTGCTGCTCCAGCTGGCGAAGCTGCTCCTGCTGTTGAAGAAAAGACTGAATTTACAGTTGAATTAACAGAAGCTGGTGCTAACAAGATTAGTGTTATCAAAGTAGTAAAAGAAATTACTGGTCTTGGTTTGGCTGATGCTAAAGCTGTTGTTGATGGCGCTCCCAAAGCTATTAAAGAAAATGTAAAGAAAGAAGAAGCTGAAGAAATTAAGAAGAAAATTGAAGAAGCTGGTGGTAAAGCTGAAATTAAATAAAATAAAATTTGCTTATTGGCAAATAAAAAATTTACAAAACACTCTCAGATTATTGAGAGTGTTTTTTATAAAAATAATTATTTATTATTTTTTATAATGAAGTATTAAAAAATATTTATTTAATTTAGTTTAATAGTAGAATCTATAAATTTTGTTATTATCTAAAATATAAATAGCTTTTTCATTTTCTCGTACAACCATGTCAGTTGGATTTTGCCATTCTGTAGCAGTGAATTGCTGAAGCATTTTACCTTCTTTATTTAAAATAACTACTCGTTTATTGGTTGGTTCTAAGATATAAATTTTGTCTGTATCATTGTAAGTCCAAATTTCTTTAGGATTATTTAAAATTGGATCTAAACCAGTAATAATAAAATTATTTTTTTCTCCTTTGGTAAATTTATTAATTTCTCCATTATTTTTTAAAACAAATATATCTCCATCAATAGCCATAGAAATTACATTAGATAAATCTTCAGTATTTTTTAACCAAGTAACACCTTGATCAAAACCAGTTTGGGTAGAATTATGTCTATAGATTTGTCCGCTATGACGATCAACTCCATAAAGTTTTCGGTTGTAGATAAATATTGGACCATATTGAATGTTATTGATTGGGTAACTAATTTCTTTTTTATTTATTAATTTAGAATTAAGATCATAAACAGCTAATTCGTTATTATCAGTAATAAAAATAATTTGATCATTCTCTTTTGGAGTAGAGTCAAATTTTAAATTTTTGATAGCGGATAAATTTTTTGTTTCTATTGTTTTTGTGATGGGATTTAAAATATAAATATTGTTTTCATCTTGTCCATAAGCAATAATTTCATTATTGAGATAAGCTATTTTTTGTATTTTTAGAGAATCATTGTTAGTTGTAAAATCTGCCAAGAGTTCTGAATTTTTGGTTTCCATTTTTCTAATTTTATTCAAATTTTCTTCTAATTGTTCTTGAAGTTTTGTTTTTTCTTCCATTTGTTCTGGTGAATCACTGGGAAGCTGATTGAGAATATCTCTGGCTTCTGATAACATTGTTAAGGCAGAATCATTATTGTTATAAATAAGGTTTGCTTCAGCAGCCATTTGTTTATCTTTTATTGCTTGAATTTGATTGGAATAAGCAATCCTTTTAGATTCATTGACTTTTTTTATTTTAAAATAAGTTAAACTAGAAACAAAAGTAATGGCTAAAATAATAAATATAAAAAATATTATTTTACTAAATAAAGAGAGACAATTAATTTTTTCCTTTTGATTTTTAAAATTATTTTTTACAGATTTTATTACTTCTTGTCGGCGTTTATCTTTGTTTGTTATAAAAAAGAATAAACCGATTAAGATTCTAAAAAAAGTAATTAAAATTAATTTTAGAAAATTGATAATCCACAAGGTTCCAGTAACTAAGGCTTTTCCAAGATTTATTAATATCCCATCTAGAGCTGGTTGTTTTTTTCTGTTAGAATGAGGACGAATATTAGTTTCAATATTACCATGTTTTTTGATTTTATTTATTTCTTGTCTTCTTTTTTCTTGAAGGCGTAGTAAATTTTTAGTTTGTTCTTCTTCTTTTTTCTTTTCTTTGTAATTGTTTAAGTTTTTTTTGAGAGCTCCTAAAATTGGGGGAGACATTATTTCGTCAGTATTTCTTTCTCGATCAATCATTTGATTTAAAGAAGCAATTGATCCAGCTTCTTTTTTTTGATTTGAAGGACGAAGTATTTTTAAATAAGAAGGAATATGTATAAAAATACCACCAAAAGAATATTCACTATTGATATCTTGTAAAGTTTTTTCTAAATGAGTAGCAACTTGACGATTATTTTTTATACTTAGTAATTTTTTGATTCGATCATTAGTAAAATAATCATTGACATGAGGCGTATTTACAAAAAGATAATCTCCTTCATTTATGTTTCCTTGTAAGATAGAGGAGAATAATTGATTATTTTTTTCTTCATCATTTTGATCTGATAAAATATCCATTGTTTGTAATTCTCCTTGTTCTTGGTAGAAAATAGAAGCATTAGGTTTTCCATGATAAGCAAAATAAACTTCTTTTTTTCTTATTACACCAATAATACAGTTTATTAAAGCTTCTTTATTTTCTAGAATGTGATGTCCGCGACGATTGATATATTCCAAAGTTATTTCAAAAGAATTTTTTTCTGGTTCATCATTAGTTTCATAATAACCAGACTCTAAATCATCAATCATTTGTTGTAAATATTCTATTTGTTCTAAAGTTCCATTATTTATTTCAGCTAAAGCAAAAAAATAGCCTTTAGATAATTCCTCAGGTGTTCCAGGTTCAGTAATATGAAGTAAAACATGAGATTTTTTTTGATTAGTTCCTTCAATAAAAAACTCATTAATTTCTAAAACTTCTTTCATATAATTAATAGCGATCTATAAAATATTGATTTGCGATTTAGATATTTTGACTTTATTAATTTAGTTTATTATACTATATAAGTAAAATTTTGCCAATAAATTTACTTTATTTGGTAAATATTAATTTTAGATAAATTTTATGCTTGAATACCTTTTTGGTTCAAAGACCAGAGTTAAAATGTTAAAAACTTTTTTTGCACATCAAAATAAATCTTTTTATGTGCGAGAATTAAGTCGTTTATTAAATTCTCAAATTAATGCTGTGAGACGAGAATTAGAATTATTAGTTAAAGCAGGGATTATTAAAGAAACCAAAGATCACAATAATCAAGATTATGAACAAGGTTCATCTTTGAGAAAATATTATATTTTGGATACTAGTTCTTTACTTTATTTAGAGCTTCAAGCTTTATTACAAAAAGCACAATTAATGGGAGAACAAAAATTTATTGAAACTATTCAAAATAGAGGAGGAGAAATTGATTTATTTATAATTACTGGTAAATTTTTGAATGATAAAACTTCACCAAGTGATCTGTTATTGGTAGGAAATTTAAAAGAGAGAAATATTGTTAAAATTATTGAAGATTATGAAAAAGATTCTGGTTTAGAATTGCGTTTTACAATTATGACGACTTCAGAGTTTAATGATCGTAGAAGAGTAATGGATAAATTTTTATATGCGATATTTGAAGCTCAAAATTTAAAAATTATTGATAAAATCACTAATTAATTTATGTTTCTTTTAATTGATACTTCAGAAAAAGATAATATTGTTTTGGCTTTATTTAATAAAGATAATATTGAATACAAAAATTATTCTGTGCCAAATAGAGAGCTTTTGGTTTGTATAGATGAATTGTTCATAAACCAATCTTGTTTAACAACAGGTAAGAAATCTATAAAATCAAAAATTCATAAAGTTAATTTAAATGATTTAGAAGGGATTATGGTAGTAGTAGGAGCAGGAAATTTTACTAATACTAGAATTGCTTGTGTGGTAGCAAATACTTTTGCTTATGTTTTACAAATTCCATTGTTAGCTATTCAAAAGGAACAAGTTGCTAATGTTCAAAATTTAATTTCTAAATTATTAACACAAATTCCTGGACAATATATATCGGCTACTTATTCAGCTGAACCAAATATTGGAAAGAAAAAATAATATGAAAAAATTTTTACTTCATACTTGTTGCGCGCCATGCAGTATTGCGGTGATTGATGAATTGAAAGATCAATATGATTTGACAGTATTTTTTTATAATCCAAATATTTATCCTGAAGAGGAATATTTAAAAAGAAAAAAAGAAGTGGTTAAAATATGTCAAGAATGGGGAATTAAGATGGTAGATTTAGAAACAACTAAAATTTCTACGGTTTTTTCTTTAGAAAGAGAGGAAATTTCTAAAATAGATTATGATCAAGAAGAATGGAATTATGGAATTAAAGGTTTAGAAAATGAACCTGAAGGTGGGGCGCGATGTTCAAAATGTTTTCTTTTTCGTTTAGAAAAAACAGCAAAGTATGCCAAAGAATTTGGTTTTGATATATTTTGTACTACTTTAACTAGTGGTAGAAATAAAAAAGCAGAAATTATTAACTCAATTGGAAGAAGTTTAAGTAAAAAATATGGAATTGAATTTTTAGAAGCTGATTGGAAAAAAGATAAACAATTTACTCCTGCTAAAATTACAGTAGATAAGCAAGAAAGTAGGCAAGAAAAGGCTACCAGATTAATTAAAGAACGAGGAATTTATCGACAAAAATATTGTGGGTGTAAATTTTCTTTACCAAAAATTTATTTTGATCAGAATAAAACGTAAGTGAATATAGTGGATTTTAAAAGTTTTTTGATTTTATTTTATAGTTATTTTTCGGTTAGCAGCTAAATGTTCAATTTTTATTTTGATTGTTTTTTTATTTTGAATAAGTTTTTTAATTTTTTCTGGCCATTCAATTAAACAAATTGTATTGGGATCACCTAAATAATCTTCCGCACCAATTTCAATTAAATCATCTTCATTTTTTAATCTATAGGTGTCAATATGGACAAGATTTTTTATTTTTTGTTTGTTGGAAAGTGAGATTGATTTTTGATTTTTAATTTCGTAGATATTCATTAAAGTGAATGTTGGACTAGTGATTGTATCTTTAATATCAAAATATTTAGCAATGCCTTTTGTGAATGTAGTTTTTCCAGCTCCTAGATCGCCTTCAAGTAAAATAATTTCACCACCTTTGAATTGGGAAGCAATTTTTTTACCAAGATTAATTGTTTCTGATTGCGATTTTGTAAGATGAATCATAAATAAAAGGAACATGAATTTAACGAAGTAAACAGATTAAGATTAATTTTTTTAATTCCTGTCTGTTAGTAGACAAGTATTTGATTTATGTTTTATTAAATTAATTCTGGATATAAAGGAAATTTTTTAGTTAATTCTTTTACTTGTGTTTTAATATTTTTTAATTTTTCTTCATCTTGCCAATTTAAAATTGCTTCATTTATCCAATTAGCAATAGTTTCCATTTCTGTTTCTTTCATTCCGCGAGTGGTAAGAGCTGGAGTGCCTAGACGAATACCAGACGGATCAAAAGGTGAACGCGGATCATCAGGAATCATATTTTTATTAACTGTAATACCAGCTTTATCAAGCGCTGCTTCAGCCTGTTTACCTGTAACACCTTTGGGAGTAACATCAATTAATAATAAATGATTGTCAGTACCTCCAAAACAAAGTTTATAACCAAGTTCAAGAAACTTTTTTTCTAAAATTTTAGCATTGATTTTAATTTGTTTAGTATATTCTTTGAATTCTGGTTCTAAAGCTTCTTTGAAAGCAATAGCTTTTCCAGCAATATTATTTTCATGTGGTCCACCTTGAAAACCTGGAAAAACAGCTTTATCTATTTGTTTAGCAAATTTTTCTTTACACATAATCATTCCACCTCGTGGTCCGCGCAAAGTTTTATGAGTAGTAGTTGTAACTACATCAAAGATTGGTACAGGATTATTCATTTGTCCACCAGCAATTAGTCCGGCAATATGAGCAATATCAGCCATAGTATAAGCTCCAATTTCATCAGCAATGGCTTTGATTTTTTCATATTCAATTTCACGAGAATAAGCTGAGTAACCAACTAAAATTAATTTTGGTTTATGTTCTAAAGCCATTTGATGTAAATTATCTAAATCAATTTTTCCTTCGGCATTAGTTTTATATCTAATAAAATTGAAAACTTTGGTCATGTGAGTAACTGGATGTCCATGAGTTAAATGTCCGCCGTGAGAAAGATCCATGCCTAAAATAGTATCACCGGGTTCAAGTAAAGCAAAATAAACAGCAATATTAGCTGGAGCTCCAGATAATGGTTGTACATTTACATGTTCAGCTTGAAAGAGTTGTTTAGCGCGATCAATAGCTAATTGTTCTACTACATCAATATTTTCACAGCCACCATAATATCTTTTTCCTGGATAACCTTCAGAGTATTTATTAGTTAAAACTGAGCCTAAGGCTTCTAAAACAGCTAAAGAAACAAAATTTTCACTAGGGATCATTTCCAAACCTTCTTCTTGGCGTTGAAGTTCATTTTTAATAGCTTGTTTTATTTCAGGATCAAATTGTGTAAGATTTTTTTTATTCATAGGATAATTTTAGATTGTAGATTTTAAATTTTATAATTTTTAATTATTTCATAAACATTTAAATGACAATCTTTAGGTAAATTATTTATATCAAACCAACCCCATTCTATAATATTATCTCCAGGTTTTATATCACCAATTCTTTTGGCTAAGTAATGATAAAGAAGGTATTTTTTGTTTAAATTATCATGCCCACTTGATGCTTCCAATGTAGGTAATTGTTTAATAATATCAATTTCAATTCCTAATTCTTCTTTAACTTCTCTTTGACAAATTTTAATCGGATCAGTTTCATTTGGTTCAGCTTTACCACCTGGAAATAGCCAGAGTGTAATATTTCCCGCAGTTTTCTTTTCTTTTACCAAAAGGACTTTATTATTTTCTATAATAACAGGTCCGGAGCAAATTATCCTTTGATTTTTATCCATAATTTAATTTTATTAGATGATGTTATAATAGCATAATCAGTTTTTTTATTCAATTTTAATATTTTTATTTATTTTATTTTTTTTACTAATAATTAAGGAATATTTGTTTCTATATTTAAAAGAATAAAAAACCGCTGATTAGCGGATTTTTTTTATCATGTAAGTTTTTGTTTTTTTATATCCTAGTTTGCGATAATAATCTCTTACTCCCACACCAGAAATTACTGCAATTTTTGGATAGTTATTTTTTTTGACTATTTTTTCAGCTTCTGCTACTAAACTTTTTCCTAATCCAGTGTGTTGAATTTCGTTTCGTTTTTTTGTTTTATTAATTTTTTGGTTTAATGAAATTAATTGTCCATAAGTATGGAGCTCACGAATAAAAGCAGAGTCTTTAATTTCAGGTTGTAGTTTAAAAATTTTAGAAGCATAATAATTTTTATCACGATTGGGCAATCTTAATCGTAAAAAAGCTAGAACCACATTTCGTTTTTTGTCTTCAAAACTAAGAAAATATTCTTCTCCGCCAATAGTATTATATTTATCAATAAATAATTTTAGATCAGAAGTTTTGAATTTAAAATTTTGATTATGTCCAATTTCTCGACAACGCAAACAATTACATTTTAATTTTCGTTTATGCATTTCTTTTTTTAGTTCTTCACGAAGATTGGTAATAGCATTACCAGCTTCAATATCTGGATTAGGAATATCGCGAATTAAACGAGAAATACGACAATAGCGTGGAGTATTAATTTTCATTTCTATTAAAGCTTCAAAAAGTTTTTTTTCATTATAGGGTTTATATTTACCTGAAATATACCAATTATATAATTCTGCTGATTTTATTACTGTACAAGGATAAATTTTGATCATATCAGGTTTAAGTTCGGGATCAGAAAAAATTAATTTATACATTTCTACATCATGTTTAGCAGTACTGCCTGGTAAATCTGGCATGAAATGAAGATCAACTTTGAAACCAGCTTGACGCAATAAAAATAAAGCCTCTTTGAATTGCTGAACAGTATGACCGCGTTTAATTAATTTTAATATTTTATCATCAGGAGCTTGTAATCCAAGTTCAATTCTAGTGCAGCCTTGTTTACGCATATGATAAATAGTTTCGGGAGTGATTGCATCAGGTCGAGTTTCTAAAGTTAGACCAATAATACGATGTTTGGCTTTTTCATTTTTTCTTTGAGCTTTTTCTAGTTCAATTTGTAAATCAGAAAGTGAATATTTATTTATATTATTTTTGGTTTTTGTTTTAAAGTTTTTGTTTTTTATTTTTTTCATTTCATTGCAGGCTCGAAAAGATTCTAATATAAACCAGTATTGATATTTAAGAGGATAAGTATTCCAAGTACCTCCTTTGATAATGTATTCAATTTTATCAGTAGGATGACCATTTTTTTCTAAAGTTTTAATTCTAGAAGACATTTGTTTATAAGGATCAAATTGCAGACCAAGAGCTCGGGCAGCTGCTGGTTCAGAAGCAAGATAACTTTTAGGCATTTTGGCTTCTTCTGGACAATAAACACAATTACCAGGACAATGATAAGCTTTGGTAAGAGAAGTAATTACTGCAATTCCAGAAAGAGTGCGGATGTCAGCTTTTTTCATTAAGTTTTCTAAATTTTTGTTGATTTTAATTCTTTTCTTTTTAATTAAATTCTGGTAAGCTTGTATTAATTGACGATTACTAGGGTGCATTATTTTTAATTTATTAGCAGTTTGACGACGGATATTATTAAATTCAGCCTTAGTACTAGGAGTTTGAGAAATTATTTCTAAAATAATTTTTTCTTCATTACTTAACATAAATTATAATTTAATATGGACTTTATAAAACTGAATCGTGAAACTTATAATAAAATTGCTCAGTTGTTTCATAGTACCAGACAATATCTTTGGGATGATATTTTATTATTCAAAAAATATCTTCACGATGAGATGTCAGTTTTAGATATTGGTTGTGGTACGGGCAGATTATATCAGTTATTTAAAGAATTTCAAGGTGTAGATTATTTAGGTTTAGATCAAAGTGAAGAACAAATAAAAATGGCTAAAAAAGATTTTCCTAATAATAATTATTTATTAGCTGAGATGACTAATTTGCCATTAGAAAATAAAAAATTTGATTTTATTTTTTGTATAGCCACTTTACATCATTTACCAGATGAGATAAGTCGAGAAAAAGCTTTATTAGAAATGAAAAGAGTTTTGAAATCAGATGGTTATTTATTTTTGACTAATTGGAATATGGATTCTCTTAGTGCTAAAAAAACCATTGCTAAAGGTAAATGGTTTAAAATTTTAGAACATGGTTTTATTGTGTCGTGGTCAAGTCCAAAGGGTGAGAAAATAGGAGAGAGATATTATTATGGTTTTGATTTGGAAGAATTAAAAATTTTATTAGAAAGAGTTGGTTTTGAAGTTTTAGAAAATTATTATTCCAAAAAAGGTTTAAAAGCAGATAAAGATACAGGAACTAACATTGTAACAGTTGCTAAATTGAAACAAGGTAAATAATTGCTTTTTTTGGTTATATTGTTATAATATAAGCTATATGTTGACTATTTGGCATGATTTTTTATATCAACCCGTATTTAACTTTTTAATCTGGGTATATAATAATTGGACAGATCAAAATCTTGGTTGGGCAGTAGTTTATATGACCATTATTTTGCGTTTAATTTTATTACCTTTTTCCATAATTTCTGAAAAGAATAAGAATAAAAATTTGGAAATAAGAGAAAAAGCGGCTCAAATTAGCAAAGCTTTTCCAAATGATCCCATTATGCGTAAAGAAGAAATTCGTAAAGTATTAAAAACACGCAAAGTGAATCCTTGGAGTAAAGCAATAGTTTTAGGTGCACAAGGTTTAGTTTTAGTTCTTCTTTATCAAGTATTTTTACGCGGGATTACTGGGGATAAGGTGATCAAGATTCTCTATCCTTTTATTGATTATCCTGGTAAAATAAATACCACATTTTATGGTTTTGAGTTAGGTCAGACACATAATAGTTTATGGGCATTGATTGTAGCTTTACTTTTATTTTTTGAAATATATAGAAATTATCGGAAACATAAAGTTTTATTACAAAAAGGAGATTTGGCTTATTTCTTTTTATTTCCTTTGTTTACTTTTTTATTGCTTTGGATGTTGCCAATGGTTAAATCATTATTTATTTTGACTTCAATGATTTTTTCTATTATTATTACTCAAATTAGTAAAATATTTTTAAAAACTAATAAAATTTAAATATTAAATTATTTTGTATGTCATCTGGAGAATCTTTAGACAAATTAATGTATTCATTTGTAATGGAGGATGTACTAAAAGGAATTTTTATTTATGTTCCACCGGGATATGTGGCTTGTGTTTATGATCTTGGTCGAGGGGTTTTAAAGAAAGTTTTAACACCAGGACTTCATTTAAAGATTCCTTTTTGGCAAAAAGCTAAACTTTTTAATACTCAAACTTTAGAATATAGTATTTCCCGTGATTTTAATTTAGAAAATGAAAAAGCTTTAGGTGATATTCCTATTGCTGCAGTTACTCAGGATGGTAAGAAGATTGGTGTAGAAGGAACAGTTTTATTAAGATTAGATATTCATCAAATACCTTCAATTTGGCAAACAATAGGGGAAGATTTTGTAGCAAAAATTGTTCGTCCTTCAATTCGTAGTAGAATAAGAATGGTAATGAGTCGTTTTGATAAACAGGATATTATTGGTCATAAACGGGATGCTGTAGAAACTGAACTTAAAAATGAATTAGAAAGAATTTTTTATTCTCGAGGTATTTATGTAGAAAACATTTTGTTGTCAGAAATTGCTGATGTGGCAGATTTTATTAAAACTACAAGAGAATAATTTTTTAAAATAAAAAATCATAACCATCCTAAAAGAGGATGGTTTTATTTATCACTTATCCACAATTTTATCATTTGACTAGTTAGAGTGATAATGGTATATTATCACTCGTAAGATTAGAGTGATAAATAATAAATATGGAACCTCGTCAAGAAAAATTATTAAAATTGATTATTGAGAATTATATAAAAACTGCTGAACCGATTGGTTCTAAATTTATAGTAGAAGTAGGAGATTTAGAAGTAAGTGCGCCGACTATTCGTAATGAAATGCGTGAATTAGAAAATTCTGGTTTTTTGACTCAACCACATACTTCAGCTGGTCGTATTCCCACAGAAAAAGGTTATCAGTATTATGTTGAGAATCTTATGCAACCACAAGAAATTAGTAAAAAAAATAAAGAAATTTTGACACAAATTATAAAACAAACAAATGATGAAATAAAAAAAATTAAAAATACAGTTAAAAAAATTGCTGAAATAGCAAATAATGCTATAATTGTAGCTTTTGATAAAGATAATATTTATTATACAGGTATATCCAATTTATTTACTCAACCAGAATTTTTAGATCAAGTTAATCTGTCTTCAATTTCTAGCATGTTTGATCAGTGCGAAAATTGTTTAGATAGTTTGTTTGAAACTATTGGCTCAGGTGTATCAATTTTAATTGGTCAAAATAATCCTTTTGGTAGTGCTTGTGGTTTAATAGCTTGTAAATTATCTAATAATGCTTTAGTAGCTTTAGTTGGTCCAACAAGAATGAATTATGTTGAAAGTGTTAGTTTAATAAATTTTATAAGAGAATCAATTTAAAATTTAAAAAGTTTTTGAAATATGAAAGATCAACAAAAACAAAAAAAAGAAAATTTAGAAGTAGAAGTAAAAGATAAAAAAAATTTTCTAAAAAAGTGTAAAAATTGTGAAAAATTAATTAAAGAAACTGAAGATTATAAGGCTGGTTGGCAAAGAGCGCAGGCTGATTATAAAAATTTACAAAAAGAGATTTCTGAGATGAAAAGTGAATGGGTAAGAATAAGTGAACAACAAATTTTGGAAGATTTTATTCCAGTATATGATAATTTTAAAAAAGCTTTTGCGCATCATCCAAAATTAAATAATGATGAAATGGGAAAGAAAGTAAAAAATTGGATTGATGGAATTGGTTTTATTATGAAACAATTTGAAAATGTTTTGAAAAATTATAATGTAGAAGAAATAAAAACGATTGGTGAAATGTTTAATCCAGAACAACACGAGGCTATTGGACAAGAAGATTCAGATAAACCAGAGCACACAATTTTGAAAGAAGTAGATGCAGGCTATATGATGAAAGGAAAAATAATCAAAGTTGCCAAAGTTATCGTGGCAAAAAATAAATCTTAATTTTATAAATATATGTCAATAATTCGTTGGTCCCCAGTCTGGGAACCGTTTGAAGAAATGGATGAGATGTTCAATCATCTTCCAGCTTTATCTAACGCTGGACAAATTCAAAAAGCTTTTGCTCCAGCGATGGATGTTTACCAAACAGATAAAGCAGTTGTAGTGGAAGCTCCTTTGGCTGGAGTTCGCCCGGAAAATGTAAGTGTTAGTGTAGAAAAAGGGATTTTGACTGTTCAAGGCCGAGCTCAAAAAGAACGAGAAGTTGATGAAAAAAATTATTATCGCAAGGAAGTTCATAGTGGGTCTTTCTTTCGACAAATCGTTATACCTGCCCCAGTATTAGAAGATAAAGTAGAAGCTGAATTTAATGATGGTATTTTGAAGATTACTTGTCCGAAAGCGGGGAAGAATGAAGCTAAGAAAGTGGAAATTAAAGTCAAGAAAAGTGTTAAGAAGTAAAGTAAATAATAGAACACAGATCACCAGGATTAAACAGATTATCCAGGATTAAATCTTGGTAAATCATGGATATCCTGGAAATCCGTGTGCTAATTAATAATTAAAAGTATGGGACAATCATCTAATTTTAATATAAATCCATTATTAGAAAAAATCCATAAGGAAGTTGGCAAAAATAGTAGATGGTATAGAAGTTGGTGGATGTTGTTAATTTATGGTTTCGTTTTGGGTATATTTGCTTCTATTGTTGGCTCTGTAGTTTTAATTAAATTCAAAATAATTTGTTGATTGTATGTGTTTTGAAAACTGAGATATTAAAAAACATTTAAAAATTTTAATTAATAATTATAAAGTATGATGCTATATATATTATTATCCTTGATTGTAGTGCTACTGATTTTAGTCATCTACTATCTTGGAAGAATAAACACTGAGTTTAAAGAAATAAATTTTTATTTTATGGATAAGATGGGTTTTGGAAGAGACAAATTGCAAAATTTGGAAAATTTATCCCATTTGGACTATCTTGGTTATATAGATGATAATCTTAGAGAAATTTGTAAAAAGCAGACAGGTAATTCTAATGAAATACTTAATAAAAAATAAAATAATTAAAATTCTGGATTCCCGCCTTTGCGGGAATGACAATGAAAAAATAATTAAATAAATTAATAATTAATCACGAACGTGGTAAGAAAGATTTCTCGCTACGCTCGAAATGAATAAAAATTATGTCAAAAATATTAGGAATCGATCTTGGAACTACCAATAGCTGTATGGCTATTATTGAAGGTGGTCAACCAAAAGTTTTGGAAAATAAAGAAGGATTTAGAACAACTCCTTCAGTGATTGCGACTTCCAAAACTGGCGAAAGACTAGCTGGTCAATTGGCCAAACGTCAAGCAATCACTAATCCAAAGAATACTTTGTATTCTATCAAACGCTTGATTGGTCGTCGTTTTAATGATAATGAAGTCCAAAGTGTAAAAAATCATTTACCATTTGAAATTGTACCAGATGGTGAAAGGGTAAAAATAAAAATGGGAGATAAAGATTATACTCCTCAAGAAATTTCCGCTATGATTTTGCAAAAATTAAAAGCGGATGCTGAAGCTAGAATTGGTGAGCCAATTACTGAAGCTGTAATCACTGTGCCAGCCTATTTTGATGATTCACAGCGACAAGCTACCAAAGATGCAGGTGAAATTGCTGGTTTGAAAGTAAGCCGAATTATTAATGAACCAACTGCAGCTGCATTTGCTTATGGCTTTGATAAAACCAAAGATCAACAAATTGCGGTTTATGATCTTGGTGGTGGTACTTTTGATATTTCTATTTTGGAAATTGGCCATGATGTAGCTGAAGATCAATCAACTGTGGAAGTGAAAGCAACTAATGGTGATACTCACCTCGGTGGTGATGACTTTGATCAAAAGATTTTGGAATGGGTTTTGGAAGAATTCAAACGGGCTGAAGGAGTGGACCTGAGTAAAGATCCATTATCTTTACAACGTGTTCGTGATGCTGCTGAAAAAGCTAAGATTGAATTATCTTCAACACCAGAAGTAGAAATTAATGAACCATTTATTACTTCTACTCAGGATGGTCCAAAGCATTTGAATTTGAAATTATCTCGAGCTAAATTGGAAGAATTGGTAGGGGATTTAGTTGAGAAGACTTTGGAACCAGTTAAAAAAGCTTTGGCAGATTCTGGTTTTAAAGTTTCTGATATTGATGAGGTGGTAATGGTGGGTGGTATGACTCGTATGCCACTTGTATTAAAAAAAGTAGAAGAATTTTTTGGTAAAAAACCAAATGTATCAGTTAATCCAGATGAAGTAGTAGCGATTGGAGCTGCAATTCAAGGTGGACAATTACAAGGTGATTTAGGTAAGGATATTTTACTTTTGGATGTAACTCCACTTTCTCTTGGTTTAGAAACTATGGGTGGAATTATGACTCCTTTAATTGAACGTAATACTACTATTCCAACTAGTAAATCACAGATATTTTCTACTGCGGCTGATAATCAACCAAGTGTAGAAATTAATGTTTTACAAGGTGATCGTCCAATGGCATCAGATAATAAAACTTTAGGAAGATTCATGTTAGATGGTATACCACCAGCTCCACGAGGTGTTCCACAAATTGAAGTTACTTTTGATATAGATGCTAATGGTATTGTTAATGTAAAAGCTAAAGATAAAGCTACTAATAAAGAACAGTCAATTCGTATTGAGGCTTCTTCTGGACTTAGTAAAGAAGAAATTGAACAAATGAAAAAAGATGCTGAAGCTCATGCTGAGGAAGATAAAAAGAAGAGAGAATTGATTGAAGTTCGTAATATGGCTGACACTATGATTTATACTACTGAAAAAATGATGAAAGATGTAGAGGAGAAGAAAATTTCTATTACTGATGAAGAAAAGAAAAATGTAGAAGAAGCTTTGAAAATTGCTAAAGAAACTAAAGATAAAGATGATATAGAAGCGATTAAGAAAACTTCAGAAGAATTATCCAAAGCAGCTCAAGTTGTTGGACAAAAAATGTATCAAGCTGAGTCTGCTTCCGCTAAAACTTCGGAGGATAAACAAGCTGAAAATGAAAAGAAAGAGGAAAACAAGAATGATAAAAGTAAAAAAGATGATGATCCAATTGAAGGTGAAGTGATAGATGAAAAATAAAAATAAATATTGAGTTTGTAAGCAGATTGAAGGAAATTTCTCAATCTGCTTATTACTTAATAAATTTATTAAATTATGTCTAAAGATTATTATAAAATATTAGGAGTGGATAAAAATGCTTCTACTGAAGAAATTAAAAAAGCTTTTCGTAAATTAGCTCATAAGTATCATCCAGATAAAAAAAGTGGTGATGAGACGAAATTTAAAGAAGTAAATGAAGCTTTTCAAGTTTTGGGTGATAAAAATAAAAGAGCAAGATATGATCAGTTTGGTTCTGATTTTGAACAACAAGGTGGGTTTGGCGGTGGAATGGGTTGGGATGATTTTATGCGAGCAGCTAGAGGTGGTGGTTTTCAAGGTGTTAATTTTGGTGGTTTTGATATGGGGGATATTTTTGGAGATTTATTTGGTTTTGGAGGAAGTTCATCTAATAGTCGAGCAGGTAGAGTACGCGGTAATGATATTCAAGTTGATATTGAATTAAAATTTGAAGAAGCTGTTTTTGGTACTGAGAAAGAAATTAATTTAGTAAAGAAAAATAGTTGTGATGTTTGTCGTGGTACTGGAGTAGAACCGGGTAGTAAAATGAATCATTGTCAAGGATGTAATGGTCAAGGTCAAGTAAGGAGAGTACAACAAACTATTTTAGGAGCTATGCAAACGATTGCTACTTGTCCGAAATGTGGAGGAAAAGGAAAGATTCCTGAGAAAAATTGTAAGAATTGTGGTGGAGATGGAATTGTTAGAAATCAATCTAATTATAAAATTAAGATTCCAGCGGGAATTGATGATGGTGAAACAATTAGATTAGCTGGAAAAGGTGATTCAGCTGGTTCAATTGGTACAGCAGGAGATCTTTATGTTAAAATTCATGTAAAAGAAGATAAGCGTTTTGAACGCGAAGGTAGAAATATTTTTTCTGAAGTGGTTATTTCTTATCCTCAAGCAGTATTGGGTGATAAAATTGAAATTGATACTTTGGAGGGAAAGAAAAAACTTACTATTCCAGAAGGTGTACAATCTCATCAACATATTCGTTTGAAAGGTTTTGGTGTGCCAGGTTTGCGTAGTTCTGATAGAGGAGATCATTATGTAAAAGTGATTGTGGAAGTTCCAAAGAAAGTAAGCCGAGGAGCAAAAAAACTTATAGAAGAATTGCAGAAAGAATTAGAATAATATATACTTAATAAGTAATTTAATTTATAATATTTAGTTTTAATTTCTAATAAAATATAAATAAAATTTGAGAGGTTAATTTTATTAGTTATTAAATATTTAGAATTAAGTATTTTATTTATGTCTTTCATTTCTCTTTTTCCTACTCTTGGTGCGTTTGTTTTATTTTTATACATTATAGCAGTTTTATTGCATTTGTTTTTCATAAAAAAAGAAAAACTGTTTATCAGTTTAATTTCAGTTTATACTGCTTTTTTATTATTAGTAATAGTACCAATATTTAGTCCAACTATTTTAAATTGGTTATCTATTCATCCTTATATTAGAGCTGGAGTGTTTGCTATTTTGTGTATTGTTTTATTTATTATTTTATCTTTTAGTAATTTTAATTGGTTTTCTAAAAAAACTTCTCCAACAAAATTTATTACATCCTTAATTTATCGAAAAGCAATTGTTGGTTTGTTTTTTACGACAATTTTGTATTTTTTTCCTGAAACATTAAAAGTTAAATTTGGTAATGTAGTTTATTGGTTATTTATGAATTTGATTGCTATGATAATTTGGTTTATTATTCCATTATTCTTGGCTTTTGCTTATCGGTTTAAGACGAGGAGAGGATGGATTGAGTGAAGATGGAAGTCAGAAAGTCAAAAGTCCATAAAGTCAAAAGTCCATAAAGTCAAAAGTCCATAAAGTCAGAAAGTCTGTAAAGTCAAAAGTCTGTAAAGTCAGAAAGTCTGTAAAGTCAAAAGTCTGTAAAGTCAGAAAGTCCATAAAGTCAAAAGTCCATAAAGTCAAAAGTCCATAAAGTTTTTTAAGTCTTTAAGGACTTTTTTATTAGTAATTTTGATTTTATATATTATCTAATATTTTATTTACTTCAGCATCAGCTTCTTTGTTTCCAATTCGGAGAGTGTGAATGATTTTTACTTTTTTAAATTTTTGCATTAAGTTCCAAGCTTCAATAAAAAGTTTTTGAAGAGTTGGTTCTTTTACTTTCCAGCGACCATTAAGTTGTTCTACTACTAGTTTACTATCGGCTATACATTCTATTTCATCAGCCTGAAGATTGTGGGCTTTTTTTAATCCAGAAATAATTGCTTTATATTCAGCATAATTATTAGTTTGTTCACCAAGATATTCACCAAAAGAAGTGACAGTTTCATTTTTTTCATTTTTTATTACCACACCAATTGCAGCTGGACCAGGATTTCCTCTGGCACCACCATCAGTGTAAATGATTAATTTCATATAAATAATTTATTATTTTGAACGAAGTTGAGAGATTTTATCTTTGTAAATTTTTTCATTATTTTTAAGATGAAGTTATTTTTTTAAGATCAATAATAGTTAATTGTAATTCACGGTTGCCATTCCATTGATTAACATCAATTTCAAATACCATATCAATTTTATCACCAATTTTTAATTTTTTACTCCAATCAATACAACAACCATTATTTTCATTACAGAGATTCCAACCAATAGTTTTACGAATTTTATGAGAATTATGTTTGACAATTATTCTTAAATGTTTTTTATCTTTTCCAACTGGTTCTAGATCAAGAATAGTTAAATTTCTGGCTAAATATTTAGGTTTTTCATTAGCTTGACCAAAAGGTTTAAATTTATCTAAAGTATCAAAAAGTTCCCAATTTACATCATCTAAATCAATCTCAGCATCAATTAACATTTTGGGAGTAGTGTCTTTATTGGTAGTTTTTTCAATAAATTTATTAATAAGTTTTTCTTGTAATTCATTTACTAAATTATTGTTTTTCAAAGTAAAACCACAAGCTGCAGGATGTCCGCCAAATTTAGAAAATAATTCTGGCATTTCTTGTAAGGCTTCTATCATGTTAAATTCATTAATACTTCTACCTGAACCAGTAATTTCACCATTATTTTGAGTCATAATAATTGTTGGTTTGTAATATTTTTCTTTTATTCTTCCAGCAATTAGACCAACAATTCCAGTAGACCAATTTTTTCCCATATAAAATAAAATGGGCTTAGTTTTTTGATTTTTCTTTATATTATCTAGAGCTTCTTTGACTAAACTTTCAGTCATTTTTTGACGATTTTGATTTTCTTGATTGATTTTAATAGCTAATTCAGCTGCTTCTTCAGGATTTTCAGTCATCATTAAATTGTAGGCTACACTAGCATGATTCATTCTTCCGGCAGCATTTATTCTAGGAGCAATTTGATAACTAATAGTATCAGCATCAATTTCTTTTTTCTTTGTTCCATTTTCTTGAATAACACGTGATTGAAGTAATAATTTTTGTAAACCAATTCTTCTAGTTTTATTTAAAACAATCAGACCGTATTTAGTAAGAGTTCTAGATTCTCCAAGTAGTGGCACCATATCACCAACAGTAGCAATGGCTACCATATCCAAAAGCCATTTTTCAAAAGCTTCAAAAGTTTGTCCATCAAGTAATTGTTTGTTTTTTTGTTGTTGAGTTTTTAGAAGTCCTTGAACTAATTTGAAAGCTACAGCTCCACCAGACAAACCTTTGTCTGGATAATTTTTATCTATTTTAGGGTGAATAATTGAAAAAGCTTCTGGTAAAATATCTGGAATAGAATGATGATCAGTAATAATTGTATCAATATTATTTTTTTTGGCCATTTTTATTTCTTCTATATTACTAATTCCACAATCACAAGTAATAATTAAATTTACTTTTTCATTAATAAATTTTTGAATAGTATTTTTGTTCAGACCATAACCATCAGTTTCGCGGTGGGGGAGGAAAACTTCAATATTAGTAGCTCCGAGATTTTTTAAAGTAGAAACTAAAATAACTGAAGCAGAAATTCCATCAGCATCATAATCACCGTGAATAATAATTTTTTCTTTTTTTTCTATAGCTTGTAATATTCTAGAAACAGTTTTTTTCATGTCAGAAAAGAGAAAAGGATCATGAACATCTTGCGAATAGTCTGGTTGGAGAAATTCATCAATTTTCTTTTGTTCTTTGATATTACGATGGAATAATAAATTGGCTACAGTTTGAGGTAGTTCTGGATGTTCGTTTAAAAAAGATTGTGGAGCTGGCTCAAGTACTTGCCAAATTCGTTCCATATTATTTTTTTAAATTTAAAAATTTTAAATTATACTATTTTTAAAATTTCAATAATAATTGTTTATTACCAAAATACTGAATGTAAAAATTTAAAAATAAGTTAAAATATTTATTATTTAATAGTTATGTTGAAAGTAAAAATAATGCTAGTTGATTATTAAATTTTAATTCATAAAATTAATAAAAAACTGGTATTATAGTGAAAAATAACATAGCTAAAACGGCAACAATACTAATTGTTATCCAAAGAGCTTTAAATTTTTTTGATCCGTACATAGATAATTTATTTATTTTAAATATTTATTTAATTTATGTTAGCGTTTTAATACTGCTAAGTAAGCTTCAGTAGGAATATCAACTTTGCCTTTTCCTAGAGTTAACATCTTTTTCTTACCTTTTTTTTGTTTTTCTAGAAGTTTATTTTTACGAGTTACATCTCCACCATAAAGTTTGGCAGTAACATCTTTTCGCATAGCTGATAATCGGTCAGCAGCAATAATTTTTCCTCCAACAGCTGCTTGAATTTTAATAACAAATTGTTGTTTTGGTAAACTTTCTTTTAATGAATTGACAATTTGTTTACCAACTCGGAAAGCTTCATCGCGCCAAACTAAAGTAGAAAGTGATTCTACTTTTTCATCAGCAACTAATATATCAAGTTTTATAACATCAGTTTTTTCATAAGCTTTGAAATCATAATTAAGTGAAGCATAACCACTAGTGACAGTTTTTAATTTATCATAAAAATCAGTAATTAAAGAAGCTAAAGGCATTTCATAGTGGAGCATAGCTCTTTGTTGTGAACCAGCGCTTAAATATTCTGTATTTAAATAGCGTCCTTTTCTTTCTGAAATAAGTTTCATCACATTACCAATAAATTCTTGAGGAGTAATAATGCTGACATTCATCCAAGGTTCTTCTACTTCTTTTATAAAAGTTGTGTCTGGTAAATCTTGAGGACTTTTGATTATCTTTTCTTCTTCATCAGTTTTTAATATTTTGTAAGCTACACTTGGTACAGTAACAATTATATATAAACCAAATTCACGTTTTAATCTTTCTTGAAAAATATCAAGATGAAGCATTCCTAAAAAACCGCAACGAAAACCAAAACCCAAAGCTTGTGAATGTTCTGGTTCATAAAATAAAGATGAATCATTTAATTTTAATCTTTCAATGGCATCACGCAGAGCATTGTAATCATCTCCTTCTTTAGGAAAAATACCTGCAAAAACCATTGGTTTAATTTCTTTATATCCTGGTAAAGCTGATTCAGCTTGATTTTGTTCTTGAGTAATAGTATCACCAACACGCACTTCTTCAAGATTTTTTAGTCCAGTTACTATATAACCAATTTGTCCATTTTCTAAAATTGAATTAGAAATAAGATTAGGCGCAAAATGTCCAATTTCTAATGATTCAGCGCTTGCTTTACTGCGCATAAATTTTATTTTTTCATTTTTATTTAACACTCCATCTACAATTCTTATAGAAGCAACTACTCCTCGATAATCATCATAAAAAGAATCAAAGATTAAAGCACGTAAAGATTTATTAGAATTATTTTCAGGATTAGGAATTTTAGTTATTATTTCATTTAAAAGTTTTTCTACTCCTTGACCAGTTTTGGCAGAAACATGTAAAATTTCTTCTTTTTTACAACCAAGAAGATGAATAATTTCTGCAGTAGTTTTTTCCACATCAGCATTAGGTAAATCAATTTTATTTAAAACAGGAATAATCTTTAAATTTTGTTCAATAGCCAAATAAAGATTGCCAATAGTTTGAGCTTGAACACCTTGAGTAGCATCTACTAAGAGAATAGCTCCTTCTACAGCAGCTAATGAACGAGAAACTTCATAAGTAAAATCTACATGTCCCGGAGTATCAATAAGATTCAAAATATAACCTTTATAATTCATGCGAACAGGTGTTAATTTAATAGTAATTCCTCGTTCTTGTTCTAGTTCCATTTGATCAAGTAATTGAGCGTGCATTTTTCGTTTATCTATTGTATTTGTAAATTCCAAAAAACGATCCGCTAAAGTGGATTTACCGTGATCAATATGAGCAATAATACAAAAGTTTCGAATATTCATGTAATAAATTTGTTTATAATTTTCTGCTATATTTTAGCTCATTTTTTTATTTTTAGCAAGAATAAAAAAACCTGATTATTTATCAGGTTAGATTTCGTTAATTTCTGAAATGTCACTTGGTAAATTTTTAGTTTTTATTAGTTTATCTTTGATAATTTTAATAAATATTTTCATTTCATGAGTTTTTAGTATTAAACCAATAATAATATAAACAAAACAACCTAATAAACCAGCTACTATTCCTTGAATAAATATTCCCCAAAAAGTGTGCATATCTACAATAGAAGCTAATAAGTATTTACTAATTTGAACAGCTAAACTCATAAAAAGTCCAGCAATACTAAATTTACAAATGGCAATAAAAATTCTTTTTTCATCTAAATGTCCAATTTTAAATTTCAAAAATACCCATAATAAAGTAAAATTTAAAATATAGGCTAAACTGTAAGCTAAAGCTAAACCAGCTACTCCCATATTTATATTAGTTTTAGTAAAGATGATGTTGAGTATAATGTTAAAAGTTACTGCTACAATAGAAATAAAAAAAGGAGTTTTGGTATCTTCCCAAGCATAATAAGCTCTAATTAAAAGAGCTAATAAAGATTGAGCGAATAAACTAAGAGAAAAATAGGCGAGAGAGTCAGCAGTTTTAATAGTTGCTTCCCAACCAAATTGACCTGTACCAAGAACAATTCTTACAATTTGAGCTCGTAATAATAAAAATATAATTGTTAAAGGGATAATAAAAAATAAAATTTGTCTAACAGTGGAAGATAAATTTTTTACAAAATCTTTTTTATTTTGTTGATTAGCTAAAAGAGATAAAGTAGGAAAAGCAGCTACTGCAAAAGATACTCCAATCATTCCAATAGGAAAAGATTGAAGATTGTTTGCATAATTAAAAATAGTTATACTTCCGGCTGTAAGAGTAGAAGCAATAGCTGTGGTTATAATTAAATTAATTTGTAAAGCAGAGAGAGCCATTACTCGCGGTATCATTAGTTTGCCTATTTGAATAATATTTTTATCTTTGAAGTTAAGAATTTTTGAATAACGAAAACCAGTTTTGAAAAATACTGGTAATTGAATAGCTAAATGTAAAATAGAACCAATTATAACTCCCCAAGCTAGACCAATATTACCAATTACAGGAACTAAAATCGTAGCTCCAAAAATAATTCCAAAATTATAAAAAATTGGGGAAAGAGAATAAATAAAAAAGTTTTTTAAAGATTGTAAAACACCTCCTACAATTGCTGACATACCTAAAAATAAAGGACTCAAAAACATTATTCTAGTCATTTGAATGGTTAGTTTTAATTTTTCATCTGTAAAACCAGGAGCAATGAGAGGTATTAGTTGGGGAGTAAAAATTATTAATAAAAAAGAAAGAGGTACAATAATTATTCCAGAAATATTTATAATATTACTTATCAATTCCCAAGCATCTTTTTTATTATCTTTTTTTTGATAATAAACTTTGGTAAAAATTGGTATGAGACCAACACTTAAAGCTCCACTGATTAAAAGTACATATAATAAATCTGGTATTTTGAAGGCGGCATAATAAGCATCAAGAACATCACCAGTACCAAAATTATGAGCTAAAATACGATCACGAATAATTCCAATAAAACGAGAAACAAAAGAAGTTAGACCAAGAATAATGGCTGCACTGGTGATAGTGGTTGTTTTAGAAGAAAAAATTTTTATCATTTTATTTCAAGATTATTTTACAACCACTTACGCTTTTTTAATATTATTAGGATTAAAACTATAATTGCGGCTAATCCAAGAAACATTAACCAAACCCAGATGGGATCTTCAGCATGAGGAAGACCAGTAACATTCATACCATAAATACCAGAGAATAAAGTTAGAGGCATCAAAGCCACAGATATGACTGTTAGGGCGTTAATAGTTTTATTAGTTTTGTGGTTCATGAGTGAATCAACAGTTACATGTAGTCCATCTATAGTATCTTTATAAGTATCAGTGATAGACCAAATTTTACTTAAATAATCATTAATATCATCAAAATAAATAGACAGATTCTCATCTAAAAAATTTTTTCTAATATGTGATAAATTGCTAATTAAATAGCGTTGTGGATCAATAATTCTACGAAAACGAAGAATGTTTCGTCGATAAATAGCTAATTGTTTTACAGTTTCAGAATCTTGTTCTCCTTTAAAAATATTTTCTTCTAATTTAAAAATTTGTTTACCAATATTTTCAATAATTGGTTGAGTGTCATGAAAAAGAGCATCAATAATTTTGTACATCAAATATCCTGATCCTTTATCCATCCAATTTTTCTTTACAGTAGGATTTTTCATGCAACGATAGAAAAAATTTTTCATTAATTTACTATGTCCATGTTGAATGGTTATCAAATATCCTTCGCCAATGAAAAAACCTAATTCAGCATTGTTTATAGAATGAGTAGAATTTTTCCATTGTGGTATGTGTAATATCAAAAAAAGATAATTTTTATAAATATCAATTTTAGGAGTTTGTTTACCGCCTCTTAGGTCTTCATAGTCTAGATGGTGAAACTTAAAATTAGTTTTTAAATAATTAAAAGATTCGTCATCCATTTTATCTATATTGACCCAAGTAAGACCTTTTTGTTTCAAAGTTTTGACTGCCATATTTTTGAAATTATTCCTGAGGAGGAAGGTTAAGAGTAATTGATAAATAATCAGTACCTTTATCAGCAGGTTCATCAGCAATATAAATAACACCTTCTATATTTTTTTCTTGATCAGAAAAAGAGAGTTGTTTTTTTGTTTGATTATTGGTGATTATTTGAATTTCATAATTATTTTGTGCCAAATTATTTTTAAAATATTCAAAAAGAAAAGATGGTTCAGCAATTAAATAATTCCAATTAATTTCTACAATATCTCTTTGATCTGTGATTGGCTCTTTCATTATTTCAATAAAATCTTTCCAACTAGTTTTTTTCTTGATTGTAATTTTTCCTTCTTCGTTTATTATTTCTTCTTTTTTAATATCTTCATTGAAAATGAAAATTAGTGGGGAAATTATAACTTTTGGCACAAAAGCAGCAATTTCTACACCTCGACTTTTTTGTTTACCAGAAATATAATTAATAGTTTTTATTTCATCTTTATCATATAAGCTTATATTAGCAGGAAAGTTTGGTGGTAAATCTTTTAATTCTTTTACACGAGGTCCGGTGATAAATTTTAATAATACCAAAGATAGAAAAATTAAAAATATAATACAACCACATCCAGTGGCACAACCTTTTTTGGTACAGGATTTCTTTTTTTTCTTTAATTCTTGAATTGGTGTCCCCTGAATTTCAATTGGTTCAATTTTTCTTCGCATATATTATGTCTTTATTGTATCATAATTTTATATTTTTGTGTATAAAGATAGTTATGGTATACTTTTATTAAATAATTAATTCTTAGTAATTGCTTATGAAAATAAAATTTTGTGGAGCCGATCGTGAAGTTACTGGTTCATGTCATTTATTAAAAACTAAAGATAAAAATATCTTAGTAGATTGTGGTATGTATCAAGGAAGTAATTTTAATGAAGGAAAAAATCATGATAATTTTCTTTTTGAGCCAAGTGAAATTGATGTTTTATTGGTTACTCATGCTCATTTGGATCATGTAGGTAGAATACCAAAATTAGTTAGAGAAGGTTTTCAAGGAAAAATTTATATGACTGAAGCTACGGTAGAATTAGCTGAATTAATTTGGGAAGATGCTTATGGAATTATGATAGAAAATAATAAAAAATATCAGACTCCTATTTTATTTGATACAGTGGATATTGCAAGATCAAGAGCCCTTTGTCAAGGTGTTAAATATCGTGAGAGAATAGAAGTTTTACCAAATATTTTTGCTACTTGGAAAGATGCAGGACATGTTTTTGGAGCAGCATTTATAGAAGTGGAAGCAGAAGGAAAAAGAATTGGTTTTTCTGGTGATATTGGTAATGAAAATGTTCCTATTCTTCAAGATACAGAAAGGTTAGGAAAATTAGATGTTTTACTTTGTGAATCTACTTATGGCGATCGAATTCATGAAGATTTAAAAATGCGACAAAGTCTATTTTTAAATTTATTAAAAGAAGGTATAGAAAGAGGTGGGACAGTTATGATTCCAGCTTTTTCTTTGGAAAGAACTCAAGAAATTTTATATGAATTAAATAAATTAATTGAATATAAAAAATCTTTACCCAAAATACCAATATTTTTAGATAGTCCTTTGGCTATTGATATGATTGCTGTTTATAAAAAATATCCAGAATATTATGATGAGGAAGCAATGAGATTGCATTTATTAGGTGATGATTTTTTAGATTTTCCAGGTTTGGAAGTTACTTATACCAAAGAACAATCTAAAAAAATAAATAGTATACCTGGAGCTAAAATTGTGATTGCTGGAGCAGGAATGATGAATGGTGGTCGTATTGTGCATCATGCTTTTCGTCATTTATCTGATCCAGCTTCTACTCTTTTGATTGTTGGTTATCAAGCAGAAGGTACTTTAGGAAGAAGGTTATATGAAGGAGTAGAGAGTGTAAAAATTTTTGATCAAACTGTTGAAGTTAATTGTGCGATAAAGGCGATTGGTGCTTTGTCTGCACATGGCGATCAAGTAAAAATTATTAAATGGATAGGTGAAGCAGAAAAAATTCCTCAAAAAGTTTTTTGTGTTCATGGTGAGCCACATGCTGCTACTGAATTAGCTCATCGTTTACGCGATAAATATAAAATAGAAACTTTTGTTCCAGAAGAAGGTGAAGAAGTAGAAATATAAAAAATATAAATAATTAAATTTGGCTTATTAGCCATTTATGAAGTTTAAACTTAAATCACAATATAAATCAGCTGGAGATCAACCCAAAGCAATTGAAAAATTAACTGCAGGTTTAAACAAAGGTTTGAAAAAACAAACTTTACTTGGAGTTACTGGTTCAGGAAAAACTTTTACAATTGCTAATGTAATTGAAAAAATACAAAAACCGACTTTAGTTATTGCTCATAATAAAACTTTAGCCGCTCAATTATGTAATGAATTTCGTGAATTTTTTCCAAATAATGCAGTAGAATATTTTGTTTCTTATTATGATTATTATCAGCCAGAGGCATATATGCCAGGATCTGATACTTATATTGAAAAAGAAGCTCAAATAAATGAAGAGATTGATCGATTGCGTCATGCTTGCACTCAAGCTTTATTAACACGCAAAGATGTAATTATTGTAGCTTCAGTGTCTTGTATTTACGGTTTAGGTTCTCCAGTTGAATATGAAAAGATTGTTTTACATTTGAGCAAAGGACAGAAATTAAATCGGGAAGCTCTTTTGGAACATTTAATCAATATTCAATTTGAAAGAACTAATTCAGATTTAAAACGAGGCAGTTTTCGGTTACGAGGTCAAGTATTTGAAATAGTTCCAGTTAATGAAGAAATAATTTATCGTTTGGAAATTAGTGAACAAATTGATTTAATAGAAAAAGTTGATCCAATTACTAGAAAAGTAAAATATGAACAAGAAGATTTGTGGATTTTTCCTGCTAAACATTATGTAATTTCGGAAAAAGAGAAAAAAAGAGCTATTGAACAAATTGAAAAAGAATTGAAAGATCAATTAGCAATTTTTAAGAAAAAAGGTAAGATATTAGAATATGAAAGATTAAAAAGACGAGTGAAATATGATTTAGAAATGATAAAAAATATTGGATATTGTCAAGGGATTGAAAATTATTCTCGTCATTTTGATGGACGTAATGAAGGCGAACCACCATTTACATTGTTGGATTATTTTAAAAAAAGTTTAGAATTAGAAGTTCAGAGTTCAGATTTTTTAACAGTAATTGATGAATCGCACGTGACTGTTCCACAGATTCGTGGAATGTATGCTGGTGACAAATCACGCAAAGATGTTTTGGTAAAATATGGTTTTCGTTTACCAAGCGCTTACGATAATCGACCGTTAAATTATGAAGAGTTTGATAAAAAAACTGATCAAGTAATTTATGTTTCAGCTACTCCAGATATTTATGAGCTTGAAGAAAGTAAAAAATCAGTAACACAACTTAGACGACAAGGGATTGAAGTTTCAACTGAAATATCGGGAGTAGTAGAGCAGATTGTTCGTCCGACTGGTTTAGTAGATCCAGAAGTAATTATTAAACCAGTAACTGGGAAAAGAAATATTATTTTGAATGAAAAAAAACATAGTAAAAAATCTCAGGGAAGTAAAGAAGTTTTTAATTTTACTCAGCATGATGGAAATAAATCTCAAATTGAAGATTTACTTATTCAAATTGAAGAAAGAATAAAAAAAGGGGAAAGAGTTTTGGTAACTACACTTACCAAAAAAATGGCAGAAGATTTAAGTGATTATTTATTAAAGAAAAAAATAAAAGTACATTATCTCCATAGTGATGTAAAGACAGTTGATAGAATAGATATTATTACTAAATTGCGTCAAGGTAAAATTGATGTAATTGTGGGAGTTAATCTTTTACGCGAAGGTTTGGATATTCCAGAAGTTTCTTTAGTAGCAATTTTAGATGCTGATAAAGAAGGATTTTTACGAAATGAGAAAAGTTTGATTCAGACGATTGGTCGTGCTGCTCGTAATGTTAATGGTAGAGTAATTCTTTATGCAGATGTGGTAACTAAATCAATTAAAAAAGCAGTTGCTGAAACTACTCGTCGTCGTAACATTCAATTGGCTTATAATAAAAAATATAATATTACTCCTCAGACTATTCAAAAAAATATTAGAAATATTTTGGCAGATTTTGGTTTATCTACTAGTCAAGGAAAAGAACTAAAAAATAAAAAACAAAAAGAAAAAATTAATATTTTAAAATTAGATTTAATAGGTGATAAGCGTCCAGTAGAAGAAATTATTAAAGATAAAGAAAAGTTAATGAAAGAAGCGGCAAAGAATTTAGAATTTGAATTAGCAACTATTTTACGAGATGAAATTAGAGAACTAAAAGCTAAGAAAAATAATTTCTGATAAAGTTATTAACATCATTTTTGCAATTTCTTGCAGAAATGTTATTATTTAATAAATTTAATAAATTGCTAGATACATTTTTTTTGTTATTTTAGCAGATAATCAAATTAAATTTGATTATAAAAAATTTTATTTATATTTTTTATATAAAAAATATGAAAGAACTTCATTCAATTGATAATTATCTAACTAAGGCGGAGTTAATAAATTTTAAAAAATTTATCAAAGATAAAGAGACTCCTTTTTTAGCAGTTAACTTAGAACAAGTAAGAAAAAATTATGATGCTTTGCATTCTAGTCTTCCTTATGCGAAGATTTATTATGCAGTAAAAGCTAATCCTATAGATGAAGTAGTAAAAACTTTGGATAAAAAAGGTTCAAATTTTGATGTAGCTACTATTTATGAAATTGATCAATGTTTGCGTTTAGGTATTACAGCTGATCGAATGAGTTATGGTAATCCAATCAAAAAAGCTCGTGATATTGCTTATGCTTATAAAAAAGGTATTAGAATTTTTGCTACTGATTCTATTAGTGATTTAGAAAAAATTGCTAAAAATGCTCCGGGTTCAAAAGTATTATTTAGACTGTTGTTAGAAGGCGGTGGAGCTGATTGGCCTTTATCCAAGAAATTTGGTTCACATCCAGATTTAATTTATAGATTGATTTTGAAAGCTAGTAAAATGAATGTTATTCCTTATGGACTTTCTTTTCATGTTGGTTCACAACAGCGTGATATTGGTCAATGGGATAATGCGATTGCTCTTTGTCGTTATTTGTTTGATGCTTTACAACAACACAATATAAAATTAAAAGCAATTAATCTTGGAGGTGGTTTTCCAACTACTTATGTTCATCCTACTAATTCTTTGGAAGTTTATGCTAAAGAAATTACCAAATTTTTACATGATGATTTTGGTGATGATTTTCCTGAGATCTTGATTGAACCGGGTAGATCTATGGTTGGTGATTGTGGTATTATTGTATCTGAAATAGTGATGATTTCTAAAAAATCAAGATTAGATCAACATAAATGGATGTATTTAGATGTAGGTAAATTTAATGGTTTAATTGAAACTTTGGATGAATCAATTAAATATCCAATTTTTTGGGAAAAAGCTAAAAAAGGTTTAAGAAATACTGAGAGAGTTATTTTGGCTGGTCCAACTTGTGATAGTGCTGATATTCTTTATGAAACTTATAAATATAAATTTCCTAAAGGTGTAAAAGAAGGGGATAAATTGTTTATTTTGTCAACAGGAGCTTATACTCAATCTTATAGTTCAATTTATTTTAATGGTTTTCCTCCTTTGAAACATTATATTTATAAAAAATAAAATATTATAAAACAAAAACCACCCAAATCTCCTGCGTGAATATTTAATTTTTTTAAATACTCGCGTGGGGGCGGGTGGTTTTCATTTATAAAAGAACATCAAAGTGGTAACCACCCGCCAGAAACTGGAAGCTGGTAGCTAACTTTTTTGGGTGGGAGGCTTCAGGTTTATTTTCCAAAATTTTGGAAAATGATAAACTGCTTGTATGATATAAATAATTCCAACTACGATGCAAACACATTTAAATGATATTTGGTTGAGTTTTGGAATAAACATGAAAGCAGTCATAGCCATTAGCCAATATATCAAAACTGTCAAAAGATCTTTTTGTTGAAACAATAGTTTTATATGTAGATTATTGGTGGAAATATTCACATTTTCGAAATAATGTTTCAACAGATATTTAATGAAAAGGTGCGTCATGAATATTACAGTTACTCCAATCAAGTTTATGGAAGTAACAATTAACTGAAACAGATTTAAAGTAATTTCCATTTTCAACTCCAATAAAAAAGTTGATTTAATTAAAGCAAATTTAAATTATTTTGTCAAGTTCAAGTTAGTAAATAACTAGTTGACAATTCACACTAGTTTGGTATAATTAAATAGTTCTTTTATTAAATATAAATTTATAATTAACCCTAAATAAAGGGTATTTTTGTATTTATTTAGTTAAATAGTTTTTAATTTTTTATGTATAATTTTAATATAGTAGATAAATAATATGGTAGATGAGAATCAAGGATCACAATTTATGCAAGATAAAATAATAATAAAGGGTGCTCGAGAACATAATTTAAAAAATATTGATCTTGAGTTGCCACGCAATAAAATGATTGTGTTTACTGGACTGTCAGGATCAGGTAAGTCTAGTTTAGCATTTGATACTATTTTTGCGGAAGGACAAAGAAGATATATTGAATCATTATCAGCGTATGCTCGACAATTTCTTGGTGGAATGAGCAAGCCTGATGTAAATGAGATTGAAGGATTATCTCCAGCAATTTCTATAGATCAAAAAGCTCATAGTGCAAATCCGCGTTCTACGGTAGCGACAATTACAGAAATTTATGATTATTTACGAGTTTTGTATGCCCGAGTTGGTGAACCAAATTGTCTACTTTGTGGTACAAAGATAGAGAGGATGACAACTGATGAAATGGTTGAACGAATTAAAAATAAAACATTAAAAATAAAGAATAAAAAAGAAATTTTAATTTTAAGTCCAGTAGTACGAGGTAGAAAAGGCGAATATTATCAAATGCTTTATGATTTATATAATTCTGGTTTTCTTGAAGTACGAGTGGATGGAAAAATAAAAAGTTTGAAAGAGAGAATTATTTTAAGTAAAAATCATAAACATACAATTGAAGTGGTAGTGGATCGATTAAATAATATTGAAGAAAAACGCTTAGCGGAAGCAGTAGAGACAGCTGTTGATCTATCTAATGGTTTGTGTACAGTTATTTATTCTTTTGATTCTGTTCAAAATAAATCAGAAGAACAAATTTTTAGCACCCTTTATTCTTGTCCCAAAGATGGTTTTAGTTTTCCAGAGATTGAACCAAGATTATTTTCTTTTAATAGTCCTTATGGTTATTGTGAAACTTGTACTGGTTTAGGAACAGAATCACTTTTTAGTGAAAAAGTTTGTCCAGTTTGTGAAGGCAAAAGATTAAATAATACAGCTTTGAGTGTAAAAATCGCAGATAAAAATATTTTTGAGATTACTAGTTTAACAATTAGTGAAGCTAGAGAATTTTTTGCTGAACTTGAATTGAGTTTACCAGCTAAACAATTAGAAATTTCTGGAATGGTTTTAAAAGAAATTAACAATCGATTGCAATTTATGTATAATGTTGGTTTGCATTATCTTACTTTGAATCGTAAAGCAGGAACTTTATCAGGCGGAGAAGCTCAGCGTATTCGTTTGGCTTCACAAGTTGGTACTAGATTAGTAGGAGCTCTTTATGTTTTGGATGAACCAACAATTGGTTTACATCAAAAAGATAATGATCAATTAGTAAAAACTTTACGAAGTTTATGTGATATTGGTAATACAATTATTGTGGTAGAACATGATGAAGATACTATTTTGGCTAGCGATTGGATCGTAGATATTGGTCCAAGAGCAGGTGTTCATGGTGGAGAAATTATTTATTCTGGACCATTAGATATTATGTTTACTGGAACTCAACTTAATTTAGAAAAAGTTAAACATTTTAAAATAAAATCAATTGATTCGTCTCAGATGGAAACATTGTTTCGTTCTGCTCAGGATAATATAGTGAGGAATTGTAAAATAATTGGGAATGCAGAAAAATCTTTAACTGGTAAATATTTACGCAGAGAATTAAAAATAGAATTACCAATAAAAAGAAGAAAAGTAGATCGAACGACAGCAAAATTAAAAATTAAAGGCGCGACTGAACATAATTTAAAAAATATTAATGTAGAAATTCCTTTGCGTCGATTCGTTTGTTTAACAGGAGTTTCAGGTTCGGGAAAATCAACTTTAATGAATAATATTTTGTATCGTGCGGTTGCTAATAAATTGAATCATACTAAAAAAAGAATTGGTAAGTGTAAAGAAATTTTAGGAATTGAATATCTTGATAAAATAATTAGAATTGATCAAAGTCCAATTGGTAGAACTCCTCGATCTAATCCAGTTACTTATACTGGAGCTTGGACTGGAATTAGAGAATTATTTGCTTCCACAGCCGAAGCACGAATGCGTGGTTTCAAAGCTGGACGATTTAGTTTTAATATTCCTGGTGGACGCTGTGAACATTGTGAAGGAAAAGGTAATTTAGAAATTGAAATGCATTTTTTACCTAGTGTGCAAATTGTTTGTGATGTATGTAAAGGTAAAAGATTCAATCAAGAAACTTTACAAATTCATTATAAAGGAAAAAATATTGCTGAAATTTTAGAAATGACTATTGAAGAAGCAAAATCATTTTTTGAAGATATTCCTTTTATTAATGATAAATTGAAAATGTTGAATGAAGTTGGTTTAGATTATTTAACTTTAGGACAATCAGCCACAACTCTTTCTGGTGGAGAGGCACAAAGAATAAAATTAAGTAAAGAATTATCTAAGCGTAGTACTAGTAAAACTTTATATTTATTAGATGAGCCAACTACTGGTTTGCATTATGATGATGTAAAAAAACTTTTGGAAGTTTTAGATCATTTAGTTTCGCAAGGTAATACGGTTATGGTAATTGAACATAATTTAGATGTAATAAAATGTGCAGATTGGATTATTGATCTTGGTCCAGAAGGTGGAGATCAGGGCGGAGAAGTGGTTGCTATTGGTACACCAGAAGAAGTTGCACGAAAAAAAGGTAGTTGGACAGGGGAATATTTGAAAAAAGTCTTATGAATTTAATTGATAAAATTAAAAAATTACCAGATAATCCAGGAATTTATCTTTTTTATAATTCTAAAAAAGAATTAATTTATGTTGGTAAAGCAACGAGTTTAAGAGATAGAGTAGGGAGTTATTTTAGGTTAATTTCAAGTGAGTCTTTTCACAAAAAAACGATGAAAAATTTTTCAAAAGAAATAAATAGTGATAAATTATTATTAGAAACAAATAAAAAAGTTAGTGATAAAAAAAATTCTTCACTCCGATTTAGATCGGGATGGGGAATTAATTTAAGACCAATTGAACAAATGATTCATGAAGTCGTAAATATTAAAACCATAGAAACTGATTCTGTTTTGGAAGCAATTATTTTGGAAGCAAATACTATTAAGAAATATCAACCAAAGTATAATATTAGTTTGAAAGATGATAAGTCGTGGAATTATATTGTGATTACTAATGATGATTATCCAAAAGTTTTTACTATGCGTCAACATGAATTAAATAATTCAAAATTTAAAGTTCAAAATTTTAAATTTACTTTTGGTCCTTATCCCGGTTTAAAAACAAATGAAATGATGAAATTGTTGCGAAAGTTATTTTATATCTCTACCTGTTCACCTCTAATGTCTAAACAGGTTCCAAGTTTGAAAAATAATGAATCAAAGCAAAAGAAACCTTGTTTTTATTATCAATTAGGACAATGTTTAGGAGTTTGTGTGGGTGAAATTAGTTCAAAAGAATATAAAAGAGAAGTAATTCAACCATTAGTAAAATTTTTACGGGGAAATAAAAAAGGTTTGAAAAAAAATTTACAAAAAAAGATGCTAGAAGCAAGTGGTCGGGAAGATTTTGAAGAAGCGGGTAGATTGCGTGATCAAATAAAAAATTTACAAAAAATTCAAGATATTGCTTTATTGAATAAAAGTTTTCTAGTCAATAATTTTGAATCAGAAACTAAGAATTCTAAACTTCGTATTGAAGGTTATGATATTTCTAATTTTGGCAGTTCAAATATAGTAGGGAGTATGGTGGTATTTGAAAATGGCGAAGCTAATAAAAATGAATATAGAAAATTTAAAATAAAAAATATTGAAGGACAAAATGATATTGACTGTTTAGCTGAAGTTATTGAACGCCGATTAAAACATCAAGAGTGGTTAATACCTCAAATTATTTTAGTTGATGGAGGATTATCACAGGTAAATAAAACAGTGGAAATTTTGCGTATAAATAAATTTAAAATTCCAGTAGTAGGAATTGCTAAGGGTTCAACTAGAAAAAAGAATGAATTTATTATTGGTTTTAAAAATAAAGAATTTGTTAACTGGGTAAATAAAAATAAAGAATTATTAATTAAAGTGCGTGATGAAGCCCATCGGTTTGCTATTAATTATCAAAAGAGTTTAAGAAAAATAAAGTAAGAATTTAAATAAAAATTTAATTAAATAATTAACGACTTTAAATGTCGTTAAACAAAAAATCACGATATAATCGTGATTTTTTGTTATTTATTTTTTTATGAATAAGTAGGCTTTTGTGGATAAGTTGGGTTTTTAGGGTTGCAAGAGTATATTAAGTGGGGTATAATGGTAATATATGGGGAAAAGTGGGGAATACCGCTTTCTCTTTAAAAAATTTATTTAAAACGAGGATGATAAATAAAATGCTTGTCTATTTATCAAACTCTTTGTTTTATAAACTATGTTTATTGGTGAATATTCCCACAATTTAGATGAAAAAGGGCGTGTGGCTGTACCAAAAAAATTTCGTTTAGATTTAGCATCAGGCGCAGTTGTTACTAGAGGATTAGATAATTGTTTATTTTTGTATACCAAAAAAGAGTGGCAAAAATTAGCTGAGAAACTTGCCAATTTACCATTTGCGCAAGCTAATACTCGAGCTTTTGCTCGTTTGATGTTAGCAGGAGCAATGGATGTGACTATTGATAAACAAGGAAGAATTATTTTACCAGATTATTTGCGTCAATACGCTAGTTTGAAAAAAGAAATTATTGTAGCTGGGTTATATAATCGATTGGAACTTTGGGATGCTAAAAAATGGAATGAATATAAAAAGAAAACAGAACTTGAAAGTAATAGAATTGCTGAACAAATGTCAGAATTAGGTGTGTAATTGAAATTGATATGAGACATGTACCGGTGTTATTAAATGAAGTTATTGATAATTTGAATTTAAAATCAGGTTCTTATGTAATTGATTGTACTTTGGGTGATGCAGGACATAGTGAAAAAATTTTAGAAAAAATTGGACAAGAAGGTCGTTTATTAGGTATTGATGCTGATCCAGAAGCAATTTTACGCGCTAGACAATATTTAGAAAGATTTTCTAGTCAAATTATTTTAGTAAGAGCAAATTTTGTTAATTTAAAAAAAATTGTAGAAGAAAATAGTTTTGTACCGGAAGCAATTTTGATTGATCTGGGATGGTCTACTCCACAGTTTAATGAAAGAGGTAGGGGTTTTAGTTTTTTACATCCAGATGAAAATCTTGATATGCGTTATTCGGAAGAGGTAATTAGCACAGCTGCTGATGTTTTGAATACTCGCACTGAAAAAGAATTATCTAATATTTTTAAAGATTATGGAGAAGAGAAATTTAGTAATTTAATTGCGGAAAAAATTATAGAAAAAAGAAAACAGGGAAAAAATTTTGCAATAGTTAGTGATTTGGTTGAAACAATTTTAGAAGTTTATAGAAAAAAATTAAAAACTAATAAAGAAGTTCCTTGGATAGGTGGTTTACATCCAGCTACTAAAGTATTTCAAGCATTGCGTATAGAAGTAAATAATGAATTAGGTATTTTGGAAACAACTTTACCACAAGCAATAGAAGTGTTGCAGAGTGGTGGAAGATTGGCAGTGATAACTTTTCATTCTTTAGAAGATAGAATAGTAAAACATTATTTTAAAAAACAAAATAATAAAAATATAAAAATAATTAATAAAAAACCGATTGTTTGTGGAGAGGAAGAGAGTAAAAATAATCCAGCTTCTCGTTCTGCTAAATTAAGAATAATAGAAAAAATATAAATTTAAAAATATGAATCAATTTGCAAATTATTCAAGTAAGAGAGAAATAAAAATGCAATGGCGAAAGAGATTTTTAAATTCTTCTGTTTCTTTGACAGTATTTTTTGTAGGTATTTTATTTGGCATAATGTATATGGTGCAGATCAATTCTATTTCTACTAAGGGTTATGAAATGAATGAATTAGAAAATAAAATTACCTTATTAGAACGAGAAAATCAAAAAATACAATTTCATCTTGCTTCCAGTAAATCTATGCAAAGTATTCAATCAAGATTAGTAGGTACAGAATTAATAGTGGCAGATAATTTTCAATATGATTCTCTAGTTGGTACGGCTATGGCTATGAGATAAAATTTTTAATAAAATTGCTCCCGATGGGAGTTTTTTTATTTTTGTGGTATAATATTATTGTTTTTATTTATTATTTTATAGTTTAAAATACAGGTTTAAATGATCTAAAAAATAGGAATTATGAATTATAAACTAAGAATTAAAAATAGAATATGTGGATGTTAGTTTTACAAAGAATATTTTTTGATTTTTTATTGGATTTTGTTTTTTTCCCACTTTGGTGGTATACAGATGGTGTTAAGCAGGCTTTTTTGTTTTCTCTGCAATTATTTAAAGATGGTAATCTTTATTTAGCTCCTGGACTTTGGTTGAAAAATATTTTTGTACCAATGTTTGGACAAAATGATTTACAAGGAAGATTGGTAAGTTTTTTTATGCGTTTAGTAAATTTTATTGGCAGATCACTTGCTTTGTTAATTTGGTTAGTTTTTTGTATTTTAGTTTTTTGTATTTGGCTAATTTTACCATTAGCTGTGATTTATATGTTTATTCAGTCAATGTTTTAATTTATGTTTCTTGTTAAGAATCCTTTATTTAATATTTTGACTTGTACCAATTGTGATAGTTCTGGTTATATTAAATTTAAAAAATGTCCACAATGCAAAGGTATGAGTATGGGGGTAATGAGAAGAAATAAATTTTTGTATTGGGGCGAACCCTTAACCAAATATCATATCAATGTAAGAAAAGCAAGACGCATTTTGGATAAGTTTAGAATTATTGGAAGTTTGATTTTTGCTTTAGGTTTTTTGGGATTATTTTTTTATTTTATTTATTCTGGAAATTTATGGAAAACATTATTTTCAAAACATTTTTGGTTTGGTGGTAGTAATTTACCAATACTTTTATGGTTGGCGATTATTGTTTTGATGTATTTATTTTATCGTTTATTGTTGTTAAATAAAGTTGTAGAAATTGTAGAAGGAAAATCTTATTCAAATAAAACTATGATTGAGGAAGATTTTTCAGATCAGATTTTACAAACTTGGGTAGAAGTTTTGAAAATGCCTAGAAAAAATAAAAAAAATATTTCTTTGGTATTTACAAATGAAGCTAGACAAATTTTGGAACAAGCTTATTTATTAGCAGACAAAGCTGGTAGTGAAAAAGTGGAAGTAGAACATCTTTTTTATGCTTTATTAGCTTCATCCAAAGTTAGTACAGTTTTTTTACGCTTAGGTGTTTCAATAAAAAATTTACAAATAAAATTAGCTAAACAATTTAAAGTTAGTCAAGAAAAAGTTTTACCTATTTTATCTGATGATTTAGAACAAATTTTATTCAATTCTTATGAGATTGCTTATGATCTTCATCAAGAATATGTAAATGTAACTGAGATTTTGGTAGCGACTATTAGACAATCAAAAGAATTGCAAGAATTACTTTATAGTATAGGAATAGATAAAAATAAATTAGAAAATGTAGTTGAATGGTTGCGTATTCGTGAAAGAATGAGAAGACAATATTATAAATTCAAAAAAATTGCTAAGAGAAGAAGTAAATATGGTTTAGATCGAGCGATGACAGCAGTAGCTACGCCATTTTTGAACAGTTTTAGTGAAGATCTAACTATGGCAGCTAAATATGGCTATATTACTGATTCAGTTGGTCGTGATGAGGAGGTTCAAGAAATTTTTAGAATTATTGAAGCGGGAAGACAAAGTGTTGTTTTGGTTGGTGAACATGGAGTTGGTAAAATGAGTATTATTGAAGGAATTGCTCAAAAAATGGTAGAAGAAGATGTTCCAGATCGGTTAAAAGATAAAAGACTTGTGCAAATTTCCACTTCAGTTTTATTATCAGGTGTTTCTATTAGTGAAGCTCAAGGAAGATTGATAAAAATTATGAATGAAGTTGCTAGAGCTAAAAATATTATTTTATTTATAAAAAATATTGATGATTTAGTTAGTTTAGTTGGTGAACAAGGTGGTGTAGATGTTGCTAAAACTTTGGCAGATTATCTTGGGCCAGGAAAATTTTTAACTTTTGCTACGGCTACAACAGAGAATTATAATCAAAGAATTATTAATACTCAGCTTGGCACAGTATTGGCTAGAGTAGATATAAAAGAAATGAATGAAAATCAATCTATTCAAGTTTTAGAATCCAAAGTTGGATCAGTAGAGTATAAACATAATGTCTTTTTTTCTTATGATGCTTTGGAAAAAAGTGTGCAATTAGCTAAGAGATTTTTTTATGAGCATCAATTACCAGAAAGTGCTATTTCATTGATGACTGAAGTGGCAGCTTATGTAAAAAACAAAAAAGGAATAAATCAACTTGTGTCTGGTGATGATGTTGGTGCAGTGGTAAGTCAAAAAACTGGTGTACCAGTGATGAATATTACTCAAGATGAATCTAGTCGTTTGATGAAATTAGAACAAGTAATGCATGAAAAAGTAATTGGTCAAGAAGAAGCAGTAAGTCTTATTGCTAATGCTCTTCGTCGTGCCAGAGTTGAGATGCGTTCTAAAAATAAACCAATTGCTAATTTTTTATTTCTTGGTCCGACTGGAGTTGGTAAAACAGAATTAGCTAAAACTATTGCTACGGTTTATTTTGGTGGAGAGAGTCAAATGATTCGTATTGATATGAGTGAATATCAAGATGTTGGCAGTATTTATCGTTTAATTGGTCAGCCCGGTAGACAAGGCACAGGAGTTTTGACTGAAGCAGTGAGACAAAAACCTTTTTCTCTTGTTTTACTTGATGAATTAGAAAAAGCTAGTCCAGATATTTTGAATTTATTTTTACAAGTATTTGATGACGGTCGTTTAACTGATAGTACGGGCCGAGTTATTGATTTTACTAACACTATTATTATTGCTACTTCCAATGCTGGTACTGATTTTGTACAAGAACAACTTGTTCAAGGAGTTTCTTTAGAAAATATTCGTCAACAATTATTAAGAGGTGAATTGAAAAAATACTATAAACCAGAATTTATCAATCGTTTTGATGGAGTAGTTTTATTTAAACCTTTAAATAAAAATGAAATTAAACAAATTGCTGGTTTGTTATTAAAACGAACAAATAAAGATTTACAAGAAAGAGGTATGTCTTTACAAGTAGAAGATACAGCTTTAGAGGCTTTAGTTAAAATTGGTTTTGATCCAGAATATGGTGCCAGACCAATGCGTAGAGCTATTCAGGATAATGTAGAAAATAAAATTGCTGAATTAATTTTATCAAATAAAGTACAATGGGGTGATATTTTGATATTAAAAGGAGATTTGGAATTTAAAATAGAAAGATAATTATGTATTGGTTTTTTTTCTTTATTACTTTTTTAGTAGGTATTTTTTTTACTATATTTTTTGGTTTTGTGATGAATAAGTTAGAAATAGTAGATAAACCAAAAACTGAAAAAAGAAAAATACATAAAAAGAAAATACCTTATGGTGGTGGTTTGGCTATTTTTTTTACTTTTTTTATAATAGTTTTTCTTTTATATATTTTTTCTGATTTACTAGAACCGGGAATTGGCTTGAGACAATTATTAGCTTTATTTTTTGGCGGTTTGGTTTTAATGATAGGAGGATATTTTGATGATAAATATGTTTGTACACCAAAGAGACAAATTATTTTTCCTATTTTGGCAAGTTTGATTGTTTTATTTTTTGGAATTAAACCAGTTTTTATTACTAATCCTTGGGGACAACCATTTGATTTAAGTAATATTACTTTGGGAGTTTTATCTTTGGCTGATTTTATAGTATTTTTTTGGTTAATGGGTATGATGTACACTACTAAATTTTTAGATGGTTTAGATGGTTTAGTAGCGGGTATAGTATTAATTGGTTCTTTAGTAATATTTTTTTTGTGTTTACAAAAGCAGTGGTATCAACCAGATGTAGCTTTATTAACAATTATTTTTGTTGGAGCTTTAGCTGGTTTTTTAATATTTAATTTTCATCCAGCAAAAATATTTTTAGGTGAAGGAGGAAGTTTATTTACTGGTTTTATGTTAGGTTGTTTGGCAATTATTTCAGGAAGTAAAATTGCTACAACTTTGTTAGTGATAGGTGTGCCAATGTTAGATGTGGGGCGAGTTATTATTCGTCGTTGGCAAAAAAATAAACCAATTTATCTTGGAGATTCAGAACATTTGCATTTTAGACTTTTGAATAGTGGTTTGACTCAAGTGCAGGTAGTATTGCTTATGTATGTTATTGCTTTTCTGTTTGGCATAACTACTTTATTTTTACAAAGCAGTCAAAAAATAATAGCTTTATTATTTTTATTTGTTCTTATGATGATAGTAGGAATTTGGTTTTCAAAAAAAGAAGAATAATATGAAAGAAGAAAATAAAAAATTAAAAACTTGGCATATTATTTTTTTAATAATTTTAATAATTGCTTTTATAATTGTAAAAATTTGGCAATTACAATGGCCAGAAGCTTTAGTTAATTTGAAAGGTGTTGAGTTAAATGTTTTGATAGCAAAAACACCACATCATATGTATAAAGGTTTGAGTGGTAGGGAGTTTTTTGGTGAACATGATGCAATGTTATTTGTTTTTGGATATAAAGATAAACATGGAATTGTTATGAGAGATATGAAATTTCCCATAGATATTGTTTGGTTTAATGATGGGGTAGTGGTGGATATAGCTTCATTTATAAAACCAGAATTTGATGTTCCAGAAGAAGATCTTATGATTTATTTACCAAGAATGGAAGCTAATGTTGTTTTGGAATTACCGGCTGGTTGGACAGTAAGAAATGATTTAAAAATAGGGGATAAAATTACCCTTGTGGAAGAATAATCTTGACTTATTTCTTATTTTCTTGTAGAATATTAGCGTTTCCTAATAATTAAATTAATATAAATATGTTTGCAGTTATTGAAACCGGCGGAAAACAATATCTTATCAAAACTGGTGACAGTTTAAAAATAGAAAAATTAGATGTAGAAGCTGGTAAAGAAGTAGTGTTTGACAAAGTTCTTCTTTTGGCTAAAGAAGATGGGACTGATGTAAAAATTGGTAAACCTTATTTGTCAGGCGTAAGTATTGCTGCTGATGTTGAAGTTCAAGGTCGTGGTAAGAAAATCCGTGTAGTGAAGTTTAAAAATAAAATTAGATATAAGAGAACTAGTGGTCACAGACAACCATTTACTCAAGTAAAAGTTAAGGAAGTTAAGGCATAAAATAAAAAAAATTTGTTTGTTGATAAGTAAGCAAAAAAATAAAAATACTTTCAAAATTTGAAAGTATTTTTTAATTATATATTTATTCTGTTTTTTCTTTTTAATTTTATTTTACTGGATTCCCACCGGAGTTTATTCTCGCGTAGGCGAGGACGGGAATGACAAGATGAAGTAATAGTAAATTACCCCCTTGAGGGGGTAGGGGTGTTGACAATTTATTATGAGATAATATCTTTCCGCCTTTAATGAGACAGGCAAGTGGGGAATTATTATTTTTTTGTCATTCCCGCGAAAGCGGGAATCTATTCAAAGCAGGAATCTATTTAAGTCAAAGCGAGAATCTATAACATCTTAATTAATTTTTTAATAAAACATTATTCTTTTAATCTATATTCTATTTGTTTTTATAATTTTATTTTACTGGATTCCCGTTTACACGGGAATGACAAATGGGTTTACCAACACCCCTCCGCCTTCAGCGAGACAGGTTCCGCCTCCGCTAAAGCTACGGCGAGACGAGCCAACACCCCTTCCGCCTTCAGCGAGACAGGCAAGTGGGGAATAATTTCTTCCGCCTTTAGTGAGATAAGCAAGGGGGAATAATAATAAGAAAGAACAGCTCTTGACAAAACCTTGTTTTTGTATTATAATATATCGTTAGTTTTAATAATATAGTAAAATTACTATATTAAAACTAAAGTTCATTAAAATTGAGATGTTTTTTATCATGCGAAACATAGTTAATCTAAATATTAGATCAACTATGGTTCGCATGATTGTGCGAATGGGGGATTTTTTTAATGTCGTAAAATGCGACAAAGGAGGGTTTCATGAGTATTTTTTTTATCATTTTAATTGGTGTTGTAATCCTTTTGATGGTTATGATACTTCTTGTGTCTGGAACCGTAATGAGTATTTCTCTAATATATTTTTTGTTTATAGCTTCAGAGATCTTTAATGACCTAGTTCAAGGAGGGAGGGATTTCTATCTTATCAGTGACCTCTTTGCGCTTTTGTTTACTTTTTTAGCAAGTTCTTTAGTGGTTATACTCACCTATAGAGGTGGACGTTGGTTACTTAAAACTTTTCTTCGTTTAGAAGAAGAGTATGCACTAAAAGAAAGTATAGATAACAAAGAAGTCTGAAGTTTTCCCCCACTTTATCGACAATATTCGCTTAAAAGCGAAATTGTCGTTTTAAATATAACATCTCAAAAAAACACCCGGTCGCGTGCTGAAATAAGTACGCGACCGGGTAAGGAGTTCATAATTCATAAAATATTTGTGAATTGTGAATTAAAAAACTCTCAAAATTATTTGAGAGTTTTTTGTTTATCTAATATTGCCTATAAACAAACATATTTCAGTTACATTAATAATTTTTTTAATTTTATTTTACTAGATTCCCACCGGAGTTTATTCTCGCGTAGGCGAGGACGGGAATGACAATTGGATTTGCCAACACCCCTCCGCCTCCGCTAAAGCTACGGCGAGACAGGTCCGCCTTCGCTGAAGCTACGGCGAGACAGGTTCCGCCTTCGCTAAAGTTACGGCGAGACCAACCAACACCACTCTGCACCCCCTTCCGCCTTCAGCGAGACAAGCAAGAGGGGAATAATTCCTTTCGCCTTTAGTGAGATAAGCAAGGGAAAATAATAAAAAGACAGGCAAGGGGGATAAAGCAAAAGGAATGAAAGGGGATTTTGGAAAATGTTTATTTTAATATTTACTTTGTCTTTTCTTTATTAAGTAGAAGATTAAAATATTATTATTTTGTTCTATTTTTTAAAGCACTTTCTAAAGTAATTTCATCAGCATATTGGAGATCACTACCCATAGGTAGACCACGAGCAAGACGAGTAATATTTAAATTGGGGTTTATTTTTTTAATTTCTCTTTGTAAATACATCATAGTAGTTTCTCCTTCAAGATTAGGATTGAGAGCAAGAATAATTTCTTGAAGATTTTTGTCTAGTTTAATTCTTTTCAAAAGTTCTTTTATTTTTAGATTATCTAGTTCATCATCAGCTTTTATAGTTCCTCGTAAAACATGATAAACGCCAGAATAAAAACCAATTTTTTCAATTGCTTCTATATCTGGAAAATTAGCTACAACACAAATAGTTGTATGATCACGCTTGTTATCAATACAAATTGGACAGGGATTAGAATCAGAAAAATTCCAACAAGTTTCACAACTTTTGATATTATCTATTAGATCTTTTAGTGCTAGAGTAAGTTCAGCTACATCTTTTTTTCCAGATCTTAATAAATGAAAAACATACCTTTCAGCTGTGCGTTCTCCGACAGAAGGTAATTTAGCAAAAGCATTTATTAATTCTTGGATTGGTTTGGAATACATAATATTGGTTATTTTTCTTTATTCGTTTAATTTTTTATTCTATTCGTTTTTGTATTTTGTTTTACTGGATTCCCGTTTTGCGTCTTCGCTAAAGCTACGGCGAGACGAGCCAACACCCCTCCGCCTCCGCTAAAGCTACGGCGAGACGAGCCAACACTCCCCCTGCACCCCCCTCAAGGGGGGAATAGTCTTTTTCACCTTCAGCGAGACAGGTTCCGCCTTCGCTAAAGCTACGGCGAGACCAACCAACACCCACCTGCACCCCCCTCTAGGGGGGAATAATTTCTTCCGCCTTTAGTGAGATAAGCAAGGGGGAATTATATTAGTTTAAATTTATTTTATTTGTTTGATCTGCTTTTTCTTTTTTATGATATTCCTGGAATATTTGGTAGTCCGCCCATTTCTCTCATTTTCATTGCCATAATGCGTTGCATTTTTTTCATAGCATCATCATAAGCATCTTTGATAGCATTTTCTAATTTATTTTTCTTTTCTGGAGTTAATAAACTTGATTCAATATCTAATTTAATAATTTTTAAATTTCCGTCCATAGTTAAAGTAACACCATTATTATTAACACTAACGCTTTCTTCAGAAAGTTTATTTTGTAAATCTTTAGCTTGACTACGAATATCTTTGAATTGTTTTAGTTTGTTGAACATATTTATTTTATGTTTATATTTTAATTAATTTAATTTATTAGTAAGCAGGTATTTCTGGTTCAGTTGGAGTAGAATTAATAGTTAATTGTTGATCTCCAAAAGAGGTATCTAAGTTTTTAAAGCTAGAATGTTTTTCATCAAAGAATAATTTTACTACACCAGTAGGACCATTTCTATGTTTAGCTACATGGATTTCTCCTAAATGGCGCTCATCTGGTGGAATATCTTCTAAACGATAATTTCTATCAGCTGCTTTTCTATAAATAAACATAACCACATCAGCATCTTGTTCAATAGAGCCTGATTCTCGTAAATGTGCTAGTTTTGGAATGGCTGGTTTATTTTGTTCTACTGCTCGGGATAATTGAGAAAGAGCAAGAACAGGAACATTTAATTCACGAGCAATTCCTTTTAAATTTCTACTAATCTCTGCAACTTCTTGAACACGATTGTCACTATTTCTTTTGGTATGTGATTCCATTAATTGCATATAATCAATAATAATCAAACCCAAACCATGTTCAGCTTGTAGTCTTCTGGCTTTAGTACGAATTTGCATAACATTATTTCCAGGAGAATCATCAATATAAATTGGAGCTTCGGACAAAATACCCATAGCATGACCAATCTTTGGAAAATCATTACTATCAGGACGATCTGATAAATTACCTGTACGCATTTTCCATAAATCTACATTAGCTTCTGCACAAAGAAGACGATCAACAAGTTGTTCTTTACTCATTTCTAATGAAAATAATCCAACAGGTACTTTTTCTTTGACAGCTGCATGACGAGCAATATCTAAAGCTAAAGAAGTTTTTCCTACAGAAGGACGAGCTGCAAGAATAATTAAATCAGATTTTTGTAGACCAGCTAAAAGATTGTCTAAATATTTAAAACCAGTAGGAACACCACGAAGTTTACCTTTTTCTTTGTGTAATTCATCTATTCTTTCAAAAGCATCACTTAAAACATCTTTGATAGGAATAAAACTTTGTTTAATATGATTTTGGGTAATACTGTATAAATGTTGTTGTGCTTCATCTAAAATTTCTTCTACATTTTCTGCACTTTCATCATAACCAAGACGAGTAATTTCACCACCTGCTCTAAGTAATTTTCTAAGAGTAGCTTTTTTACGAATAATTTCAGCATATTGTACAACATGAGAAGCTGTAGGTACAGTATTGGATAAACCAATTAAGTAACTGCGTCCACCAAGTTGTTCTAATAAATTTTTTTCTTCCAGACGATTGCCAAGAGTCAAAACATCAATTGGCTCATTCTTACTATATAATTCCATCATGGTTTCAAAAATATTAGCATGAGAATTTTTATAAAAATCATCAGCTGTAACAATATCAGCAACTTTAAAAATAGCCTCTTTGTCTAATAAAATAGCACCTAAGAGAGATGTTTCTGCTTCTAGATTTTGAGGAGGAATTTTTTCCATTTGAGTAATATCAGACATAAGAAAATTTTCAGTTTTAGTAGATGAATTGTAACTTATAAAAGATTTTTATTCAACCCCATAAAAACATTAATTTGTGGGTGAAATGTGGGTTAGCTGTTGATAGTTTTTAGAGTAGACAAAATTTGCTTATTTATCTATAATTAACTCATTATGAAAATAGTTTTTATTAACAATTTGTATAAACCTTATGCGCGTGGTGGTGCTGAAAAAGTAGTTGAACAAAGAGCTTTGAAAGCTTTAGAACAAAATAATGAAGTGATAATTATTACTTTAGCTAAGAATAAATCTGAACATAATCAGGTTTTTTGGGATGGAAAAATAAAAATAATTAGAATTTATCCTCAAAATATTTTTTCTTATTTTGATTTAAGTAAACATAATTATTTTATTAAATTAATTTGGCATTTTATAGATATTTTTGGTTGTATGTCAGAATTAAAACAAATTCTATTGTTTGAAAAACCAAATATAGTAGAAACTCATAATCTTATCGGTCTTGGAGTTTATAAAGTTCATAAAATTTTAAAGTCCCTAAAGTCTGATGTAAAGTGGAATCACTATTTACATGATGTGCAGTTAGTAGAACCATCTGGAGTATTAGCATGGTATCATCAGAAAGATAGTTTTGTACAAAAAATTTATTCTAAAATTATGAAACAAAAGTTTAGAGCGGTAGATGAAGTTATTTCACCATCTAAATTTTTAAAAGAATTTTATAAAAAGAGAGGTTTTTTTCAAAATTCAGAGTTTAGAGTTCAGAATTTACAAAGTATGTTTGAGAAAAAACAAGAAAAAAGTAATTTAAAATTAGAAAGCACGAATCAAGAATTTAAATTTCTTTTTGTAGGAAGTTTGACAGAACATAAGGGGATTAGAGTTTTGATGAAAGCTTGGGATTTTTTTGACAATAAACAAGGATATTGGCTCAATATTGTTGGTGATGGAAATTTATGTGCAGAAGTAGAGGAATGGAGTAAGAACAAAAAAAATGTTCAAATGTTTGGAAGACTTGAAAGTAAACAATTAGAGAATATATATAATCATTCTGATATTTTAATTATACCTTCAATTTGTTTGGAAAATTATCCTACAGTTATTTTGGAAGCGCAAAAATATGGTTTGCAAATTATTGCTTCAGATACTGGAGGAATAAGAGAATTAGTTGCTGAAGAAAATTTATTTGAACCGGAAAATGTAGAAGAATTAGTAAAAAAGATAAAAGAAAAATCCCGTTAAAGCGGGATTTATATTTATAAAATTTACTTTACAAACTCAAATTTTAATTTTTTCATTTATAATAATATTTTCTAGAAATATTTTTTGATCATGTTTAAAGAGTGTTGACAACTTTATTTTTAATAGAATCAAAGTAATTATATATTACTATTTATTTTAAAATTTCTAAATGCTTAGTTACATCAATTATTTCAACAATCTTGTTTTATAATGTTTGTTTTTTGAATTTAATATTTGCTAAAATTATTTTTATTTTGTATATTCAAACACCCAAACTCTTCCGCCTTCTAATTCCCACCAATGATCAGCTTCTTTTTTTGCCTCATCGCGAATAGTGGCAGCTGGTGCCCAATAATCAGTATGAACAAAATAAGCTTTATTTACATTAGCAAAATTCATTGCTTCAAGCATCCATTTTTTGAGTGGTTTTTCATAAACCATTTTACGAAAATATTGATAAAGTGGTCCACCAGTTGGAATAGAATAAAAATATTGTTCACCAACAGCAGTATTTAAATATTTAACAAAACCAAATTCTTGTAAAGCAGTTACTGAGATTAATTGATTGCTTAAAACAATATAATTTTTTTTATGATTATTTAATTTATCTATAAAATGAACAGCTGTAATATCAGCTTGGCGTACATTATAACCAGTATGAAGAGAAACATTATCACGAGTTGGATAAGTAAAATAAAAAGAAATTGAAATCAAAATAGCTAAAAGCAAAGTAATAGGGAAGCGCCAGGTTTTTCTCTTTCTAATTAAATCAAAAATTTGTTGCCAAAAAATAATAAAAAAAGGCAAAGAGAAAATTAGAGTCAAATCTAATAATCTTTTACCATAAGCAGTTTGTTCATAAGAAATGACATCAACAAATTTTATTGTGGTGCTAATAAGAAAAGCGGAAATAAATAAACTGATGATAGTAATAAAATAAAAAGTGAAAGTTGATTTTTTCCATTTACGCCAAGCAAAATAAATACCAATAATAATCATTATTATTGCTAAAGGTTTGATACAATCACGATAATAGTATAATATTTTTTGCCACCATTCACCGCGTTCAATCAGAATCCAGTGGGGATGGGCAAAAATAGAAAAAAAAGAAGAAATATTTTCTAAAGGATTTTTTAAGAATAATTTTTCTCCAGCGCGAAGAGAATTTAAAAAGAAAGCCAGTGGAGTAATAAGTATTAAAAATAAAGAATAAAGACTGAGTAAAATTAGGTTATTTTTTTTAATAATTTTAATAATACTGTGCATTAAATAAATAATAAAAATAGGTAAACCAAGTAAAGGATGAATAACGCAGGTTGTTAGCGCAATTAAAAATCCGAAAATAAGTGTTTCTTTAGTTTGATGATTTTCTTCGTAAAAGATCCAAAAAGTTAAAATTAAAGAAAATAATAAAGCTAAATTATTTGGCGTGCTTATAGTAAAAGCTGGAAACATTATAAAAGGAATCATTATTATAGATGGTAGAAGATTTTTTTCTGTATTATCTTTTTTACTAAAAGGAAAATAAATAGACAAAACAAGAATAATTCCAGAGAATAAAGGTACTAAAGATTTATCTAAACTATGGATTGATAAATTTGTCAAAAAATGTCCAGCAACGACAAGTATGTATTGTCCAATGTAATAAGGATTTTTGGGAACAATTAAACCATTAAGAGAAATATATTTTTCAGTAGCTTGATGAATGAAAGGATCAAAACCAAAACCAAGTTTAAAAACAATTAAACTAACAGTAAAAATTAAAGTAAAATGAAAAATAATTAAAAATAAATTACCAGCATTTTTTTTGGCTTTTTGAGAAATGTATAAAAGTAAAAAAGTAGTGAAAAAAAATAAAATAAAAAATTTAGGATCAAAAATAGTCCAGGGAGAAATAAGTGTATCAGTATAACGACGATTTAATAATAGGTAAAATAAGACAAGATCTAGAGCAAAAACAATTATTCCTAACATTTTAGTACTTAAATATGATTTTACTTGTTCATATAATTTAGGGTCAATAATATTTTCAACTCCAGCAAAAGGATCTTCGGCGTGAGTTTTTTGTAAAGAAATTAAGATTGGAATGAGAATAAGTGTAAAAGAAATAGTTGATTTGTCAATTTTATAAAACCAATAAATTATTGATTGAATCAATATAAAAAGACTTATTATTCCAATAATACCAAAAAATCTTTTCCAAAAATTTTTTTCTTTTGGTAAAATAATTTGACCAAAATAAAAACCAAAAAAAATTAAGTAAAAAAATAAAAAAAAACAATTCCAAAAAGTATTGGAAATATAAAAAAGAGATCCTAAATTGAGTATTGTAATAAATATCCCAAAAATGGTATACTTCTCAGTGAACAAAAGAATATTTTTCATATTCCTTTATTTTAGCATAAAAATATGAGTAGAATCAAATATTTTATAAAGAAACATCCAGAGTTGTTTGAATATCTTCCTTCTGAAAATATTCATCCTCACGATCATCTTATTAATAGATGTTTTTTGAAATTTTTTCCAACTAAATATTTTACCCCAAATCGCATTACTTTGTTTCGTGTTTTAATGACTCCAGTAGTATTTTTTTTAATATTACATGCTCAATATAAAGTTGGAGCAGTGTTTTTTTTGTTAGTGGCTTTTACTGATGTTATAGATGGATCAATGGCTCGGACACGAAATCAAATTACACGTTTTGGAATGTTGTTTGATCCTTTAGCTGACAAATTGTTAATTGGCAGTATGGTTTTATTATTGGTTTTTCGTTATTTTGATTTTTGGTTAGGAATAGCTATTTTGGGAATTGAAATTGTTTTTATTGCTGCAGCAGGAGTAGCAAAAGTAAAGTTTAAAACAATTAAAATGGCTAATCTTTGGGGTAAGATAAAAATGATTTTGCAAGTATTGGCAGTTTTTGTTACTTTGTTAGCATTATTATTAGATTTTCCAGTTTTATTAAGTATAGCAGCTTGGATATTTGTTTTGGCAATAGGTTTTGCAATTTTAAGTTTATTTACACATGGAATTTGATCTTTAAAAATAAATAAGCCCACAATGTTTCCTCCAGACATGTGGGCTTTCTCGTCTTAAGCTAATTGATCATCAATAGTTTAATTACCGTCGATGATACTTATTGATAAGACTTTTGACTGCGAAAGGTATGGCTATTATCAAAGATAAACACCATACCCAGTAGATCCAGTATTGTCCCTCCTTTTGTCTCATAGCCAAAATGAGAGCGCTAAGACCTACTACCTCAAAAACCATTTTGATTTTACCAGATTGATCAGCTGCTAATTTTATATGATGTTTTTTATTTTCACGATTCATCATATAATCTTGGACACGGATTATTCCAAGCCAAGTTTCAATGATTACGAGAATACTCATTGCGCCAATTCCTATAAAAAAGAGTTTATTTGGAACTGAGGCAAAGTTTCCTCCCCAAGGAATTAGCAGAATTTCACTAATCCAAGTGATTTTATCAATCATTGGATCAAGAAATTCTCCCAGATTTTTATTATCTTTGTAGCCACGAAGGAGACGCTCTCTTGCTATTGAACCATCAATAGAGTCTCCCCACCATGACAATAGATGAATAAAAAAAGCTGGAAGATAAAGACCAAAACTGGCTAAAATCACTACTGGTAATACTAGAATACCTCTGCCAACCGTTACTTGGTTAGCAGTTACCCCGAATTTCATTAATAACGGAGTAATACCAAGAAAACGATGCAAATTATCTTGCGGTTTTCTTTTAACCATTTTTCCCGTACTCCACAAAAGATATTATTATTTAAGCGATTATTCAAAGAAAAGTCAAATTTATTTATGTCTTTTTTTAAAAAACAATTTAAAAATATTTTATTAATTATTACTTTGGTTTTGTTGTACTTTAATTTTTTACATTGGCAATATAGTTGGTTAGGATTTCTTTTATTTTTTATTTATTTTTATTTAGTAGCTTTTTATTGGAAAAATATTTTGCGTCGTTTATTTGGTTATGATAAAAAAACAAAAATGTTAACTATTTTTGCTTGGTTTAGTATTTTTCTATTATTAAGTTTTTTTAGTGGAGTATTTTTAGTATTTTATCGTTTGACTGATATAATGTTTTTTTTAGTTTATCTTTTGACGACATTTACTAGTATAATTATTTATTTATTAGTAGGTAGAAAAAGATATAAAATAAATAATTTAGAATCAATTTATAATGAAAAATCTACTGTAGTTTTCAAAATGAATTTTTGGTTGCCTAGTTTATATTTTATTTTATGGATAATAGCTTTAATTATTTTATCTCGGACAAATGGTTTTGAAGTTTATTATTCTCCTTGGCAAATTATTTCTAAATATTATTTACCAATTTTTTTAGGATTATTTTTTTTATCAGGTGTATTTTTATTTTCTAAGTATAAAACAAAATTAATTCTTTTAATTTTTGTATTGCAAGCTTTTTTACTTCATGCTTATTTACCTTTATCACATGATCTACCTTGGGGTGGTGATGTTTGGCGTCATTTGGCTGTTGAAGAAAGATTGATGGAAGGAGGACAGGTATTACCAGTGTTGTTTGGGGATGAAGCTAAATGGGTAGAAAAAATTGGAATAGATATTCCTGAAGTTTTAATTTCTCCTTATAAATATAGTTATAGTCAACTTTGGGGTAGTTCGGTTTTATTAGCCAAGACTTTTTCTGTAAATTTATTATTAATTAATAAATGGTTAGTACCAATTTTATTTTCTTTAGTCATGACTTTTGTTTTGTATAGGATAGGTTGGTTATTATTTGGAAATAAGCGTCAGGGTTTGTGGTTAGTTTGGTTATCTTTTATACCGTTTTCTTTTCAAGCTTTGGGAGGTTTGACTTTACCAGTTAGTTTAGGTTATTTAAATTTTTTCTTTGTTTTAATGTTATGGTTAGAATATCTTAATAATGGTTACAAAAAACAAAGAAGATTAGTTTATTTTTTTGGAGCATTGATGATATTTGGTTATATACTGCATTTTATTTTATTATGGTTGTTGATTATCTTTTCTAATTTTTTTAAAGTAATATTTAAAAAACTTTCTGGTATTGGGAAAATTATAGTTAAAATTATTTTTTTTATTTGGGGAATAATCAGTATTTCAATTTTGGAAATTTTATTAAAATTTAGTTTTTGGCCAGAAAAAATTAATTGGTTAAATAATATAAAACAATTTATTGGACAAATTTCTGGTTGGTTTTATGCTAAACTTATTCGTCCTCATGATATTTTGTCTGGTAATATTATTTTTAATCATACTCCGAATTATGCTTTTGTGAGTAATATTTTTACTGATTGGCGCTGGCTGACAATTATATTTATGTTTTTATTTATTTTCTCTTTAGGTTTTTTTCTTTGGAAAAATTTAATAAAAAATAATTATAATAATAGTTTTTTGTTGCTTTCTTGGTTAGCTTTGGTTTTAGGTGGCAGTTATTTTATTAGTTGGTTTATTTTGTCTGGCGATCGTTCGTTAGTTCGTCGTTTTGATTTAGGTTTGGCATTTATTTTTATTATTTCAATGGTTTATTTAATGTCTTTTATTTTTTCAAAATTAAATTTATATAATATTTTGGGAAAAATAAGTTTAATTGTCTTTTTAATATTATTTTCTTGGTTTGGAACTATGACTTATGCTTCAGGACCAGATATGAGAGTAGTGAGTCAGACTGAATATGAGGTTGCTCAATATATTTGGACCACTGGTTATAATGAAGTGGAAACTAAAAATCAAAAATATTGTGTTTTAGCTGATACTTGGGTTTTATTACCTTTAGAAAGTTTAAGTCAAGGAAATATTGTTGGTGGTGGTTTTCCAATTGATTATCAATTTAATCAAGTAGATAGAGTAGAATTATTTAACAAATTTTTAGAAAATCCAGAGAAAAAAGATTTAGAAAAAGCTTTTTCTTTAACAGGAGCTGAAAATTGTTGGTATTTAGAAAAATTAGAAAATTTAAAAGAGGAAAATATTGATAAATTAACAGAAATTTTTGTTTCTCAACCAAAAGAGATAGCGGGTTTTGCTATATGGAATATAGAGATTGAAAAATAATTGAAAATAAGGTAAATTATTTCTATAAGATTAAAGAAAAATGTTTATAATTTGCAGAATTTTGCAATCATTATAAATAAAGTTATACTAAAATAGTGATTTTGAAAAAGTTGTAAAAATTAGATATTAATAAAAAAATTTGGAAAATTTGACAGAAGCTGATAAAGTAGAAAGGTAGTTAAATTAAAAATTTTATAAATCATATAAGAAGAATTGAATAAATTAAATAATAGTTAATTAATTTTTATGTCTGAATGTATATTTTGTAAAATTATAAAAGGAGAAATAGCTAGTTATAAAGTTTATGAGGATGAAAATAATTTGGCTTTTTTGGATATCAATCCACATGCAAAAGGTCATGTAGTAGTTATTCCCAAAGATCATGCTGAAACAATTTTTGAATTAAGTGATGAAAAAATGGAAAAACTTTCAATTGCGATTAAGAGAACGATAGAAAAAATAAATTTAGTTTTACAACCAGAAGGATATAATGTTGGTTGGAATCATGGTAAAATTGGTGGCCAGACAGTTCCGCATTTACATGTTCACATTTTTCCAAGATACAGTGGTGATCAAGGAGGTAGTGTTCATTCAATTGTAAATAATAATGGAGGTATAAGCGTTGAACAACTTGCTAAAAAATTTGAAAAAATATAAATTATGCCAAGACATTTAAAAAAAATTAGCGAAGAGACACTTCATCAAAATCCATGGTGGACTTATAAACATGATAAGTATCAATTACCCAATGGACAGATAGGTGATTATTATTATGGTGAAACTGAAGGATCAGTAATAATGATTCCAATTTTGAATGATGGTCGCATAGTTTTGACTTTACAACATCGTTATTTAATGGATAAACAAAGTATAGAATTTCCTTGTGGGGCGATAAATCAAGGAGAAAGTTCTTTGAATGCTTCTATGAGAGAGCTAAAAGAAGAAACTGGTTGTTTAGCAGATATAGATAATTTTATTAAAATAGGCGAATTTGAATCTAGCAATGGTTTAATCAAAGAAAGAATGCATGTTTATATTGTTGAAGTGCATACTCAAATTGCTCCTTCTCAAGATGAAACAGAAGATATAGAAATTCTTTATCGTCGTCCTGATGAAATAGATGAAATGATTTATAAAAATGAAATTTGGTGTGGTCAAACAATGGCAGCTTGGGCATTAGCTTATCGTCATTTTTTATATAAAGGAAAATTATGAATAAATATTTAGAACAGAATGATCATCCAGTGATTAGTTTAGATATGATAATTTTGAATGAACAAGATGAAATTTTATTGATCAAAAGGGATGAAGAGCCACAAAAAAATTTTTGGAGTATTGTGGCTGAGAGAATTAAAGTAGATGATGATAGTATTGAATCTGCTATTCAGAGAATTGTTAGAGAAGAGTGTGGCTTAAAAGTAAAAATAGAATATTTAGTTGATACTTTGGCTAATCCCAAATTTGATCCACCAGCTGATCCACGGTTTTTTGTAGTACAAATTTTATATGTTGTTAGAGCTCTTACAAATATATCTGAGGAACAAGAAAAAAATGATCAAATGAAATGGGTAAATTTAGAAGAAGCTTTAAAAATTGATTTAGCTTTTAATCATAAACAACTTTTAAATATTTATAAAGAAAATAAAAATAAGGGTAAATTAATTTCTGCTGAAAGAACTAAATTTTCTGATTATTATGGAAAACCTTTTAATTATGTTAATGAAGCTTTTCCTAGAATGGCAGCAGATAGTATTATTTTAAATGAAAAAAATGAAGTTTTATTAGCTAGACGGGCACGCTGGCCTTATGTTGGTTATTGGGATTTTCCGGGAGGATATATAAAAGTTAATGAAACTATAAAAGATTGTGCTAAACGCCAGGCTTTTGAAGAATTGGGAGTTGAGGTAGAGGTAGGAGAATTATTTCAAGTTTATGGAGATAAAGGACAAAGTCCGAAATTTATGACTGTGGCAGCTTTTTTCTTTTCCGAAATAAAAGATAATAATTATAATTTTAAAAAGAATCTTGAAATGGATGATTTTCAGTTTTTTTCCTTAGATAATTTACCAGATAAAATTGCTCATAAATATTTTCGAGTTTTAACAGATTTAAAAAAGTTTATTAATAATAAATAAATTTATTATGGTTTTTAAAGAAGAAAAAATTTATCCTAGATTAGCAACAGATATGATTATTAAAGATAAAGAAGGAAGAATTTTATTGACCAAAAGAAATGTTGAACCATATAAAAATTATTGGGTTTTTCCCGGAGGACATGTAAAAAAGGAAACTCCTGTTAAGGCGGTAAAAAGAGAAGTATTTGAAGAAACAGAATTAATAGTTGAAGTGGATAAATTATATGGTGTTTATGCTAATTTATATAGTGATCCCCGAAATCCTACGGTAACTATATTTTATATTGGACATATTGTTGGAGGAGAATTTAATAATACGATTGAAGTTTCAGAAAGTAAATTTTTTGCTTTGGATGAAATTCCTGCTGAAATAGGATTCAATCATCAGGAAATAATTGCTGATTTAAAGAATTATCCAGAAGGACAACCTATAAAATAATTTTTAAATTTTAATTTATTAAAATATGAATTTACTTGTTTGTGGAGGGGCTGGTTTCATTGGCTCCAATTTTATTAAGTATATGTTGGATAAATATCCTGATTATAAAATTGTTAATTTTGATAAACTTACTTATGCTGGTAATTTAGATAATCTAAAAGATGTGGAAAATAATTCTAATTATAAATTTGTTCAAGGAGATATTATTGATTTAGAAAAATTGAATGAAACTATTAAAGAAAATAATATTGATCATATAATAAATTTTGCAGCTGAAACTCATGTAGATCGTTCTATTCATGGTGGTTGTAAAGATTTTGTGCTTACTAATACATTGGGAGTACAAATGATTCTTGATGCAGTAAAATTTAATAATATTAAAAAATTTGTAAATGTTTCTACTGATGAAGTTTATGGTGCTTTGGAACTTGATGAAGATCGTGAATTTACAGAAACTACTCCTATTTGGCCAAATATGCCTTATGCGGCAGCTAAAGCAGGAGGAGATTTAATGTGTAATGCATATTTTGTTACTCATAAAGTGCCAGTAGTAGTAACTCATTGTTCTAATAATTATGGACCTTATCAATTTCCAGAAAAACTGATTCCATTTTTTGTTTTTAAATTATTAAAAGGTGAAAAAGTACCAGTCTATGGTGATGGATTAAATGTGCGTGACTGGATTCATGTAGTTGATCATGCTCGAGCTTTAGATTTATTACTACATGTTGGAGTTCCTGGTGAAGTATATAATATTGGTTCAGATAATGAACATAGCAATCTTGAATTAACTAAAATGATTTTAAATATTATGGGTAAAAGTGAGGAAATGATAGAGTATGTTACTGATCGTCCGGGACATGATAGAAGATATGCTATTGATGCTAGTAAAATAAAATCATTAGGTTGGTTTCCTGAATATTCTCGAGAAAAATTTGAACAAGGACTTCGTGAAACAGTTGAATGGTATCAAAATAATACTGAATGGGTAGAAAAAATTTGGGAAAAAAAGAAAAATGAGATGAATAAATTTCAAGAAAATTTAGAACGATCAAAAGATAAGATGAAAAGTGCTACTTAATTTTATAAAAGTTTTTAAAAAGAGATTAATATAATAATAATATGGAACAATTACAACAATTTGAATTAAAAAAAATCGTGGTGCCAGGAAAATTTACCATGAGTCCAGTAGAATTGAAAGATTTTATTGATTTTACAGTAAAGCGTGTGTATTTTATTACTAAACCTGAAAATAAAACTGGCGCACACTGTCATAAAATTGAACAAGAATTTTTTATCCTTCAACAAGGTAGTTGTACAGCTGTAATTGATCAAGGTAAAGGTTTAGAAGAAATAAAAATGGTTGGTCCTACTAGTGCTATTTATGTACCAGCTTTTGTTTGGCATCAGTTTAAAGATTTTTCTGAAGATGCAATTTTACTGGCAATAAGTTCAACTAATTATAATCCTGATCGAAGTGATTATATAGAAGATTATGAAGAGTTTAAAAAAATAATTAATAAATAATATGTCAGAAAGACCAGATTTTTTAAAATTCATAGAAAATGAAAAACAAAATACAGAAGGAAAAACCCCGGACTCTAAATTTATAGAAGAACATAAATCTCAAGATTCTTTTAAAAAATTTTCTAGGAGCAAGTTAGCGGGATTATTGGCAGGAGTAGTAGCAACTGTTGGTATTGGTAAAATTAATATGGATAGATTAGATTCATATAATTTTGAAAAATATAAAAAAGATAAAAATAGTTTAGAACAGGTTGAACCAGCAGAAGAGAATTTAGTTGAATCAGCAGAAGAGAATTTAAGAGAACTTCAAAGAGAATTGGAATCTATGAAACTTGTGCGCAATATTTTATTTACTGAAAGTCTTTATACTTATTATCAATTTCGAGGTGAAACAGAAGAAAAATCATTTGTTGAAAAAGATAGAATGTTTAGTGAAGAAGAGAAAACTTTTTGTGAATTAGTTGCTGAAGAAGAAAGAAGACAACAATATGCTAATGCTAGAAGTGAAAATTTAGATGTTTTGGAAAGAGCTTATGCTAATGGATTAAAAAATTTAGATTATTTATTTCAAGTTGCTGAACAGGTTGGTGTTCCAAGAGGGATATTGTTGGGCATAGTATTGGAAGAATCGAATTTTAAAAAAGATGCAGTAAATAAAAGGAGTAGCGCTAAAAGTGAAATGCAAATATTAAATGATACTGCTAAAAAATGGAGTATAGGTTTTTCTAAAGAAATTAAAAAATGGATTCAGGAAATGGAAACTTCTGGAACTTATAATGATCCAGAATATAAAGCAAAATATCAAAAACTTAAAGAATTACAAGCTAAATTAAAAAGAGGAGAAGATTTAAGAAAAGATGATGGTCTTTATCTTGGAGCTTTTGGTTTATGGAGATTGATGAGAAATAGAGAAGATGAAGCTTTAGCAGTTTTAGCTTATAAAAAGGGTAATAATGGTGTTTCTGAAGAGGTAAAAAAAGCTAAAAGTAGTGGTGGAAAAGGAACTTTTATTGAAATTATGCCAAATTTAAAAGGCGATGATAAATTATATGTAATTAGAGTTCAAGCAGAATTAAATTTATTTTTAAAAGTTTTAGATCATATTATTAAAAGAATGGAAACACAGATAGAAACGCAGATTAATGAACAGAATAAACAGAATATTTATTATGATCCAAAAGAAAATTAAAAATATGAAAGTAATTATTTTAGGTTCAAAAGGAATGTTGGGGAAAGCTTTACAAAAAGAATTTAGCGATTTTGAAATTTTTTGTTTTGATAAAGAAGATTTGGATATTACTAATGAAAATAATTTGAAAGAAAAGATTAAAGAAATTAGACCAGAAGTAGTTATTAATGCTACGGCTATTAATGCGGTTGATAAAATTGAAATTGAAGCTAGTTTTTATAAACTGGCAGAAGAAATAAATGGTACAGTCGTTGGAAAATTAGCTGAAATTTGTAAAGATTTAGATATTATTTTGGTGCATTATTCTAGTGATTATGTTTTCAAAGGTGACAATTCAGCTGGTTATAAGGAAGATGTTTATATTGATCCCATAAATAAATATGGAGAAACTAAAGTATTAGGTGAAAAATTATTAAAATTAACAACTGATAAATTTTATTTAATTCGCTTATCTCGTCTTTTTGGTTTAGCTGGAGAAAGCGCAATGACGAAAAAAAGTTTTGTGGATATTATGCTAGATTTAGTTATAAATAAAAACAAAAAAGAACTTGATTTAGTAGATGATGAAAAAAGTTGCCCAACTTATGCGCCAGATCTTGCTAAGTTTACTAGAAAGTTAATAGAAGAAAAAAAACCATTTGGTATTTATCATGGAGCAAATTCTGGTGTTTGTACTTGGTATGAATTTGCAAAAGAGATTTTTAAAATAAAAAATTTAGCAGTAAAATGTAATCCTGTGCCAGCTGATAAATTTCCTCGTCCAGCCAAAAGACCAAATTTTTCAGAATTAGTTAATACAAAAGTTGATAAACAAAGAAATTGGCAAGAAGCTCTTAGAGAATATTTAGAAAATAATTAATTTATGTTATCTGATTATCAGAAGTATCGTCTTTATGAAATTTTACCAGGAGCTTCTATCTGGTTGGTTTTGATTTTAAGTATGGTTTTGACTTTTGTTCGACCACTTTGGATGATTTATTTTATTATTTTATTTGATATTTATTGTGTTTTAAAAGTTATTAATTTTGCTTTTTATTTAATTATAGCTTGGTTTCGTTTTCATAAAACTAAAAAAATAGATTGGAAAGAAAAAATTAGTCGTGAATTGACAAATTGGCAATCTAAAAAACATTTAATTTTTTTGACATTATATAATGAACAATGGGATGTAGTTCAAGAAGCAGTAAAAAGTGTTAGTGAGGCAACTTATGATAAAAGTAATTTTATTTTAATTATTGCTGGAGAAGAAAGAAAAAAAGAAAATTATGAATTTATTTTAAAAAAAATAAAAGAAAATTTTTCTAATAATTTTTCTGAAATTATTGGTATTATGCATCCAGCTGATTTGGATGGAGAAATTCCTGGCAAAGGTTCAAACTTGCATTATGCAGAAAAAATCATGAAAGAATATATTGATAAAAAAGGCTGGGATTACGATGAATTAATAGTATCAATTTTTGATATTGACACTGTTTGTCATCCACAATATTTTGCTTATTTAACTTATTTATATTGTACTCATCCTCGTCCTACTCATTCTTCATTTCAACCAATTGCTTTGTATAATAATAATATGTGGGAATCACAAGCGATGTTGCGTATTATGGCTTTTGGTACTACTTTTTGGACAATGACTAGTCTGGCTAGACAAGATGGATTGGTAACTTTTTCTTCTCATTCAATGAGTTTTACAGCAATTGTAAAAGCTGGTTTTCATGAAAAAAGAATTGTAAGTGAAGATTCACGAATTTTTTATCAATGTTTATTAGCTTATGATGGAGATTATGAAGTAACACCTATGTATTTACCTATTTCTATGGATACAGTAAGAGATGATAATTGGTGGGTGAGTTTAAAAAATTTATATAAACAACAGCGTCGTTGGGCTTGGGGAGTAGAACATGTACCATTTTTACTTTGGGAATTTGGTAAAAATAAAAAAATTCCTTGGTGGAAAAAATTTAAATGGGTTTTTTTAGAATGGGAAGGAAAATTATCTTGGTGTGTGGTTGCTATTTTGATAACTGTTGTGGGTAGACTGCCTCTTTGGGTAGCACCAGAATCAGTTAGACAAAGCGCTTTGTTTTTTAATGCGCCTCACATGTTAGAAACACTTATGATAATGGCGATGCTAGGTTTGTTTTTATCTGCTATTTTAAGTATGCCTCTTTTACCACCAAGACCAAGTTCTCAACCAAAACATAAATATATTATTTTTATATTACAATGGGCTTTATTGCCTTTTACAATGATTTTTATTAGCGCTATTCCAGGAATAGATGCAGCAACTCATTTGATGTTTGGTAGATATTTAGGTTTTAATGTTTCACAAAAAAAACGAGCTTCAGATCAATCAGGAAAAGAACGAGCAGCTATTGGGCGTAGTTCCTTATCATTTTTTAAAAAATAGTTTTATGTCATTTGTAAAAAAAGAAAAAAAAGTAATTTGGCCTTATATTTTAATTATTTTTTTAATTATTTTTTTAGGTTTGTTATATTGGAGCTATGTATTTGTAAAGAATTTAACTCCAGAAAAGATTTTACAATCAAATATTGTTAAACAAGAATTAGGTCAAGAAAAAACAGATTTCTATTTATCTTTAGCAAGATTTTTGGGTTTTGACAATCCTAAGACTTATTTAATTTTATTTCAAAATAATACAGAATTGCGTCCCGGTGGGGGTTTTATTGGAGTATATGCAATTTTGAAAGTTAATAAAGGACATTTAGAAATAATTACTATTGATGGTACTGAAAATTTAGACAGAAATGCTCCAGCGGAATGGAAATCAGTTCCTCCAGAAATAATTTCGAAACATTTAAAAGTAGATCGTTGGTATTTTCGTGATAGTAATTGGTCCCCAGATTTTTCAGAAAGCGCTAAAAAAGCTTTAGAGTTTTATAAAGCAGAAGGAGGTGTAGAAGCTGAAAATATTAATGTTGTGATAGCTTTTACTCCTACTGTATTAGAAAAATTATTGGAAATTACAGGAAGTTTTGTGGTAAATGGTATTGAATTTAAAGCTGAAAATGTTATTGAGAAATTAGAATATGAAGTAGAGTATGGTTATGCTAAAAGTGGTATAGCTTTTACTGATCGTAAAAAAATTATTCGTCCGTTTATGAATGTGTTATTGGAACATTTACAAATGAATTTGTTTGATAATTTACATAATTATGAGAATTTGTTTAAAGAAATGATAAAACAAAAACAAATTGTTTTTTATTCTACAGAAGTTGATTGGCAAAAAAATATAGAAGATAATAAATGGGATGGTAAGTTAGATAATACTTATTCAGATTATTTATTATGGGTAGATGCTAATTTAGCTTCACTTAAAACAGATCATGCTATCAAAAGAGAATTAAAATATTCTATTCGTCCTCAAGATGATAGATATATTGCTACTGTAGAAATGATTTATAATCATAAGGGAGTTTTTGATTGGCGTACTTCTAGATATAGAACTTATGCTCGTATTTTTGTACCAATTGGATCAGAATGGATTTCTACTAAAGGAGCGATGAATTGGGATAGAACAGAGGAGGCAGGGACAACTGATATAGGAGTTGAATTAAATAGACAATGGTTTGGAGCTTTTATTTCAATTGAACCGGGGAAAAAAGATAGTTTGATATTTGAATATTATTTACCAAAAGAAATTAAGGAACAAATTGATAAAGGACAGTATGACTTGTCTATTCAGAAACAATTAGGTACAATAGATCATACCTTGACTTTGGATTTAGATTTTGCTAAAAATATAATCAAAGCTGTTCCTGCAGAAAATAGTGATGATTGGGGGGATAATTTTTATAAGATAAAAACAGATCTAACAGTAGATCGGTATTTTGTAGTCAATTTTTAATTTTTTTAAATTATGATAATAAAGAAAGTGGCCATTGATCTTGGTACTACAAATGTTCTAGTTCATGTTCCTAAGAATGGTATTGTTGTTAATGAGCCTTCAGTTGTGGCTATTTCTAAAGTAGATAAAAAAGTTTTAGCAGTTGGTTTTGAAGCTAAAGATATGATTGGAAGAACTCCAGATACGATTGTTGCTGAAAGACCTTTGAAAGATGGAGTTATTGCAAATTATCATACTACTGAAGCTATGATACGCTATTTTATTAATAAAGCTCTTGGAGGAGTGAGATTATTTCGTCCAGAAGTGATGATTGCTGTGCCTGCTGGTATTACTTCTACAGAAAGAAGAGCAGTGATTGATGCGGCAGTTTCAGCTGGCGCTCGCGCTGCTTATATTATCAAAGAACCTATTGTAGCAGCGATTGGTGCTGATATTCCTATTGGTTCAGCTTCTGGTCATATGATTATTGATATTGGTGGAGGAACAGCAGAAATTGCTGTTATATCTTTGGGTGGAATTGTTTCTTGGGGTTCAGTTCGAGTTGGTGGTAATTGTTTTGATGCTTCTATTCAAGAATATATTCGTCGTAAATATGGTTTAGCAATAGGTGAACGTACTGCAGAAGCAATAAAAATTAAAGTTGGTTCAGCTATGTTTATGAATAAACCATTGACTATGGAAATAAAAGGAAGAGAAATGATTTCTGGTTTACCAAGAATTATAGAAGTTAATTCTGATGATGTGACTCAAGCTTTGGAACATGATATGGAAAATTTAGTTGAAGCAGTAAAACAAGTTTTACATGATACTCCACCAGAATTATCAGCTGATGTGATGGACAAAGGTATTATTATGTCAGGTGGTTCTAGTTTATTAAGAAATTTAGATGAACTTATTTCTCAAGCTACTGGTGTACCATGTTTTATGGCTGATGATCCTTTATTATGTGTAGTAAGAGGTACAGGTATTGCTTTAGAAAATTTAGAAAGTTATAAACGATCAATTTTAGCAACAAAATAATACTTATTTTAGTATTATGATTATTGGTATAGACGCTTCACGCGCTAATAACAATCAGCGAACAGGAGTAGAAGAATATGCTTTTCAGCTTATTCAAAATTTGAAAATTTTAATACCCGAAAATATTCGGGTTATTTTGTATACGGATAAACCTTTACAAAATGAATTAGCTGAATTACCAATGAATTGGACACAAAAAGTACTCAAGTGGCCACCCAAAAGATTGTGGACACAGTTTAGATTGAGTTGGGAAATGTTTTTTAATAAACCAGATGTTTTGTTTATTCCTGCTCATGTAGCACCAATTATTCATCCGCAAAAAACAGTGATGACTATTCATGATATTGCGGCTGTTCGTTTTCCTAAAAGTTATAATTGGTTTGAAAGATGGTATAGTATTTGGAGTGCAAAATATGCAATGAAAAATTTATGGAAAATAATTGTACCTAGTAAATTTGTTAAAACAGAAATTATTTCTATTTTGGGAACTAAGAATCAAGAAAAAATAAAAGTTATTTATCATGGTTATAATAAAAATTATCAAGAAAAAGAAAATAATAAAATAATTTTAGAAAAGTATAATTTACCAAAAGCTTATTTAATTAGTGTTGGTAGATTAGAGGAAAAGAAAAATACAGTTGGTATTATTCAAGCTTTTGAAAAATTAAAAATGTTTTCAGGTTATGAAGATTTAAATTTAGTTTTAGTAGGGAAACCAGGGTTTGGTTATCAAAAAGTAAAAAAAATTATTGAAAACAGTCTTTTTAAAAAAGAAATAATTATAACTGGTTGGGTGGATGAAGAAGATTTACCAGAGATAATAAAAAATGCTAAAATTTTTGTTTTTCCTAGTTTTTATGAAGGTTTTGGTCTTCCTATTTTAGAAGCTTTTACTTTGGGAGTACCTGTTATTGCTTCTTCTAATAATTGTTTGAAAGAGATTGGTGAACAAGGTTGTTTATATGTTGATCCACAAAATATTGCTGAAATTACTGAGACTATTCATAAATTATTGAATGATTCAGAATTAAGAAATAAATTAATTATTTTAGGAAAAGAGAGATTAAACAATTTTAGTTGGAAAAAATCAGCTCAAGAAACTTGTGAGTTATTACTTTCAAAATAAAAATAAAAGTTGAGATTTTTGTTTGAGTGTGCTATTTTATAATATATGACTGAAAAGATAATTGGACACAATCAAATTGTTAATTTTTTTACTAAAGTTATTGATAATGTTAGTTTGAGTCATGCTTATTGTTTTGTTGGACCTGAACATGTTGGTAAGAGAAAAGTAGCAGAATATTTAGCAAGTAAAATTTTAGAAGTAAAAATAGAAAAGTTGTATTATAATTTTGATTTTGTTTTTGTAGATCAAGAATTAGATGAAAAAACAGAAAAAACTAAAAAAGATATAACAGTAAAACAAATTCGTCTTTTGCGTGACCAATTGTCCAAGAGATCTTATGCTGGTGGTTATAAAGTAGCTATTATAAACAATGCTGAGAAAATGAATAGTGAAGCTGCCAATGCTTTGTTGAAGACTTTGGAAGAGCCGGCTGAAAAAACTATAATTTTATTATTAACCAAAGATGAAAAACAATTACCAGAAACAATTATTTCTCGTTCTCAAATAATAAATTTTTTTCCAGTTAAAAATGAAGATATAAAATTTGAATTAGCAAAAAAATATGAAAAAGAAAAAGTAGCAGAAGTAGTAGAATTGTGTAATGGTTTACCCGGTTTGGCAATAAAATGGTTAGAAGATAAAGAAATTTTTAGTGAATATAAAAAGGAAATTAATAGATTTAAATCTTTGTTTGGTGAACCATTTTATAAAAAATTATCTATTGTAGAAGATTTATTTGGTGATAAGACAGATCATATTGCCACTAGACAATATCTTTTGAAAGTATTAGATATTTGGCAATTAGAATTGATTAATAATTACCCTAAAAATAAAAATGTAAATCATGTATTTTTACAAGATCAAATTTTTTCTACTAAAAATTTATTATTAAAAAATGTTCATCCTAGATTGTTAGTAGAAAATATTTTATTAAATATTCCTTAATTTTTTTAATTTTATTAATATGAAAAAAAGATGGCTATTATTATCTTTAGCAACAGTTTTTCTTTTTGTAGGAGCTGGTTGTGTTTCTCTAAGTAGTAATAAACCTAAAACTACTGGCACAGCGGGAATTTATGCTTCTTCTGATAGAGGAGATAGTTGGCAAATTATTTCTAATTTAGTAACTGCAGAAGGAATAAAAAGTATTTCTAATGTAAATATTTATAAAATTTTTACTGATCCGCAAGATCCGCAAGCAATGTATTTAGGAACTAGAGAAAATGGTTTGTTTTATACTTATGATGGTGGTAGATCTTGGCAAAGACCAGCTTCAAGTGCTGTTTCTAATGGTTTTATTTACAGTATTGCTGTTCATCCTCAAGATAAATGTACAATTATGGCGACTAATGGTAGACAGGTTTTCAAAACTATTGATTGTAGTCGTTCTTGGGAAGAAGTTTATCGTGAATCTCGATCTAATGTGCTTATTTATAGTTTGGCTTATAATTATGCTACCTCTTATCGTTTATATTTAGCAGAAAGTAATGGAGATGTTTTGCAGACTAGTGATGGAGGAAACAGTTGGAGTGTGGCTAATAGATTTCGTACTCGTTTATCAGAAATATATACAGATAAATTTGATGGCAATGTGATTTATGTGGTTACTAGAGAAAATGGTCTTTATCGTTCTGAAGATGAAGGAACTACTTGGGTTTCTCTTCAAGATAAAATGAAAAATTTTTCTGGTTCTTCTGAATATCGTCGTTTTGTTATGAGTGCTACTACTCCAAATAAAATTTATTGGATTTCTACTTATGGAGTTTTAGTATCTATGGATAGAGGAGATAGTTGGCAAGCAATGAAATTAATTACTCCTCCGGGTAGCGCTGATATTTATGGATTTGCTGTTAATCCAAAAAATGAAAATGAGATTTATTATACTGCTACTATTAATAGTCGTTCTACTTTTTACAAGAGTATTGATGGTGGAGAAAATTGGGTGACTAAGAAATTGCCAACTGGACAATTACCAGTAACAATGTTGGTTCATCCAGAAAAAGAAAATTTAATTTATTTAGGTTTTACTGTACCTCCACAATCAAAATCAAATTCATCTAATGCATTTTTAAGTAATTAATATTTTTTTATGGATAATTTAAATATTTATAAAGAAGATTTTGAAAAAGTAATTGATCATTTAAAAAATGATATTACTAGTTTGCGTACTGGTAGAGCTACACCAGCTTTGGTTGAAGATATTACTGTGGAAGCTTATGGTTCTAAACAAGCTTTAAAAACATTAGCTACAATTAATGTTCAAGATGCTAAAACTTTGGCTATTGATCCTTGGGATAAAAGTTTAATTCAGGCTATTGACAATGCTTTACGCAATTCTCAACTTGGTATCAATCCTGTTAATGATGGCAGATTGATTCGTTTGCCTTTACCAGATCTTACTCAAGAAAGAAGACAAGAATTGATAAAAGTTCTTCATCAAAAATTAGAAACAGCTCGTATTTCTATTCGTAAAGTAAGAGAGGAAATTCGTGATAGTATTGATAAAAAAGAAAAAAATAAAGAAATAAGTGAAGATGAAAAATATAAATTACAAGATGAATTAGAAAAATGGGTTAAAGATTATAATGAAAAAATCAAAGTTATTGGAGAAGAAAAAGAAAAAGAAATAAATACAATTTAACAAACAATAAATATTATTAAAACCATTAGTTAAGCACTAATGGTTTTTTATTACACACAATCATTATTGTTTTTTGACATTTAGATGAAAAATTGTTAAAATATTAACACTATTCAAGCTTTAATTTAGGTAATTTTATGGATAATAAATTTGAAAAAGTAGTTTCTTTTGCTAAACGCCGGGGATTTATTTTTCAATCTTCAGAAATTTATGGAGGACTTTCTTCTTGTTATGATTATGGTCCTTTGGGAGTGGAGCTAAAAAATAATGTTAAGCGTGCTTGGTGGAAAAAAACTGTACAAGAGAGAAATGATGTAGTAGGTCTTGATTCAGCTATTTTTATGCATCCCAAAGTTTGGGAAGCATCAGGACATATTGTTGGTTTTACTGATCCATTGGTAGATTGTAAGAAATGTAAAAAGCGTTGGCGAGCTGATAATCTTCTTGAAGTGAAGGGGATTAAGCCAATTTTTCAGCCAGGAGATTGGCAAAAAAATGATTTAAAATGTCCTGAATGTGGTGGAGAAATGACTGATGTGCGCAAATTTAATTTAATGTTCAAAACTCAGATGGGAGCAGTAGAAGAAGAGGCTAGTATGATTTATCTTCGTCCAGAAACTTGTCAAGGAATTTATGTTAATTTTTTGAATATTCAACAGGCTATGCGAAAGAAATTGCCTTTTGGTGTAGCTCAGATTGGTAAGGCTTTTCGTAATGAAATTACTCCGGGCAATTTTATTTTTCGGACTCGTGAATTTGAACAAATGGAACAACAATATTTTATCAATCCCAAAGATAAGAAAAAGTATTTTGATATGTGGCAGGATGCTCGAATGAAATGGTATCAAGAGTTTGGAATTAAAAAAGAAAATCTTCGTTTTCGTGAACATGAAAAGAATGAGTTAGCTCATTATGCAACCAGAGCTTTGGATATTGAATATAATTATCCCGGTTTAGGATTCAAAGAATTAGCAGGTGTTCATGATCGAGGTGATTGGGATTTATCTCGTCATAGTCAATTTAGTGGTGCAGATTTACAATATTTTGATCCAGAAACAAATGAAAAATTTATTCCTAATATTATAGAAACTTCTGATGGAGCAGATCGAGCAACTTTAGCATTTTTATTAGATGCTTATGATGAAGTAGAAATTAGAAGTGGAGAAGATAGTAAACATGAAAAAGAAATAGTATTGCGTTTACACAAAGATTTAGCGCCAATTAAAGTAGCTATTTTGCCTCTTTCCAAGAAAGAACCATTACAAAAATTAGCGCAAGAAATTCAGGCTACACTTTGGGAAAAGTGGATGACCCAATATGATGAAACAGGTTCTATTGGAAAACGCTATCGTCGTCAAGATGAGATTGGTACACCATATTGTGTTACAGTTGATTTTGAATCTTTGGAAGATAAAAAAGTAACCGTGCGTGATCGAGATACAATGGAACAAGAAAGAATTGAAATTAGTCAATTAAAAAATTATTTATTAAGTAAATTTAATTTTTAATTTAAAAAATATGAAATATGAAAATCCTTCTAGACCGGGTAATCCTTTAATGGATGCTAGAAGAGAACAAATTACTATGGAATTACAAGAATTAGAAAATAAAATTGAGGGTTTGTATTCTTTTTTAGGACAGATTTTAGGTGAAGATAAATTTGTTGTTACTACTAATGGAGAAGTAACAACAGAAGTTGATGAAATTACTTTAACACCTACTGAACAAAATGAATTAAATAAAATTAGAGAAGAAATGAAAAAATTATATCAAAGAAAAAAAGAATTACAGTTTGCTGGTTAATAAAATATGTATCAAAAATATCAATTGAAAAATAAAGCTACTCTTTTTTTAGTTCCGCTTAATGATACAAAATCTATTACAACTTTAGTAATGTATCCAGTTGGTTCTCGTTATGAAAGTGAAAAAATGTCAGGAGTATCACATTTTATAGAACATATGATGTTTAAAGGGACTAAGAAACGCCCCAATACTCTTACTTTAACAAGAGAGATTGATCGATTAGGTGCTGAATATAATGCTTTTACTGGTAAAGAATATACAGGTTATTATATCAAAGCAGATGCAAAATACTTGTCTACAAGTTTAGATATTTTGTCTGATATGCTTTTTAATTCCAAATTTGATGAAAGAGAAATTCAAAAAGAAAAAGGTGTGATTGTTGAAGAAATTCGTATGTATAATGATAATCCACTTATGAATATTGGAAATATTTTTGAAGAAGTTTTGTTTGTTGGTGAACTTAGTAGAGATATTGCTGGTACAGAAAAACATGTTTTAAGTTACAAAAGAAAAGATATTTTGGATTATCGTGATAAATATTATAGTCCAAATAATATGACTATTGTTTTAGCAGGAAATATTAATGAAAAAACAAAAGGTTTGGTAGAAAAATATTTTGGAATAATAAAAAATAATAAAAAATTAAATAAAAATTTTGTTTCAGGTAAGTTTGCTGAAAGCAAAAAAACTAAAAGAATAAAAGTTCAAAATAAAAAAACTGATCAAGCGCAAATGATGCTTGGTTTTCCGGGTTTTGCTTATAATGCTAAAGAAAATTCTATTTTAACTGTTTTAAATACTATTCTTGGTGGTTCCATGAGTTCTCGTTTATTTATTCAAATTAGAGAAAGACGAGGCTTAGCCTATATGGTGCGTAGTGGAGCGGTTAATTTTCGTGATATGGGTTATATTTATATTCGTGCTGGGTTAGAAGTAAAAAATATTAACAAAGCTATTGAAGTGATAAAAACAGAAATTAAAAAAATTATCAAAAATGGAGTTAGTAAAAAAGAATTAGCTGATGCTAAGACACATATTAGAGGAAGTTTAACATTATCATTAGAAGATTCTAGCGCTCAGGCTAATTGGATAGCCAAAGAAGCTTTGTTTATGGATGAAATAAAAGTTCCAGAAGATAGATTGTTAGAAATAGAAAAAGTTACTAATGAAGAAATAAAAAATTTAGCTAAAAAAGTATTTAAATTTGATCAAATGCGTGTAGCAATTATTGGAGATGTTGAAGAAAAAAATATTAAATTTTAAATTTAATTCCTGTAATAGCAGGAATAATAATTATAATTATATGAAATATATCTTTGGAAATTGGAAAATGTATTTAGATTTTGATGAATCAAATATTTTGGCTAATGCTTTATTACAAGAAAAATTTGATGAAAATAATCTTAAATTAGCTATTTTTCCTTCAGCTTTAGCTATTCGAGAAGTAATAATGGCAATGGAAAATTCTGTTTTTTCAGTAGGTGCGCAAAATGTTAGTTGGGTAGAGAAAGGTGGTTATACTGGAGCAATTTCAGCTCAAATGTTTTTAAATGTTGGTTCAGAATATGCTTTGGTTGGACATTCAGAAAGACGCCATATTTTTGGTGAGACTGATGAAGATGTTAGAAAAAAATTACAAGCTTGTTTGGAAATTGGTCTAACTCCAGTTTTATGTATTGGAGAAAAAAAAGAAGAAAAAGATTCTGGATTGCGTAATACTTGTTTACAAAGACAATTAGCTGTTTTAGCTGGTTTAGATTTAAAAAACAAAGAAATATTAATTGCTTATGAGCCAGTTTGGGCAATTGGTACTGGCAATGCTTGTGATCCAGTTGAAGCTGAACAAGTTCATCATTGGATAAAAGAAGAATTAAAAAAATATTCTGATCAAGAAATTCCTATTCTTTATGGAGGTAGCGTAAAAGCAGAAAATGTGATATCATATGTTTCACTACCAGCTATTGATGGTGTATTGGTAGGTGGTGCTTCTGCAAAACTTGAAACTTTTGTGTCTATCATAAAAAAGGTAGAAGAAATAATTTAATTATGTTCAATTTAATTCCTTTTATTTTGGTTTTACTATCATTAGGTGTAATGATAGGAGTTATAGTGCGTAAATTTCCTCAACTCAGTTTGTTAGATGTTGATTCTATTCCAGAAGTGAAGATTGAAAAACAAAAAGATGTTTATTTACGAAGACGAGCAGAAGAAAATGTTAAAAAAACGGCTGAGAATACAAAAAAATTAATTACACCTTTGATAAAAATTTGGAAGAATTTACAACTTAGTTTTCGTAAATATGTTGGTAAGATAAAAAATATTGTTTTAGAACATGAACAAAAGAAAAAAGAAGAAAGTTACGAAAGTCCTAGAGAAAAACAATTAGATATTGAAGCTTTGCTCGGAGAAGCCTCTCGTTTTATAGAAGAAGAAGATTTTGAAAAAGCTGAGGAGAAATTTATTTCAGCTATTCGGTTGGATGCCAAAAATGAAGAAGCTTATTTTGGTTTAGGATCTTTATATTTATCACAAAAACAATATAATGAAGCAGAAGAGAGTTTACAGTTTTTATATAAAATAAATCCAAATAATAATAAATGTTTATATAAATTAGCTGAACTTTATGAAGAAAAAGGAGATAAAAATAAAGCAGTTGAATTTTATGAAAAGAGTTTATTAGAAGATGATTCACAATTAAAATTATTTATTAAAATTGCTGATTTACTTTTGGATTTAGGAGAAAAAGAATCTTCTTTGGAAGCTGTGCGTCAAGCTGTAAAAGCTGAACCAGAAAATCCTAAATATCTTGACAAGATGATAGAGATTAGTGTATTATGTAGTAACAAAAAGTTGGCCAATGAAGCATATCAGAAATTAAGAATGGTTAATCCAGATAATCAAAAACTTTCAGATTTTAAAATTAGAATTGATTCTTTGGAAGATTAAAATATTATTTTATTTTTAGCTCCCGCCTTCGTCTTTCAGACTCCGTCGGGCAGGCAGTCTTGGATAGAGCAATAGTTTTGTCAGCCTATGGCTGATCACCCAAAGGGTGATAAACTGTGGTAGAACTTTAAAATAAAAATATATTATGCCGCCTTAGCTCCCGCCTTCGTCTTTCAGACTCCGTCGGGCAGGCAGTCTTGGATAGAGTAACAGTTTTGTCAGCCTATGGCTGATCACCCAAAGGGTGATAAACTGTGGTAGAACTTTAAAATAAAAATATATTATGCCGCCTTAGCTCCCGCCTTCGTCTTTCAGACTCCGTCGGGCAGGCAGTCTTGGATAGAG